>Ga0307513_10003831_pt1 | contig 20263 bp, 13 predicted proteins | sample 15_EM_MG_FD_202174 | JGI IMG/M metagenome (GOLD analysis project Ga0307513, IMG submission 202174) | Populus trichocarpa ectomycorrhiza microbial communities from riparian zone in the Pacific Northwest, United States - 15_EM | ecosystem: Host-associated > Plants > Roots > Unclassified | place...
ATTATTACAAAAATTTGTTAGAGATATCGTTTGGTTAAAAGGTAATCCAATTTCTTCAACAACATTGCAAGATATTCAGATAATTGTCAACCTCCAATTTCAATTATTCAAAATATTTCAAAATATTACATCATTTTGCAAAATTCGGCTCAAACAGAAATTCGGCCCCAGTAATGCAGAATCAGCCCAAATAATGCAAAATTTTGAGGTGAGGTTTTTCCTGATGGACTCTTCCCCCTCTGCTCGCTCTCGCTCCGGAAGTCCCTTCCTAAACTTCCACTCGGCTATGCCCTCTCCCTTCCCAATGGCTCAAGATCTCCCACCCTCTAACGAGGACCGCATCTCCCATCTGGAGGCGACCATAGACGACCTCAAAAGTCAAGGTGAAGCCACCAAATCCATGCTCCAGGCTATCCTGGACAAACTACCAGCGCCTAATCTGGCCCCACCACCGGCTCTTAATCTGGTCACATCACCGGCTCTCTCCCACCCAAGGCCTGAACCCAACACACCCCTCTCCCCCATCTCCATCTTCAATACCCCTTCCACCAGTCGGAAGAGACCCGTTCTCAAAGCCTCAGTCCCCGGGGATTTCACCGGCGACCGCACAAAGGGAAAGGCATTCCTCTCTTCCTGTCGGACCTACATGCGTCTGTGCTCCGAGGCCTTCCCCGATGATACGACCCGGATCATCTGGGCGTTGTCGTTCATGAAGTCCGACCGAGCCTACCGCTGGGCACAAAGAGCATTGGACTTCGAAGTCAGAGTGGGTGCACTATAGTTCCTGGACTGGGTGGACTTCGAGAAGGAATTCCGGAAGGACTTCACCCCCTTGAATGCCGAAGCCACGGCAGTCAACACATTGGAAGGAACTTCATACTTCCAAGGCAAGTGCTCGGTCGATGACTACCTGGATCAGTTCCAAGACCTCGTTGAAGACTCTGGGTACACCGACAAGAAAACCCTTGTGGTTAAGTTCTGCCAAGGGTTGGACCACCGGATCGCATCGGCGATTGGCGCAATGGCCACCAGTCGCCCCAGCGACACAAACCCTGAAGGATGGTACTCCCTGGCAGTGCAGCTTGACCAGAACCGAGCCACCGATGAAGCGTTCCAAGCTTCCTACCGGTCTCCTCAAACGTCGGTGCCTCACAGCTCCAATCCATGCGCGGGACTCATCTCTGTCCCTCGAGTCCCAGCGATGTCGCAACCGGTTCGGTTTGCGCACACCAACCCGACCCCTGGTAACCCGGTCCCTATGGACATTGACGCGGCCTGCAAAGCCAAAGCTATTAATGACAACTGTCGCCATTGCGGTAAACCGGGTCACTGGTCAAAGGACTGCGAGTTGCGGTATGACGTTCGCCACATGACCGCCGACGAGATGTCCGAGCTCATAGAGAACCAGCTCGCCGCCTTGGATGTAGCCCGCTCGGAACCCGAGGAAGAGGTTGCCACCGCCCGAGTTGAGGATTTTGTGTCCAGCAGCGAGTGAGCCGTGCACCCCCGCTGCTTAGTAGTAATCGTTTCTCAGTCCTTTCAATACATGATGTTCCCGATTCTGTTGAAAGTGCTGTAAGCGATGAAGACGCACAACCTGTCCCCAAACCGAAACCTTCACCGACGCGCCGGCCCAACTGGGAAAAGCGGCTTGCTTCCAAACTCGTCATCCGCTCACTAGAGGAAGGACCAAATTCAATCTGTATTCCAGTGCACCTCAAAACCATGGATACTTTGGAAGAGGTCAGCACAGATGCTCTGGTGGACTGCGGCGCAACCGGGGACTTCATCGACGAAGGATTTGTGGAAAGATCTAAAATCCCCACCCGGAACCTGTCACAGCCAATCCCCATGTTCAACGTTGATGGTTCACCGAATGAAGCTGGCTCTATCACCAAGGTTGCCGATATGATCATGACCTACAAAGGCCACTCAGAACGGATCCTCCTCGCAGTTACCCAGCTGGGTAAACAGGACACTATCTTGGGCATGACCTGGCTTAAGAAGCACAATCCAGAGATTGACTTCACCACCGGTTCAGTGAAGTTAACCCGCTGTTCCCCCCGTTGCTGCACCGGTTGTCGAAACGAGGCCTGAGAGGAGCGCCGCGCAAGCAAAGAACAAGCCCGTGTCATTAACGCTTGTCGCGCCGGCCCCCTCCCAGCCTTCATAGAAGACGCCGATGATGAGGATGAAGAGGATGAAGTCCCGGATCTCGAAGGTTTCATGGAGTATGAATACGAGGAAGGAGACCGTGTATGGGCTGCGTCAATCCCGCCGGAGCCCGAGTACATTCGTGCCACCGCTTTGGTCTCTCAGCGGCTCGCCGAAGCCTTCCAGAAAAACTCGACGCCACGGGACTATGCAAACCACATCCCGCCGCACCTCCACGATTTCGACTCAGTGTTCTCCAAGGACTCCTTCGACGACCTACCAGAGTCTAAGCCTTGGGACCATGCCATCGAGCTCATCCCGGAAGCTAACGCCTCTAAAGGTTGTAAAGTCTACCCTCTGTCGGTCTCAGAGCAAAAGGAACTGGATGCCTTCCTCAAGGAGAACCTCGACTCCGGCCGTATTCGCCCGTCCAAATCCCCTATGGCCTCACCGGTCTTCTTCGTCAAAAAGAAGTGCGGTGCTCTTCGGCTCGTTCAGGACTACCGCCCGTTGAACGCAATGACCGTGAAGAACAAATACCCACTCCCGCTCATCCCCGAGTTGATTGCAAAACTCCGGGGCGCGAAATACTTCACCAAGTTGGATGTTCGCTGGGGTTTCAACAACGTCCGAATCAAGGAGGGTGATGAATGGAAAGCGGCGTTCCGAACCAACCGAGGCTTGTTCGAACCGCTGGTTATGTACTTCGGTCTGACGAACAGCCCGGCGACGTTCCAGACGATGATGGATGATATCTTCGAAGAGCTCATCTCGGAAGGCAATGTCGTTGTTTACCTAGATGACATCCTTATCTTCACCGACGATTTGGAGCAACACCGCGCACTCGAACGACGGGTCTTAGAGCTGATGAGGAAACACAAGTTATACCTAAAACCAGAGAAGTGCGAGTTCCAGAAAACCACCATTGAATACCTCGGCGTCATCATCTCACACAACCGTGTCTCAATGGACCCAGTCAAGATCGCCGGCGTTCAAGAGTGGCCTGCACCGACGAACAAGAAGGAAGTTCAGTCCTTCTTAGGCTTTACCAACTTCTATCGTCGGTTCATTAAGGGCTTCTCGGAACATGCTCGGCCACTCTTCGACCTCACACGGAATGACATCAAGTGGAATTGGGGACCCGCCGAGCAATCTGCCTTCGACCAGCTCAAGCAAAGTGTTACAGCCGCGCCGGTCCTCATCTCGCCAGACTCCACCAGCCCATTCCGCATCGAGGCTGACAGCTCTGACTTCGCCACCGGTGCGGTCCTCTCCCAAGTGTGTCCCACCGATGGTAAGTGGCACCCGGTTGCGTTCTTTTCTAAATCCCTGTCACCGGTTGAACGCAACTACGAGATCCATGACAAGGAGATGCTTGCGATCATCCGAGCCTTACAAGAGTGGCGCCATTTCGTCGAAGGGGCTGAACACCAGTTCGAGATCTGGACCGACCACAAGAACCTGGAGTACTTCATGTCAGCTAAGCAACTTAACCGGAGACAAGCTCGGTGGTCGCTATACCTCGCCCGGTTCGACTTCCTCTTGCACCACAAACCTGGCAAGTCTATGGGCAAACTGGATGCACTCTCCCGGCGCGCAGACCATGGTACCGGTGAAGATGATAACTCTGATATCACCCTCCTCACTCCCAAGTTCTTCGCGGTCTGTGCCCTTGAAGGCCTCAAAGTCGCCGGTGCAGAAGTCGACATCCTCCGAGACATCCGTGCAGGCAGCCGAGACCCACAGGAAGAACCGGTCGCAAAGGCAGTCAAAGAGCTTCGGAAGTCTTCTACTCGTTCAGTTCTTTCACAAGAATGGTCCATTGTAGAAGGGCTCCTGTACTTCCACGGCCGCATCTACATTCCACCGACTTCAGACCTCCGTCGGCGGATTGTCTCCCTGTGTCACGACACTCGGATCACCAGGCATGCGGGTCGGTTCAAGACTTTGGAACTCATCTCACAAAACTACTGGTGGCCGAACATGTCCCAGTACGTCGGTTGGTACGTGGCCACCTGTGACCTATGCCTCCGGACCAAGGTTCAACACCAACGGCCCACCGGTGAACTCCAACCGCTCCCAGTCCCGGAGGAACGTTGGGAGGTTATGAGCGTGGATTTCATCGTGGAACTCCCAGAATCAGGTGGCTATGATGCGATCATGGTAGTTGTAGACTCGGTCGGCAAACGCGCTCACTTCATGGAAACAGTCACCACTATTACCGCTGCTGGCACTGCAAACTTGTACCTCCGACATGTCTGCAAACACCATGGCCTCCCCCGCAAGGTGGTTTCAGACCAGGGTCCCCAATTCATTGCTGAATTCATGAAGGAACTCTACCGTCTCCTTGGAATTGAGCTCACCTCATCCACAGCCTACCACCCGCAGACCGACGGCCAGACAGAACGGGTCAACCAGGAATTGGAACAGTACATCCGGCTGTTCGTGAACGAACACCAAGATAACTGGAACTCCCTTATCCCCCTCGCTGAGTTTGCGTACAACAACCATGTCCACTCCTCAACTCAGCAGACCCCGTTCTTCTTGGACACCAGTCGCCACCCCCGGATGGGCTTCGAACCACACCAACCCCGTTCCAGGGTTGAAGCCGTGAACGAGTTCGCAGACCGGATAAAGGCCACACTGGAGGAAGCCAAGTCAGCGCTCAACAAGTCCAAAGATGACATGGCAAGGTATTACAACCGGCGCCGAACCCCAGCACCGGTGTTCAGCCCTGGAGACAAGGTTTTCCTAGATGCAGGTGATATTCATATCACCCGGCCCTCGAAGAAGCTGTCGCACTGCTGCCTTGGCCCCTACCCGGTTGTACGCCGAGTCAGTTCTAACGCTTACCATCTCCTGTTACCCCCTTCCATGAGTCGCCTATCCAGTGTTCAATGTGATCAAGTTGACACTGGCGCCTACCGACCCCATCACCGGTAGACACGCACTGCCACTGCCACCGCCGGAGCTTATTGACGGTGAGGAGTATGTGGTAGAAGAAATCCTCAACAGCCGCATGTTCCACCGGAAGCTGCAGTACTTGGTCAAATAGGAAGGCTACGGTGTGGAAAACAACACCTGGGAGTACTGGGATAATCTTGGTAATGCCGCCGATGCAGTTAATGATTTTCATACAAGGAACCCAGCTGCTCCCCGCCGCATCCGCGCTTTGACCTTCGGCTCCATCCCCTTCCGCCCCATTCCACCGGTGACCATTGCATCGGGTCGATGCAATTCTGAAGGGGGGTAATTGTAAGGGGAACACCCAATCCATGCGCCGAGCCACGCTGGCCAGCTGAGCCTACCCACCGGCTATCTCGCCTTGACACCCACCAACACCCATCTACAGCCCCACCGTCTCCCCCCACATCTCACTGTCACCATCCTTCGCTCATTCCAGTCAACCGACTCACCACCCCAACACCGACCGGCGCCAACCGGTCAACCGTAACCACCGGTCTGTATGTGCCCCCTCACCTCCGGACCCTTAGACCCTGAGGACCCTTTTATTTATCATTCCACTTTTACTTTTTATTTCTATATTGCGTCACTCCACACACCATTGTGTCTCCTTTATATATGGCTTCTCTAGCATGGGATCCCTATCCTTTCCTCTTCAGATCCCCTGCTAGGTGTGTAGATTACATAGTATATTATTGCATAATACACTAAACTTCGGATCCCCTGCTAGTCTGCGCTTATCACGGTCATACCGGTCGCTCAGCCCGCGGTTGCCCTTACAGTGGCGGCAGACCAGAGGCATCCTCGATGGTCGACGTCGGGTGACGTGGCAAAGCCCAGGGTGCGAGGGAAGTGGCAGACTGGGGGAGGCATCCTCGGCGCTCAACGTCAAGTGATGTGGCAGAGAGGAGGGCGAGGGCAGTGGGAGGCAAGGCCGGCGTCCATGTTGTTTGAGAGGCGTTGAGGAGCGATTCCGAACCTGGCCCACATCTTTTGAGGGAGGGGCACGGGTGGTGGAGGTGGGAGATGAAGGTAAGTGGTTGGACTTGGAAGAAATCGAACCAATGTTTGTGCCAACAGGTCATGATCACATGACGTTTGTGCACATGACCCGACTTATCTGCGTTGATTCAACCTCAACTTGCAACACCATCAGCAAATGCAGCTGCATCCACCCCTCCCCTCTTCAGAGGGATGTGGGCGTCAACCAGCAAGGGAGTTGGGGGTGGAGAAATGCGAGGGGGGACCCAGGAAGTGGGCCCAAATGGTGCGTCACAAAAACGGGCAACGACATTTGTTGTTGCCCGTTTTTTCCCATTCATTCTTCCTTGGCCCGCTGCTAACACCTGTTAGACCCAGACTGAGACCACTACCACCTCCCTCGCGTCCAAATGCGAGCCGGAGGTGGTTTTTTTTGTACTTTCGACACGTCACCCACCACCACCGCCTCCCTCGCATCCAAACGCGAGCCAGAGGTGGTGTTTTTCGTTCTTTTCGTTGTTTCGACGCGTCACCCACCACCTCCACCTCCCTCGCGTCCAAATGCGAGCCAGAGGTGGTTTTTTCGTACTTTCGACATGTCACCCACCACCACCGCCTCCCTCGCGTCCAAACGCGAGCCAGAGGCGGTTTTTTTCGTTCTTTCGACACGCGTCAACCACCACCACCACCTCCCTCAGGCTCGCATCCAAACGCGAGCCGGAGGTGGTGTTTTCTTTTTTTCGACACGTCACCCATCACCACCTCCTGCCTCGCATCCAAACACGAGCCGGAGGTGGTGTTTTTCGGCGTTTCGACATGTCACCCACCACCACCACCTCCCTCGCGTCCAAACGCGAGCCGGAGGTGGTTTTTTTCGTTTTTTTCGTCGTTTCGATGCGTCACCCACCACCTCCACCCTCCCTCGTGTCCAAACGCGAGCCGGAGGTGGTGTTTTCTTTTTTTTCGACACATCACCCATCACCACCTCCTGCCTCGTATCCAAACACAAGCTGGAGGTGGTGTTTTTCGTCGTTTCGATGCGTCACCCACCACCTCCACCTCCCTCACTTCCAAACGCGAGCCGGTAGTTCTTTTCGTCAGTTTCGACGCTACTCCCACCACCTCCACCTCCCTCGCATCCAAACGCGAGCCGGAGGTGGTTATTTTCAGCGTTTCGATGTGCCTCCCACCACTATCACCTCCTTTGCGTCCGAATGCGAGCTGGAGGTGGTCAATTTCGGCGATTTCAATGCGGCTCCCACCATCACCACCTCCCTCGCATCCACAAAGGGGCGGCGTTCATACCACATGCCACCCCATTTGATTTTCTTCTCTTTTTGTAGTTAATAATATGTATTTAGATCATATACTATAAAAATTTGTAATTACTATACTTAGAGGCTACCCAGGATTCTTCCAAAGATGCCAGAGAAGCCCAAAGAATTCTTATTTTCCAAAAGAGGCTCAGGGAATTCTTGATTTTCCAAAGATACCCAAGGCTACCCCAGAGAATTCTTGTTTTTCCAAAGATACCCCAGAGACCACCAGAGAGACTTGAGCAATTTGATTATTTCCAAAGACATATAAAGCAACCTAGAGTGTCCTAGAGTGTCAAAGTTGCTTTGGGAAAGTTGAAATTACCTAGGTTGCTTTGGGTTTCTTTAGGACCAAACCCCTTTTTCCTGATGAAATTGTATCTAAATACACTGTGTCTACTGTAATACACATTTTTCACTGTGAAAAACTGAGCCCAATGAGCTCAGGAGCCTGAGCAAGCCCAACTGGCACCCCGGACTTCTGGAACACGTTCTCAAGCATTTTTTCGCTCCCTCCTGCTCCCCCTCAGGTGCCAAAACATTCTAGATGGGTATGTGTAATGCATATTGTGGCGTATATACCCAAATATAATTTTATTATAAAATATCCCACCCGAAATTCCCTCCATCGTGCACAATGGCGAGCGCAACTCCGTTCTTGCCCAATAGTATGAGAGTCATGTGCCGGTCACGCCAGGATATATTTTAAAAATGATCCAGATTTAGCTGGGCGACAAAATAAAAATCAATTCCCTGATTATTTTTTAGTTGTGTCCACAACCTAACCCTCATTTATTAATCAATCATAAAAGGAATAAATTAAAAATATGATCACATTATTATCTCCAATAATTTAGAGAAGATCATATAATTTTATCCCCCATAAAAGTCCAAGGCATATCGTGACACTGATTAAGAACACATTTAAAATATATCCTGATTATTTCCTGCAGTTATATTTCAGGACATATTAAAAATAACTCCACATTATATTCCATTTTTCATCTCAGTGCAAATAAGCCAATGCCCGCAGTGCCAGACCTTGTGGAACAATGAATATATTTGATGTACCCCTCCTCCTGCACAGGGAATCAAAACTTCGACATTGAATTACTGCACAACAAATCAAGCAATTAATACGCGGTAACTTCGTCCTAGTTTCTATTATTTAGAGCTTTCAGATGAACCCAAGAACGCTAGAATCCACCCAGAACCTGTGGAACAATGAATATATTTGATGTACCCTTCCTCCTGAGGGAATCAAAACTTCGAAATTGAATTACTGCACAACGAATCAAGCAATTAATACGCGGTAACTTCGTCCTAATTGCTATTATTTAGGGCTTTCGGATAAACCCAAGAACGCTAGAATCCACCCAGAACCTGTGGAACAATGAATATATTTGATGTACCCCTCCTCCTGCACAGAGAATCAAAACTTCGAAATTGAATTACTGCACAACGAATCAAGCAATTAATACGCGGTAACTTCATCCTAATTTCTATTATTTAGAGCTTTCAGATGGACCAAAGAACGCTAGAATCCACCCAGAACCTGTGGAACAATGAATATATTTGATGTACCCCTCCTCCTGCACAGGGAATCAAAACTTCGAAATTGAATTACTGCACAACAAATCAAGCAATTAATACGCGGTAACTTCGTCCTAATTGCTATTATTTAGGGCTTTCGGATGGATTAAAGAACGCTAGAATCCACCCAGAACCTGTGGAACAATGAATATATTTGATGGACCCTCCTCCTGCATAGGGGATCAAAAACTCGAAATTGACTTACTTCATAAGGACTCAAGCAATTAAAACGCTGTAATTTCGTCTTAAAAGGTATAATTTAGAGCTTTAAAATGAATCCAAGAACGCTAGAATCCACCCAGAACTTGTGGAACAATGAATATATTTGATGTACCCCTCCTCCTGCACAGGGAATCAAAAACTCAAAATTGAATTGCTGCGCAAAGACTCAAGCAATTAACACACTGTAACTTCATCTTAAAAGTTATTATTTAGAGCTTTCAGATGAACCAAAGAATGCTAAGATTGACCCAGAATATCAAAAAATATGAAGTGACCTGTTCTACTCCTCCTCCTGCACCAGATCAAAAACCTCAATCCACCTCTTCTCCTGTGCCCAATGCTACCACAATGATACATATAATGTTAAAATATATCTATAGACATTTTGGAAATAGACATCTCTCAAAGATATTTGAAAGCCATCTAGAGATACCCAGGGAAATATACATCTTTGGAAGATCTTTGAACAATCTTTGAAAGATCTTTGAAAGACCTTTCAAAGATATCCAAAGACACCCAAGAAAATATCCATCCTTGAAAGACATCCAGAGATACCCAAAGCCACTCAGAGATACCCAAAGCCACTCAGAGATACTCTCAGAGATACCCAAAGCCTCCTGAGGATCTTTGGAAATATTGTAATTACCTAAAGCGCTTTAGAGCAAAAGGGCTTTTCCTGATGAACTACCTAGGTATTTATACTATTCTAAGACTCTGAAGATAGTATACTACTGGGGCGACAGGAAGCTGTGGATAATCTTTTAACTATCATAGTCATTAGGATATCCAGGACACAAAGAAGTAACAATGAACAATGTCAGAACATGATGATGAGAAGAAATGAGGCTCGCCATAGTAATGAAGGGAAAAAGTAGTCCATAATAAAGTAAAACATACATAGTAAGCAGTGACCATAACATTCAATGTGGAATATGCATGGAACAAAAACACCAAAATGGGTGGGATTTCACCCAAAACATATCTCATACATCAGTAGTCTGTCATTTTGCTTTTTTCCGCTTGTACAAGCGGGAGCAAGCGTAAAAAAGCGTGAAAGCGACAAGTGGAAAAAGCCCGGTATCGATTTCCAAAAAGCTACCTGCTCTCATCTGTAACATTACTAATAAATTATAATATTTAACCTACCAACTAATAACTATTAAGACAATGACTAGCAGATGCTAGTGGGGAATTAAGTGCACAAAGCGGTGGCCTTTATATAATTGGCTGGCCTCAGGGTTAGCTCGCTAGAAGCTCCCAGAATATTCCACTGCTCCGACTTGTTCCGATTGATGGTGCTGATGGAATATTCTAGCGAACTAACCCTGAGGCCTTTTACTGATATAAATGCAACCACTTTTTACTCAATTCCCCCACCAGCATGTGTATGTACTGTTATTATGTAATATATATATCAGCTTTTTCTCAGCTTGCCAAAACCAGGCAAAAAAGTCAAAAAGTGAGGACAAGCGAAAAGTAAACTGACAGGTTGCTGATGTATGGAATGGGTGGAATCTATCTGGAATGACATGGATTCCACATGGATTCCATATGGAATGTGGGGGCAGGGTAAAGACCTCCCACAAAAGCTTAACTTCTGTTAGAACTTCAAGTAGTTTATTGTTTTAGCCACAGACAATTTCTACTGACAGTCAAGATTGAAGATTGAGGAGAGTTTGTGAGACTGGAAGAATCATCTGATATAAATGAGAACTAACTAAGGAATACAAGTGAAAGTATCCAAGTATTTATACTACTATATTTGAGCATAGACCATCTCTAATGACTAGGAATAGAAGTCAGTAGAGTTAGTGAGAAGTCAATAGTATAATACAAGTATCTGCATATATGAAATGAGTCACAAGTAAAGAGATATAGAAGGTGCAATGTGCAATGATGAAGAAAAATGATGGAGGAAACACACAAGCTATGTAAACTGTGTTGAAAAGAAAGAGAGTCTGTACTATGAATAGATCCAAGGTTGTAACAACTTCCATCTTACTTGCCCATATGTATAAATGGAACCCAACTACAGAATGGAACATTTTTGGAACGCAATTTTTTGACTGCAATGTGAAGTGCTTGAGCAGACCTGTTAGTGTCAGGTTTCTGAGTGAGTTTCCCATCAGGATCATGGAAAAGTTCTTTGTAAAAGTTATCAGCAATAGCAGGCCCATCTTCATCCCTTATTTCCCTAATATGACAATCAAATCAGCTATTATATTCCAAGAAGCCATGGAAATAACATACCACATTGTAGCAATTACATGGCGGAATCCAGAAAAAAATAAGCTTCCTGCTAAACTAATTGCCTCATCTGGAAGGTTTTCATCTCCCATTGCTGTCTCACAGGCAGAGAGAAATGCTAAAGCTCCATTTGGCATATGCTCCTTCATGATTCTTGAGACTAGAAGCATTCCATCTTCAAGTTTTAGCCCACTGCTAAGTGGGTTTGATCGGTCTTGTTTCCCATGACATGCGAAATGAGCTATAGACACATCAGAGAGATAAGAGGCAACTACTTCAACAGAAGCAGTTGTGCCAGGAATTCCTAATTTGATCAAAAAGTCCTTTGATACATATTGTTCAATTTTTTCCAATTCAATTTTTGTAGAAGGTAGACCCTGAGATTGGACAATGACCATCATTTTAAATGGTTTGGAGGGAGTTGAATTGTGGGTGAGTAATGCTCCTATAGTTGGTGTGTATGATGATATAATGTAATCAGAGGTGCATTCAACAGCTAGCTCATTATCATAGCAACCAGCTGCATGAATAGGAAGAAAAGAAAATAGACCAGTTGGGCACCACTGTAGCACAGGTGGATCCTCCGATTTCTAACATATATTTTAAGTAAATCTGATGATTGTCCATAAATCTAATACTAACCTGGAGGCCAAGAAATTCAATGACAGGCTTTACCACCTCATTCCATACAGTTTTCAAAACAGATCTAAAAATGTCATCTGAAGATATCTGACTTGCACGTCTTCCCCCTCGCTTCTCTTCTAGGCTTATCCAATTTCTTAAGGTTTCCTGGATAGCTGAAGGGAAATCACCTGTATTATGTGAAAAGTTCTCAATAGAAGAACGCCATATTTTGGACTGTGAGGCTGCAGCTTGTATCAGATAGACAAGGTTGCGTAATTTTTCAACAGACAACATTGAAAAAGTAATGCAATGAACACTTGTTGATGTCACAATGAGGCAGTGACTACCATCATCATTTGAGATTAGAATAGCCACTGAGCTCTCAGCCACAGCTGCTTGTAGGGATGATAGATGGCTTGGTCGTAAAAAGTCTTCAAAACCATTTAAACCTCGAACTTTGTCAATGGATTTTGACCATTCTTTGTTAAGATGAGCAAATCTGGATGTCTCTTCTTCTAGTGCCATCTTCTTTCGATTGTCTAAAGTTTCTGAAAATACATCTCGGTGAGATCCATGCTCTAGTGCAGTTGCAATATTCTGGAGCCTATCTGCAAGTTCTGGTGCAAGATCATGAAGTTGATCAAAAGGGGAACGAAGACATGCAAGCTGGGACCAGAAAACAGCTCGCCCAGTATCCAAATATTCCACTGCTTTATCTAGGTGTCCTTCTCGAATGGCACATCTTGCTGCTCTACGAGCTAGTCCATCACTACCAGCAGTCAAAGCTTTATGACGTGATTTTATATCAAGGCTGAGAGCAGCTAATTGGGGTAAAATAGACAAGACAGCATCATAAGCTTCAATTGCTGAGGAATGCTGATAGAGATCAGCATAATATGCCCAGATTTGTGCAATGCGGAAATGCTGAGAGGGAGAGTTAAAGGGACACTTGATAGCAGCAGAGAATGAAAGCATTGCATGGGCTAAATGACTAGCATTTGACTTATTTGTTACCGAGTAAGCTGTTATAAGCAACATTGCTAGGTTTCTGAGAGAGTTGGATCTATTGGTATGAGATGAAGGTTGGAGCTCAAGAGCCTGTTGATGCAACAAAATGGCCTCATTGAGATCATCTTGCTGACCTCCTTGCTGAAATCGAGTTGACAGTGCAGAAGCAAGATTATTGAGAGAGGTAGAGCTATCAAGATGAAATGGAGCTTGGAGCTCAAAAGCCTGTCTGTGCAATGAAATGGCCTCATCAATATCACCTTGCTGACCTCCTTGCAAAAATTGGGTTGACAGTGCAGAAGCAAGGTTATTGAGGAAGGAAAATCTATTGGGTTGGGATGGATGTTGGAGGTTGAGAGCCTGTCTGTACAACAAAATGGCCTCATTGAGATCATCTTTCTGACCTTCTTGTTGAAAACGAGTCAACAGTGCAGAAGCAAGGTTATTGAAGGAATTGCAACTATTAGGATGGAGTGGAGCTCGGAGCTCAAGAGCCTGTCTGTGCAATAAAACAGCTTCATTGAGATCATCTCTTTGACCTCTTTGCCGAAATCGGATCATCAGCACAGAAGCAAGGTTATTGAAGGAGTTGGATCTATTAGGATGAGGTGGAGCTCTGAGCTCAAGAGCCTGTCTCTGCAATAAAATGGCCTCATCAAGATCATCTTGTTGACCTCCTTGTTCAAATTGGACTGATAGTGCATAGGAAAGGTTACTGAGGGAAGAGGATCTATCAGAATGGGATGGACGTTGAAGCTCGAGAGTTTGACGGTACAATAAAATGGCTTCATCAAGATCACTTTGCTGACTTTCTTGCTCAAATCGGATGAACAGTGCATTTGCAATGTTATGAAGAGAGGCAGATCTATTGGGATGGGTTAGAGGAAAGAGCTTAAAAGCCTGTCTGTGCAATGAAATAGCCTCATCAAGATCACCTTGCTGACCTTGTTGCTGAAATTGGATCAACAGCACAGAAGCAAGGTTAGTGAAGGAAGTGGATCTATCAGGATGGGATGGAGCTTGGAGCTCAAGAGCCTCTTTGTACAACAAAATTGCTTCAGTAAGATCACTTTGTTGACCTTCTTGCTGAAATTTGGTTGACAATGCAGAAGCAAGATTATTGAGGGAGGTGGATCTATTGGGATGGGGTGGAGCTCGGAGCTTGAGAGCCTGTTTGTGCAAAAAAATAGCCTTATCAAGATCTTCTTGCTGACCTCCCGACCCAAATCGGGTCAATAGTGCAGAAGCAAGATTATTAAGGGAAGGTGATCTATTGGGATGTGGTGGAGGAAAAAGCTCAAGAGTCTGATAGTACAACAAAATGGCCTCATCAAGATCATCTCGCTGACCTTTTTGTTCAAATTGGATAAATAGTGCATTTGCAAGATTATGGAGGGAGACAGATCTATTGGGATGAGGTAGAGCTTGAAGCTCAAGAGCCTGTCTGTGCAATGAAATAGCCTCATCAAGATCACTTTGCTGGCCTTGTTCCTGAAATTGGATCAACAGCACAGAAGCAAGGTTAGTGAAAGAGGTGGATCTATCAGAATGGGGTGCGGCTTGGAGCTCAAGAGCCTCTTTGTATAACAAAATTACTTCATTAAGATCACTTTGCCGACCTTTTTGCTGAAATTGAATTAACAGTGCAGAAGCAAGATCATTGAGAGAGGTGGATCTATCAGAGCAGGATAGACTTTGGAGCTCAAGAGCTTGTCTGTGCAATAAAATGGCCTCATCAAGATCTTTTTGCTGACCTCCTTGCTGAAATCGGGTCTTCAGCCCAGAGGCAAGATTATTGAGGGCAGTGGATCTATCAGAATGGGATGCATGGAGGAGCTCAAGATCCTGTCTGCACAATAAAATGAACTCATCAAGATCATGTTGCTGGCCTCCTTGTTTAAATCGGATTGATAGTGCATTTGCAAGGCTATTGAAGGAGGCAGATCTATTGGGATGAGGTGGAGGTTGGAGCTCAAGGACTTGTCTGCGCAATAAAATAGCTTCATTAATATTATCTTGCTGATCTCCTTGCTGAAATTGGGTCTCCAGCACAGATGCAAGATTATTGAGAAAGGTAGGTCTATTAGGATGGGTTGGAGGTTGGAGCTCAAGAGCTTGTCTGTGCAATGAAATGGCCTCACCCAAATCATTTTGTTGACATTCTTGCTCAAATCTGGTTGACAATGCAGAAGCAAGATTACTGAGAAAAGCAGATCTATTGGGTTGAGATGGAGGTTGGATGTCTAGAGCTTGTTTATGCAATAAAATGGCCTCATCAAGATCATCTTTTTGACCTCTTTGTGTAAATCTGGTTGTCAGAGCAGAAGCAAGGTTACTGAGACAGGTAGATCTATTAGGATGAGACAAAGCTAGAAGCTCAAGAGCCTGTTTCTGCAATAAAATAGCCTCATTAAGATCACCTTGCTGACCTCTTTGCTGAAATTGGATCATAAGTGCAGAAGCCAGGTTATTAAAGGAGGCAGCTCTATAAGGATGGGATAGAGCTTGGAGCTTGAGAGCCTGTCGGTGCAGCAAAATAGCCTCATCAAGATCATCTTGCTGACTTCCATCCTGAAATCGGATCAACAGTGCAGAAGCAAGGTTACTGAGGGAGGTGGATCTATCAGGATGAGATGGAAGTTGGAGTTCAAGAACTTGTCTGTGCAATGAAATGGCCTCATTGAGATCATTTTTCTGACCTTCTTGCTCAAATCGGGTCAACAGCACAGAAGCAAGGCCATTGAGGGAGAAAAATCTATTGGGATGAGATGGAGTCTGGAGCTGGAGCGCCTCTTTGTGCAATAAAATGGCCTCATTAAGATCGCTCTGCTGACCTCCTTGCTCTAATCGGGTCAACAGTGTAGAAGCAAGATTACTGAGGGCAGTGGATCTATTGGGATGGGTTGGAGGAAAGAGCTCAAGAGCCTGTCTGTGCAATGTAATGGCCTCATTAAGATCACCTTGCTGACCTTCTTGCAAAAATCGAGTCAACAGTGCAGAAGCAAGGTTACTGAAGGATGTGGATCTACTGGGATGAGATGCAGGTTGGAGCTTAAGTGCCTGTCTGTACAATGAAATGGCCTCATCAAAATCACCCTGCTGACCTCCTTGCAAAAATTGGGTCAACAGCACAGAAGCAAGGCCATTGAGGGAGGAAGATCTATTAGGATGAGATGGGGCCTGCAGCTTGAGAGCCTGTCTGTGCAACAATATGGCCTCATTGAGATCATCTTGCTGACCTCCTTGCTGAAATCGGGTCCACAGTGCACTTGCAAGGTTATCTACAGCTGTAATGTGATGGTCACTGCCTTCCGGGAGTTCCATAATTCCTTCATGGATAAGTTCTACTGCTGTATTGAGGTCATCCATATGCATATTACCTGACTTCTTGAACTGTTGAAAAATCTTCAAGCCTAAGGCAAAGTTAAGTAGTGGCAGATAGCTCTGAGCACTGCTGTTTTCTGTCGTCTTCACATCTGCAAATTGTGAAAATGCCCTCTGGAGATCAAGCATGTCACCAGTGAAGTCAAATCGTGCTGCAAACATGATAGAAAGTCTTAGAACTGTGTTTGACTGTTGCCAATTCTTCTGAATGCAGCATTTGACAGCATCTTGTAGACTCGAGATTGCATTGTCTAGGTCAGAGAGCTTGTGTAAATGGTGAAATCTGGCATATAATCCATCAGCAAGCATGCTCAGAGCTGTGAACTTGTGCCCCAGAGGAGTTCCAAGGCCACATGTGAGTGTTTCTTGTAGAAGGAAAACAATGGTGTTTATGGCCTGAAGCGAAGTCGACTTCAGGAAATCTGTCAGACTCTTCTTCACCATATTTACCATATCTGCTGTATCACGATCGCCCTGTTCATAACAAGTACCATCTCTCTGGATTGTCATTAGGTCAATAATCCGTTCATCAGAAAGAGAACGCACTTACGTTACTGGTACCTTCAAGAGCAAGCTTCAAAGCTTTGTGGCGAAGAGTAAATGATTCTTGGATGTCGTTTATCTGATCGGTGTACATGAACCTCACACCCAAAGCATATGCAAGGCCTCTCATGGCATCAGAGTGAAGTGGGTGTGAGATCGGACGCCTATCAAGCACTTCACGGCACAGAGAGACAATGGTGTCAAGATTAGCAAGTGGCAGCTCGGCCTTGCAATCCGCCAAAAGAGTGCTGGCAAGATCGATGATGTCTGCTTCATCTTCGCCATCGTCGACCTGCTCATACAATAGGGAACAATTAGGACTTTAGGCAGAGAGACGAGGTAGTTTTACTCACGTTTGCCCCAGATCCGCCGTCATTAACTTCCGTTATAGACGCTATCTCGGTATGCTCCACTACCTGCAAAGATTTTATTAGATCGTGCCTTAATCTCTATGTTAATGCCAAATAACTGACCTGAGGCGCATGGTTCTCTCGTTGGCTTATCTCCAGGTCACTGCGATCACTAGCTACGGCCTATGCTTGTTGGAAACGAGGTCGAAATAATTGGAATAGTCTGTTATACATACTGTGCCATCCACCATGTGGGTCGAAGCAGCCTAAAGGGTGGATATGATATTAGTTCTCGATATCAGATCTAATGGAGAGTAGGCGTACTGGACTGGTTGTATTCTGGTCTGAGGATGATTTTGATTCGAGCATAGTTCAAGGTTGTCGCAAAGGATTGTGATGTGTCAATCGAAGAAGGGATTGCTTATATCATACATTCGACGGTTATATTGAAATGCACAGCTTTCGTGTGAAAATCGAGCTGTCTGAATCCTTCTCAGCCTTTAACAATGCACCGTGATAGTGCAGTGCGCAAAGCATGTTACTTGGCATTGTAGTTTGCCCTAACCGGGCTGCACCCTCATTATCACAGCGCGCTATCATTAATATTCCATGGCTTGGCGGACGATAGTGAACTCCGTTGCGGTGTGGGAGCCTGTTAAGTCCAATGCAATGACCACCGCCACACCTACCCGGCGTTATTGATCTGTTGAAGCAGTGTAACTAGTCATTCATTTGCCTGAACAGATTCACACAGACAGTTGCTTTCAATTGCCAGCTGGGGCGTTTCACACTGTTCCCGGATATCTTTAAACAGTCAAGCGAAGACCAAGTAACCAAGTCCACCCGATAATGGGAAAGATTTACTTACAGTGAGGAATGTGAAGATGAATGAGACTGTCTCGAGTCTCGGCATGTAAGACCGTCAGACGGCGCAAACACACGCGAATGGACCTCTCTGCCAAAAGTTTGCCCCGAAGATCCCTTAAAGGTAGTGGGAATTTATTTGGGGCCAAACAGCATGAGCAGGGCGGTTCTGAGTCGTTTCAACGACCAGTGCATGATAAGTATTTATTTGTACATTAGAATACATTACCGCAAAATTCGATAAAGTTGAACAATGATCATCAGGATACAGGAGTCGAACGTGAAATGCTCGTGTGATAAACAGTCCTCCGGCAAATGAGGCGTAACTAGATGGTCGGGACGAGGGATGGAGAGAATGCATTGCGGTTAGCTCAATGGCACCAAGTAAGTAGGTAGCCAAGGATGAGAAAGACCCTTGACGAATGGGCAGTTGAGGGAAGGAGCACCAACACGCCGGAGAGTGGAAAATCAACTAAGGCAGAATATCCGCCGAGACGCCGACAGTGAAGATAGAAAGGTTTGCGCTCTTGCCAGTGAGGAATACGAAAGAGTAAGTCGATGGCCGCTAACACAGCCATTTGAAAGCCGCTTGTTGGAAGTTAATTCCTACCGCTATTAGGGGGGTGGTGGGTTCAGTAATTTCGCGGTTCAAGATGTGTCAGCAGCATCATAAAGCTGCTGCGACGCAATTGCACCACTCATGTGTAATACACAAGCCATCCTATAGTGCAGATTGCACAGCGCGGGAATCGGTCCTCGAGGGAATCCTTCGAAGTCCTTGCCTTCTCCTTGTCCGAACGGTATTTCGTCCCCGTCTTTCAATTTGATGAAGCCGGGGCCAGGTGAATCCTTGTCTGCGAATTTCCTGTATATATAAGTGACCTTGAAATAGCCCAGATATTAGTGCAACCCTGGCCAGTTATGGTGGCTGCGTATTCGTACCTTGCCATTAGGTTCATCTTCTTTGGCCTCGATCGCCCACCGGAGATCGCCGAGTGCCATTGCCGCATCGCCCTGTAGGGCAATGATATTTCCGATATCATTGATATTTTTTTCGATGAGGTCCCGCATTTGTGGCCCAGCCAGCATGGCGATGAATTCCAAGGTCTTAGGCTACAGACGTTCAACCAATCAAAGAGCTTAAGGGAATATATAAAAAAAGAGGGATGGGTGACTGACTTTGTCATGGACCGCGTTGGAAATGATTTGCGTTAGATACGGTGTGCACCCGTTCGGATCTCTTGGGTCGAAAGATGCGCCAGTCAATGGGCACTTGGGGCCGTCGCGTTTGAATAACTATGTAATGTGCAATTAACTTTTGGGGCTCGGCGAGTTAATGAAACTTTGATGACGTACCAGGGCTTTGAGAATGTCTTGTTTGCGTGTCTCATCGGAATCCTCCTCTGCAGCCTCCTTGAGCAGCTCGTTGGGGTTTTTGGACATGAAATGGATGAATGAAGAGAAGGGCGTCGCGTCTTCGGAATCTGGTGTCTCGAGTTCGGATGTTGGGGCATCTTGGTATTTAACTACAGGAGCTATGAGGCATTTTGGAAAGCAACAATCGTAACACGTACATGTCATCCCAAGGTGTGCTAAGAGTTGGGTGGAAAAGTGGCGGACGAATGAGAAATCTACTTCCTCTGCATTAATCCTTTGAAATAGAATTTTCAGCGTCTCTGCCTGTTGTGAGACACTGGTCGCGGGGAGCGTTTTGAGCCTTTCAACTGTGATAAAATCCCGATATTCAGGATGGTTGTCTGATTATATGGCCAGAACCGCTGTGAGCTCACTATTTGTCTTCAGGCCCGTATGACCCCTTTGAACGTTGGACCAGAACTGATTGACGAGTTGGCTGCCGGGATACGCCTGTGATGCCTTAATAAAACAGGAGAGCAGTTTCGGGGTAATGGATTGATCTTCAGATTCTTGAATGGGTTGTACAGGAGGCCAATTCCACGACTGGGCTGCTGATAGAAGTGCTTGCGCATGAAGATTCGTTGTTGTTCCTAGTTT
>Ga0307513_10003832_pt1 | contig 20259 bp, 18 predicted proteins | sample 15_EM_MG_FD_202174 | JGI IMG/M metagenome (GOLD analysis project Ga0307513, IMG submission 202174) | Populus trichocarpa ectomycorrhiza microbial communities from riparian zone in the Pacific Northwest, United States - 15_EM | ecosystem: Host-associated > Plants > Roots > Unclassified | place...
AGAACCTGTCTTTATCTATTTACGATTCACGATTCACGATTTACGGCTCTTGATATTACCAGCGTGGTTCGCGGTCGCCGCCACCGCCGCCACCGCCGCCACGACCGCCACGGTCGCCGCCGTAACCACCGCCACCGCCGCCACCGCCGCCACCGTAGCCACCACGACCACCGCCTCCACCGCCATAGCCGCCGCGACCACCGCCTCCACCGCCACCGCGATCAGCTTTGGGGCGTGCTTCGTTGACGGTCAGGTTGCGCCCGCCGAGGTCTTTGCCGTTGAATTGTTCGATGGCTGCCGCCGCGCCTTCCGGTGTCACCATCTCGACGAAGCCGAAGCCGCGCGAACGACCCGTCTCGCGATCCTCGATCACGGATGCCGACTCCACTTCGCCCGCCTGCGAGAACAGATCACGCAGCTCGTCGCTCGTGGTGCGGAAGGAGAGGTTCCCCACGTAAAGTTTCGTACCCATATCTCTTTTTCCCTTAAAAGTCGAAGGAAGCGCGGGCGTCTTTCAGATCAAGCTGGCAGAGTCTTCTGGAAACTCCGGCAAACGGCTCGGCGGCGACACGCCCGCTGCTCTGACACTAACGAGAGCGGCTTCTAACAGATTAACTACCCGACCTCACTCTCTCTTCAGCCAAACGCCGTCGCCTAACTTCAGTCGTGGGCAGGCACATCACCGTAGATGCGCGAGAGCAGGAACTTCTGGACGGGCGAAAGTATGAACGCAATCGCCGCCGAGCGCAAGAGATAAGTTTGCCCGCGCGCGCGGCTGAAAACTCACCGGCGCGAGGCCGAAAACGAACGCGGCGGAACAGGCGGCGGGCGCGCACACACGCCGGAGATCGGGTTCGAGGTAAAGAGATAACCTTCGCACGATTTTGCTCTTGAAATGCTAGGTGCTTTGTCGCAGAATGTGCGCAGACGAACACACGAGTTCTTCTAGACCATCCAACTCGCCGCATTGGATAAGCGGCTCGTTGTTTATCACACCATCTCTAGCACACTTATCAGTGCTATAAGGAATCCGCATACTATGATCGGGCAGACCATTTCCCATTACCGTATTCTGGAACAGATCGGCGAGGGTGGGATGGGCGTGGTCTATGAAGCGGAAGACACGCGGCTCGGCAGGCGCGTCGCGATCAAAATTCCTTCCGCCGCCCCCGACAGCCACAACCACCACGCGCGCTTCCTGCGCGAAGCGCGCTCCATCTCCGCGCTCAGCCACGCCCGCATCGCCACCCTCTTCGACTATGGCGAGACGCCCGATGGCCGACCCTTCATCGTCATGGAGTTGGTCAACGGGCGGGAGTTGGGCGACCTGATGCGTGCCGGAGAGTTGTCCATCGCGCGCGCCATAGAGATCATCGCGGACGTGGCTGAGGCTCTGAGCGAAGCGCACCGCCGGGGCATCATCCACCGCGACATCAAACCCTCGAACGTCATCATCAACGAGCGCGGCGAAGTGAAAGTGCTCGACTTCGGTCTGGCGAAACTCATCAACGAAGACGCGGAACTCGACCAGAACTCCATCACGCTCGCGGGCGTCAAAACACGCAGCGACGTGATGCTCGGCACGCCGCTCTATCTTTCGCCCGAACAGGCGAAGGCCGCGCCCGTCGATGGGCGCAGCGACATTTTCAGTCTCGGCGCGCTGCTCTACGAGAGCGTCACAGGCCGCCCGGCCTTCTCCGGCGCAACCGTGATGGAAATCGCGGCGCAGGTGCTCCACGTCACGCCGCCGCCGCCCTCGCAACTAAACCGGCTCGTACCCGCCGAACTCGACCGCATCACCTTGAAAGCCCTCTCCAAGCGACCCGAAGATCGCTACCAGACGGCGGAAGATTTGGTCGCGGATTTGCGCGCGCTCAGTTTTCACTTCTCCGAGTTGGACGACACGCGCACGCCGAGCATGACCTCCAACTCGACCGGCACATTCCAGAACAGCGCCCACCGCGCCACTTCGCTCACGACGCTCTCGGACAACCTGCGCCGCCCGCGCCTCTCCATCGCCTCCGTGCTGATCGCCGTCGCCGTTGTGGGCGCAGTCGTGTGGGGCGTGAGTTGGCTGTTGCGCGCGAAGCCGCACGTCCCGCCCGACGCCGCCAAGACCGCCTATGAACTGGGCACGAATTTGCTGCGCGAGGGCGCGTACTATCAGGCGAGCCGCCGCTTGCTGCAAGCCACCTCGATCGACGACAAGTATGTGCTGGCGCACGCGCGTCTGGCCGAGGCGTTGACCGAACTCGACGACACCGCTGGCGCGAATGAATCAATGCTGCGCGCCGAGTCGCACGCCGCCGAACGCGACGCCCTCTCGGAAGAGGCGGACGTTCTGCGTTTTGAAGCCATCCGCGCGACCGTCATGCGCGAACTCCCGCGCGCCGTCAGCGCGTACCAGCGGCTCGCGCGCGAGTTGCCCGACCGCGCCGACGTGTACGTTGACCTCGGTCGCGCCTACGAAAAGACTGATCAGATCAAAGAGGCGAACGAGAGCTACTTCGAGGCCACCAATCGTGATGCGAAGAATGCGACGGCCTACCTGCGCATCGGCATCCTCGCCACGCGCCAGACCAATTATCCCGGCGCGATGTCCGCCTTCGACAAGGCCGAACAGATTTACAAAGAATACGTCAACGCCGAAGGCCAGACCGAAGTGCTCTACCGGCGCGGCTATCTCCTGCGTGCCCAAAGTAAACTCGACGAGGCGCAGGCGCAGTTGACGCAGGCGCTCAGCATGGCGAGAGCGGGCGGCAACCTGTCGCAACTCATCAACACCCTGTTGCAGTTGAGCGCCGTCGCCACGAATAAGAACGACCCGACGCGCGCGCAAGCCTACGCGAATGAAGCGGTCGATCTGGCGCGCACCAACAGCATGGAGAATCTGGTCGCGCTCAGTCTCATAGACCTCGGCACTACCTTCATAGGTCGCAATTACCCCGAAGCCGAAAAACACTTGAAGCAGGGGTTGATGTTCGCGCGCCGTCGCAACGCTTCACGCTACGCGGCTAAGGCGCTCGTCAACCTCGGCAGCGTGTGCATCCAGCAGGGCAAGACCGAAGAGGGCCTCCGCTATGTTCAAGAGGCGCTTGAGTTCTATCAATCGGGCGGCTACCGGAAAGAGGCGGCGCAGGCCATCGCCCTGCTCGGTCGTACCAAGCGCCAGAAGGGCAACTACGAAGAGGCGCTCAGCGACTTCCAAAAGACCCTCCAACTCGCACAGGAGGCGACCGACTTCTCGCTCGCGGCGCTGGCGCGTTCGGAAATCGGCAACGTGTTCCTCCAGCAAGACAAGTACCTTGAGGCGCTCCAACATTTTGAAGAGAGCTACAAGATCGACAAGTCTCTCAACAACGAACTACGCATCGGTTATGGTTTATATAATCGCGGCGACGCGCTCTGGCCGCTCGGCAAGTACTACGAGGCGCGTTTGATGTTTGAACAGGCGCTCGACATCGCCGAAAAACCGGGCGGGAAGAATAAAGAGTTGTTGGCGTACATTTATCTGGCGCAGGCGAGCATGGCTCTCAGTCAACGAAATCTCCCCGAGGCCCAGACTAAAGCGCAGCAGGCTCTCACGGAGGCGGGCGAGCAAAACAAAACCACCGCCGTCGAGGCGCGTCGCGTCTTAGGGTTGGCGCAGACGCTTTCAGGCGCGCGCGCCCCCGGCATTCACACTTGCAGAGAAGCCCTCGCGGGCGCGCAACAGGTGGGCGACCCGTGGCTCATCTCCAACGCCCGGCTCGCACTCGCCGAAGCCCTGCTCGAAGGCGGCGACGCGGCGGGCGCACTCGCGGACGCACGCGAAGCGCAGGCGAGTTTCTCGCGCTTCGGGCAAAAAGTTTCAGAGTCGCGCGCGTGTTTAGTTGCGGCGCGTGCCGGCCAGCGGGCGGGAAATCTGGAAGCGGTACGCAATTACGCGTCCTGCGCGAATAATGCGCTGGCGGAACTCCAACAGAAATGGGGGGCAGAAGTTTTCAGCGTCTATCAGGAAAGGCCGGACGTCCAAGCAGGCCGCAAACAGCTTGGCGAGATTTCCGCCAACGTCCGGTAAGTTGGTTACTTAATTTCACCGTGAAAGGAAAAGGGACATGAGCGATAACGAACACGTACCGCAAGATCAGGAGACGGAAGAGGAATCGTCGAGCGGCGAGAACGCCGCGGCGGCTGATCGGTCGGGCGCGGCAGCAGCCGAAGGCGATCCTCCGATCATTATCCAGGGCGGTGGCTCTGGAAATCCTGGCTAAGCCAGCAAGTGCAGGCCGCCACAACCGGCGGAGCGCGAGGTGTCAGGCGTCTTGAACGCACGCTCCTCCCGCTCCGTCCTTACTCGTTAAACGTGGCGACGTGATGCGCACGCTTTATCGCACCTCACACCGCAAACCTCAACAGACCTCAACTGTATAGGAGAATCAACATGAGTGACCAGAACCCCCTGGTAGCCCCAGGCGACCCCCCGATCATCATTCAGGGCGGAGGCTCAGTGAACATCATCGTGCCCCCCGAGTTCACCGAGCAGGCGGGCGCATACGAGCAGTCCGCAACCGCGAAGGGAAAAGATTTTAAGAACGGCAACGTCAATCTCATCAGTTTGCAGATTGACGAGGACACGCCCATCGCGCTGAACAAAAACTCAAGGATCACCATCACCTATAAATGACTAAGCGCGGGGAGCGCGCCGACTGTTAAATCGAGTCGCCACGCTCCCCACGCCGAATAACCCGAGGCGGGCGCGTTCTGAACGGATGCTCCCGCCTCTCAATTTTTCCGCCGCCGCGCACACGCGCCGCCTCTCAATCTTTCCGGTAGAGGGCGATGTAGCGCGCAAACTCTTCGGCGGGCGCATCGTGCGCGCTCTCGCCGTCGTCGATCTCTTCGCCCGTCGCGCCGCGCCCGCGTCGTTCGCTAAAGGCGGCTTCGGCGATGTTGGCGAGCCACCAGAACGTGCCGCGCGCGCCGAGGTGTTCGCGCACGCGCTGGAAGATGCGCGGGTAGAGTTTGGCCGTGCGGCCAAGCAGGCTCTTGAGCGCGCCGAACGACATGCGATCCTGAAACAGTTCGCGGCGCACGCGCACGTCGAGTTCGTGCAGCGCGGCCATCACGGCGTTCAACGTCTCGTTGACGTTCGCAGGCTGACCCTGCGGCGCGGGACGCAAAAACTCCGCGAGGCCGGACATCTGCGACACGCGCGGCGCGGGCGCGTTGATCTCGGAGAGAGCGCGCGCGTCGAGCAGGTCGGCGGCGAGCGCGAGGTCGGTCAGGTGCGTGAGCCGCCGCAGTTGGCGCACGCCCGCGCCGGGGCCGGAAAAGGCGAGCGGGCTGATGACGCCCGCCGCATCGCCCGCGAGCATCACGCGGTCTTCCGCCATGCGCGGGCGCGTCTTCGGCCAGCCGCGACGGCTCACGCCCGGCGCGTAGCCGAACAGCGGTCGCCCGACGCGCCACTGCGCGCCCGCACGCTTGTAGCGCGGCAACCCCTCGAAGTAACGCTCGAAGAGCGCGAGCAGAGACTTGTCTGCGGGCGAATCGACGGCGTCGTAAAAGAAGAGACGCGTCGCATACTCGTCGCGCGCAGGGCTGCCCGCGAAGCCCTCCCAGATCAGTTGCCGGTGGTCGCGCGCGTCTTCGGTGCTCACCAGAATCTCGCCGACGTTGAAATCAACTTTGTCCGTCCCTTCGCCGCGCGCGAACCCGCGCGCCACCGTGCCGACCGACGGCGCGACGTGCGTGAAGGCGCGCCCCCCGTCGAACTGCCGCGCCACGGGCGAATGCGCTCCCGTCGCATCGACGAAAAGCCGCGCCGCGAACAGACGCCTCCTCATCCTCCTGCGCCCGCCGCCGCTCACCATGTCGCCGTCGCGCGCGTCTTCCGTTTCGACGCACACGCGATCCGCTTCCACGTAGGCGCGCACGAAGCGCAAATTCTCAAAGAGCGCGGAGCCTTCCGACTCGCGCGCGCGGATTTTCGCGGCGGCCAGTCCCAACAGCCTGTCGGCATCGACGGCCACGTCGAGCACGTTCTCCATCCAGAGCGGCGGCGTCTTCACGCGCGAAGCCGCGTCGTGAAACTTGACGAAGCCCGAACGGTAACGGTTGAGGACGGCGGCCTCGACCTCCGCTTTCGTAAACAGCCCGGCGCGTTCAAACTCGCCGAGTTCCTCGTCGCACAAATTCCACGCGCGCCCGCCGCCCTCGCGGCCAATCGTTCCCGCGCCGAAGACCATCACGCGGCGTTTGAAGTTCGACGCCAGCACGGCGGCGTGGAGCAGCCCGAGCACGCCGCCCGCGTAGATGACCTCAAACTCGCCCTCCACTGAAAGGTCGGACGGAGGCGCGCCGCGCACCACCGCCTCGCGCGCCGTCTGCTGCTGGCTCTCCAGCGTCTCGCGCCAGCGCGCCTCCGTCAGCCAGATGCGCCGCAGGTAGTTTTCACGCTCGCCGAGCGCGCCGAAGTTTGCCACTGTCAGCGGGTAGCGTTCGCGAAAATATTTGAGGTCGGGCGCGGGCGTAGTCTTGGCCGCGTCGGATGTAGTCGGAGCGGAAGTCATACGAAAAAACGGAAATCCTTCGGAACGGAGTTTTGAGAGCGGAGACTCTAGCGCGCGCCCGTTACAAATCAATCACTAAAGACGCATGAACTTTTCACCCGCGCCGCCCGCGCGCCAGCAGGCTGATGACGGCGACGAAAAGCGCCGAGCCGATGATCGACCAGACGACCGGAAAACTCTTGCCCCCGACGGGCAACATCAGCAACTCCGGCAGCCCCAACTGGCGCGCCAGCCACATCCCCAGAAGCGCGCCGATGAAACCGAGCGCGATTGAGACGAGACAGCCGCCGCGCGAAAAACCGCTAATCGTCTGCCCGAGCGCGCCGCACACGCCCGCCACCACCAACAGAATGAGCAAATCAATCAATGTCATGACCTTCCACCTCGTGTTTTATTTAACGTTAAAAGCCCGTCGCAGTTTCTTCTTTCCAATTCGGGTGATTGTCAATATAATCGTTCGTGGCCGGGAGAATTGACAGGGCCACACACCCGTCGGAAGTTGTTGCTCGCGCTCACGCCCTCGACCCTCATTTAATTTTCACCCAAAGTTCAGGAGATTTTACCAGAGATGCGCAAACTGTTTCTCGCCACCATCATCATTATCGCCACTTTCAGCGTCGCTGCGGCGCAGGATGCGGCCTCTTCGTCGTCTAACCAGAGCGACGTTCCCAACATGGGCAAAGCGCCGACCCAACCGAACGGCATTGGCCGACTCGACGCGCGCGTCTTCGACGAGGCCGGAAACCCCGTGCGCGGCGCGTATCTCAAACTCGAATCCGAACGCACGGACGGCTACTTCTGCGAGTCATGGAACTCGTCGGACGAACGCGGCGTCTCCGTGCTGCCCCCGCTGCACATGGGCAGCCTCAAGTTGATCGTCAAAGCCAAAGGCTACGAGACGCAAAAGATCAACGTGCCCGCAGAAACCCTCAACGAACCCTTTCGCATCACGCTCGTCAGGAAGAAGTAGGCGCGGCGGCGGCGGCAAACGGTTCTCAGTCGCAAAGCAATAAGTGCTTCCCAGCCGCGAAGCGAGAAGTGCTTCTCAGCCGCGAAGCGGCGACAGTTAATAGCCCCGTGCGTCAGCGCGGGGATCAAGCACAATAGAAAACATACGAAGCCCCGTCAGGGGCGGCACATTCATACGTTGAAATGTGCCGCCCCTGACGGGGCTTCATAATTTTATCTCTATACCTGTCCCCGCCCTCACGGGCGGGGCTATTAACTGTCGCCGCTTCGCGGCTCAAAACCCGTTACGGCTTCGCGGCTCAAACCCGGCACGGCTTCGCGGCTCAAACTTGTCTACCGTTTCGCGGCTTATAACTACCGCCGCTTCGCGGTTATTAACTGCTGCCGCTTCGCGGCTATTAACTGCCGCTGCTTCGTGGCTTTGATATGACAATTCGGAAAGTGTCCCACCCGCGTTAATGCGCGGCGGCGGCTGAATCTATGCTCCACCCGGAAAGAGGAGGGCAGATGAAAGCCGACGCTCCGAGCGCAACCGCATATCTCATCGCGACCAGCACGCTCTTTGTCGCCGCCGACCCGCACGCCGGTCGGCTCATTCCCGCGCGCGCCGCCGAACTCAGCGCGTGTTTCGTCGCAGCCCGTTCGCGCGTCGCGCGTTGGGTACAGGAAGTGTTGCGCCGCAAGAGTGCGCGCCCCTTCATCGACGCGCTCGAACGGTTAACGCTCCCCGGCATCCAACTCCACTACGCGCTGCGCAAACTCTATCTCGAAGAGACGGCGCGCGCCGCCATTGCCGACGGCGTGCGTCAGGTCGTCATCTTCGGCGCGGGCTACGACACGCTCGCCCTGCGTCTGCACGAAACATTCCCCGACACACAATTCATCGAGACGGATCACCCCGCCACCCAGCGACGCAAAATTCATGCGCTCGCCGCCGCCCGCCGCGACGCGCGCCATCAACCGGCGACCAACCTGCACTTCCTCCCCCTCGACCTCACACGCCGGGGACTCGCCGCCACGCTTCTCAACTTCGGCGGCTACCGCGCCGACGCCCCCACACTCTTTATCGCCGAGGGCTTGCTGATGTATCTCGCGCCGGGCGAGGTCGACGATCTTTTTCAAACGGTGCGCGACTGTGGCGGCGCGTCGAGTCGCTTCGCCTTCACGTTCATGGAGCGGCAGGGCGACGGGCGCGTCAATTTTCTCACGCGCAGCCGCGCCGTCGACGCGTGGCTCGGGTGGCGGCGCGAAGTCTTCAAGTGGGGCGTCGGGCGCGACGAGCTTCCGGCCTATCTCGCGGCGCGCGGTTTCGCCATGCGCGAGGTCGCGACGGGCGAAACTTTTCGACGCCGCTACCTCGAACCCGAAGCCCTTGCCCACCTGCCTCTCGCCGCAGGCGAATATGTCTGCGTCGCAGACCTCAAGGGAAAGGTCGAACGTTGATGCGCGACGTGAAGAGACTGAAAAGTTATCCGGCAGTGCGACTCGCAGGCGACACGACGACGACGGGCGGCGCGCTCGAAGCGTGCGAGGCGACGCCGACGGCGAACGCGCGTGAGCGTCGTTTCGCGCGCACGATAAGTTCTCTGTCTTCGCACGTCGTGAACGACGTGCATTCACAGTTGAATGAGACGCGCGTGAGCCGCATCGCCGAACCCTGTACGGTGGAGGCGTTGGGCGCGCTCGTCCGGCGTGCGCGAGAGGCGGGCAGCGCGGTCGCAGTGGCGGGCGGCAGGCACGCGATGGGCGGTCAGCAGTTCGCCTCGGGCGGCGTGCTCGTGGACATGAAGCGCATGAATCGCGTGCTCTCGTTCGACCCGTCGCGCTACGAGATCGAGGTTGAGGCGGGCATCCAGTGGCCGCAGTTGATCAACTTCATGGTCGCTTCGCAACGCGGGCGCGCGCCGCATCAGGCAGGCATCGTGCAGAAGCAGACCGGGGCGGACAACCTCAGCCTCGGCGGCGCGCTCGCGGCCAACATCCACGGGCGCGGTTTGAATTTGAAACCGTTCGCCGGGGATGTCGAGTCGTTCGTGCTGCTGGACGCGGAGGGCGAAGCGCGGACGTGCAGCCGACGCGAGAACCGTGAGTTGTTCAGTCTGGCGATTGGCGGATACGGTCTGTTCGGCATCGTCGCGAGCGTTCGCTTGCGCCTCGCGCGGAGGCGCAAGTTGGAACGCGTGGCCGAGATCAGGACGACGCACGAACTCCCCGCCGCCTTTGAAGAGCGCATCGCGGACGGCTTCCTCTACGGCGATTTCCAATTCGTCACGGACGAGGCGTCGCAGGATTTTTTGCGCCGGGGAATCTTCTCCTGCTATCGCCCCGTCGCCGACGATGCGCCCATGCCTGAAGCTCAGGCCGAACTCTGCGCCGCGGATTGGCAGAATCTTTACCACCTCGCGCACGTCAATCGCCGCCGCGCCTTCGAGGTCTATTCCGCCCACTACCTCGCCACGTCCGGCCAACTCTACTGGTCTGACACACATCAACTCAGCGTCTATCTCGACGACTATCATCGCCAACTTGATGTGCGGATGGGAGCGCGCGTGCGCGCCACCGAGATGATCACGGAAGTCTATGTGCCGCGCGCCGCGCTGCCGGATTTTCTCGAAACCGTGCGCCGCGATTTTCGACGCCACGCCGTCGAGTTGATCTACGGGACGGTGCGGCTCATCGAGCGCGACGACGAGAGTTTTCTCGCGTGGGCGAAAGACAGCTATGCCTGCGTCGTCTTCAATCTACACACCGAGCACAGCGCGGCGGGAATCGGTAAAGCGCAAGCCGACTTCCGCCGTCTCATCACACGCGCCATCAAGCGCGGCGGCAGCTACTATCTCACCTATCATCGCTGGGCGACCCGCGAGCAAGTCGAAACCTGCTATCCGCAACTCCCCGAATTCCTCCGCCTCAAACGGCGCTACGACCCGTCGGAAACTTTCCGGAGCGATTGGTATCGCCACTACCGCCAAATGTTCGACGCATGAGAGCGGCCATCAATGACGAACGCTTTTTAACCGAGGCGTTGTTTTAAAGTTGAAAGGTTTTGCCTGATGCGCTCGCCGTCTTCGTCCGTCAGCGAAGGCTCGGAGAGCAATTTCTCGTACATCGAGAGGCTTTCGGCGGTCCAGCCACGCTCGGCCATGAACGCGGCCTTCCGTTCGGCGGCGAAGAATCGCCCTATCGAGCGTTCATAGCCGATGGCACGGTCGTACCACGCCAGCGCGTCCGAGTCCTGTCCTTTCTGCCCGAAGATGATCGCCATGTTGACGCTGACGATCATTTTATGAAAGGCGTCGAGTTCGCATTCGAGCAGAGGTCGCAGGACGACTATGGCGTCGTCGTGTTGGGAGTTGTCCACGAGGCGCGCCGCCAGAAATAACGACTGATCTAAGTGTTCGCTTTGCATCAGAATTTGATCTCGCGGGTTCAGGCGATGCGGAGGTGTTCAAAGACGCGGGGCATCGAGGCGTGCCACGCGCCGTGCCAGTTGCGAAGCAGGATGTCTGCGGGAGAGAGTTCGTCCGTGACGACTTGTTGGCACAACACGTCGAGATAGGGCAACTCTTCGGGGGCGACGCGGCGCAAGCCTTCGACGGCGAGCGCGATTGATTCTTTGGCGAGCGCGAGCACGTCAACCCCGGCGGCGCGTGCGGCGAGCGCGTCGCGGGCGACGGCGGCGCGAAGTTCGAGCGCGTCCTCGCGGTTGAGATTGGGCGCGAGGCGGAGGGCGTGCGAGAGCGCGGCGGGGTCGTAGAGCAAGCCTTTCCAGTAAGCCTGAAAGGCGAGCGCGTGGGGGAGCGAGCCGCAGTCCGCGCTGCGGAGTTCGAGATGTTGTTTGAGGCGCGCGTCGGTGAAGATGGTGGTGAGATGGTCTGCCCAGTCGCCGAAGACGGGCGTGAGCGCGGCGCACCCGTGCGCGAGGAAGTCGCGGAACTTCATGCCCGCGGGAGCGTCCGTGTAGCTCCCGCCGCGCTGTGCGAAGAACATCGGCACGTCGAGCGCGTAGGCGATAAAAGTTGCGGGCGAGAAAGATTTTTCGAGGAGCGCGGGCGGCGAGATGCCGGTGCGGTCGGCATCGGTCGAGAGCCACGCGGCGGCGCGGGTGGACTTGTAGCCGGAGGGCCGCCCGGATTCAAAGGGCGAGTTGGCGAAGATGGCCGTGGCGATGGGCGCGAGCCGGTTGCCGACCAGAAACTTCCGCGCGAGGTCGTCTTCCGCGCCGTAGTCGAGATTGGTTTGGACGGAGCATGTGCGCGTCATCATGTCCCACGCGCGCTCGCCGCGGGTGGCGAGATAGGGGCGCATGACGTCGTAACGCATCTTGGGAAACCAACGCTGCTCGTCAATCGCGCAGAGGGGATCGAAGCCGACGGCGAGGAAGACGAAACCCTCTGCTTCGGCGATCTCGTGCAGGCGTGCGAGGTAGCGCGTGACTTCGCGTTCGACATCGGATAACTTCCGCTGCGGCGCGCCGGAGAACTCGATCTGCCCGCCCGGTTCGACCGTCAGGCGGTTCATCTGCCCGGCGTTAGCTTCGATGACGGTGCGCCCCTCGTAGACGAGATCGTCCGATGAAGGCGCGAAGCCCGTGAGCACGCCCTCCACCTGCGCCGGACTCAGGCGCGCGAGTTGTCCGTCGCGGCCTCGCGCGTCGTAGCCGAAGAGTTCAAACTCGATGCCGCACATCCACTCGTCGGAGGGCTTCGCGCCGCGCCGCAAGTTCTCCTCGAAGAGCGAGGTGGAAGATTCGTTGATCGCGTCGGTCAGCAGCGGAAAGCCGCCCGGCGCGTGGGGGCGCGTCGTCTCGACGGGTCGCCCGGCGGAGGCGTCGCCCGTTACGCAGCCGCTCGCGGGTTCTTCGATGAGTTGGTCGTGAGTCATACGCGAAATCGGGAATCCTTGCTAGCGCGCGACGAAGAGGTTGCTGCTGAAACGTCCCGCCGCGTCCGTCCACCGGCGCGCACATGCGAAGCCTGTGTGCGCGGCCAGCGCGTCGAGTTCTTCGCGGTCGGACTTGTAGGAGTTCTCCGTGTGGATGCGTTCGCCCGCGTCGAGAGTGATCTCCATGCCGAGTTTCGGCAGGCTGACGACCTGCGCCCGCCTGCTCTCGATGTAGATTTCCACGCGCCCCGCCGCCTCGTTATAAATGGCGACGTGGCGGAAGGCGCGCAGGTCGAAGTCGGCGTCGAACTCGCGGTTGAGACGCACAAGTTGATTGAGGTTGAAGGCGGCGGTCACGCCGAGCGCGTCGTCGTAAGCGGCTTCCAGCGTCGCGCGGTCTTTCTTCAAGTCCGCGCCGAGCAGAAGCGCGTCGCCCGTGCGGAGCACGCCGCGCAGTGAGAGCAAAAATTGCCGCGCGCCGTCGGGGTCGAAGTTGCCGATGTTCGAGCCGAGGAAGAGCGCGAGCAGGCGTTCGCCGCGCGACTCGCGCTCGTGGCTCAAGCGTGCGAGCGCGGTGTCGTAATCGCTGGCGTAAGCCTCTATGCGGAGCGCGGGATAAGCTTGGAGCAGCGCGTGCGCGCTCGCTTCGAGGGCGGAGGCGGAGATGTCAACGGGCAGATAGAGCAAGCCCGCTTGACGTTCGAGAATGGCTTCGATGATGCGACGCGTCTTCGTTGCGCTGCCGCTTCCCAACTCAAGGAGCGAGAGCGGCGCATCGTCCGCTGCTGCCGTGGCGACGATCTCTGCGGCGTGGCGCGCGAGGATTTCGTTTTCGGCGCGCGTCAGGTAATACTCCGGCAGGAGACAGATGGCGTCGAAGAGTTCGCTGCCGAGTTCGTCGTAAAAATATTTGGGAAAGAGTTGTTTGGGCGACGCGTTAAGGCCGTGCGAGACATCGCGTGCGAAGGCGGCGCGGGCGTCCACGGTGTCGAATCGGTGGAGGCGCAGGCGGGCGGCGTGCGGGTCGGCGGCAGTGGGCGGCATCGTCGTGGAAAGTCTTCGCCTGGCTTTTCGAGTTCGGGCTTTACGAGTCGAGAATCCTAAAAAATTTTGCTTGATGCGCTCTGCCCCGGTTCGTCCTTTTCGCATGTTATCATAACTCGTCAAAGTTCACTGTCAACCGACGGCGGGGAGTCAGTTTCAGGAATGAGTTTCAGGTTTCAAGTTGAAGACCGAACAACCTCAGTCCTGAAACTTGAAACCTGAAACCTGAAACTTTTCTTATGATCGTAGAGGCCACACAGATCGCGGAGATGTTGGAGGCGACGCGCGCCGTCACCTTGAGATTGTTCGACACGGCGGCGCGCGAAGCGGATTTACACGAGAGTCCCGGCGGCGGCTTCCGTCCCGTCATCTGGCATCTCGCGCACATCGGCGTCTTCGAGGCTTACTGGATTCTGCAAAAAGTGAAGGGCGACGATACGCCCGACGCACGCTACGAACTCATCTTCGACCCGATCGCCACGCCGCGCGAGAACTCGATAAACCTCCCCACGCGCCGCGAGATGGAAGCCTACCTGTCGCGCGTCAGGAGCGCGACGCTCCGCTATCTTGAAGACGCTACATTCGACGAGTCTGCGCCGTCGCCGCTCCTGCGCGACGGCTACGTCTTCCAACTCGTCCTCGAACACGAGCGGCAGCATCAGGAGACGCTCGCCTACCTCCTGCACATGCTCGACCCCGCGAAGAAAAGGCGCGCGACCGCGCACGACTCGTACGGCGTGTTGGCTGCTGATAGGCACGGCACGCTGACTAAAGATGTGCAAGGCACGGCCACCGGCGACGCGCACGATTCGACCGCACGGCAAGTTGCCGCGTTTGCGTCGCCGGTAGTCGCACCCGTCGTCGTGCGTGACATGGTAAGCGTCCCGGCGGGCGAGTTCCTGTCGGGCGCGCCGTGGCGCATGTTCGTCTACGACAACGAACTCCCCGCGCACACCGTCTCGCTGCCCGCTTTCAAAATTGACAGACTGCTGACGACCAACGAAGAGTACGCGCACTTCATCGCGGAGGGCGGCTACGCGCGGCGCGAGTGGTGGGACGAAGAGGGCTGGCGTTGGCGCGAACAGGAGAACTGGACGCGCCCGCTCTACTGGACGCCGCAGAGTCCCGACGACGGCGACGACGCGCGGCGTTGGAACGTGCGCACGATGTTTGAAGAGGTCGCGCTCAGGCCGGAGCACCCGGTGGCGGGCGTGAGTTGGTACGAGGCGGCGGCCTACGCGCGGTTTGCGAGCAAGCGTCTGCCGACGGAGGCCGAGTGGGAGAAGGCCGCATCGTGGGACGCGGAGCGTGGACGCAAACGCCTCTACGCGTGGGGCGACGACGCGCCGACGCACGCGCACGGCAATTTTGATCTGCGCCACTGGGACACGACTCCGGTCGGATCATTTCCGGCGGGCGCGTGCGGCTACGGTTGTCTGGACATGACGGGCAACGTCTGGGAATGGACGAGCGACCCGTTCGACGGTTACGCGGGCTTCAAGCCCTACCCCTACCCGGAATATTCCGAGGCGTGGTTTGACGGCGACCACCGCGTCCTCAAAGGCGGCTCGTGGGCGACCCACCCGTCAGTCCTGCGCACCTCTTTCCGCAACTTCTTCCGACGCCACTTTCGCATCGCCTTCGCCGGAATACGTTGCGCCGCCGACGCCTGAGCGTCAACGTATAAAACAACCGTGGCCGGTCACGCCTGCTCGATAGTGTAGGGGGGATCGAATTCGGGGATGCCCGCCTGCCGCCCCGCAATCCAACGGAGCATGTATATCTTGCGCGGGTCGGTCTTGCCTTTGCTCACCTTGTTCGGAATCACTTCCAGAAAGAGATGCGCCAGCAAGTCTTTGAAATAGTCCATATCGATTTCGACTTTGACGCAATCGGTGTCGCCGATCTTCTTCCGGTCGTTTTCGTGAAAACTGAATTGCACGTTGGCCTCGCCGAACTGTTTCTGTTTATAACTGCGCGTCGCCCCCGGATGATTGAAGGCCAGACCCGTCTGCGACGCGAACTGGCCTTGCTCGGCGGCTCTCACCACCTGATCGACCAACACTTCGTCCGCGTAGGCGAAAAATCGATCCTCCTTCATCCGCTCCTGTTCTTCCCAGATCAAGCCCTTGATATAACTCAAGGCGTTGCCGTTCGGCAGATGAATCTCTTTCAACGCCGTCGTGAGATTGAAGAACGCCGCGAGCGTGCCGGGAGTTTTCGCCAGCAGTTCTTCGTAGCGTGCTTTACCATCGGCGTCGCTTGCGCCCTGCGACAGTACGGCATGCACCGGAGCGTGGCTTTTCTTCAACTTCGCCCACGTCGCTTCGTCGAAGTTGAACTTGCTCTTCTTCGGAAGGAGCATCAGGTCGAGGACGTAGGGCACGTCGTCCGAAACATGCACGGGGGCAAAACCGGCCTGTACGTGTCGGTCGGCGAAGACGATCACGTCGTAGAAGTCCGCGAGGCCGTTCTCGAAGGGCACGTCGAAGGGGATCGACGAGAACTTGAAGAAGTCGCGGAGCAGTTGCCGCTGCCTGCCGTTGATGAGCGTCACGAGCACCCCGTCGCCTTTAATCGTGAAAGGCTTTCGTGCGCCGTTGAAAATGTTTAGATTTATTCTGGCCGTGGTTGTCATGGCGATCTCCTTTTCAGTGTAGCTGTCGCCCCGGTTCGAGTGAGAGAGCGAGAGGAATTTGAGGATTCCGGTTCGGACGCCGCGCGAGGTGGTGGCGTGCGCCCCGGACGCGCTTCATGCCGCCTGCAAGTCAACGCAGCACCCGGCGCAGCGCGTGGCTTTGAGCGGGATGGTGGAGAGACAGTGCGGACAATCTTTGGTCGTCGGCGCATCGTCGGTCGCCTGTTTGCTCTTGAGGCGGTTGACGGCGCGGACGATGAGGAAGATGACGAAGGCGACGATGAGAAAGGTGATGATGTCGTTGATCAGTTGGCCGTAAGCGATGACGGGAATGCCGTCGGCCTTAGCGGCGGCGAGACTCGCCGGGCGCGCCTTGTCCGAGAGGTTGATGAACAGACCGGAGAAGTCTACGCCGCCGAGCAACATGCCGATGGGCGGCATGATGATGCCGTCAACGAGCGTCGTGATGATCTTGCCGAAGGCGGCGGCGATGATGACGGCGACGGCGAGGTCTATGACGTTGCCGCGTTTGATGAACTCTCTGAATTCTCTGAACATTTGGACGCTCCGAAGTTTTCCCGAAGGGCGAAGGGCGGACGGGAGGAGTGGGGTCGTGCGGCGTGGGTTCTATTGTATTTGCACGGCAAAGTCAAACCGAATCCGCTCGCGCACCCGCCGCGTCGCCTTAGTTTGGCTTTCCGCGCCGCCTTCCATTAAACTCGCGGCAGCTTCTAACTAACTTTCGACGACAAGAGATTCGGATGAGTGAACTGCGAGAACAACGCTGGTCGGTCGTGAGCGAACGCGGCTGCGAGGCGTCGGGCGTGACTTATGAAGATGCCGCAGGGCTGGTCGGTCGCCTGCGCGCCGGCAAGGTTCACGGCCTCTGCATCATCAGCGACGAAGCCGCGCGCCGCTACAACTCGAACAACCACCACTCGACGCCGACCGCGACGCCAACCGAACCCTCCGCGCCGCCCGCCAAAAAACGCGCCCCTCGCCGCAAAAGCGCGAAACTCACGTAGCCGAAAAATTCAAACGCCGCCCGGTTTATAGCGATGTGCGATTGCATGCCGCCATAAACGCGCTAAGAGTCCCTAACAAAACTCTGCGGTGCGGGTAATGATGTAGGGGCAGCTGGTCCCTGCCCGCTCGCTTTGGCAAACACACGGGCAGGGACTAGCCCTGCCCCTACATTTATTCCGGTCTTGTTAGTGGCTCTAAGTTTTCTCTACGAGCGCAGGCGGAAGTCCGCGATGAGCGGCAGGTGGTCGGAGGCGACGAGCGCGGTCAGACTTTTGTGCAAAGTTAATTGCTGAAGTTCGAGCGCAGGGTCGAAGTAGATGTGGTCGAGGTGGACGAGCGGAAGCGGACCGGGGTAGGTGCGCGGGCTGCGCAGGTGCGTGCGCAGGTCTGCGCTCTGGAGGTGCTCGGTCAGGAGACGCGTCGCTAGACCTTTCGTCCACTCGTTGAAGTCGCCGAGGACGACGCGCGTGCCCGTCAGTTCTCCGCTGCCGAGGATGCGCTCGCCGACGAGTTGGCGCGCCTGATGTCGCCGCTCAATGTAGGCCGTGCCGAGATGCACGTTGAAGAGGTGTAGGAGTCGCCCCTCCGCCGCCTCGCCCATCTCGATGTCAACGCGCAGGCAACCGCGACGCTCACGTCCGCGCCATGTGATGTCGTAGTTGTGTACGTGCCGCCACGGCAGGCGACTGAGGATGACGTTGCCGTATGCGCCGCCGCTCAGTCGCCGGTTCTCGCCGATGCAGTAATCGTAGCCGAGTTCTTCGGCAATGAAGCGCGCCTGATCCATCTCGCGCGCCGCGCCGCCCACGCTCAACACCTCTTGCAGCGCGATGATGTCGGCGTCCAACTCGCGCAACACCGACGCGATGCGCGACGGGCGCACGCGCCTGTCGAGGCCGCGACACTTGTGTACGTTGTAAGTAACAATGCGCATAGAAAAGCCGTCAGCCGTCAGCTTTTAGTTTTCCGTCAGCCGTCAGCTTTTTGTCTCCTGCTGAAAGCTGACGGCTGACGGCTGACGGCTCTTACTGTTGTCTCTCCAACAACCACCCGAACAGTTCGTGAGCACGCTCGAAGATGGTGCGGCGTCGCCATTCTTCGTAGGAGACGGGCTTGCTGTCGGCGCGATCGCGCTCGAAGTCTTCGGTGATGCGCGCGGCGAGGTGTTCATCGCAGGCGGCGAGGTTCACTTCGTCGTTGAGTCCGAAGGAGCGGTTGTCGAAATTGGTCGAGCCGACGATGCTCCACATGCCGTCGACGACGAGCGTCTTGGCGTGGATCATCGTCGGCGCGTACTCGTAAATCTTCGCGCCCGCCTCCAACAGATCGCCGTAGAGACGGCGGCTCGAATTGCGCGTCAACGCGTGATCGCTCTTCTTGCCGGGGACGATGATCTGAATCTGAACGCCGCGTTCTTTGATGGCGCGCACCATCTCCGCGCGTGCGCTGCGGTCGGGCAGAAAGTAGGGCGTCGTGATAAGGATGCTCTTTTGCGCGGCGGCGAGAAGCATCTGGAAAAGTATGCGCGCGCGCGTGGAGCGTCCCGCCGAGGGCGAACTGTTGACAACGAGCGAGGGCGTCGAGTGTGCGGCCTCGCAGAGCGGGAAGTATTCCGTGCTCGACAGTATCTCGCCCGACGCTTCGAGCCAGTTCTCCGCGAACGTCGCCTGTAGGTTCGCCACCGCGTCGCCTTCGACGCGAAACATCGTGTCGCGCCAGCGCGGGTGATCCTTGACGGGGTGACGCCAGTGGTCTGCGACGCCCGCGCCGCCGACGAAGGCGACGCGCCCGTCAACGATGAAGAGTTCGCGGTGCGTGCGGTTGTTGATGCGCGGCAACGTGTACCAGCGAAACGGGTGATACCAGCAGACGCGCCCGCCCGCCGCGCGCAATTCTTTGAAGTAGCTGTCCCACGTGGCGAAGCTGCCGATAGTGTCGAGCACGAGATTGACGCGCACCCCGGCACGCGCTCGCTCCGTCAAGACTTCGACGAACTCGTCGGCCACACGCCCCTTCTGGAAAATGTAAGCCTCGATGTTGATGTTGTGCTCGGCGCGACGCATGCAGGCGAGTTCGGCCTCGTAATAATTCTCGCCGTTGGTGAAGACCTCTATCGTACTGCGGCGCGTGATCTGAGAGTCGGTGAGCGCTTCGAGAATGCGCATGAACTCGTCGGAGTCGGGCGCGCAGCAAGGGGGCTGCGTGATCTTGTAATCCAGACCCGGCTCGAACAGCGCGAGGAACAGCACCAGACTCTGCGCGACGATGGCGATGATGGCGATGACGAGAAAAGTGTTCGAGTCCACAGGTTCAGTTGAAAATCTCAGGCCGGGAATTTGAAATCAAAGTTGCAGGGGGAAAGTTTACGTCGCCAAGTATAGCTTATTACTCGCTATCTTTTCCCTCTCTTCTTACTCGTTTTATTAGCTGTCCCGGCTTTAATCTTCGGCGGTCTGCCTACTTTTCGATTTTCCACCAGCTTCAAATCTTCCTCTTTGATCATCAGCGAGCCGCCGAATTGCTCGGCGGGCAAACGTCCATCTTTAACCAACTGTTGAACGCGTCGCGCGCTCACGCCTAGTCGCTCCGCTGCCTGTGCCGTCGTCAGTATCGCCATAAGAATTTTTATACACTCGGCGAAACGCTTCGTCAATGCGAAGAAATTTGTTGACTAATGTTTCGTATTTGCGTATAGTTTGGTTGTTGGGTAAATAATAAGGGCTAGAGAGTGAGCGTAACTTTCGACGGTAATCACTCACTCTTAGCCCTACACCAGTAAAACTGTTTAAGGAACTACTGATGCGGAAAAATAATAACACGCGCACGTCGCACGCCCGTCAACTAAAGAGAGCCGAGTTTCGATGAACCACTCCGGCAATGGTCAACTCTGCCCGTCAGCGAAGAAAGAGCACGCGAGTTGGTTGATGCCTTCACACGATATGACGACGGCGACATGATTGACGCCTTGATCCAGTTGATCTGCGCGCTCGCGCCTCCGCCCGCGCCGGATGAGCAACAAGACTTGGACGAGCGAAGGCTAGCGGGGACGGCTGCGCTAGAGCGCGCTTTCACGTACACGCGGCGGGCGCACAACGAACTCGGTGCGTATGTCGTGGAGCTGAAATGTGGAGAGTGGGAATAAGA
>Ga0307513_10003833_pt1 | contig 20253 bp, 25 predicted proteins | sample 15_EM_MG_FD_202174 | JGI IMG/M metagenome (GOLD analysis project Ga0307513, IMG submission 202174) | Populus trichocarpa ectomycorrhiza microbial communities from riparian zone in the Pacific Northwest, United States - 15_EM | ecosystem: Host-associated > Plants > Roots > Unclassified | place...
TCTCCCTGGTAGGCGATTGCCTTGACAACTTTCCTGAAAGAGTCCAGAGGAGGTAGGTTAGTACGGTACAGCAGGAGCATATGATCGTGACGTACATTCCATTCTGGAGAATGTTCTTGAAAATACCTGGGGTGCGGGTCTCGAGCTCGTCTGCGTAGCGCTGGTAAATAACGTCGGGGTCTCGGGCATCGATCTCATCATATTCCCGGGCGAAGACCTCGTCTTGGTCTTCTTCACGTTTCACGGGGGTCTTTTTCTTGACAATTGAGCTTATCACGTTCTTCGCGCCATAGATGATGTTCTTCACGCCATCGTTAATGTTCTTCGTGCCATCGCGAATGATGGCACCAATTCCCTTGCGCCTGGCGATGTCTTCGTATTCTCGAGAGTCAAGCCCAAGGTTGTCAGGGTGCCGGATGAAGAGTTCATCGTAGTCACGGGTGAATACGGTGGCTTCTGCCTCTGAGAGTTCACGGCCAAAACGTTCATCGTAGTCAGCTAGATCACGGCTGAAAAAATGTCAGAAAGGCTCCACGGACTTGGACTGATGCACGACATACTCATCGATTTGATCCCAGTTGACGGAGGCGAAAGCGGGGGCAGTAATGAGAGCAGCAACGAAAAGAGAGGTAGCGAATTTAACCATTTTGAATTATGTTGGGATGAGTAAGTTGCTGTGATCAACACAAGTCGTGAATGGGGGGAGGAGACCAGCTGAAGAAACCCAGCCTCGCCGTGGGTACAAGCTTTAAACAGAATCCTGTGATCTTGATGGAAACTCGCCATCGGTGATGGCGGAGAGCGTTAATTCGGTACACTGTGCGTGTGTGGAAATTAACGAATAAAATGTTAGGGTGGTGCCTCCATGATACTCCCTCCCGAATGGAACCGTACGAAACATCATTGAATTCATATCGCCTCTTCGTCGTCATCGTCGCCGGAAACTTCCGCGTTTTCTTGACCAGTCTTCGCCATGAGTTGAGCGAAATCTTCTTCGGTCTCCGACACAGCCGAGGGCTAAATTGATGATGTTAGTAAGAGCTATAAAATGGTTGTCAGTTACCAACCTTCATTTTGGCAATCATGCTTCCGTCTTGATTTCCAATCGATCTTTGGATGGCCTCGATAGCAGGTTCCAACCCCTCGACGGCAGTATTATCGGGAAATTGATTGTACTCACGGAATATCGCAACAAACCTTATCCGTTGCGTTGGTACTGAGTACACTGAGTACATACGGCAGAGGTGCGATATCAGCCGCCTTTGAATCATAACACACTGAATGTAGTCACCCAATCTGATACGTGTACCACCAGGAACCAGAAACAACTCTAAAAACCACGTCCTGCTCCCCAAACAAAATGAATGTGGAGGGGAGGACATGGGGAACAACCTTCGATTGATGGCGGCACATTCCAGCTGGGATACGCGTTGATAGTATGAAGAAGAGGCTCGCAAACAGAGAGACAAATATAAATGGTGAAAATGGCATGTGAACATGCTATCCCGTTAGGAAATATAACACGTTCAAGAAAAGAATGGGATAAAAAAAGCATGAAGGGAAGACCAAGGCCAAAAAATTAAAGGAGGAAGCTCACTAGCTTGCACGAAATGGACCGACATGCCTATTTCCTGCTTCCAACCCAAATCCGTAAGGTCACATATCAAACGGTGTGGCACAGGATTTAATAAGCATGAGATTAGGGCAAGACGGGGAGAAAGAACGGTTGCGTGTACACTAGTCTCGACAGTGAGACAATACATCGTGAAGAGAAGCTCTAGGGAGGTTATTAATATCAGAATGGTGAGCGATAATATCAATCGAGCAGGAACACACCAAGCACCTCCACGATACCGTTGACAAAACCTGCCCCGACCGACATGGCCAACAGACCCAACACGCGCCTCGCACTCGTACTCGTTGGCCCACCACCTATAGCTTTTCAAAAATATAACTGGGTGCAACGAATACCCAGGATCCGAGAGCGACAGCAGCTCATGTGCTAAGCAGTGGCAGCTGCAAAACTGGTGAGACTTGCATGGAGCCAGCAGGCATGAAGGATGGAGCCGTCACGCACGGGGGTATTGGGAGTCATAGAGATGTAGTATGGTGCAGTGTCTGGCCTGAGGTTAAGACGAACATGAATAGAAAATGGAAGGGAAGAGAAAGGCTCACATCAATGGCGACGGAACCATTGTCCTGACGTCGTCTTGTGACAGATATAAGCGGTAGTATAACATGAAAAAGACCTGATGGAAGGCAATGATTGGACGGATTAGCAACATCTAGGAATATGGAGAGCGACATAAAACCTAAGGAGGCGGTCTGGCTGTCGAGCTGACCTACAGATTTTCGACAGGTTCCAAGTTCCATCCCTAGGGCGTAAAGGACCTTCTTAACTTCTTTTCCATCATGATCCAGCCACAACCAACATATTCGTAAAAACCATCTTGAGAATAGCCGAAGCGCTTGATGACTTGCAACTTGCAAGTGACGTTCCTGACACCTTTGGAATTTTCGGTGGAAAGTGGGGTGGACCAAAACGTCCTAATAACACTTGCTGGTGGTCAAAACAGGGAAGGCTCGAGAACGTGTTTATGATCGTGACGGAGGGGAGGTACGGCGATGTCGCGCTTGGGGAGCGGATGAGTTTGGGGCGAGTCGTCCATTGAATGACAACGTCAGGTTGCATGGTAATGTCACTATTCCCCTCAAAAGGTTGGGTCGTCTTGGATAGGTGCTTGTTGTGTGCGGCAACGGGCTGCGGTGTTTGTCGAAATCGGGGTCGTATTTGTTTGTATAATTCGCTGTTGTCCACCAAACAATTGAAGTATTCAGCCAACACTCCTGAGCAACTCCTGAGTGTCCAAGAAATAGTCATCCTCTATATTATTCTAAGGATCTCGTTTTAGAGGCTCTTCAAGTAATTCAGTAGGTACCCTGGGCATAATCCATTCATCCTTTCCAAATCTATCCATCTCGGCGTCCTTGAGTCACTTATCGTTCAGGGTTTGCTTACAGGAGACTATATCGACGTAACTGCCCCCACCCGTTGAATAAATTTCATCTATGTGCACCATACCTGTGACTTATTGCGCATTACATACTTCATTCAAACTGTACTACCCTACGGTGACGTCCAACTTGCCAACTCATTACACCCTTGCCTCTCGCACCTGGTGACTTCCGCCAACGTCTCAACATCCTGCCCGGCCTACACACGTTCTCAGGATGCTTCGCTACCTGTCTTTTCGTATTTTTAATCAACCACCGCATAGAGTCACTCACTCGTTGCTCACTCCTCTTCCAGCGCCCGACAGCTAACCCAAAGTCGCTATTTTCTGTTGTTGATTCACTACTTCCTTGCTGTTCTCCGGCTCTGCTCATTCATTTGGTTGCGGTGCTCCTAAACGATATCCAAAAGCACTGCAGTTCCTCATTTCCTCGTCTTTATCGCACCCTCAGGGTCCGAGTCTATAATTACCAATGTTCATAATAAACTACTCGCCCCCTGGGATTCAAGTACCGAACCGTGCCTAGCCGCTAAACGATATGGTATGCGCATATTATCCAAGGCGTCCCGAAATGTGGTAGTGATCGTGACTCTACCTCATTCTCCCCATATACAAATGATGATTCCCTCCATTCTCGGTTTTTCACCTTCGCCCTCGGTTTTTCGCCTCGCCGCTGCACTTCTCATTAAAATTTTGGTTCTATAAAATCGCCTCTGTTCCATTAACGAATTTCATCACTGATAGCATGAGCTAACGAGAACGAGCAGTATAATGTGAAGTACACCGCTTCTTCTCTAATAATGTATGAAGGATAAAGTGGCTACGATCATTGGATACTTCACCGTTGTGTGCTTTATGTCATTGTGGTCTATTCTTGACGGAGCTCTTGGCCCTGTTTGAGAGGTTCCTGCCCTTCTACAATTGCGCTGCTATTCGTAGGAAAGGGACTACCCCGCACTTAAATACCCTTTTGTAATCATTCGCACTCCAAGTGTTCTTCCACTGTGATTTTTTTTTACCTATTTGCACTCTCCTTTGATTCGAGCTTCATTTCATGTTCAGTCATCCCTTTGGTGGCAATTTCGCCTTCCTTGCGGTTCTTATAGACTCTAGCCAATACCTGAACCTTCCTTTCTCGATCTTGATTTTATAGTTTAATCTGTCGTGGGCATCAATGAAGTCCACGACCCCGATTGCAGTGAAACCGGGATTATCTGGCAATGGCATAAATCGTGTATTCAATAGCCGGTGGAAACTGAGGTCTAAATATGTATTGGTTAGACAGTGTAGAAAGCTCTAGTTATCGTAAGAAGAGGTACGCTCCACAAATATTTGACACAAAGGCTGCTTTTTAACCATCTGGCGCATGACAGATAGCCACATCGGGTAAGGAATTGTAGTTTTTATGTGACCGTCGCTTCCTATGTGCACTATTAGGTGGAATGGGGAGGTTAGCGAAAACTCGCTGCGTATGAGCTTCTTTAGGTCCTTTGGGATAATTATCAGTCCAAATTTTCGTTTTTCTCTGTTTTTTGAGTGTGATTCACCTCACGGGTCTTTGGTAGTACGACCGTTATGTGTTTGGATGTGGTCGGGAAGTGGGAACCAGAGTAGCCTTCAATAAGCCCGAAGACGATAACGGGGCCTGGGCCATCGGCCTCCACGCCACTGCCTCCTACCCGAATTTCGTCGCCATTGGAGACGATATCAGCCCATTGTTCGGGGCGCAACGGCGCCCAGGTAATCTCCCCAGACAACGACTTCATTCCCAACTTAAGAACAAAGTCTTGTACCGGAATACCGGCGGACTTAATTTGGGTGTGAAACGAGTCTATCGCCATCGCCATCGCCTCCTGGGATGATCCACCGATTAAATGAATTGCCATCCTATTTTTCAGTGGAAACATACCAAATATGATGCTGGCAGGATAATTGCAGCGTGATGCACAGTTCCATCCAAGCCCATTATCGAAAGCAAAATCCTTCCTCGTCCTCCTTGGGACATAGTGGTACTCGTATCGGAGTTGGGTTCTCTAGTGTCCCCAGAGGCTTGGACATCTCGTCCTTCAAGATCATGAATAGGAAGAGATTTGACCATGGATATGTCGTCTTATTTGAGTGGTTTCGTCGTCTTGACTGGCTTGATGAATGTACGGAAGCGAAATCGATGGACTGATGTTATAGTCCTGTTCCTATCACAAACCGCAACTGTCAGAAACGTATTATATAATCCTCCGGGCTCATCACGTCCAGTTGACGTCCAGTCGACGTGACGACGTATGTAAATCTTTCTATATTTCTTGGAGACAGAGTACACACAGCAATTTAAAGGAGCACTAATTACATGAAAGAATTTACATTGAACCTCGTCCGACCTTATTGTGGTTTTCATATCAGTGGGTTGGAGAACAGATCGATATCACATGATCCCTGGTCCTCAACCGAGATGGCCAACACCCAACACACCACCCATATGGGCGATATATTGTAAAATCTCGCAATATCACTGGGCAGGAAGAATTCTCGGAACCCGAGAGGGACAGCAGCTCATATGAGAGGCAGCGGCGGCTACGAAACTGGTGAGGTATTTGAATGGTGCTAACAGGAAAGGTAGAAAGACCCATCGCTTGGACTCCTGTGCGTTGTTACTTATGTGATGAAGCTCGTTTGAATCGAGCGAACGTAGTTGCTGTTAAACATAAAGGAGACACCAGCGTTCTACGACAGAGCTATATATTACACAAATCCTACCAATATTTGAAGCATACACAAAATCATGGTAATGTGAGACGAGGAGACATGTGTTGATACGGCGTATGGGTTGTCCTATAACCTGGCCTCGTACCATTGCTATTAAAAATAATGCGAACGTGTGTCGAGAACCCGAGGTCATACTATACAGTCCGGAGCGATCGCTATGATAGCGACCTCGGAATATGTCGCCCAACCGTAACCCCGTTAACAAATTATATCCAGCGCTGGAATCTGATACCTCCCTCTGCCCAAGAAATGCCCACACCCCTTCCTAATACCCACAACTCCACTGGGTATCAGTCCAGACCCTCTAAGTGTATGCGTTGTCCCACATATTGGCTGGAGGAGTTGTTGAGGTGACTGCCGTAATACCAAACCCATGGGTCGATCGCAGGGTAAATGTATAATGTCATCCGGCGTCGAAGGAACAACTCAGATACAATGTAACCAATCAACAACCCGGAAGTGTAATAAATTTCGAACTTTGGAGTGAAAAAAATTGCGATGGAGCGAAAATGGAACGTTGTACGCGAAACCACGCAGACGGCGAAGACCGGATGGGCAGAAATAATCGAGTAAGAAGAATAGAGAAAGCTCCGGTATATCAGACGTAGAATAAAGCCCTGATTCTAAGACACCCTTGTATCCCAAATCGAACGGCTCCAGGTGCTGTCTGATCTGGAGTGGTCAACGGGTGAACAACTTAAATTGTGCGATATATGCTGGATGTTCGGTTGTGTTATAATCTACCAGAAGGAAAGTGGAGGAAAGGAGGACACCCGAAGAGGGTCTGGAATGCGAACACGGAGACAAAGATAACGAAACTATGGTCACCGCTGCTGTAAGTACCCCATGTTTCTCGGGTTTAAGCACCAGAAGGTAAGTATTGAATGCTATGATGTCTTTCGCAGTGCAGATCTAGTTCATTCATGGACTGATGTCATATATACATATGCGATGCAGATGCAGAAACCAGAGAAGGGAGGTCCACAAGCGTGGTGAGGAGATGGATGGGAAGAAATGGTATTGGGAACATAGGTTGGAAGATGGTATTGGAAACACACCTGGTAACGTCATTACACGGTGAATCCTATCGGATAATTCGTCTGCGGGGAGGGATATGAACTTTGCAGGGTGAGTGGGTCATAGTTACCTGACGTTGAAGAGCTAAATGAAATATAAGGATACTGGAAGTGGCATTAGACAACGCCAACGGAGCCTCGCGCGACTAGATGTGGATGTCCTGGAGAACTGCGGATTGGAAGCACATTCGAGACGAGGACCAACCTCCGTGAGTCAAAAAACAGACAAGGATGGTCTGCAGAGCGTATCGTACATCGAAGATGTCGTTCAGATGTCTGCACTGTACGACAACGCACATGGATGGAGATCGGAGGAGGGGTATTCGAGAGACTCACCAACGATCATAAGGTCCCCCCCATGCAACGCATGGAAATCGCTGAATGTCCATTCCTGAGGGAATACGTCCACGTCGATTGCTTGCGCCGGAAGTCCGAGTAATCAATGAGCAGCGATGATCCATCCAAGAGAACGCCTGCACACAGAAAGAGTTAGTAAATGGCGAACCGGTGAGGTGTTGACCATTTGTTCAAACGTGCACCGTGGCTGAGGGTCAGAACAGTGAAGCGAGGAAAGTGAGAAGAAAAAAATGAAAAGGTGGATTTTGGTTCATCGATTTCCTCAAGCTTTCAAACTTCAAGCTTACATTGAAGGCGATTCAAGAATTCGCCTGGAAAACCTGATACAGTGTCGTCGCTTCAAGTTCCACGCCTCCACAATGATGATAAGAGGGGAGGGAGTAAGGTGTAAGGCTGCTCCTTACATCGCGTATTTGGCATTGTTGTTTATTCGATCTCCCTTATAAAGCCTGAGGGAGATCTCGAGGTCATTAGATACATCTTTCTTCTTTCCGTTCTTGTTCTCGACTCCGTACTCGCCTCCGTATTTCCGCAATCACACGTCGATTCTGTTCTTGTGGTTCGAACGTGAGTTCTCTCCTCAAAGTTGCTCAGTGTTTCCCGCAGCGCGGGTTTCCATAAAACCGGTTTTTCCCTCTCAGCTGTTGCCGGGCCGCTTTCGTTATCAACTTCCATCATCTCTCTCGTCGACTAGATCTCGAGGAAACATCCTCCAAGCTACGAAACGTCTCGACAATACAAAAAATGTTGCGGGGAAGGATCTTAATCTGCTCTCCATGCTTCTTGCCATGACATTATTTCCAAAGCCTAGCGGCTGACCCAATATGCCTTCGAGTTTATGAACGGCTAGGTTCGTCAAATTTTCCCTGAATCTCACCAGGCATACTCCAGGAATTTTAAATTCCGACCAGATCGTCACCAGCATCATATGCAGTCTAGACATTCAAAAATTCTGGAGGGAGGCCAGGAGTTTTGTGGATACAAACGGTGAGTTATTCTCCTTCTCTCGGCATTGTAATAAACGGCTGCATATACTCACTCTTTTTCCGATGCCTCCTTTATGACCCAGACTACACGCTTTCGCATCTCAAAGTCACAGTCATGCCATCTCAATCTCCCTGGATCTGCCCAAATATTTCGCGATCGCACTGTGCTTCTAAACGACTTCGAACGGAGCCGTGATCCTTTTTTTCAATGTCTCTCCCATAACCATCACAATGCGGGTCTCAGGTTGCTCCCGCCGATGATAAATCTGCGACTCTACCACCTCCTCCATTAAGCACCGATCGGTGCCTAAGCGCAAGGGGGTTCGTGTATCCAGAAAGCGGACTTCTATCATTGGTTGTAATCATATATACTGGGACGTTACTGCATTAATGATATGTCTACCAACGACCATTCTTTGCTCAATTCCAATTATTCTGATGTGGTTTTAATTGTTCTATATCTTATTAATGGAACATAACCCCTTGCTGATTGGTTGGTTTCCACATCCAGAAGCTTCAGCATGGATGGCTGAGTACCGAGGCAAACTATTAAGAGTTCTGTCGATACCTGAGAGGATGATCCGAAATGCATGATGATGTGTATCATGGCCTCGTTTCGCCGCTTCGCCATTACGTTTCTTTTGAATACCATCGTTCGCTTGTCGCAGTTATTACTTGTGACCAATATAATTCCACTTCCCCCTTTCTGATGCTGGGGATGACCCAAAGCAGCGAGCGACCCCGTTGCACCATGTCCTCGTTCTACTCGTGTCATAATTACAATGCCCTTCTTCAACAAACCGTCCCCATAATTTCTTTTTAATATTCAATCGATGCTCTGCGACAAGTGACAACGATTCGTAGGCATCTCTTGTCCCCCCGTTTGGTGGGCGGAGGTGTCAACTTCTTTTATCAAAATTATCTCAACGGATTCTTGTGATAGCCTTGGATTTAACAACGAGATCAATTGTGTTGGGTGGACATGGACAAACTTGCAACCGTCTTCAATGCGATACGTGCCGCGAACTGGACGCTCGGAGAATTACACATTCCAAATGAAGGACAAGAGTGGGCAGGACGTAAAAAGGACCACTCAGCATTCAATGTACACCACACGATTCCTGCAAGGGCAGACAACTTACACCCCAGGAATCATACTTGAGCACTGGTATCACAGTGCAGATGGCCATGTTCATGGAAGATTAGCTCAGGAGGTTCCCATGTACGCTACTACACAAGTTTACACGAAAATTAAACCTGCTCACGCGGCGTCGACTGCGTTTGCGGCTCAAATTGTCAAGAAGAAACTAGTTCAAGAAAGGATGATCAGCATTAAGATTCTAAGAAACAGTAGAAACATTTTTTTCCTGCTCCTGTGGCCATGGTCGCCATAATATCTACCCCTTCGAGTGTATAGCATATTTTTACGTTGTTAGCCATGTGGTTCTATAGATCTCGGGTGATTTTTGGCCAGAATGTCAGTAACAGGAGTGGCAGTGTGGCCAGCTTCGGTATTGTAGACGGGTTGGGAATATTGGCGGGCTTCATATGGTGCCATTATTATTAATTGAAATTATAATAAGCTATTTGAATGAAATGTAGGTAGGAGAGGCTCCACAGGAACAGCCGTCATTCAGGTCGGCGCGTTAATTAAAACACGCGTCGGCTTTGTTTGGTTGTACACGTGATGGTCCTGTATTGAAAACAGACTAAGATTTCATCGATATAAAGTTGATATCAAGAAGAGATTCCCTTTGTGTCGGTCCTTCATTCGACGTCTTCCTAACTTCATGGCCACCATAAATCTTTCCATGTTCTCAGATATGACAAAAAACCTTGCTTCTGAGCCGTATGACACCAATGTCACTGCAGAGCAGCCGTGGATCAACACCAAATGTCAGTGTTTAATTCTTCTATTTATTGACATAAAATGGCCCATTAATTAAATGCTCAGTCTCCCTCTATGACTCTGATATAGAAATTCGCTCGGCAGATGGGTTCATATTCCAACTACATCGTGTGGTCTTAGGCGTGACAACGGGGACTTTCCCCGGATCCGAAATGGATACGGCAGGCGAAATGGTTCAACTCACTGAGCCAGCACATGTGCTTTCTATTCTCTTTTCCTTTCTTTATCCGAAGGCACCTCCAGATCTCCGTGGAGAAAGTTTCGAAGTGGTGGCCGCAGTAGCCGAGGCAGTTGGAAAGTATGAGGTGTTCTTGGCAGTGGAAGCTTGCAACGAACGATTGGCGTACATTGTCTCGGACCTCGCTTCGCCTCTTTCAGTTGACAATATCGGATATTAAGGGAATTTCTGCCTCAACATGCACCAGAGATCCTTGCTCATGCAGTCAAGCATGATTATCCTAGACTGATCAGCGCTACCCTCGCCCATTTTGCTCGAGCTCCTTTTATCTCAGTTCTGGAAAAATTACCTCTGTCTTATGTGGTTCCATGGGTACGTTTTAAAATAAAATAGAAAGACTTCGTAATTCATTTTTGATCAGGCCTGGTATCGCGAGGTCTGGACGTCACTTTTCAAAGAAACAGAAGGCTATGTCAAGAACCTCAGACGTAACGGTAGCAGTAGCTGCTCGCACAGCTCCCGCGATCCCATATGCAATACATGCGTGGCTTCTCTCTACGTACTAGTTGAACACCTAGAAGGAATCGACACATTGTCCACCCTCCGTGATACTCTTCGGTCTCCCGACACCAAGTCTCTACCACCCGCCCTCAACTGTTGTAAAAACAGCGGCTACAGCTCACGGTCTATGTGCCCCTTCGTACCCAACGTGACGAAATTATGCGAAGAAAAAATCGAAAAAATTCCCTCATTTGCTACATTCTTAGGCCTCAAGGTGTAGGGTTGATTATAGTCGATAATTTCTTTTCCTCGTCAGAAATTCGTAGCTCTCTGACCACATAGTGACGTATACCTACCTTCTTATTTTGCTCCCTCCTTATATTCATCAGCCGTTGCTGTAGTGGATGCAGTTCAATTCGTTCGATGTGTATTAAAACACCAAAATAGTTCGATGATAATCGTCCGAGAAGGCCGTTTGTTGTAGGGGATTGTTGATCAGATTAAGTCGTTAACCCTCCCTCATTCTCTCTTGGTTTTCTCCATTCGCCGCACCACTTTTTCTGCAGTGTGGCGCCGTTCATTCTGATAACCCAAGAGTCTCAAATTTCCCCCCCGCTGTGAACATGGCATCAGATGATTCATGCTACGATATTGCCAATCATTGCGTTCAAGATACTGAAGCAACATAGTTCGCTTCGTGGTGCTGGATCGTTTCGCCGCCTTCCTGTCATCAGGCACAGACCGGAGGGGGTAAGGTATTTTGGGAGAGGGATATTTGTTGCAAAAAAGGCAGCTTGAAGTGAAAGGATTATGGGTACCCTAGTGGAATCCTGCTCAATTCACCATCCAGAAACCGAAATAATTTGGCCCAGTCAGGGGTAGAAGAAAGCTTCGTCAGATACCAAAGAACGCCACGTCCTTCTGCCTCCGAGTTGTCTCTTCGATATCCCAACCAAGAGCCCTTTCACCCAATAATATCACTAGAGCTTGTTCTTTTTTATCCAGAGTGAGCACCATGTATGGCAGTACTCGTCTGTCTCTCATGATGAGGTATATTAGATGGTGAACTTTGGGGTCCTTACGGTCTTCAACGTTGATAAGTTTTCGTATCTTCTCCTCTTCCATTTGGAAACCTTTGACGTAGGTTCTGGGTGGCATCCCGGTGCATATACCCTTTATCTGGGGAGAAGTACGACTAAAATAGAGGGACGGCGGGACCCATAATTCCCCATGTCTTGTGGGAAATTGATGTCTTACTAGTAATGCTGGAACGCTGTCCGATTATCTCCTTTGAATGAAGGTAATGCAATGTAGAGAGTATTATTCTCAATAATATACATATTCCAATGAGCAGTCTACACTTAGGCTACGTGTGATATTGTATATATGTGTGCCACGATTATGTGTGCCCTTTGGTTCCATTTGGCTTTGCCGAGCGACGTTTCACAGTCTGCTGACACAGGATTCACAACTTGAAGTCCTTCCATACATCCTAAATGGTTCGTTTCGCATACTGGTGTATGTTTCTATTTTCTTACACACTCACCCCAAAAGGCGGATACACCATGGCCGAAACTTTACGTCAAAGGATTTGCTGGCATGGACTGGCAAAAAATACGGAAAATAGTCGACGTCGAAGAAGAGAACGATCCCAAAGTTCACGAAGTAATCTACATCATCATGCAGCAGTTCGTTGATCGCGACAAGGACTGGATCTGTGCAGCACGGAGACTGCATGATGGGAGAAATATCGGGGTGATTTCTTTGGGCGAAGGGTCGCTTAGTGAGGATTTGGAAGAGCTGAGAGAGAAAGATCTAACAGTCCCGAAGTATCTGACAAATTTGCCGTCTGTTCTCACTGGTCCCGATGTGTTTGAGTTCCCGGAATGGTGAGGGACGCGAAGGTGTCCAGGAAATTATGGTGCTATACCTTCACTATACCTTCATGTCCAACATCGAGTATGTATAAAAAATTAGTTATTAGTGCACCATGTTATTCATGTCAGCTTCGGACTTTAAATTTAAAGCTTTGACCAATACGATGGATTGAGGGAACCAACGCGGCGAAAGCGAGTCATTCATTGGAAAAAGGAATCTATCGTGGTTCATCGTTTTGATCTGGTTTTGACTTAGTTGCCGTAGGGCATGGGCCAAAAGAGGACAGAACTCACACGGACCCCTCGGACTTCTAAATGGACAGCTTGCCAACGTTTCTCTCAACTCTCATCTCACTCTCGCTGGGTTACCCTCTCACATCTTCTAACCTAACAATTACTTGCATTGAAAGTATCCCGCTCAGTCTTGGCTGTCAGAACCACTACTTTCTAGGAGCTATCCGCTAGCGACATTGGGTGAGTGGTCCCAAGAGACAATTCTTTGCAACGTGCTGAGCAAACAACAGGAGGTTTTTATTGTGGCGTTTGCTTGCCACTCTAAAAGACCGAATCCTCTTATAAGACTGTCTGGATGGGGTTTAGTTCGCGAACAACCAGCAGGTTACTATGCAGTTTTCATCAGGAAAAACCCCAGTTGCTGATCTGCACTCATAAGCTAGAATGTGTCGGAGTATGCAAAGAATCTGTTGATATAAGTTGCGAGTAAGCTGCATAAGGTAAATCAGCCCAATCAGGAAAGTGTCCAAAAATTCGGCACTGATTCTTCACTAATCATAACTGATTCATGCTAATCAATTGTTCATCTGCTCAGAGAAAGTAACCGATATGAGAAAATAAATCTTAGATATCACGCAGAATTTCATCATCAATCAAAAGAGCCACATATATTGCTGCACGATATTCCAATACTAGTCCAACCCATCTAAATCCAACACCGCCAGTGCACTACCTTTAATAAGAGCTCCGGCATCTGTAGCATTGTCGCCGTCACTAGAGATATAGGTTGAGGACAACAAGATCAACGAGAGCGAGAATTAAATACTTACGTGACTTTCGAATAGAGTTCTGACATGAACTTATGGTACGCATTGGCCTTCTTCTTCAACTTCGTTAAAGTCTCTACATGCCGATCGTAGACCTTCTTGAAATTATCTCCTTCGAATCTCTCGGCTTTGGTCTTCTGGCTGTCGGCGCTCATCTTTCCCTTCTTGCCTTCTCGCCATTCGTAGAGTGCGGCAAAGAACTTGTATTAATACATCAGTGATAATACCGATAACAATGAAAACTTGCACTTACTGCTGTTGCACCAAGGGCGACAATGGGAATTGTCAACTCGGGTGCTTTGTGGTCCGGATGTGATGAGACATAATACTTCTTGAACTTGTATCCGAAGCCTGTCGGACCGTTGAAGAAAGCGGTCTTGATGAGTTCGACGAGACCCGGGTTGAGGTAGATCTGGATGTCAGTGAGGGAATTTTTGACCATCCAAACAGGCTCGAAGAGAAAAGTCAAATCATATATTGAAAAGAAAAAGAAAGAACACACCTTGTCGTCTTTATCCACAGCCCAGTGCCCAGGATATACGTACACATCGTTCTCGATCAATGCATGGACACGTTGCGAACATCCGTCACCGACGCCGAGCTGGAAAATTGCGATCTGGTCTGAGGCCGCGCTTCGAAGTTGTCCACGGTGATGCGATAGACGATCAACGACCTATATTAAACATGTCGTCAAAGCGTACAATAGAGAGGTAACCAAATCACATACCCATTTGCCAATCTGCCTGACGAATGTTTCATCGTTCGACAGGCGGCTGTTCAAAACCTTGTACTGGGCATCTTGCTCCCCCTCGTCGTCTTCGGTATTCTTGGCACGCAGAAGCTTGACTGCTTCTAATAAGACTTGTCATTTGTAAAGCGTACCTTTATGGAGTTCCGGCCATGCATGTTCCGTAACCAAAGTCTTCTCGACGATTCGAATGGCCTCGCGACAGACCACCCGAATAAGGTCAGTCTGCTGGGTAAGAGCACCTGTCCTGAGTCGAAGGGCCTTGGGCCAGTTGTCTTCGGGTACAGTCTTGTCGCCGTCATCACTTTCGATCGCGACAGCGCCCGCTTTCAATTTCGATTTTGATTTCTGAACCATCGAGCGCACGGCTTGAGTCGTAGGGCGCTACCAAAGAGATTGTCAGTGATGGCGAGGTACTGGAAGATTAAGAAAAGGAGAGTATTTACCTCGGCATTCAATGCAGCATCGCGCTTGCGGGGGCGCTGAGGGAAACGAATGAGTATAATGTTAGTCAGATATATACAATGCTCACCTGGTTAGATTTCGACCGATTAGAACCTCGAGAAGACACGAAAACATGCCGAGGGAGGTCATCATCATCGTCAACCTCCTCTTCGCCTGAATCCCCTCGATCGTCGAACATCCCTTCGGATTCAGATGTCGGGGGTCGTGAAGCTTCCGAGCTGGACCACCGCTGGCTGCGATCAGACTTGTTAGTGGCGATTTCGATGTCATTATCGTTTTCAAACAACGAAGCTGCATTGTTTGGAGCCTGGGGCAGCTAGGAGAAAACATTTCAGATCCAAGACGAATTGAAAAGGAAGGAACATCACCTCATCGTCGAACATTCGCCTTGCCTCCCCATCCGACATCTGTGCAACATCGTAATCGTCGTTGTTTTCGCCGTCTTCATCGTCGCTACCGTCCTTATCGCCTTCACTGTCATCGTCAAGGGACGATAAGCTCGAAGATTCGTCTGAGTTGCCGACCTCAATCGGGTTTGTTTGCTGGATTTTCGTCGGTTTGCTCTTCGTCGGTTTGCTCTTCGTCGGTTTCGGACCTGTCACCGAATTGTAATACCCATGGAAAAATAGGAACTTACATACGCACCTTTGCGGACATCGTTGTGGATGTCAGACTGAGGGGCCTCGGTTACTAGCAAAGTTCAAACAAACGTTAGTAAGCGACCTTGGGAATTCGAAGTTTGAACTGACTACCTTTTTGAGACTTAGCCCTTGTTTCCTTTCTCTCACTTACTTTTCCGTGCTCGCTCTCGCCCCCACCATGCCTTCCACTCCCTTTCTGCAGCCTCTTACGGGGTTGCTTATCTGTTTGACGGACTTTACGATCAGCCCAACGGCCACAACGGCCACAACAGCCACGTCATCGCAGTGATATCGCGGCGTACCTTCGTCGGCTCTTTCGCGCTCGCCTTGGTCGTGATCATCCGGGCTGGGTGGGCGAGGCCTTTTTTTCCCTTCTGCTTCATACCATGCTAACAAACATTTTGTAACAATTTTACAGATTCTTCGAACCCAGGAACTCACTGGCGTTCTTTAAGGCCGTCGTTTTCGCCTTCCTTGGTCCTACAGGTAAGCAATTAGTGTCTTGTTGTTGACTGCTCAGGCTCATCTTACCTTGTCCATCTGCGATTAGCTGACGATCATCTTCTTGCCTCTGCAAGCGTGCATTGTTTCGTTGGCGCCGACGAAGTTCCTTATCGACAGTAGGACCCTCCATCGGTAGGATTATCCGACCGCTAGATGTAGCAGTCGAGGAAGGGTGGAAGCACTGCGAACGATGATGGGGGATCGTTGGGGGATCGTTGGTTGGTTGATATTGCACGTGTCTTTGTTGTGTTTGTTGGTACTGTGCAGTTTTGCAACGACATCTTTTACTTCCGTGACTGACTGCCGAACGCACCGTCTGCCAAATCCTCAAGCTCTTAAGTCCACTAAAATGTCCTCGGAAGCAGCTACATGTCCCGGCTGCGACCACACCTTTTCACTCCGAGGTTATCAAAACCATCTAGCTCTCACACGAGACCCTTTGTGTCGCGCGGTTTTCGACAAACTCAAGAAAGCAAATGATGCTTACGAACTGCTCAAAAGTGCCGAAGAGAACTCAAGTTTGGGTGCAGGCTCCGACACAGAAGCCATGCTGTTCCAAGGCGACGCTTTTGGAACCGCTGAAGACTATGCATCTGACACGTTCGGACAAGCCACGGAGGACAACCCGCCACCTCTGATGGAGGTTTCTGACGATGAAGACGACGATGATGAAGACGACGATGAAGGTGACGAAGATGACGAAGATGACTTGGAACTGGCAAAAATGGTTGCGGAATTGGAGAAAAGTTGGGAACCGCCTCGAGAAGGGGCTCCTCGTCAGGAAGCTATAGTGGATGATGACGACGTGCCAGGTCTGATGAACGTATCTGACGACGAAGACGATGACGAAGATGACGACAAAGAGGGGGCTCCTCGTCAAGAAATGGACGACTCCGGCGTTGACGACAACGAAGGCTACACACAACACAAACGCAATGTCGATCGCTTTATTATCGGAGATGGCTACGGAGTCAAGCCTGCTGTAAGGATCCGGTATAACGACAAATATACCAGTGCACGGGCTGGCCAACCCTTAACGCACCAGGAGTCCAGGGACCATGTATACGGCGCCGCTCTTGGTGGTGGAGACAACCCCTGGGCCCCATTCAATTCGAAGAAGGACTGGGAAATTGCTAGATGGGCGAAACTTCGAGGAGCTGGGTCAACGGCATTTTCGGAGCTTCTAGCAATCGATGGTGTACGTTTCAATTCATTATCTCTTTCTAACCACACTATATTCATACATGTATATTTCACAGGTTCGCGAAGCCCTCAACTTGTCATACAAAAACTCGGAAGAACTCAATCGAATCATCGACACCAAGTTACCTGGACGGCCACAATTCACACGTCGGGAGGTTGTGCAGAGCGGCGAAGTCTTAGAGTTTTACACACGCGATATCCTTGAATGCCTTCGCGCTCTGTGGGGTGACCCGGAGTTCGAAGGCGATCTCATCCTTGAGCCTGAGCGACTCTACGCAGATGAAGACATGACAATCCGAATTTACCACGAGATGAATACCGGAAAGTGGTGGTGGGATACCCAGGTAGAGATTTTGTCATCGTTTCTTTCGCTCTTAGTGCTAACTTGAATATTTTAGAAGAAGGTCCAGGCCACAACTCGAAGCAAGAATATCACCATTGTACCAATCATAATTTCATCTGACAAAACCCAGCTCACCCAATTCCGTGGCAAGCAGGCCTACCCTGTCTACTTCACCATCGGTAACATACCAAAGCACATTCGACGAAAGCCTTCTCGACAGGGCCAAGTCTTGCTGGCGTATCTCCCCACATCCAAACTCGGTCATATCACAAATAAATCTTCCCGTCGCCGCTGCATGTCGAACCTCTTCCACCATTGCATGCAGACGATTGTCAAACCATTGGAGCGTGCTGGGCGTGAGGGAATCATTCTCATCAGTGGAGACGGTGCCGCAAGGAAGTGCTTCCCAATTCTTGCCGCCTATATAGGGGATTATCCGGAGCAGATCCTCGTCTCGCTGGTTAAAACTGGCACTTGTCCCATCTGTCCTGCACCACGAAACGACATTGGCAACTGGGAGAGTATCCTTGAGCCTCGCGATGCCCGAAAAATTACTGAAGCTCTCAACGCCATCGATAAAGGGGCTACGGAATTTACCAAGGCATGCGCTAATGCAGGAATCAAGCCTGTCCAGTGCGTTTTCTGGAAAAACCTTCCCTACGTTGACATCTACCGCTCTATCACGCCTGACATCCTGCATCAATTGTATCAAGGGCTGCTCAAACATCTCATCGGGTGGATTCGGGCTGTATGTGGAGATGCAGAGATAGATGCTCGGTGCCGTCGCTTGCCTCCGAATCACCATATCCGATTATTTATGAAGGGCATTTCGCACCTCTCTCGCGTTACGGGCACCGAACATGATCAAATTTCCAGATTCTTTTTGGCATTAGTTGCCGACGTTCGTCTTCCAGATGGCCATTCCAATGCACGACTAGTTCGTACAGTCCGTGCAGTCCTCGATTTCATTTATCTGGCTAGATACCCTATTCACACATCTGAAACCCTGACTCAAATGAATGATGCTCTTCATGCATTCCATCTAAACCGCGACATTTTGGTTTCCCTTGGTATCCGCACCCATTTCAACATTCCCAAGCTTCACAATTCCGGTCATTACTACGATTTGATTCAGCTCTTTGGCACGGCCGACAATTTCAACACGGAATTCACTGAGCGCCTTCACATTGACCTCGCAAAGGATGCGTATGCTTCAACTAACTTTAAGGACGAATTCCCACAAATGACACGTTGGCTCAACCGAAAAGAGCGCGTGATGCATCACGAGAAGTACATCCGCCGCCGCCTAGAAACATCTTTCAACACGCCTCTCCATGTCCAAAAACCTCTTCCTTCTTTGATCCCCGAATGCAGGCAGCGGATGGCAAAGCACCCAACCCATTGAGGTGTTCCTATTGAGATGATTTGCACTAAGTACGGTGCTACGCAATTTATCCCAGCTCTATCACGTTTTGTTGCTCAATATCAACATCCCGAATACTCGAAGGCCCAAGTTGAAGCCGCCTCCACCTCTATTCACATTCCTTTCTCGAAAATTTCTGTCTTTCATCGGCTAAAATTCGTCAGCTATGATGCATACAGCTTAAATCCTCTCGATGAAACTGTGGTTGACTCAATACACACCGATCCAATGCATTTCGACAAGTATAGAAATGTTGTTCCTGGCCGATTTGACACTGTTGTCGTTCGAGTTAAGGACTCCGATGGTGGCACCAGTTTGAACTTGAAAGGTACATTTTTCGTGTTCTCTCCTTTGGTTTAAACCTCAACTAAATGTTAATTTCAGGTCTATGCATTGGACAAGTCCGATGCATTTTTTCGTTACCACCTCATGCAATTGACCTTTGGTTCCCGGCTCGAACTGGCACTTTTTCACACAAACACTTCCCTTACATTGAGTGGTTTACCACATTTTCTCGAGCCCAGAAGGATCGAAATTCCAAGTTATTCAAGGTTTCACGCTTGATGGCTCAGGGAGAGCGCCGTGTAAGCATTATTCCTGTTTCCCTTATCCTCTCAAGCATCCAGCTCTTCCCAAAATTTGGTCCGCAAGCTCCTATCTCATGGTCATCGAGCAATGTCCTTGAAAGTGCCACATCTTTTTATGTAAACTCATTCTCGGATAGATATTTGTACACGCATATTTCTTAAATAGTCTTTTTGAACCAATTTCCCATATTTCTATATGCAGTTGGATATGTGAAGAATCAGTGAATAATGAACAAGAATAAGTATCTAGTAAGTGACCAGCCTGCTGACTGTTGGCTGATGTCTCACTGAGTCCAGCTGATTTCTGTAGGTCAGTCAAAATTAGCTTGCCCCCTACTTACCAAGGCCAATCCAAACTTATTCTCGCAAATCAGCAAATGGGGTTTTTCCTGATGTTACTCGAAATTCTCCTGCTGCGAACACACACACACACATGTCAATTATCCAGAAATGCGCTGCGTCTTCTTTGTGGATCGGCTGGTTGTTTGGTGTTTCCGTTGTCTGCGTGAATATAGATTCACCAGGGGTTCACCGGATCAATCAATAATCGGGCTATTCCTGTTTGTTCTTTGAGGGGTGAAAGTGATCTCTATCTCAACAATTCAAAGGTAGGGGTTCAA
>Ga0307513_10003834_pt1 | contig 20251 bp, 22 predicted proteins | sample 15_EM_MG_FD_202174 | JGI IMG/M metagenome (GOLD analysis project Ga0307513, IMG submission 202174) | Populus trichocarpa ectomycorrhiza microbial communities from riparian zone in the Pacific Northwest, United States - 15_EM | ecosystem: Host-associated > Plants > Roots > Unclassified | place...
AGCCAGTTCCGTACTATCTGAAAAGATAGTACATTCCTACGCCTTGGTGCAGAAAAGCGAGACTCGCTTACGCAAGAAACGACGGTCGTTGCCTGTTGCATAAGGGCTCAACAATAGGATTGTTACAACTCCCTCGACCTCCAGTATTACTACCTAGTACGAGGCTCAAGTATTTTGCTTCTGGAGAGACAGTATGTATGATATTCCTGTACTTCTCGCAGCCCTCTTGTGCCACTCCCATGGTCACTTAACTGCTGTCATTCAACCTCCTGTTTTCTTTTTTTCTTGAAAAGTCTTCATGGCAGATGCGGTACTCGCCATTTCGCATCGGAAGAATTGTTGGGGCACGTTTCTGGCATTCACCCATTCACATCTTCTATCTTTACATATTTATGACTCTAGTAATCAATGTGGTGAACTCAAGAAGAGACCATTTTGTTCCCCTAGTAGATCAAGTGATTTAATATATGTGTATAGCTTATGGTATGATATGATACTCCCTGTCGTTCTTTTTGGTTTTTCTTTTCTTTTAGTATCACGTTATGGCAAAAGCAGGAATTAGGAAATAAATTGGAGTATTAGAGAAATGATATTTTACCAGTGTTGAACATGTCTTATCATACTAGTGGTACTGTACAATACCGAAGCAGTCATGGTAAATAACCGCCCACTACCTTACCTATTCCCTATGTCTCTAACTTCAAATAACAAGATTGGTGGGCAGTTCTGAAGCTCGGTTGTGGCAGATCTCTAGCCATGGTGGTAAATGTCAATTAGCTTTCATTATGGGGCTGATGGGCACTCAAAAACCATCAGCCCGCACACCATTTCCCCGCTCAGCCCCACTCAATTGCGTGGCGCAGCATGTCTTTTTAGGCATTCCCTGCCCGTGTCCATGCTCAGGCCTCCACCAGACCCATACCGTAGATTAGAGTTTGTTACGGGGCGGACAGGGCCCGGAAGAAGGTGGGCCACCGGCGCTTTTCCCGGCCCCACCCCACTCAACAGCCTGGGGCGGGGTGTCTTTTTCGGCATTCCCTGCTCTGTCCCAGCTCAAGCGCCCGCCCCACTCATACCCCAGACGGCTCCCCGGTAAAAATAGGTGGTAACAATCGTGGTCCCGTCCAGGCAATGAGGGCGGGTGGGCCCTGGACGGGGGAGGGGTGGGGATTAGCAGAAAAATACCCTCCCCGGCCCCATGTAAGGGCAGCGTCTGGCGAGTGAAAAACCGGCGCGCCCCGCCCCATAACGAACACTACCGTAGATTGGTTTCCATTAAACATAGATCGTAATAAACAAGGCCCCGTGCAGGAAATGAGTGTAGTTGGGCCCCGGACTGGGGCAGGGCGGGGATTATCAAAAAATGCCCGCCTTGACTCTATCCAAGGCCGGGGTCTTGCAGATCAAAACCCCCCCAACCGCTCCGCGTGATGGACACTAATGCTAATAGCTATCCTGGAATTTCTGACAAATTGAAGGAGAGGAGGGAGTAGAGTATGTTGCAAGGCTGACGGGGCCCCGAAAAACGCGGGCCCCCCACCATGTTCCCCGCCCCTCCCCGCTCAACGGCCTCGGGCGTGGTGTCTTTTTCAACATTCGCTATCCCTGTCCCTGCTCAGGCCCCTGCCCCACTCATACCCCACCCGTGTCTCCGTTACAAATAGGTGGTAACAAATAGGGCCACGTCCAGGGAATGAGTGCCGGTGGGCCCCACACGGGGGCGGAGCGGGGATTACCGGAAAAATAACCTTCCACACCGGGTAAGGGCGGGGCCTGGCTAGTGAAAACCTGCCCCGTGCCGCCTTGTAAAGAAAACTAGGAAAGAGGGGGGAACCTATGAAATTAAAATTCCTGACTGGAATAACATAAAAGCTATAGATAATTAGAGAAGGACGAGGGTATGGTCCTACGATCGGGTTAACAGCGCGCTGAGAAATTGATTAGTGGTCGTTACGGGGCGGGGTATGCGGGTTTTCACTAGCTAGGCCGCGCCCTTACAAAGGGCCGGGGAGTGTATTTATCAGGTAATTTCCGCCCCACTCCCGTCCGTGACCCACCCGCACTCATTCCCTGGACGGGGCCCTGTTTGTTACAACGCATTTTTAATGGGGACCCATCTGTGGTATGGGTGGGATGGGGGCCTGAGCAGGAACAGGGGCACGGAATGCAGAAAGATACAGGCCGTCCCAGGCCGTTGAGTGGGGCGGGGCGCGGAAAAGTGCTGGGGCCTACCTTTTTAGCGGCCCCTTCCGCCACTTAACGAAGTCTAAAATCGATATGTGTCACAAATTACAGATGGCTATTCGTTCTTTGTTCTACTCTTGGCGTAGCAAGTCACAATCTATGATAGACTGCCTGAATCTGCTTCAGTTGGAGGCTCTAGAACTGGTTGTGGAATTGCACTACTTCATATGAATACACCAACTGCTAATGGTAATGTGAGTCTAACCTGACAATACAGCATCTAGAGAAATAGCCCACAATTGCCATTGTCCAAAAAGTATGGCAATATCGCTATCTCTTACACACAATCTAGGTGGCACAAGGGATTCAAATATGACGCTCTTACTGTTCACGATATATCTGTTGCATGAGACCCCGCTGTAGAGGAACTGGAACCCTGAACATTCGAGTTAATGAATGGCCTTGCTCTCTTATACTATAAGATCGGAAAGGAGCAGAATCTATTGAAAATAAATCAGTGAGCGTCAAGTCAATGGAGAAGGGTAGCTATTGTACAGTAGATATTTCTAGTATATATTGCGATAATGCACAATTGGGGGATGAAGAGGGAGTACTGAGGTGCAGTGTGCAAGAGGCCGGTGGCAAACTCGGATGTGGGTATGTGAGCAACAAATTAGCCATTCATAATGTCCAATTCAGACTCACTTGGCTGACAACAGGAAGTGATGCACAAGGAGTTCAGGACTGGAAGTATGAGCTGGACCACAGCCTACCGCAATGAGCATAATGTTTACATGCTAAAGAGATTATTGAAAGGGACCGGATTGCTAGCTCAGACGTTTTGTCTCCGTCGAAGTAAGTTACAGGCAGTTGAAGATTCTTGCATTTAAGGCAGTAGGGAGCCTGTAACATGTGTACATGTTCCGGTAACGGTACACAGGAGCGGGCAGTGCAGGATCTGTTTAGTTGATTTATATTTGGTTTATTTGATTTGATTTCAGCTCTGCCACTATCTCTGAGTCAGATAGGCTGTGCTATCGTATTGCTATGTTTAGTTTGTTTTATTTGGAAGTTTATATTTAGGATTCCGGGTATGGAATGGTCATGTAACACTGGCGAAGGCTGAGCACTGTTTGTTTGTTTGTTTCTTTGGTCTTGCAGGATTACAGGATTCCAGTATGTGCGCAGCTACTGGTAATGATCGTGATTGCAGGAAGGGTATCGCTCTTGGGTTTTGTATTTAAACCAGTCTCCTGGCTACCAGGAGACAGCAGACTTCGACAGACCTTCAGTCTAAGAATACACTTGGTTGAACGGCAATCCCTGAGTTCTATTTGTCCTTCAACTATTATCCTTTTTAGCTACCGGTCCCTTGAAGCCTCCCTTAGCACCAGCACTAGCAGGTCTACCGCCGGTCCTATTGTATTTTCGTTAGACAGGAATAAACCTGTTAGATTTTTTTGCCTACAGCAGGTGAAAACACTTTCTTCTCACGATTGGGACCAGCCTGGTAGGATTGATCACCCTCCCAGTATCTTGATAACCTGTTAGAAGCAGGAGCGGCAGGGAAAGGAACTCCCGGCTCAGGTGCTACATTCACAATAGCAGAACGCAGGAGCAGAAGCGTTACCAGGTCCGGCAGGGCCTACAATCGTGCCTTAGCGGAACCCACAGACAATACTCCACAACCAACCAGACAGGAACCAACCCCTGGGCCCACGCCAGGCTCTACAAATACACTAGCAAGAACCACCCACCTCCTCCCACGAGATCTAGATACAGATTCAGATGAAGACCACAACTTCACAGCTGAGGAACTCATCCAAAGAGAAGCCCGGCGGCTTGAGGAAAGAGTAGCAGCAAGAGCAGCAGCCCAGCAAACTTTGCAAACTGAACGCCCACCAGAACGCCCCACGACAAGCAGGTGGCCAGCACCCAGCATCCTAGGAGTCTTTGGAAGCCAGACACCAACTAGAGCGGCCTCTCAAGAGCACAGAGAACAATCACTACCCGGTACATTCATCCCAGACACACCAGAAAGACCCTCAAGATCCTGGAGCGCCAGAGCCCCTCCTGAACAACCAGATCCATCACCCCCAGCCCCAGACCCACCTACAGGCACCATGGCAGACCCAGGTCCGGCCAAGTTGCCCCCTCCTAAGCCCGCTAAACGGCCTTTCTTTAGAGGTGAAGGAGAAGACCTCAAACCAGACAAACTCAAACGATGGCTCAGAACAGTTAAGAAGTACCTGGCGAGATTTGGACTGAATGATGACTCCCCTGGGGTGGCGGACTACTATGGCTTTTACACAGAAGGGAAAGCAAAAAACGCATTCCAGACCCTAGACACAGAGGAAGAGAACCTCACCCTACCGCAGCTGACACAACGGTTTCAGCAGCTATTCGAAGCCTCTACAAACACCGATAACACCTATCGCAAGTGGCAGAATGTCCGCCAGACAGCAGGTGGACAGCCAGCACGCATAACAAAGATAGCTGGAGAGCTAGCGGACCTCAAAAGATCTCTTGCAAATGGATCCATGTCAGATTATGCACAGAAACAGCGATTTCTCGACGCTATGGACTCTAGATTAGGCCGCAATGTTGAGCCCCAGCTCAGACCTGAAGATACCTGGGACCGGATGGTGGCTATAGCAGAACGCTATGATGCTAGAATGTATAGAACTGGTAGCTACAAAGGCAGCGATAGAAGCCAGGCTTCTAGCAGCCAAACCCATACACCAAAGAAAGAGAATACCGACCGTAAACCCCCTGCACATCAACGCCCAGGAACACAGGCAAAGGAAAGGCCCCAGCTAAGAAGAGGACCTATACCAAATCCAACAAGCCAAGCAAGGCTGAGATGGACCGCGGCAAGGCAGAAGGAGCCTGTTTCTACTGTGGCGCGAACGGACACATGGCAAATGAAGGCCCAAAGAAAGAAGTTAAGACCAACCATGTTCGCCTTTCTGAGGAAAGCCCAGACAGCAGCGAAGGCGAATATGAGCCCGATACAGACAGCACAGAGGAGCTAGATGGCAGCAGCTCTGTCAGGACCTACAAGACCACAGTAGGCGCGCCTAAGGATAGGCCATTCCAGGCACTTGAATTCACTATCAATATCAATAGCAAGCCCGCCAGAGCCCTCGCAGATACAGGTACCAGTGGCGGTACCCTGATATCCAACAAATTCGTTAAAACACACAACCTTCCCTACACCGCTAGGAAGAATCCCGTCACCCGGAAGATGGCAGTTAAAGGATCGCGATCAACTAGCAACTTCTCTGTTGAGGTCTTGATTCAGCTAGGCAAAATGAGAGTCGACAAGGTGCCTATGCTGGTCACACCAGTATCAGACTATGATATCCTCATCAGTATGGACGATGTCATAAGGCTAGGAGCGGTCATCGATTGCCAAAAGGACAGCATCTACTTCTCCAAGTACAAGGTCAGAGTTACCTGTGACGGAAAATCTAGAGAGTCTAGATCAGCCATTCCGAAGCCACAGGAAGTACCAGACTTCCTGGCAATGTTTCCCAAGGTATTTGTCAAAGAAGTACCTGAGGAATTGCCCCCAGTAAGCAAGATAATGCACAGGATAAGCCTCATAAACCCGACGAAGCTTTTAAAGACACCCACCTTCAAAGCACCACAAGCCATGATGCCCAAATACAAGGCATGGATCAACAAGCAGATGAATGCCGGTATCCTCCATAGGACCAGTGTGCCCAGAGGAGCCGCATGTTTGTGGAAGCAAAAAGCGATAGCACAATCCGACCCCTGGTAGACCTCCGCTTCAGGAATGATAACACCCAGGCCGATCACACACAGATCCCTGAACAAAACTCTATATTAAATGCGTAGACAGAGGACGCTTCCGCAGCAAGATAGATCTCAGTGATGCCGACTTCCAGACCAGCGTGCATCCAGAAAATGTGAAGTACAACACTATCAAGACCCTCTTCGGCGGCTTTACCAGCCAGGTCATGATGCAAGCAGACATGAATGCTCCTGGAACCTTTGTAAGGATAATGGAGGACCTATTCCATGACGAATTAGGCCAGAGCATATGGGTCTACATTGACGATATTTTTGTCTTCAATGAGAGCTTTGAAGAGCATGTTAATGATATTACGAATGCCTGCATTAAGCTGCAGAACGCCGGCTATTATGCCAAGCCAAAGAAAAGTGTTTTCTTTGCCACAAAGCTCGATATCCTAGGCCATATAATAGACCATGATGGCATCCACCCTGCACCAGAGAAAATCCGGACCATAATAGACTGGACAAGCCCAGAGAGCCAGAAAGAACTGCAGCGATTCAATGGAATGGTTAATTATATCTTGCGGTTCATTCCCCACATGGCCACCATCACAGCCCCGCTCACTGAACTGAGGGGAACACTGAATGGCTGTGGAAGGATCTGCGGGAGGCAGCCTTCGAAGCGGTCAAGCGAGCAGCAGATATGCCCAAAGTCCTGAGGCCGATCGACTATAATTGGCCAGATATGACGTGGCTTTTTACCAATGCATCCCCTACAGGTACGGGCGCTTGGATAGGCCAAGGACCAACCAGAGATGCAACCAGGCCTGGAGCATTCCACAGCAGGAAGCCGACGCCATCACAAAGCAACTATCGCACACACCAACAAGAAATGCTTGCAATCATTGAGGCTATGGAAGCATTCGCGCCTCATTTGCTACACAGGCAATTTACACTGGTTACAGACCACGAGAGTCTCACTAAACTCATGACACAAAAGAATCTCAATGGACGACAGCAGAAATGGCTAACATACATCAGTCACTTTAATTTTAGAATAGAATACCAGCCAGGAGCGAAGAATTTCCAGGCAGAGTACATAGGGAGAATGCATGAGGGAACCCCAGGGCCGTTAGATATAAGCCTCAAGGACTCCACAATCGATTATGATAGCCTTGAGCTACCTGACCCTACCCAACCCCTACAGATCAATTCAAGCAACGCCTCCTCTACCAATGTTAGCATTGAATTAGACGACGCCATGTACCACTTAGGCGAAGCCCAAACCTCTCCCACCCTTACAAGCAGTGACTCTACCAGTCGTTGCCGCCCTGAATACCTTATGGACGAGATTACCAGCAATGCAGTGACTCGCTCCCAGAACTGTAAGGCCTCTGCTTCCTCGCCAGCTACATCCAGCGCAGCCCGCAATGATAGCAGAATATCAATTTGAAACTCTTGGGGTGATAGTAGAACTCTCCGAATCTCTAGTGAAATGGGAACGACGACACTCAGAAATGAGCTGGATGTCATTCACTGACGATGGGTGTGAAATACCTAAGAATGAAAAAGAAGGTGCAGGCTACAGGCCAAAGGACCCTAAGGTCGGGAAGCCGAGTAAGAAGACAAAGAGAAAAGAGCAGGATAGGCCTTCAACATCGAATACAGCCCTTGAGGAAGGCCAGGCCTCGCTCCCCGATATCCCATACCTCTCAGAACCTCTCAACCTTCTCTATGAATGATACCATCCTTGCTATACCGCCCATGGCCTTGCCGGCCTTCAATCCCCTTTACAGCCAAGCAGGCTATGACTCCGATGAGGCAACCAATGCCAACCAATTCCTAAGCACCCTGCATTCCCGCCTTATGGGCATCCTCGCCCAGCAAGTTAGAGAATCCCTTAAGACCGACGCTCTCTACACTAGGGTCAAGGTAACCGATAATAAACTGCACTATTTCATCCGTGATGGCCTTGTACTTGCCCAGAACACCAATGGGTATGAAACCCTTTATATACTAGTAGGACCTCTTGAGAAGGGGGTATCCCTATAGGATATTATCCTCAAGACTGTCCATAATGGCCGTGGGCATTTCTCATCCTACAAATGCTACTCCTATGCGGCTTGCTTCTTCTGGTGGCCACAGATGTGCCAGGACTTTGTCCTATCCTGTCGGTCATGCGATAAGTGCCAGATTAACAACGAGCCCACCACCCTACCCTATGGACGATCCCTTACCCTTCCTGAAGCCCACGAAGCCTACCAGTCACTAGCCATAGACTTCGCCGGCCCTTTTAACAACTGCGATGGCTATACATCTATCATGGTAATTATGGACCGCATTACCTCCTACACACATCTCATTCCACTCAAGGACGCTGCTACCTCTGAGAAGATCTTCAAGGAACCCAACAGTACTATCTTCGATGTCCACGGCCTCCCTCTTAGCATTGTCCTTGACCAGGACTCCCGCTTTACCTCTAAGTTTTGGTCACAAATGATGAAGTCCCTTGGTATCCAGGTATGGATGGGGACCCAATACCAGCACCAAACGAATGGCCAGGTTGAGGGAAGTATCCGTACCCTCAAACAGCTAATGAGGAACTTCGTTAACCCCAGATAGAACAACTGGTCCGGCGCCCTCCCAGCTCTTACAGCACCCATGAACGGCGCCCCCCATGAATCCCTAGGCATCTCGCCATACCATGCCCTCTATGGACGCCCATGGAAGATATTCAATCCTGTCCAGAGATCCGCCAGCAAGGTACCAGCTGTGGACGACATCCTAAATGCCCATGAAGCAACGAGAATGGAAGTAGACATGTCCAGAAAGCATGCTACCTTCCGCCAGACTGTCCAGGCAGACAAACGCCGCAAACAGCTAACGGAACCCTGCAAGAATGGCAGCAGAGTTCTTGTTAGAGGCCGCCCTTATAACTCCTCCCCTGGACGATCCAAGAAGCTAGAACCACGCGGGTTCGGACCTTTGAAGGTCCTAGAACATCTACCTGACACAGCCAACTACAAACTTCACCTCCCGCCCAGAATGGCCCGCCAGAAACCCTACTTCCACTTGGCCTCCCTTAAGGAATACAGGGAGAACGATCCGGATAAATTCAAGTCCCGTAGAATGGAGACCCTAGCACCCATCCTAATCCACAATGCAGAAGAATGGGAAGCAGAACAGATACTCGATTAGCGCCGCCAGAACAACAGGCACGAATTTGTGGTCCACTGGAGAGGCTATGAGTGAGCTGACGACACCTTGGAACCTATCGAGAACCTTGACCACTTCCTGGAACTCATACAGGAATACTGGGACCCTAACCAGCCCACAGAACCGTCGCCCCAGATTACCTCCCACTACATTAAAGCTTGCTGGGAACCCAGGGAAGTTTCCTCCACACCCTGCACAGCAAACGATTGCCCAGACGACTTCTGGGAACCCTATGACAATGAGGAATATGATTCTAGCAGCTCTGACCAGGACTATTTCCCCACAGATGATGACAGCCTCCTATGGCACACCGACGAGCGCGCTGAGGACAGCGAGGACTTTGGAATGATTGTTGATTTTTCAGAATAAGGGAATGTAATATGTGTACATGTTCCGGTAACGGTACACGGGAGCGGGCAGTGCAGGATCTCCTATGTTTAGTTGATTTGTATTTGGTTTGACTTCAGCTCCGCCACTGTCGCTGAGTCAGATAGGCTATGCTATTGTTTGCTATATTTAGTTTGCTTTGCTGGAAGTTTATATTGAGGATTCCGGGTATGGAATGGTCATGTAACACTGGCGAGGGCTGACCATTGTATGTTTCTTTCTTTGGTCTTGCAGGATTACAGGATTCCGGTCTGTGCGCAGCTACTGGTAATGATCGTGATTGCAGGAAGGCTATCGCTCTTGGGTTTTGTATTTAAAAGAGTCTCCTGGCTAGCAGGAGACAGCAGACTTCGACAGACCTTCAGTCTAAGAATACACCTGGTTGAACCGCAATCCCTGGGTCCCTGAGTTCCATTTGTCCTTCGACTATTATCTGTTACCTCCAGTTCCTTGAAGCCTCCCTTAGTACCAGCGCTAGCAGGTCTATCGCCAGTCCTACTGTATTTTCATTAGCAAGGAATAAACCTGTTACAATAGCATATATATTTAACTATTCTCTTTTTAAAAGTCACAATACCTTCCATAATAGCTACAAATAAATACCCAAGTGGTTCATACATCAAATACATCATTTATGCGCTCTTATTACCTGCTCAAACTGTTACCCCCATGGTTGGTTTCAATTTTCTTGACTTCAATTGTAAGTAATCTGCTAAATGAACTAGTTTGGAATGAAGTGAGTATACAAGAGGCATTATTTTTTGTTATTAATTGAAACCTTCATATTCCGATTCTCAATATTTAAAAGGACTTTCTAAGAAATTTTCAATCTGGTATCACTACTATTTATGCAGATACTAAAATATACATTTGATTTTCCAGTGGTTGCCATGATGAGGCGCATCCCGGTGATGAGCCATTAATAGGTGAATCACGTTATTAAGCTAAAGGTCGTGGGACATCTTCCGGAGACTTAGTGTGTAACAGCTCTGAGCGATAAGGTTCCTAATCCAATGTGAATGGGAATATATGCAAATGGTGTGTAGTCCAGAACGATCCACGTTCAACAATGGCCTCCTGGCAATAGACAGGGCTGGTGTATACTGGCGGCAGTCATAACATTGCGCTCAGCCTAAGCTTGATGGTAACTTGGCTGAGCACGCGGGTGTCTATAAGAAGGCTAGGGGGTCAATTGTGGGTTCTAGCCTTTTCAGCCTCAGTTGTTGCATCATGTCGCAGGCTTCGGAATCCCTTCAGTTTCCCCGCCGCCTCAGATCCTATCTGGGCAAACTTAGGATCGACTTGTTAGAGCGTCAGTAGAGAGACCTGGCGAGCCCTCTGGGGTATGATATTCGAGGTTTTAACAGGCGCAAATATCAGTCTCTCATCCAGGGTTCCGAATAGTCCAATCGGTCAAGTCTTGAAGGGAGGACCAGAGTAGCCCGTCCGGGTTGATGCCGATGACTGGACCCGACTAACTTGGGTGGTCCAGACAGGTTTGAACTGGTCCCAGAGCAGACTTTATGGAAGATGTCATGAGACTCGGAGTGGCACCCGGGCCAGCCCTCGCTGGGAATAGAGAGATAGCTATAGTAGTATTTTAAAGCCGCTTGCCACGGTATAAATCAACAGGCCCTCCATACACATTGATAGAGCATCCTGGAGAGGATAGCATGTGGTGGAAATGCAATTACCCAATGGATAAGTCGCATTGAATACCCATCGTGTGGCAGTTGGTCATGTAATATCACTCACTTAATTCACAAAAAACAGTTCGATACTTGAGAACATATTTTCTCCACCCCTAATCAGAACAAGGCACTATCTGCACCGTACAACCCATGGAAACAATAAGTTTCGTTAAGAAAAGCCTTATTTGAACATAACATAGTGGGATAAAAATAGCATATCCTATTCCTTGGCGGGCCTGGTCGGACAAGTCCTGGTCGAGTTGGTTTCGATAATCCTCACTGTCCAGTCAGTCTAATTTCCACCATTAGACTAGACTTGACTTTCGACCGGACTAGCTAGTCCAGTCCAGTCTTCCGCCGACCATTCAGAACCCTGCTCCCATCTTGTTCGCAGCTTGGATAACCTGTTGTCTGTCGGTTGGAATCTGAATAGTAATTAGTGTTGGGGGTGAATTGTTTGCCGGTATGCCGCAGAGTGCATCTGTCTTATGTTACTGGGGGCTACAAGAAAGATTCCCCTCATTACGTTAAAAAGTCAGTACGTTAAACAGTGGCGAATGTGGCAGGTGAGATCCAATAAGTAGCTGCAAAAGCACGAATGTAGACGGCTATTGTAATTTAAGATAGAATCATGTACCATAAGCACACCCGGCGACCATAGAGCCAATGTAGCACTTCAAATTTCAATAAGTTTCAAAGTTGAATTTCTGACACAACGAATTAACCTAATACACCACCACCAGGAGCGCTCACTGCTCAATGAGAAGAATGCCAAAGTTCAGCAGCCGTATCTCCCGGATTATTCTTCATTCCCTCTTCTGTTTCCATCCCTGCGATCATAGATCTGCCCCTCATCGCCACCGGCCCTACGCAAAGACCCATATTCGGAAGTGCCATTACTGCGGCTCTTACGACTGGCCAGAGTATTCGTAGGGGGGCTCTTCGTTATTATCGCCGCGACCTGAGCGCCCGTAAGTGGGGGTGGTGGTGCCCTCGCCGTGCCCTGATCTTCCGTCGGAACTTGTTCTATTATCATGATCGTATGAGCCTGTGTTGTCTCTATAAGAACCACGATTATCGTTGTCACGGCTAGATCTTCAGTAGGATGGGGTTTCCTCGCCACGGCCAGATCTCCTGTACGATGAGGTACCCTGGACACGGCTGGATGGTCCGTAAGAACTGCCTTCCTCAGTGGGATCGGCTCCCCGTAGGAGGAATAGGTCACCCTCTCATCACGGCCGGCGCTCATAGGAAACTGTTTGTTCCTCACTACCATAGGAAGAAGTTTTTTCCCCGCAACGGCGAGGATAAGATGGTGGTTCGTTATCATATTTGCTACGCCCGGCACCACTATCCCCACTATATGAAGACCCTTCAGCGCGCCAATAAGCACTAGGCGTACCCCCGTCATTATTACCACGTATGGAGGAGGAACCGTAAGAGTCTTGTGTATTAGATCCATAGCCTCTGCTGGAAGTGCCGTAACTTTCGTTGTCATGTGGGCCGGAGGAGCCGTAAGAGTCTTGCGTATTGGATCCATAGTTTCCGCTGGCGGTGCTGTAACTCGTTGCCATGACTAGAGGAGCCATAGGAGCTGGACCCCTCGTTTAGTGATGGGCACGATCATGATCGAGCAGATCATGGAGGTCATGCTCGACTATGATCTGATCGAGGGAGCACTGTCATCGAATGATCGATCAAAATTGTAGATCATCATCGAGTAATCGATCAGCATGCCTGCTCGAGCATGATTTTGTGATCGAGCATGATTGAGTGATCGAGCATGATTGGGTTGTCGGGCATGATAGCCTGATCGAGCACGATTGTGTGATCGATAATCTATAGTGCTCGATCATCCATAGTGCTCGAGCATGATTAATAATACATGACCATCCTTAGTTTCGCTGTCATGACCATTTCAAACTAATTCTAGCGTACGATTCTTCAGCATTAGGCCTTCTGCTTTATATGTTTGAGTCCAACAGTCGATATCCATCTTGTCCTATTCTTACATGTATTCACCATAGAATGAACTAATCCATAATTGAATCTTCGGCATCTACACTGCCGGCACCATTTTCGCAAGCTGCCTCATAATTCGCCTCTTCTCCTGGCAGTTTCTCAACATATTCATCCTTTCCGCACCTCACTGTAACATGTGTACATGTTCCGGTAACGGTACACAGGAGCGGGCAGTGCAGCCTATCCTATGTTTTGTTAATTTATATTTGGTTTATTTGATTTGATTTCAGCTCCACCACTGTCTCTGAGTTAGCTAGACTCTGCTATCGTACGGCTATGTTTAGTTTGCTTTGCTGGAATATTATATTCAGGATTCCGTGTATAGAATGGGCATGTAACACTGGTGAAGGCTGAGGTATGTTTCTTTCTTTGGTCTTGCAGGATTTCAGGATTCCGGTATGTGCGCAGCTACTGGTAATGATCGTGATTGCAGGAAGGCTATTTCTCTTGAGTTTTGTTTTTAAACCAGTCTCCTGGCTAGCAGGAGACAGCAGACTTCGACAGACTTTCAGTCTAAGAATACACGTGGTTGAACCGTGATCCCGGAGTGCAATTTGTCCTTCAACTATTATCCTTCTGGCTACCGGTCGCTTGAAGCCTTCCTTAGCACCTGTGCTAGCATGTCTCTCGCCAGTCGTACTGTATTGATGTTAGACACGAATAAACCCGTTACATCCACGAATCGAGTTCGTTACAGGGCCTCCGGGTTCCTGAAAAACGCGGGCCCCTAGCCATTTTGCCCGCCCCGCCCTGCCGAATGGCCCAGGGCAGGGCGTAAATGTTGGCCTTCCTCGGACCTTTCCCGGCCCGGGCCCCGCTACACCCACCCCCAAGACGGGTCCCGGTCAAAATTTGTTGGTCAATAACGGGTCCAGTCCAGGGAATCAGTGGGAGTGGGCCCCGGACCGGGGCGAGGCGGCATAACCCGACAAATATGCCGCCCGGGCTGCTGATAAGGCGGGGCCTGCCAAGTGAAAACCCGCCCCGCCCCACCCCGTAAAGAACACTATCCACTAACTCCAGCCATACCTTTGTAAGTATAAGGAGCCGAACAGTATTGGCCTCAAGGCGGTTTCTTTTGTTAGTCACAATATTGGCGTCTACAGAAAATGCTTGCACGCAGGGGACACTTGTAATAGTAGATGTCAATGAATATTTACATAGAACTAAGTAGGGTGGAAATGGTACCTTGTAGTGGGAACCGAAAGCTAATCACCAGTCATTAAGCGTAGATTGGGAAGTCAGTATTTGTGAAGTGTACACCATTGAATAATGTCCATATTCCTATCGACATCTGGTTCACAGAGGTAAATGTCTACCCGTGATTCTATAAGATTTTCCTCTTGGCTATTATTGCTTAAACAAAAAACTAGGTCTTCATAACGAAGTCTATTTCGAGGGCTTTCTAAACTTGGAAGAAGTCTTCTTCGCATAGAAGCAATTACTTCTATCTGATTGGATGGAGTTGGCATGGCCATTGGTTCCAAGAAGGCATAGCGCTTGTTGAATATTCGCATAAACCTCTCTAGCGCATTTTGAGTACTGGTGCCTTCTCACAGTAAATTTTTAAAGAGTTGCAACTTCATCTGAGAATATGCGATTGTTGTAATAACTTGTCCCATATTTAGGTCAGTCTTAATTCTGTATTGATTTAACTTTTGATGCGCATTATCGGCTGCAGAACAGATTTTGTAAGCCGTCGAGGTGGAATCTGGGTCCTGTTCCATTGGAGGTTCACGCACAATAAGCTCATAAAGCGCATTTTGGCGAAACCTGTAGTAACGTAGTTGTGAGCTAAGAGTAGGATAAGTAGCACAGCTGGCGAATTCAGTTGTATGGACAAAAACACAAAGAATCCTTGAGATGCGTTCAAGAGTATTCCAATCGGTTAGAGCAAGCATAAGAGGATTTTGTGCCTTGCTAAACTTCCATGAATTGTCAATAGCCAGCAGACATGCCAGGGCTGGGCAAAGGTTCAAAGCACGCTCTATCATTTTATAGGTAGAATTATAGCGGACATGATCATCTAGGATTGGAACTAGCCAGTTCAATCGCTTTCGCTGAACATCCTCTTGTAGCGCTTCCTATAAGATATAAGACGATCGGACTTTGGCCACGATTTGGCCTATCTTGTGTAGACTCATTGCGGGGTTAACCTCGTTGTTGTGATCTGAATTATCACAATCTTCAATCAGTAAATCCACATCACCCTCTTTTGCCTCTGACCTTACAGTCTTCAGTACCATTTGAGGTGTGAGATTTAATACATGAACTAAACAGGCAATTTGCCAATCTTCCTGGGACACGTCTTGGATCGCCAACGCAAGGTCTAAAAAGATTCCATCATTTACTGCATGATTATGGGCAATGATGAAGTTAAATGATTCTCTGATCCCATACATATCCAATACCTTCAATATAACATCCGCCATATTGGTAGCACTAGGAGATTAGGGTTCTTCATGGAGTACGGCGGGGTGGGCTTTCACTCGCCAGACCCAGCCTTTAGATGGTGTCACTGGATGTTGGCACTAGACTTTTGTCGAAGGCACAGAATGGCAGGAAAGTCATAACGGATGATTGTCATTTCTAGTAAGGGTTCTGAGATGCCCATCTCAGGTCAAAGCTCATGGCGTAATAGCAGATAAGTGTCAGCGTTTGTGGGTTCTTGGGGTGGATTTTGGATATTAGAATAAAATACCTTATATTCTGAGGTGCAGGAGTCGTGAAAGAAATACTAGATAGCCTAAAGACCAAACAAAACAAAAGGCAAAGCCTTTTATAGATAGAAGGAAATCCTGGCAAAGCCTTTGCCGCCCGACTCATACCCGAGTATGAGTCGCATATTGTTGTAACCAAGGAAACCATATAATTTGTCATAAACCTTACAAAGGAAATCCCGCATAGGAACCGTGTGACAAAGAAACAACACCAAGGTTATCCCAACGCGTATGGCACTAGGGGACAGTGCGATGTGGGGCCGGAGGGGGTATTTTTGGTGTAATTCCCGCCCCGGCCTGTCCTGGGCCGACCTGCACTCATTCACTATATGGGGCCCGTTTGTTACACAATATTTTTGAACGTGAACCGGTCTGGGGTATGGGTGGGGTGGGGGTATGAGTGGGGACAGAGGCAGGGAATGCTGAAAAGCACTCACCGGCCCAGGCCATTGAATGTGGCGGGGTGGGGAAAAGGGCTTGCGGCACATGTTTTCCTGTGCGCTGTCCATGCCTTATTGAACTCTAGATGAGATCCTTGCAATCTCGCAAATGCAATGAAGGTATGAAACCTTTGATATGACATACCGATCCCGTGTGTCAGTGCAGTAATAGGCATCAGGGGGAACTTGTTAGCTCTAGTCTTGGCATCGATGGTAACGTTAATTTTGGCACTAGTAGTGATATGCTCTTGTAGTTGTACTCGAAGGTTTTCAAACAAACCATTATATTAAATTGACTGAACATCACGTTTCAGTATCCTCCAGCATATGGCAATAGCACCACCATTATAGTATGCCATTTCGGTACCAAAGGTGTTACTCTCGATAGGTTTGAAATTTGAATTTGTGTCAACAACGATGATTGCCATCAATTTTCTCTATTCCTCAGGATTGAAGATCTCTCCCAGAGCCTGCGCACCTCCAGATCCTCTACCCCTGGCAAGCATAAAGGGACTAATTTTACCTGGATTTGCAACACCAGCACAAGTCTGAGACAGAATACGGCTAACTGCCCTCCTGTTATTACTTGGACGGCTGGGAAGACAGGAATGCCAAATTCAGAGATCTGCAATGTAGGTAGATGTCACTCTATATTTTCGGGCATATTGTTCCTGGCTATGTTCATGGTGGGAGCAACAACATATAAGGTGCCCGGAGCCATCATTCATGTTTTCATAGATAATCAATCGCTTATCATAAGGTAGTAATCGAAGAGTCGCTCCTTTCGGCCACTAATCGTTGGCATATTGAATATGTCTCCTGCATTGATTGATCTGCTAACTGGTCCTCTATGGTAACATTTTAGGACAGTAGCAGAGATTAATACCAAATGCTCGGCTTAAGGTCTCACGGCAGTCGGAAATATTAGCAGACTCAGGATGACTATTTGGTTTGCTTGGTGAATAGGAGATTGTTTCTATGACCGGCCAGACAGTAGCGGATAATGGGTCTTCTTGAGAGTCCATAGTAATGCTGTGAGCCATTATTGCTCTAATAAAAATATCACGAAGATGGTTAAAAATGTATCATGTGATGATCCTCTTTTGAATGTGCGGGGTAAATGATACTTTATTCTAATTGTATATCACATGATCCCCAATCGATCTATATATAGCAGAGTAATCGATCATGATTGTGTTTTCGTCCAGCATACAGGATCATAGTCAACGATGATCGAGTACAACCTATCATCGATGATTCTATGATCCAGAGACAAGAATGCTCGATCATGGTCTGATCGAGAAACAAGCAGGATCGAGAAACAAGCATGATCGAGAAACGATCATGATCGAGAAACCAGCATGATCGAGAAACGATCATGATCGAGAAACCAGCATGATCGAGTAACAAGCATGATCAAGGTGATCGATTACCCAGTAGTCGAGCAAAACTCGATCATGATCTGATCGTTCCCATCACTACCCTTGTTCTCATAGGGAGAGGGGTGCCTTGTTCTACTACAGCTATACAATGAGGTCTCTTGCCTATTGCTTCCTGAATCATACGAAGATGGTTGGCAGTTATCTGAATTCCTTGCGGTGATCAGATCGTACGAAGAAGTCCGGTTTTTGTTACACCATGAGCCATAACCTTCGCCGGTATTGCCATATGAGGACGGCTGTTCGCAATTGCTGCTAGGCAGAATGCGGGACAATCACTTATAACTGCCACAATAGGAGTAGATTTCATCCCTGGTAGAACGGAACTGTTGATTTTGAGCGGTTGATTTTCACTAGAGTGAGGAGCCATACCACCTCTATCCGGCCTACCCCTATGGCTATGGCCTCTGCTGCCAGGCCCAGGATTGGGGTTCTCACCTTTGTGATTTTTCCCATTGCTAACCCCTTCTCTACTAAGCGCTTCCTTGAGATAACCGTTTTAATTACTGTCCTTCTGCTCCCACGATTGCTCCTCGGCCTAACACATTGCAGGCCGGCCTGCTTGCTCGCCTTGTTCTCGTCCCCTAGGGCTGTGTGATCGAAAACTTGAAGTCCCTTGTTTTGAACAAAATGGTTTTGTTTACTGTGGATTCAATCACCCATAATTAGAGAACCAAAGACTTTTATCGATAGGAAAACGTAAGGTAACACGAAACAAATCCAATGAAGAATAAAGATGTGAGAGACTGACGCTCTGTGTGACGAAGATAGAACAAAGAGAAAAGAAAATGTCTGATGGATAGTGATTATCGCTCAACAACTCACAATCTGTTATGACAAACTTATTGGGTACATCACCAAACATTGCAAGCCGCTTCCGTGAATGCTGCCACCAGTATTCAATCTAGGCATACTTGCCACTCCTTATAGATTGATAAGGACGGAGAAAGGAACTAGTAACTACCAACAAAAACAATATAGAAAAAGATACGAACACGCAATAGAGTGGGTACGCTGTGATCGCAGGTTCTTTCCAAGAAGATGTAGTTCTGACATGAAATCCCTGTGCGGGATTCATAGGAATAATGTCAGTTCAAGTACGTCCAAGGGGTCATGGGGTTATGGTTGGTGGGCAATGTTGGATCCATTGCGTGCAGTTCTGTGGGTAGGGCTATTGGTTGGGCAAATGTTAACCTCAGCCGAGACCGGGCCGAGCCTGTGTTGCCTAGATTCGCAACATCTAACTTGTGGCCGGCCTTAGAGCCCACATGCTTAAAGTATGACATGGCTTTGGCGAAGTCTTCTTGCTAGTTATGATCCCAGCCATTGGCCTATTGGGCCATGTTAGCTATCATGGTGGCTCTTTGCTTCATCAACTTAATCAAGAGCGGGGATGCAAGTCTTATTCGTAAATAATCATTATTTGAGTAGAAGAAAGGAAGATATCAAGAAATGGAATGATATCGTTGGGATATACACCATAGAGAAGGTGAAAAGGGCAGGTGACGGTTATATGAAAACAATTGACTAGGGTGGAGACAGTGAAAAGATTGCTGGGATGCGAGGCCATGTTCCCTTCTTCGAGAGTATTTCATCATTGGCCTAATGCACCTTGCTCTATGTTGACATAATATTGAAAGAATCGACATGGGATTGCCGCCGCAGTGTCTTCCAATCGTTGTAGTACCAAGAATGATTGCTGCAGGATAGCCTGCTCCTTCTTTTGTGACATTTATTCTTTTTTGCAACCTATTGTAACAATCGTGTTGTTCAGCTGAGATCTAACAGACAACCACAGGCATCTTCAGCTGAAGTGAATTGCGTGTTTTTGCATCAAGAGATAGGAAGGTACTATCACTTCTGATAGTAGGGAACAGGTTTGCTTGCCTTGAATGATACTATCTCGTCAGAGAGTAAGAAGCATGGATTGTCGTGCTTGATAGAACAATCTCGATAGCACAATATCAGGCAACCCAGTGCGGAGACCATGACGATAGTCACTGGGTTCTTAGAGTGTATGCTCTGGTAGAGGAGCTGTGTGTGTAAAGAGAGTAAATATGTTTGTATTCCAACTAGTGTTCGTTACAGGGCGGGGCGGGGCGGGTTTTCACTTTGTGACCCCGCCGTTACTCCGGCCCGGGGTCAACTCTTTGCTGTTCCTCCCCGCCCCGTATGACACGGGGCCCTGGCCGGGCTGTGGGGCGGGGCGGGTATTTTACTTTCCCCGCTGATTGCCTAGACGGGCCCCCGTCTTCTTGTCCCTCACTCTTGCCCCTGTGCGGGGCCCCACTTATTCCTACGAGTGATATTCTCTGACTAAACAAATGGCAGGTTGAAATCTAAGGGGTGTTTGGCCTCTCAATTCTGATCTGAAATCACAATTTGAGATC
>Ga0307513_10003835_pt1 | contig 20243 bp, 30 predicted proteins | sample 15_EM_MG_FD_202174 | JGI IMG/M metagenome (GOLD analysis project Ga0307513, IMG submission 202174) | Populus trichocarpa ectomycorrhiza microbial communities from riparian zone in the Pacific Northwest, United States - 15_EM | ecosystem: Host-associated > Plants > Roots > Unclassified | place...
AAAACACCACAAGTACTTGTGGTGATTTTGGACTTGTGGTGAAAAACACCACAAATTTTACCACATGTGGTGAAAAACACCACATGTGCTTCTCTCAGTGACAGAACAACGGGCATGACGTTTTCTTGAGGGGGTGCCTTCTTACAGACGTCAAATGATAAAATGAGGGCGGTGTTATGATACACACAGCGGCAGATTGTTGATGAGTTCCCATCCAAACATAAAATTGAATGGTAGAGTAAACTATGTTCCAGTGCGAGATCATGACGGCTACAAAGACGGTCAGGATCCAACCATTTACTCAATGGGAATATTAGCTTGCCTTTTGGCAGGCCAGTAGTCCCACTTGAGGATATCAAATACGCCAGTGCATCCTTTTTTACTTGCTTGATCCCCACACTGGGTTCGTTTTGCTTCTTCGCCATTGTGACCATACTGTTGAAGGAGCGGAAACCATGTGGCACATTTCCCTCGAGAATGTAGACATGATTTTTAGGAATCCCCAACTCATTGCAAGCGGAAAGTGCTACAGGCAGCAAGTTGGCGTGGACGAAGACGTGGTTGGCCTGTGAGGTCTTGAGGCAGTGCTTGAGCTCGCGATGGGTAAAGTCTGCTGATAAGGGAGCAAAGGGCACGGCCTGAGAGAGCAATGCGTTGCTCAAGGTTACATAGTCCTAGGAATGGAGGTTAGTGAGTCTCTAAGCTTCCTTATGTAACATTGTAATGAAGTGATAATCACCAGACAGTTTTCGCTCAGGACCGCGACCATGTCTGTGGGCTTGAGCCCAAGGCCACCTCGGGAAGTGGTAAGTGCAGCGGCTGCTAGTTGTACTCGCTCCAAAAATTGGTAGCGAGGCCTCTTAAACCCAGTAAGTCCATCGATGAACATAACATGATCCGGCAGCGGCGCAGGGAGACCAAGTGGGTGGTTCACAAGGAACGACCAAGCATTTGTGTCCGTCGGAAAGTCTGGAAAGTGAGAAAAATGAGACTTGGTGTACACCATATTGGACTTGAGATGGTCGAGTCGAAGCTGGGGCGCGACCGCACGATATATATATCGCACGACCGCTGTGAAAGCTGTGGGCGCGACCGCACGACCGCACGACCACACAACCACACAACCGCACGACCGATGCCAGCGGGGGGGATATGCCGTTCCTTGTTGTACCGGGAACCGATGCCAGCGGTGGGATATGCAGAGCACTGGAGCACCAGTTCCTTGTTGTACCGGGAACCGATGCCAGCGGGGGGGATATGCGGAGCACCGGAGCACCGGAGCACCGGTTCCTGTTAAAATAATGTGCGAGCGGAGGGACTGAGATTAACCCTTTTTGTATATTACCCTGTAAGCTCGGACGACCTATATAGTAATGACAAGCGAAACGCGTACGAAATGGATATGAAATGACGGGAAAAGCTAAGCGACCAAGGGTCTATAATGTAATACCGAGACCTGATGCATGGGCATGGAAGATTCCACTCTTAGTGGGATGCGTTGGTACTCGACGGCCGACTTAGAGCAACATCAAACACTGTCAAGGCTAGGACACAGTGAGCGGAGAGGAAACCGTAAGGATCCTCCCGCTCACAGTGCGTCCCTATATACATGCGTGTACCCCTATCTACTTCACTACTGCAATGATACGTCATGGAATAGGAGAACAGGAACAGCGATCGGACAGATAGGAGAGGAGCGCCAACACGACCCCCTCGACCCGACAAGGGGCGACCCCCCAAAAGCGCGACCAGAACACATACATGTAACACATCGGAAACCACACCCAAGCCCAAGAACAGAACTGTATAGACACGAACAAAACAGAACCAAAAACGCGTCACCCCAAACACAGGACAACGAAGCAAAACGAAACACAAACACAACAAACACGAAACCAAACCAAAACAAATTCAATCGCGCAGCCCGAGCATACCCCGGAACTTCGCAAACTTGATCCGCCCCAAGGGTTTCGTGAAAATATCGGCTGGGTTCTCACTACCTGGGACATGAGTGACAGAAATATCACCACGCTCGACGTGATCGCGTATCCAATGGTAAGCGCGGTGCACATGCTTCATGGTTGACTGGTGTTCGGCGTGTTTCGCCACTTGGATCGCGGACGCGTTATCGACCAGGATCGGTGGAGGGCGCGATATATCGTACCCAAATTCGCTCAGTAAGTACCTCATCCACATCACCTCGCACCCCACCTTGGAGACCGTCGTGTACTCCGACTCGGTAGTCGACAGCGACACATGAGGGTGCAGCCGGCTACCCCACTGCACGGCCCCCCTCCACCTGTACAGATAGCAAAGCCATCCGTAGAACGGCTGTCGTCCGGATTTCCACCCAGATTGGTGTCGGAGAATGCTTGTAAAGAGATCCGGGGAGCACGCATATCGACCGTCCCCTCCAGATACCACAGCACGCGCTTCGCCGCGTTCCAATGAGCTTCTCCGGGGTTTTCGACAAATCGACACAGCACGCCGACGACGTAAGCGATGTCCGGGCGTGTGGCGGCGGCGAGATACAGCAGCTTCCAACCAGCTCGCGATACGGAACGGCCTTCATTCCCAGCCTCTCCTCCGGCGTCCGCGGAGACATCGACACTGACAGCCTAATACCTTCATCCGTCGGTGTCAGGTAGGGGTTGCAATCGGACATGTTGAAGTCATTGAGAATCGACCTAATATAACCCGGCTACGAAAGGTTAATGGTGCGAGCGGCGCGGTCACGTACAATCTTCATTCCAAGGATGGAGGTCGCGGGGCCTAAATCTTGCAGAAGTGGCTACCCAGCTCGGACTTGACACGCTGAAGCGCCTCCCTCGAGTTCGAAGCGAGAAGAAGACCATCCACATGTATTGGCAGTATAATACGAACGCCGCCACGCCGATAGACGTAAACCGAGTGATCACAATCGGTCCGTTCGAAGCCGATACCTGTCAACACAGAATGCAGCTTCAGTCCCCATATGCGAGGACCCTGCTTTATACTGTAAAGCCCCTTCAACAACCGGACAACCCAACGCTTCGGGTCCTCCCCAGGGCCCGGCCCACCTTCCACACTAAGGCCATCCGGGATCTTCATATAGATCTCCGCGTCTATTTCGCCATTCAGGAACGCCGTCGAGACGTCCACCGAATCGAGCTCCAGGTCTTCAGCGGCAGCCATCGCGATAACCGCGCGCACCGCGGCCATACGAGCCGTGGAGGCAAATACCTCGTCGTAATGGACGCCCTGGACTTGAGAGAAACCCTGTGCGACGATACGACCCTTATACTTGTCGATCGATCGATCCGGCTTCCGCTCCACCTTAAAGACCCAACGCGACCCGATCGCCCTCCTTCCCAGCAGCAGCTGAGCTAACTCCCACGTACCGTTCTCGAGGTGCGCCTCGATCTCTGCTGGCGCCGCGGCCAGCCACGATACAGCGTCCGGACGCGAGATCGCGTCCGCGAGGGTCCACTCGATAGAAAGCGCACTCTATTGCGTCCACCACAGAGATAGCGACTCCACCATCTGCCACACCCAAATTGGCCTCAGTCAATGCACCGGGCAATCTCCCACGCGAGGCACGCTTTGCCGGCAAGGGCGCGTCGTTGATCGGGTGGTGTTCGAAGCCAGCAGTCAGTCTCTTTACGGCTGGCGGTGTACGGGGACGCACGCAGGCATCCCGCATCGGCAGATCGACATGCTGGGGGGAAGGCGCAGTGGGCGGCAAGGCAGGAAGAGGAGGGACATCGTTGGGGACCGTAGACGGCACGGTTACCACCAAGGAAGGAGCAGGAGCAGGAGGAACAGGAGGCGGAAGAGGCGGAAGAGGCGGAAGAGGGGTAGGCAGCGACGGTGCGGCGACAGCAACAGGTAAGCCACGGGCAGCTGGCAGGGGAGCAAAGTCCGTAGAAACAGCACCACTCCATTTACTATCGGTCGGCGTTGGCGAGCTGAGGGGGGGACCCACCCCGCTCAACCCAGTCTTGCGAAACGGGAAAACGGACTCCCGGAAAACGGCGCTGTCAGAGACGAAACTCTTCTGCGTATACGGATTATAGAACAGCCAATCCTTATAGTCTCGAGGGTAGCCGACAAGATGCGTGAGGTGTGAGAGCCGGACGCTGATCCTTCTGCAAATGCACGTACGCCAGGCAACCGAAAGGACGCAAACGGGACACATCCGGCATCCGTTTGGTGAAGAGCTCGAGAGCGGTTAGGGACCCCGGTTTCGAAGAGGGGACGCGCGTCTTGCCGTATAGCCAATGCACCTCCCACCAGTGGCGCGCCAAACCGGACTGCGGCAGCAGCGTAGTGATACCCTCATCAATAGATCGGTCCATGCGCTCCGCAACACCGAGCTGCTGAGGGGTATCGCGGATTGAGTGCTCGCGTCGGATGCCGGCTCCCCTGAGAAAAGCGTCAAAGGCGGCACTCATATACTCACCACCCTTGTCGTCTCGCAGTATGCCAATATTATGGCCCGTCAAATTCTCTGCCCAAGCCTTATACTCGCGAAAAGCGTCGAAAACATCGGACTTCCTCGCGACGAAGTACACAGAAGGGAAACGTGAGTAATCGTCGATGAACGTGACCCAATAAAGGTGGCCACGCGGCTATGCACGGGCAATGGCCCATGTACATACGAGAACACGCGCAAGAGCGGACGCTCTGCCCGCGCTGCCAGCGTCGTGTGCGGGGCTCGCGTTAGCTTCCCGTTCACGCAGTCCTCGCAGAATACATCACCCGTCGGTCCGGTAACATGATCCGGCAGCCCCGTTATGGCCTTCTCGCGAACGAGGAGCCTGACCGCGGAGTGAGGCAAGTGGTTCAGCCGCGCGTGCAGCTCAGCGATCGTGACGTGCGATGACTCAACACGAGGGGCAGGTCTCCAGTTTAGGTACGCGAGGTCGTTCGAGCAGATTGTCGCAGTAAACTCTGTGGCCCCTGTACGGCGGTTGACCCACCGGCGCACGGGGAAATCCAGAATCTCGGAATAGTCGTCGCGGTGTTCTTGGGCGAAACGATTCAGGCGAACAAGCCAGATGCCAGCGAGGGAACGAATAGAACGTCATGTATAATGATGTAGAAATTATTATCGGACAAGAAGCGGACGGACCCCAGGCCCTCCGAGTGTATGACGCTCCCGTTGGCAAGACGAATCGCTCGCTGATCCGTCCTCAGTTCCAGAAGGATCGACCGATCCCCTGTCATACAACTGCTGGCGCCTGAATCGCAGAGCCAGCCAGAGGTATGTGACGTGTGGAGGAGGAAGGAAGTAGCTACCCCGGCGGACTCAGTGGCAGCGGACGCACTGGACGCACTGGCGATCGAAGGCACGAGAGTGGCGTTGGTACCGCCAGCGCCGGACGCAGGCGTACTGGAGTTGCCCTTGCCAGCATTGTTGGTCGATAAGTTGCCGTTGTTCTTGTATGGCTTCCAGACCTTGATGTACACAAAGCGACCGGAAGCTTCACTAGACCCCGTGCGACGTGCGACGAAGTTCCTGATAGCATCGCGGTGCGGACACTCCTTCGACAAGTGGCCCGGCATATTTCACGTGAAGCAGAGACCGGAAGCAGCCGCGTGGGCGGATTCGACCGCCACAACGACTCTGGAGTCTTGATCTACCCGCAGGAACGCGGCCTTCGCGTCGAGGAAAGAGACGTTCTTTTGCGCGACGAGCTGTCGGCGCATCAGATCGTCCGCCGGGAGACCGCACACGGCGGCGAACAGCACGATCTCGTCCATCCTCTCCTCGTGCGTCACCCTTGCGGGCGTAACGCGGTCGATTCGATACCTGGAGTCAGTGGCCCTATTGAGATACTCGGTGTAATTATCATCCGCCGCCTTGCGTACTCCCAGCAAGGACATCCAAGCAGCATACCGTACATTCGCGTCTTGTTGCACGTGGCTGCCTTCAATCGCAACCCATAGATCCCAGACACTCTTCCTTTCGTGTCTATAGATCAGCTCGAGGTGCAGCTTACACGCCGACGCCATGATCGCGAGACGCTCGGATTGGTTCCACAGCGCGAGATCGGCGGGGTCTGACGGCGGCAAGGGATCCACGTAAGCGCCCCCCGTCGTCCTTACCTGCTCCACCACGCGAACGTGATCGCCGGGCGTCAGGTAGGCCTTGACGCACATCTGCCATTCGAGGAAATTAGCGGGCGTGAGCTGGGGAATGAGGCTCGAGAAGGACAGCATTCGAGGTTCGGAGATAACGGGCAGGGGCGCGGAGACGGAGACGGAGCCGGAGCCGGAGGGGATGACGGTATTGCTCGAGGAAGTTGTCGGAGGAGTGGTAGGCGTGGGAGCAGGAAGGCTCATAACCTGTAAAGGCTAGGACACAGTGAGCGGAGAGGAAACCGTATATAGATAGAGGTACCTAGGACACAGTGAGCGGGGAGGAAACCGTAAGGATCCTCCCGCTCACAGTGCGTCCCTATATACATGCGTGTACCCCTATCTACGTCACTACTGTAATGATACGTCATGGAATAGGAGAACAGGAACAGCGATCGGACAGATAGGCGCGAGAGGCTGGGGATGTATGGGGAATGATGTCGGAGGGTTTGATGCATTACATTTTCTTATTACGCATGTGATTGCCCGCGCGGTGACGTAATCGCCCACTTGTTGTACCATATATCGAGCGGAGGATGAGTTGAGGAACCTTCACGGTTCTAACCCTCACCGTCTGTTAGTCTCTCAACAAATGAGACGAGAGCTGATGGAGCCATCTGAGAGGACGTGTTAATGGTGGGTGACTAATAGTATGGCAATGCCCATCGGTCCCTGTCGCCACTAAGGTGCCCTATCGGGTGCGCTTTTTTGGCTTTGGCCTTGGTTTGTCCTATCTGCTGACTTGAGCTATTGAATGGTAGAGTCAGTGACCGTCCGGATGAGGTCAATAAATAATCCATTAGCCTTTAAGGTATTTGTATTGCGATGAGGGAAGTGACACAAAACTTCCTAGGTTGCAGTTTTTCCAAACTTGTTTCCAAGGTCTGTGTTCAACCTTTTGGCCGGAAAGGCCTCCGCCTTCGTTTCCCGGCCCGTGTCCCAGCTCGTTGCTAATTCGTTTCGGCCTTCGTGAAAGACCCTAGTCGATCATCGATCTTTTCGTGTCGCCATTCCTCTTCCACTGGATCCACCAAAGCTGGACGTACTACGAGACACCGGTCGGCGCTTGACTTCCCGACAGGAAGCGCCGACATAATACTTGGACCTCTCAACCTCTCGGCCCGAGTCAGGGATGGGTGAACCTCTCCAAGGAAAACTCGCCGTTTTGAACCCATGGCCTCCCATTCGTCGTCTTTGGCTACGTGCCAGCGAAGTGCGAAGTGCGCAATCTCAAGTTTCAACCCTTTCATTCTGTATTGTCCTACCATACCGGCTAATGTTGTATATCTTCAGGAAGACTCTCAGTCGCTATACCTGCAGAGACTCTAGACCGCCTGAGACGTATGAAGCAATTTCTGTCATGAAAGACATTCTTATGATAAGCAGGTCGGCAATAGCAACGACCTTCACATCCTTCAGGCTCTCAAGGGCCATCTGATTCATCGGGATCGCCCTCTGCGGTCTCAGAGCACCCACAGCAACAACCACCATCCCAGCCCCCAATCGCACAAGAACTGCCAACTCCACGGGAATCACTTCTCGCTCTGAGTTCGGGTGAGACGGATGCCCAAAGTTTTGTGACCGCCCTACTCGAAGACCGTCTAGAAGCCCTCGCTTCTCCAATTACCCTTCAACTAGTTTGCCCAGATCATGGGCCTATCTCCGGCGGTGAGAATATCCTCCTCGTGGGATATGGCTTTAGTGAAGACCGGGCCTTGCGCGTTCAATTCGGTGAGAGCGCCGCGCCCGTTGAGACCAAATGGATAAATCCCTACATCCTTCAGTGCATACTTCCACCGTATGCTTCTGTCCGATATGTCGTTGTCACACTCCACTCGCCAGGTAGGCCAACGAAATACAACATGAGGGAGATATTTTTTTTAAATACGAGGATATGATTGAACAATTGTGAGTCCTCTATGGTTCGCACTGCCTGTGTTCCCGTGCGGTGCCAACACTCTTCCTCCTAGCCAAGCTCTTCTCCTTCAAGTGTTTAATCACCAACCTCAAAAAGGACCCGTCGACTATAATCAATCGGGCAATTCACTCTCTCCCTCCTCTCCTAACCCGCCTTATGGGTCAATTCGTCGGTCTCAGCATTCTCCTCCAATGCAAATGATGGCAACTCAGGATTCAAATCAAATAATAACAGAAGGCGATATCATCCACCTATTCGGCTCTGTCCCATTGGAGCAATACCGCAACTCCATCAACCTTGTCAACCGCCACGGTCAAAATCTTGCCCACCTCTGCACACAGCTTGAATATCACCGCCTTCTCGTCACTTTGATAGAGAGAGGTGTTGATGTCCACGCAAAAGATGCGAATGGATGGACGCCCATGGATTTTGCTCGACTGCATGATGATGAAGATGCTATAGATATATTGAAAGGCGACTGGGAGGAAAATATCGAAAACATCATCTCGACGGGGTCATCGTCCATTGACCTGTTGCGTCGTTTTATATCTGGGTGTGTGCTCGCTGTCCAAACAATAAAATCCGTTGCTGAAATAATGTTAATGTCAGAGACCTCCCACTCGATTTTTTGACTCACGATGACAATTCAAGAGAGGACACAAGAGAAAAGGCTGCTAAATTAGCAGGATCAGTGTCATCAGACGCATCGTCCGTGCTTCCTGGCGACAGTGTTAGAAAGGGGACGTTCGAGTCTGTACAAGATTCACAATACAAACTGTCTCCAGACGTATCTACGATAATGCACAAGCCTGAGGAGGTGCCCCCGCCACCTCGGGATGAGCGAAGGTGAACATACGTCATGTCGTTAACCGCGTTCTACTAATCCGATGCCGTTATGTGGATTCCCTTCTACCAACAGATCCACACTCTCAGAGACGAGCACGCTCCTCTTGAACGCGCCCGCCTCGTCGTCCCTTGCACAGATCCCACCTGTGCAAACGCGCGACGTTGTCTTGCCCATCAGCGCCATCATAGTCAGCAAGCCGAAGGGGCTCGAGGGCAGTATTGACGCACTCCGCACCAGATATTCGACTGTACACTCGTCCACTACCTTCTCACCACAAATACGAAGCAGTCAGCAAGAGGGTGAAGCAGACAACGACGAGGAGGATACGGTTGAGTTCGCCGAGTCCCGTAAGGAGGGCAAGGAAAAGGCAACGCCTACGCCGCCCCCTGGTCTTGCAGGGCTCCCAGCTGTGGAAAGTATCGGAGATGGTTCCTTTTATGATTCCCATTCTGTCAACATGCAACCACCAGATGCTCCTCGAAACAAGACCTGAGCCGCCCACCCCAGTCGGATCCCCCCACCTCCCATCCTCTCCGCCTGCTACTACTAAGAGGGGAACAAGTCTCTCTCTCAAATCGCAAGCGCCCGACGCATTTGTGGACCAACCCGCCATACACCTGCCTCCGAACCTTGCCTTCCCATCAACTAGCTACCAAGTGAGACCACAGCCGATCACCAAGGCAACAGATATGAGTGAACGGTCGCTAGGGTGGTACTCGAACCTCATTTCCTCAAGCAGTCCCTCCCGCCAAAACCCACTGAAGCTGCCACTGCCCTCGTCCAAAGCGTCGTCGCACGGCATGCACGGAGATAAGGAGGGAATCGCTGCAGGTTCGATTTCGCCGGACAAGCCCTCGTCCCCCGATGGGACCACGGCTTCTACGGGAGGTCCGAAACCCTTGTCGTGGGAGTTCCCTCTCCCTCTCCCTCCCGGGTCACTGCCACTTCAGCGCACGAAGTCGGACCCACACCCGCCCGCAAAAGTGGCGGGGGGTTCGCACTCTCATACCCCGAATAGGGCCTTCGGTCAAGGGGTCATGGATAACTTGCTGATGACGCTATTGTTACAAATGAGGGCCAGGAACACAATTACACCCAGGTTCTTCGATGACCCCGAGAAAGAACAGAAGAAACTGCCGCCTAGGACGGACACGCACGGGGAAGGCGTTGAGAGAGACCTTAATCTGTTGTAGGACATCCCTATGTTCCTTGCTGGCAGTCTTAAAGCCGGTGGCACTTCGACCGTGGGGCAGACGGACCAGCCAGGTGAACTGACGGAGAACTCGACTCTAACCAGAATGGATGACAGCTTTATCCATCCGGAGAGCCCGAATAGTCACACTAGCTTCCTTTCTGACGATGAGAATGATACTTTGGAGCGAGCTGAGATCAGGACTGCCGCGTTGGTGATACGTTCACCGCCCAGGAACGTACCCGAATTGGCTAGATTGGATACGATACATCACATGTCTGGTCCTGAGGAAAGAGCACGTGCGAGGTCCAGGAGTGGATCGAGGATGCGGAAATGGCCGGATTACTCGCCGCCTCTGGTGCCGCCAATGCCTGTGGATGTTAGTGAGCGGCTGGGAGACTCGTTGGGCCTACCTTCGAAGGGCACATCGATAGTCGAAGGCCAACTAGCCGCGATTCATACTAGGTTCAATCCTACTGAAAATCCCCCGTGGCAGTCCTTGCGGTTGCACCCCCCACCACCCAGAGATGAAATGCGTTCGCCATTGACACCGCCGTCGATCCCTCTATCCCTGAATTCGCACCAATATCTTTCGAGAGCCTTATGGTGGAGCACCTGCCGGTTCAAGGGACAGACGAGGAACCTACCCCCGCTGAGGAACACCGCGCTCAGACAGAACCTACTGTTGTCACTGTCCGTGCTCGCGCGGATTCGGAAGTGAATGAGTCTGGCTGGCAGCCTGGCCACACTCCGGGGTCCTCGGTAGGCACGACCGATACGTTTGGGTTGAGTGCAACCAATCATTGAGAGGTGGCCCGAGAAGTAGAGGGCCACAGCCGCGGCCGACACACGACCGCGAACCGTCAGCGTCGGGGACATCTATTGCACCGGTAATTCTCAGTTTTAGCACTGGATTACATGGAACAAGTGGGAGTGGGAGTTACAATGATGGTTATCCGGCCTCTGTCGACTATGTCTTCGGGCCTCCTCCACCAGTACTTGCGCTATCGGAACCTGATACTGTATCCGAATCTGACATGACAGTGCCTACACCCTATAAATCGTCCCTGAAACGCGCGCTGGTCAGACCATTGACTCCGCCCACATCAACTAACATTCTTCCTCAAATTAACGTCGAGACGTCCTTCTCCAGGAGGGCTAGTGTTGCGTCATCAAGGCCATCTACTTTGACCACTCGTCCTCGGGCAGGATCAACAAGACCGGCCGTAGGAGTCCGCGGTCCACGCGACCGCTCCTCCTCAGCACGTGTAGTTCTCCCTTCCTCTTCAGGCACCACTCGAGCCTATCCCATGAACCAGACTCGACCGGTCTCTTCGTCTTCTATTCCCGCGTCACAGGGTCAACCACCCACTCTGAATCCCGGCAGCGTGGCTGGTAGCCCCAACCCGAAAACGGACTCTATGGTCACAAACTCTAACAACAGTCTTTTGGATTTGTATGCGCAGAGTCCTCCCCGATCCAATGTGCCTATTCCCGATCCACCTTCGTTGCAACCTAATGAACACCCTCAGTCCCATTCACCGTAAGGTGCTCATATCATGTATCCTGATATCTACTTGATCCCACCGGGGCTATTTCATTCTCTTATATCATCTTGTCGGACCCTCTGAATGGGGGAGTTTGACCAATCCTCCTCTGGCCCAGTGTATATATAACTCTCCATTTGTGTGTTCGCCTATCCAACCTGGCCTTCTGTCGTTAAGCAAATAACGTAGCTTTTTTTTTTGTACGACCCTTCTTAGATGACATGTTGAATCCATGATCATACCCTCTCGTTGTTAAGATTGTTTCTTTGAGGATCAACCCCCCTTATAGTTTCGCTCGCTCGCCCTTGTGCTTCTTCTCATATTCGTCAACAAGCGTCCTCCTTAATACTTTGCCATTTATGGATTTAGGAATCTAGGGGAGGAACACAGTCAGTATAACTGGGTACAGAAACTAGACGGCGGGATAGATCGTGTACTTCATCGACGAAATCTATTCCTCCTTTGAGCCATTTGTACTTGCTGAGCGCCTTCTTCGTCCACGCTTCCAACTCTTCTGCAACCTTTCTCTTGCCGGTTTTACGACCATGGGGAGAGAGTACAACCCAGGCCTTTGGCACCTTGGCGTCTTGTCCGTCCATACCCTTGAGCGCGACGCCAGCTACGGCAGCGTCGATAATGAGACGGTCCGGATGATCTAGCAGGGCAACTTCGAGTTCCGCAGGTGAGACTTGCATCCCATTCACTTTTAGAGTATCCTGAACCACGAGTATGTGAGTGATGGAGGAACACCATGGAACAGGGAATAGTGTGAAGGCACAACGTACTTTCATCCTATCCTCAAAGAAGAAGAATCCCGCCTTGTCAACTTTGAAGCAATCGCCAGTCTTCAACCACCGTCTACCTTGCTCATCTTCGAAGAATGTCTCAGCGGTTGCCTCCGGATTTCCCCAATAACCGAGGGCGATGTTTCCTCCAGTTAACCATAGTTCTCCAGTTTCACCGTCAGCAGCCTCTGTTCCGTCCTCGCGCAAGATCCTCGCGTCCATCCCAGGTGCAAGGATACCGGCCGTGTTGAAAGGCACTTTCTCTTGCGGGAATGGGGACGGGAATGTGCCGGGTCTCGGGCAAGCAAGCGCGGATATGGTCTATTCTCTACAGGTTAGAGTCCTTCGACGAGAACCGGGATAAGGGAGTACCGCCTCTGTCAATCCGTATCCGTGTGCAACCTCTAATGCACCCCCGGTTTTCGCGATCAAGGTATTTGCGACACTCGGCGGAAGGTACGCTGCTCCGGAGAAGATAGTCATGACTGACTTGAAGTTTTCCTTCGTTACTTGAGGAGAGTTCGCCAGTTGGTGCACGATCGGTGGTACCACAGGGAACGCTGTGACTTTGTACCTAGTAGAAAATCAGTGGATCTATGACAGAGGCTCATTTGAAAGCCCGACCGACTTTGGTATCAGTTTGAGTGCAAGAGAAAGGCTCCAACGCGGCAGGATTACGTAGGTACCCAGAACACACACCGGCCTATGAGCACGTCAGTAATACATAAGCCACATGCTAAGGGTGCTGTACCGGAAGACGAAGGAATGTATGCCAAATGTGTGGTAAAATGGCAAGAAAGACAGAACAACGGGCATGACGTTTTCTCGAGGGGGTGCCTTCTTACAGACGTCAAATGATAAAATGAGGGCGGTGTTATGATACACACAGCGGCAGATTGTTGAAGGGTTCCCACCCAAACATACAACTGAATGGTAGAGTAAACTATGTTCCAGTGCGAGATCATGACGGCTACAAAGACGGTCAGTATCCAACCTATTACTCAATGGGATCATTAGCTTGCCTTTTGGCAGGCCAGTAGTCCCACTTGAGAATAGCAAATACGCTAATGCATCCTTTTTCACTTGCTTGATCCCCACACTGGGTTCGTTTTGCTTCTTCGCCGTTGTGACCATACTGTTGAAAGAGCGGAAACCATGTGGCACATTTCCCTCGAGAATGTAGACATGATTTTTGGAAATCCCCAACTCATTGCAAGCGGAAAGTGCTACAGGCAGCAAGTTGGCGTGGACGAAGATGTGGTTGGCCCGTGAGGTCTTGAGGCAGTGCTTGAGCTCGCGTTGGGTAACGTGTGCTGATAAGGGAGCAAAGGGCACGGCTTGAGAGAGCAATGCGTTGATCAAGGTTATATAGTCCTAGGAATGGAGGTTAGTGAGGCTCTAAGCTTCCTTATGCAATATCGTAAGGAACTGATAATCACCAGACAGTTCTCGCTCAGGACCGCGACCATGTCTGTGGGCTTGAGCCCAAGGCCACCTCGGGAAGTGGTAAATGCAGCGCCTGCGAGTTCTACTCGCCCCAAAAATTGGTAGCGAGTCCTCTGAAACCCAGTAAGTCCATCGATGAACATAATATGATCCGGCAGTGGCGCAGGGAGACCAAGTGGGTGGTTCACAAGGAACGACCAAGCGTTGGTGTCCGTTGGAAAGTCTGGAAAGTGAGAAAAATGAGACTTGGTGTACACCATATTGGAGTCGAGTCGAAGCTGGGGCGCGACCGCACGACCGCACGACCGATGCCAACGGGGATATGCGGAGCACCGGAGCACCGGTTCCTAGTTGTACCGGGAACCGGACGCTGTCCACGTCGTGAGTGTGCGAACAAGCTGATCACGGACTCGGCCATATCGGTCGAGAGGAAGCACGTCCGGCACGGCATCTGAAGGGAGTGTTTATGACATGACACAAGACCTCTCTGGTTCACCCTTGGCCCTCTGGAATCTCAAGATCATTAGCGTCGTGCAGAAAATCAAGAACCAAGCTTGGACTCTGCCTGCCTCCCCCTCATATGATTTGTCGGAAACACGGAAAGCTCATTGAGGTCGACATCAACACTTGGTGCGTCTTCCGTCATGGGCACATTGTGCTCGCGAATTGATCCTTCGCCCTTAAATTGGGATTCACTACAGATTAAGTGCAGCGCCCGCGAGTTCTACTCGCTCCGAACATTCGGGCGAGTCCTCTTAAACCCAGTAAATCCATCGACGGACATAACATGCTCCAGCAGCGGCGCAGGGAGACCGAGCGGGTGGTTCAAGAGCAGCGACCAAGCGTTTGTGTCCGTTGGAAAGTCAGGAAACGTGAGGAAAATGAGATTTGGTGTACACCATATTGGACTTGAGATGGTCGAGTCGCAGCTGTTGGAGCTGTGAGCGCGACCGCGCGACCGACGCCAACCTGGATATGCAGAACACAAACCCTAACCCTAGGTTTACCACTAATGTGGGTTATAACTTGGACGCCGACTGGGGGGCACCAATCAAGGAGAAACTGAAGAAGGCCGCCGTATATGTTCCTGCTAAGTCGAAGGTTCGGGGGATGGGGTGCGTGTTTGTTTACTTCTTTGGATTGTTTGGTTGGGTCGGGGCTGATGGTTAGATACAGGGATCTTCAATGACACAGGCATTGACCTCAACGTTGACACCGCTCGCCCTGCTGTCGAAGAAACTCGTCGAACCTGTTGTTCAGGCTAGCCTTGCACCAGAATCGAGAAGCCAGACTATGTCCATCACCTCCTCTGTATCTGCATGCCCGGTCGTGTTCACCACGCCAAGCCCGCAACCGACGCGCGCAGTTGTGACGCGGCTGAAGTCGAATACCCCACCGCCGCGTGGTGAGGGGGGGGGACTGGGTCACCTGTAAAGGAATCGGCTCCGGCTTCGACTGCTACGATACTTACGACTACCCGTCCAATCAGCATGTCGTCGCACTATAAAAGATTTGCGCCACTGCCTCCAACCCGAAAACGGACTCTCTGGTCACGAACCCTAACAACAGTCTTTTGGACTTGTACGCGCAGAGTCCTCCCCGATCCAATGTACCTATTCCCGATCCACTTTCGTTGCAACCTAATGAACACCCTCAGTTCCATCCTTCGTAAGGTGCTCATATCATGTCTCTTGATACCTACTCGATCTCACTGGGTCTATTTCATTTCTCTTATATCATTTTGTTGGACCCTCTGAATGGGGGAGGTTGACCAATCCTCCTCTGGCCCCTCTGTATATATATAGCTCTCCATTTGTGTGTTCGACTATCCAACCTGACCTTCTGTCGTTAAGCAAATAACGTAGCTCTTTCTTGTACGACCCTTCTTAGATGACATGTTAAATCCATGAACATACCCTCTCGCTGTAAGATTGTTTCTTTGAGGTTATAGTTTCGCTCGCTCGACCTTGTGCTTCTTCTCATATTCGTCAACAAGGGTCCTCCTTAATACTTTGCCATTTATGGATTTAGGAATCTAGGGGAGGAACACAGTCAGTATAGCCGGGTACAAAAGCCGGGCGGCGGGATAAATTATGTACTTCATCGACGAAATCTATTCCTCCTTTGAGCCATTTGTACTTGCTGAGCGTCTTCTTCGTCCACGCTTCCAACTCTTCTGCAACCTTTTTCTTACCGGTTTTACGACCATGGGGAGAGAGTACAACCCAGGCCCTTGGCACCTTGGCGTCTTGTCCGTCCATACCCTTGAGCGCCACGCCAGCTACGGCAGCGTCGATAATGAGACGGTCCGGATGTTCCAGCAGGGCGACTTCGAGCTCAGCAGGTGAGACTTGCATCCCATTCACTTTTAGAGTATCCTAAACCACGAGTATGTGAGTGGTAGAGCAACGCCGTGGAGCAGGGAATAGCGGGAAGAGCACAACGTACTTTCATCCTATCCTCAAAGAAGAAGAATCCCGCCTTGTCAACTTTGAAGCAATCGCCAGTCTTCAACCACCTTCTACCTTGCTCATCTTCGAAGAACGTCTCGGCGGTCGCCTCCGGATTTCCCCAATAACCGAGGGCGATATTTCCTCCAGTTAACCATAGTTCCCCAGTTTCACCGTCAGCAGCCTCTGTTCCGTCCTCGCGCACGATGCGAGCGCCCATCCCCGGTGCAAGGGTGCCGGCCGTGTTGAAAGGCAGTTTCTCTTGCGGGAATGGGGGCGGGAATATGCCGGGTTTCGGGCAAGCGATCGCGGCTACGGTCTATTCTCTACAGGTTAGAGCCCTTCGACGAGAACGGGCATAAGGTCGTACCGCTTCCGTCAATCCGTATCCGTGTAAGACTTCTAATGCACCGCCGGTTTTTGCGATCAAGGCGTTTGCGACACTCGGCGGAAGATACGCTGCTCCGGACAAGACAGCCGTGACTGACTTGAGGTGTTCTTTCGTCACTTGAGGAGAGTTCGCCAGTTGGTGCACCACCGGTGGTACCGCAGGGACCATGGTGACTTTGTACCTAGTAGAGAATGAGTGGGTCGATGACAGAGGCTCGTTTGACAGCCCAACCGACTTTGGTATCAGTTTGAGTGCAAGAGAAAGGCTCCAACGCGGCAGGATTACGTAGGTACCCAGAACACACACCGGCCTATGAGCATATCAGCAATACACGGGCCACGTGCTAAGGGTGCTGTACCGGAAGATGAAGGAATGTAGGCCATATGTGTGGTAAAGTGGCAAGAAAGACAGAATAACGGGCATGACGTTTGCTTGAGGGGGTGCCTTCTTACAGACGTCAAATGATGGAATGGGGGCGGTGTTGTGATACATACAGCGGCAGATTGTTGAAGAGTTCCCACCCAAACGTAAAACTGAATGAGAGAGTAAACTATGTTCCAGTGGGAGATCATGACGGCTACAACGACGGTCAGAATCCAACCTTTTACTCAATGTGATCATTTGCTTGCCTTTTGGCAGACCGGTAGTCCCACTTGAGAATAGCAAATACGCCAACGTATCCTTTTTCACTTGCTTGATCCCCACACTGGGTTCGATTTGCTTCTTCGCCGTTGTGACCATATCGTTGAAAGAGCGGAAACCATGTGGCGCGTTTCCCTCGAGAATGTAAACGTGATTTTTAGGGATCCCAAACTCATTGCAAGCGGAAAGTGCTACAGGCAGCAAGTTGGCGTGGACGAAGATGTGGTTGGCCCGTGAGGTCTTGAGGCAGTGCTTGAGCTCGCGCTGGGTAACGTGTGCTGATAAGAGAGCAAAGGGCACGGCCTGAGAGAGCAATGCGTTGATCAAGGTTATATAGTCCTAGGAATGGACGGTGGTGAGGCTCTAAGCTTCCTTATGCAATATCGTAAGGAAGTGGTAATCACCAGAGAGTTCTCGCTCAGGACCGCGACCACGTCTGTGGGCTTGAGCCCAAGGCCACCTCGGGAAGTGGTAAGTGCAGCGCCTGCGAGTTCTACTCGCTCCAAAAATTGGTAGCGAGTCCTCTTAAACCCAGTAAGTCCATTGATGAACATAACATGGTCCGGCAGCGGCGCAGGGAGACCAAGTGGGTGGTTCAAGAGAAACGACCAAGCGTTTGTGTCCGTTGGAAAGTCAGGAACGGGAGGAAAGTGAGGGTTAGTGTACACCATATTGGACTTGGGATGGTCGAGTTGAAGCTGTGAGAGCTGTGGACGCGACCGCGCGACCGCGCGACCGACGTCAACCGGGATATGCGGAACACCGGTTCCTTGTCGTACCAGAAACAGGACGGGGGCCAAGTCGTGGGTGTGCGAACAAGCTGATCACGGATTCGGCCATGTCGCACATGTCGATCGAGAGGAAGCATCTCCGGCGCGGCGTCTGAAGGGAGTGGTCATGACATGACCCAAGGCCTCTCTGGTTCACCCTTGGCTCTCTGGAATCTCGAGATCACTTGCGTCGTGCAGACCAAGAAAGAAAATCAAGAACCAAGCTTGGACTCTGCCTGCCTCCCCCTCATGTGACTTGTCGGAAACACGGAAAGCTCATTGAGGTGGAGATCGACACTTGGTGTGTCTTCCGTCCTGAGCACATTGTGCTCGCGAGTTGATCCTTCGCCCTTGAATTGGGATTCACTACAGATTAAGTGCAGCGCTGCGAGTTCTACTTGCTCCAAAAATTCGTAGCAAGTCCTCCTAAACCCAGTAAGTCCATCGACGAACATAACAGGATCCGGCAGCAGCGCAGGAAGACCAAGCGGGTGGTTCAAGAGAAACGACCAAGCGTTTGTGTCCGTTGGAAGGTCAGGAACGTGAGGAAAATGAGATTTGGTGTACACCATATTGGACTTGAGATGGTCGAGTCGAAGTGGTGAAAGCTGTGGGCGCGGCCACGCGACCGACGCCAACCGGGATATGCAGAACATTAACCCTAACCCTAGATCTACCACCAATGTGGGTTATAACGTGGACGCCGACTGGCGGGCACCAACCAAACTGAAAAAGGCCGCCGTATAGGACCCTGCTAGGTCGAAGGTTGGGGGGATGGGGTGCGTTTTTGTTTACCTCTTTGTATTTTGGCTGGATCAGGGTTGGTTGTTAGATACAGGGATCTTCAACGACGCAGGCATCGACCTCAATGTTGACACCGCTCGCCCTGCTGGCGAAGAAACCCGTCGAAGCTGTTGTTCAGGCTAGCCTTGCACCAGGATCGAGAAGCCAGACTGTGCCCATCACCTCCTCTGTATCTGCATGTCCGGTCGTGTTCACCACGGCGGTTGTGGCGCGGCTGAAGTCGAATACCCCGCCGCTGCGCGGTGAGGAGGGGGAGACTGGGTCACCTGTAAAGGAATCGGCTCCGGCTTCGACTGCTACAATACTTACGACTACCCGTCCAATCAGCATGTCGTCGCACTATAAATGATTTGTGCCACTGCCTCCAACTCGAAAACGGACTCTATGGTCGCAAACTCTAACAACAGTCTTTTGGATTTGTATGCGCAGAGTCATCCCCGATCCAATATGCCTATTCCCGATCCACTTTCGTTGCAATCTAATGAACACCCTCAGTCCCATATCATGTCTCCTGATACCTACTCGATCTCACTGGGTCTATTTCATTTCATTTATATCATTTTGTTCGACCCTCTGAATGGGAGGTTGACCAATCCCTCTGGACCACTGTATATATATATATAGCTCTCCATTTGTGTGTTCGACTATCTTCTGTCGTTAAGCAAATACCGTAGCTTTTTCTTGTAGGACCGTTCTTAGATGACATATTAAATCTATGAGCATACCCTCTCGCTGTAAGACTGTTTCTTGAGGACCAAACCCCCTTATAGTTTCGCTCGCTCGCCCTTGTGCTTCTTCTCATATTCGTCAACAAGGGTCCTCCTCAATACTTTTCCAGTTATGGATTTAGGGATCTAGGGGAGGAGAACAGTCAGTATAGCTGGGTACAGAAACTGGACGGCGGGATAGATTAAGTACTTGATCGACGAAATTGATTCCTCCTTTGAGCCATTTGTACTTGCTGAGCGTCTTCTTCGTCCAAGCTTCCAACTCTTCTGCGACCTTTTTCTTGCCGGTTTTATGACCATGAGGGGAGAGTACAACCCAGGCCCTTGGCACTTTGGTGTCTTGTCCGTCCATACCCTTGAGCGCGACGCCAGCTACGGCAGCGTCGATAATGAGACGGTCCGGATGGTCCAGCAGGGCAACTTCGACCTCTGCAGGTGAGACTTGCATCCCATTCACTTTCATAGTATCCTGAGCCACGGGTATGTGAGTGGTAGAGGAACACCGTGGAGCAGGGAACAGTGGGAAGAGCACAACGTACTTTGATTCTATCCTCAAAGAAGAAGAATCCCGCCTTGTCAACTTTGAAGCAATCGCCAGTC
>Ga0307513_10003836_pt1 | contig 20240 bp, 18 predicted proteins | sample 15_EM_MG_FD_202174 | JGI IMG/M metagenome (GOLD analysis project Ga0307513, IMG submission 202174) | Populus trichocarpa ectomycorrhiza microbial communities from riparian zone in the Pacific Northwest, United States - 15_EM | ecosystem: Host-associated > Plants > Roots > Unclassified | place...
CGCGGTGGTCGCCGGCACGCTGCGCGACACGCGGCCGCCCAGCCTGTCGATGCCCGGGATCGACGCCGACCTGGTCCAGGCGCTGCACGGCCGGCAGGAGTTGGTGGTGCGCCAAGCCCTCCCGGCCGACGGCCAGGCCACCGCCCACTCCCGCATCCTCGACGTCTACGACAAGGGCAGCGCCGCGGTCATCGTCACCGAGACGCAGACCCCTTACTTCATAAACCGGACCAGCATTTTCGTACGCGGTGAGGGCGGTTTCGGCGGCAGCCGCGGCCCGTCCACCCGGGTGCCGGTGCCGGAGCGCGAACCGGACGCGACGGTGCTCTGCCCGACCTGGCCGCAACAGGCGCTCTGGTATCGGCTGTGCGGGGACCGCAACCCGCTGCACGTCGACCCGGAGTTCGCCACGCGCGCCGGCTTTCCCCGTCCGATCCTGCATGGACTCTGCACCTATGGCGTGGTGTGCAAGGCGATCGTGGACACCATGCTGGACGGCGACCCGGCCCGGGTGGCCGCCTTCTCGGGCCGCTTCGCGGGCGTCGTCTACCCCGGCGAGACCCTTCGAGTCCGGATCTGGCGCACGGACGACGACCTGCTGGTGGACGCGACGGTGGCCGATCGCGACGACGCCCCGGCCTTCACCGACGCCCTCCTGACCGCTACCTAGAACACGTTCTAGTTTGCGGTAAGCGCCGATTTGTCCCCCAGATCGACCGCGGCGGGATCCGTCGCGTTCACAGTCAGTGAATGCCCGCCGCGACCGACCGCCAAGCACCAATTGCAGACCGGCGAGCATCGCCCAGGGCAGTTAGAACGGGTTATAGTTTTCCGGTCACCGCGTGATACGCGTGGAGCAGCACCGAGGAGGTACGTCATGCCGAAAGTCAGCGTGTCCACCGAGGCCCCCGTCGAGCCCGACAAGGTCTGGCAGCTCGCCATAGCACTACCCCGGTACGCCGAGTGGCTCACCATGCACGACGCGTTCACCGGCGACACCCCCGAAACCCTGGGCGAGGGAACGACCTACAAGCAGCGCGTGAAACTGATGGGAATGCCGGCGGAAATGGTCTGGCGGGTGACCGCGTCGGACGCCCCGGCCCTGCTGGAAATGCTGGGCGACGGCCCGATGGGCGTGAAGGCCCACAACCGCTTCCTGATCAAACCGACCGTGGGCGGCTCGGAGATCACGTTCGAGATGGAGTTCAACGGCCCCGCCCTGGCCGGCCCGATGGCGAGCATGGTGGAAAAGCAGGCCGGCACGGCGGCCAAGGATTCGCTGGCCAAGTTCACCGCCCTACTGACCTGAGGCGGGCCGCACCCAGACCCCACCCGCGGCGGCCCGGCAGGCGTAGCCCAACGCGCCGGGCCCCGTGTCCGCCCGCGAGCCAGATCAGCGGAAGCGGCGGAAGAAGGTGCGCACGTCCCGGACGAGCAGGTCGGGTGCCTCCATCGCGGCGAAGTGTCCGCCCCGGTCGAACTCTGACCAGTGCACAATGGCATTGCCGCGCTCGGCATACCGGCGGATGGCGATGTCTTCGGCGAACACCGCGACGCCCGTGGGGATCTCGCTGGGGGTCGGCCAGTTGTTGGTGTGCATGCTTTCGTAGTAAAGGTTCGCGGCGGAGCCGGCGGTGCCGGTCAGCCAGTAGAGCATGACGTTGGTGAGCATCCGGTCCCGGTCGACCGATTGTTCGGGCAGGTCGCCGTGGGTCCATTCCTTGAACTTTTCGACAATCCAGGCCAGTTGCCCGACCGGCGAGTCGACCAGTGCGTGCGCCAGGGTCTGCGGGCGGGTGGCCTGGATCTGGAAGTATCCGTTGCCGTCGCCGAGGAACGCCCGCATCCGCGCCACCCGGATCCGCTCGGCGTCGGTGAGCGTGGCCAGCTCGTCCTCGCCGATCTCGCCGAACGGGATGAAGCCCACCGTGGCCGCGTTGACGTGCACGCCGACGACGTGTTTCGGGTCGACCCGGCCGAGGTCCGGCGCGACGAAAGCGCCGAAGTCGCCACCCTGCGCGCCGTACCGCTGGTAGCCGAGGCGGTGCATCAGCTCGGCGAACGCGGTCGCGATCCGCCGGCTGTCCCAGCCCGGCCCGGACAGCGGCGCGGAGAACCCGAACCCGGGCAGCGACGGGATCACCACATCGAACGCGTCGGCCGGATCGCCGCCGTGCGCCCGCGGGTCGGTCAACGGGCCGATCACGTCGAGGAACTCCACGACCGAGCCCGGCCACCCATGCGCCAGCAGTAGTGGCAGCGCGCCGGGCTCGGCGGATCTCACGTGCACGAAATGCAGCCGCTGACCGTCGATGTCCGTGACGTATTGCGGGTGGACGTTGATCTCGGCCTCGTGGGCGCGCCAGTCGTACTCGGTGGCCCAGTGGTCGGCCAGTTCCCGCAGATAGCCGACCGGCACGCCGCGCTCCCACGCCACGCCCGGCAGCTGCCCGCCCCACCGGGTGCGGCCGAGGCGCTCGCGCAGGTCATCCAGGTCGGTCTGGGGGATGTCGATACGAAACTCGTTGATCGCTGTCATGGACCGAGGCTAGCGACCACTGCGGCCAGATTCTGTCCTCAATATGGGACCGCCGCTCGCAGTCTCCATTTGGAGACCGGTCGAACAGCCGACAGAGGCGAGACGTACGTTAACTGGATTGAATTATCCACTTAACGTAGCGTTGTGCGTGTCGTCGTTGGTCTTTGGCTCAGGGGGTTTGGATGTCGCGCAGGATTTGGGGTCTCGTCGCAGCGATCGTGTTGATCGCCAACACCGTGCAATGGGTGGTCGCCGAGGCGGTGACCGCCGCGGCTTGGACCGACCCGCCGTACAGCTACGCCGCGAACTACATCAGCGACCTCGGCGTTCCGGACTGCGGCACCGAGTTCCAGGGCCGCGTCATCTGTTCCCCGCTGCACTCGTTGATGAACGGCTCCTTCATCGCCGAAGGCGTCCTGTTCGCCGTCGGCGTGGTGCTGCTCGCCCGGCTTCTGCGCGGCCGGACCCGCGGGATCGTCATCGCTCTGGGTCTCCTGCACGGCGCGGGCATGGTGCTGGTCGGGCTCTTCCACGGCTCCGCCGACGGCCCGAGCGCGGGCCTGATCCTGCATGTGGCGGGGGCCGGCGTCGGCATCCTGTGCGCGAATACGCTGGCGATCATGGCTGGGTCACTACGTCAGCTCGCGCTGCCGACCGCGTACCGCCGGTTCAGTGTCGCCGTCGGCGTTCTGGGGCTGATCAGCGAGGCGCTGGTGAGCGCTTCGCCCGGCACGGCGGGTGCGTTCGAACGCGGGGGCGTCTATTCGTGGCTGCTGTGGGGCCTGGTCACCGGGGTGCTCGTGGTGCGCAAGTCACGCCGCGCCGCCTTGGTGCAGGCAGCGGCGTGACCCCGCAACCCGAACGTCCACTGCGGGCGGACGCCGAACGCAACCGCCGGCGGATCCTCGACACAGCGGATCGCTTGTTCGCCGCGCGTGGGTCCGGGGTCACCATGAACGAGATCGCGCACGAGGCGGGCGTCGGCGTCGGCACCGTGTACCGGCGGTTCCCGGACCTGCAGACCCTTGTCGACGCGCTCTTCGCCGAACGCTACGCGACCTTCAAGCGCATCGCCGCGGAGGCGACGCGGGAGCCCGATCCCGGCGATGGCCTGCGGCGCTATCTGCTCGACGCCTGCGAATGGCGGGCCCACGATCGAGCACTGGAGAACATCCTCGCCAACGCGAGCCTCCACACCGGACCGATCTCGGGAATGCGCGACGAGGTCGGCCGGGCCGTGGACCGGCTCGTCGAGCGCGCCGTGGCCGCGGGAGCCGTGCGGGCCGACTTCGCCAGCACCGATGTCTACAACTTCCTGTTCCTCATCGGCGCCCTCCAGGACCGCACCCACGCCATCGCGGCGGACGCCTGGCGCCGGTACGCCGAGGTTCTGCTGATCGGCTTCGGACTGCAACGGGATCCGGCGGCCGGCGTCGCGGCCATGAACGACGATCAGATGCTGCGGGCCTGGCCCAAGCCGGAAGGGGTGCCCGTCAAGGACACCGACGAGGCCGGCCTGATCCACGGCACCGCCCGGGCCGTGGCAGGCGAGCACGCCGAACGCGGTGGACCGCAGTACGACGGCCCGGAGCAACTGGCCGAGAAGCTGCACGAGCACGGACTCACCCGGCGCGAGTACGAGATCCTGCGGCAGGTGGCCATGGGCAAGACCAACCCCGAAATCGCCGAGGCACTCGGCCTGGCCCGCAACACCGTGAAGACCTACCTGCAGCGGGCATTGGAGAAGCTGCATGCCCGCAACCGGGTGGAGGCGCTGGCCCGGGCCAGCCAATTCGGCATTCTCTGACGCCGGCGGGCGACACCTCCGATCGGAGATCGCCGATCGGACACCTCCAGGAGGGGCTACCTGGGCCGCTCTCTTGCTTGCAGGCTGCGGGAACTCACCCCCCGAGCCGCCCCAGGGAGCGCTGTCGATGCTGACCGTACGCGAGTTACGCGTGACCTACGCAAGGGCCATCATCGGATTGCGATCAGCGTCACTGGAGGTCGCACCCGGCACTGTGGTGGCCGTGCTCGGCAGCAACGGCGCCGGGAAGACCACCTTGCTGCGGGCCATCTCGGGGACGCTCCCGGAGGTGTCCGGACAGGTCAGCGCCGGCTCGATCACCTTCGAGGGCCAGTCGCTGGTCGGTCGCCCGGCCCACTCCATCGTGGACGCTCGGATCGTGCAGGCCCCCGAGGGCAGGCGGGTGTTCGAAAAACTGACCGTCGCCGAGAACCTGCGCATCGGGGCTTTCCGGGTCCGGGACAAGACCAGCCGGCGGCGTACGCAACAGCAGGTGCTCGAGTTGTTCCCGGTGCTGGGCGAACGCCGCGACCAGCGGGCCGGGCTGCTCTCCGGTGGCCAGCAGCAGATGCTGGCGATCGGCCGGGCGCTGATGGCCCAGCCCCGCCTGCTGCTGCTCGACGAGCCGTCGCTCGGGCTGGCGCCGCAGATGGTCAGCCAGGTGGCCGCGGCGATCCGGCGGATCAGCGAGGGCGGCACCGCGATCGTGGTGGTCGAGCAGAACGCGGCGATGGCGCTGTCGCTGGCCTCCTACGGGTACGTGCTGAGCACCGGCGAGGTGTCGCTGTCCGGACCGGCCGACGACTTGGCGCGCGACGACAGCGTGCGCGACCTCTACCTCGGCCGCACGGACAGTCCGGTGCCGGCCGGCGACCTGCCCCGGCTGGCCCGGTGGTCGGGGTGAGCGCGCTGACGGTCGACGATCTCACCGTCCGGTTCGCCGGCGTGACCGCCCTGGCCGGCGTGTCGTTCACCGTCCGGGCGGGTGACATCCACGCGGTCATCGGGCCGAACGGGGCCGGCAAGTCGACGTTGTTCAACGTCGTCTCCGGCGCGTACCGGCCGGCCTCGGGGTCGGTCACCGTGCACGGCACCCGGTTGACCGGCCTGGCTCCGCATCGGATCGCGCGGCTCGGCGTGGCCCGCACCTTCCAGAACATCGCGCTGCTGCCCGGCGAGACCGTCGAGGAGAATCTGCTGCTCGGCCGGCACCGCCTGATCCGGGCCTGGCGCCGCGGGAGCGGGCGGCACCGCGACCGGGTCCGGGAGATCGCCGCGTTCGTCGGCCTCACCCGGTGGCTGGACACCCCGGCCGGCACGCTTTCGTACGGCGACCAGAAGCGCGTCGAACTGGGCCGCGCCCTGTGCGGGGAACCGGATCTGCTGCTGCTCGACGAGCCCGCCGCCGGGATGAACGCCGCCGAGACCGCTGCCGTCGCCGGGCTGATCCGGGCCATCCGCAACAGCCTGGGCATCGCCATCCTGCTCGTCGAGCACGACATGGGCCTGGTCATGGGCATCGCGGACCGGATCACGGCGCTCGACTTCGGCGTGCTGATCGCCGACGGCACCCCGGCCGAGGTCCGCGCCGACCACGCGGTGCAGACCGCCTACCTGGGTCTGGAGACGCCATGGTGAGCCAGCTCCTGCTCGGCGGGCTGTCGCTGGGCGCCGTGTACGCGCTGCTGGCCCTGGGCTTCGTGGTGGTGTTCCGCTCCAGCGGGGTGGTGAACTTCGCGCACCCGGCGCTGCTGATGATCGGCGCGTACGTCATCGCCCGGGTCAGCGCCGGCGCCGGCCGGCCCTTTGTGATCGCGTTGCTCGCCGGAGTGCTCGCCGCCACCGCGGTGGCCCTGCTGGTGCAGCGGTTCCTGGTCCGGCCGATGTCCGGGCGGTCGCTGATCGCGATCAGCATCATGACCCTCGGCGTCGACACCATCGTGCAGACCGAGATCATCCGCCGGATCGGCGTCGACGGCTACCTGCCGGTCGCCGATCCGTGGGGCGACCGGCTGGTGCGGGTCGGCGGCCTGGTGTTCCCCCAGTCCCGGGTCGCCGCGCTCGTCGCCGCCGCGCTGGTCATCACCGTCTTCCTGCTGTGGCTGCGGTACTCGAGCTGGGGGGTGGCCATGCGGGCGGTGGCCGACGACCCGCAGACCGCGGCCCTGATGGGCATCCGGCGCACGACGGTGACGGCGCTGGCCTGGATCCTGGCCGGACTGCTCGCCGCGGTCGCCGGGTTGTTCCTGATCACGTTCCCGTCGCCCGGACTGCAACCGGTGTCCGCGGCCGCCGCGCTGCGGGCGTTCCCGGCCGCGATCATCGGCGGTCTCGACTCGATCGGCGGGGCGATCGCCGGCGGCCTGATCGTCGGGATCGCCGAGAGCATGGCCCAGGGCTACGCCGCCGACCTCGCGTTCCTCGGCCACGGCCTGCACAGCGTCATCCCGTACGTGGTCATGCTCGCCGTCCTGCTGGTGCGGCCGTCCGGCCTGTTCGGGACGAATGAGCTGCACCGTGTCTAGGCGTCAGCTGGTCCTCGCGGGTGCCGCGCTCATCGCGGCCGCCGCCCCGTTCCTGATCGACTCGTTCTGGCTGCAGCAGGGCCTGTTCGCGATGGCCGCCGCGGTGGGCGCGCTGGGCCTGACCCTGCTGCTCGGGCAGGCCGGACAGCTTTCCCTGGGGCACTCGTTCTTCCTGGCCGTCGGCGCCTACGGATACACCTTCCTGGCTGCCGACGCCGATCCGCGGGCCGGCGGGCTCGGCCTTTCCCCGTTCCTCGCGGCGCCGCTGGCGGTCCTGCTGGCCGGGCTCGCCGGGCTGGTGTTCAGCCCGATCGCCGCCCGGCTGCGCGGCATCTACCTGGGCATCGCGACGCTCGGGCTGGTCTTTCTCGGCCAGCACGTCCTGGCCAACGTGCCGCGGCTGACCGGCGGCGACAACGGGCGCAGCGTCCCGCCGCTGCCCGGATTCGGCGCCGACCCACAGGGCGTGCAGTACCTGCTGAACGTGGAGTGGGGCCGCGAGCAGAAGCTCTGGTACCCGTTCCTGGCCGGCACCCTGCTGGCGTACCTCGTCTTCCGGGCGGTCACCCGGTCGCACATCGGGCGGGCGCTGCGCGCGGTACGCGACCGCGAACTGATGGCCGGCATCGTCGGCGTGCCGGTGACCCGGTTCAAGGCGTACGCGTTCCTGATCTCCTCGATGTACGCCGGCCTCGGCGGGGTGCTGCTGGCACTCGTGTTCCGCCGGGTGGTGCCGGAGACCTTCGGCATCGCGCTGTCCATCGAGTACCTCGCGATGGTCGTCATCGGCGGGCTGGGCATCGCCGGCGGGGCGATCGCCGGCGCCGCGTTCGTCGCCTGCCTGCCCTCGATCCTGGAACGCTATTCCGCTCTGCTGCCCGGCCTGGCCTCCGGGCCCGGGGACGCCGGGATCAGCGCGCCGGTCGCCGGCAAGTTCCTCTACGGCGCGGCCATCATCGCCGTCCTGCTGCTCGAACCCGCCGGCCTCGCCGGCCTCACCCGCCGCCTCCGGCGCAGCCCCGCGCCCGCGGCAACTCCCGACAGTCACCAGGAAGTGAGTCACCCATGACCCGTCCATCGCTCCGGCTCGTCGCCGCCTCGTTCACCTTCACCTTGGCCGCCACCGGTTGCGCCGCCACCAAACCCGACGGCGACGGCAGCGCCGCGGCGGGACCCGGCGTCACCGCCACCACGATCACCCTCGGCGTGCTCAGCGACCGCACCGGCCCGTTCGCGGGCGCGGGGACCTCGATCGAACTCGGCCGCCGCCTCTACTGGGAGGCCCAGAACGCCGCCGGCGGCGTGTGCGGCCGCACCGTGCAGTTCACCGTCAAGGACCACGCCTACAAGACCGACCAGGCCGTCAGCACGTACGCCCAGATCAAGGACGATGTGCTGGCCCTGGACGAGTTGCTCGGCTCACCCGAGATCGCCGCGCTCAGCGACACCCTGGAACAGGACAGGATGCCCACGATGGCGGTGTCGTGGTCATCCGCGCTGCTCACCAATCCGTACGTGATCGTGAGCGGGACCACCTACGACGTCGAAATGATCAACGCCGTCGACTGGCTGATGCGCGAACGCGGCCTGGCCAAGGGCGCCGCCATCGGGCACATCTACCTGGAAGGCGACTACGGCTCCAACGCGCTGGCCGGCAGCACGGCGGCCGCCGCCGCGAACGGTCTGACCCTGCGGCCGAGCCAGATCAAGGGCACCGACACGGACCTGACCGCGCAGGTGACCGCGTTGCACAACCAGGGCGTGCGGTTCGTGCTGCTGAGCACCAGCTCGGCGCAGACCGCGTCGGCCGTGTCGGTGGCCGAGGCGAACGGCTTCGACATGTCCTTCGTCGGCTCCAACCCGTCCTTCAGCCCCGCCCTGCTGGCCGGACCGGCCCGCGCCGCGATGCAGAAGCGCTACCACATGGTCTCCTCCACCGCCCCGCTGAGTTCCACCGCGGCCGGACCGGCCAAGCTCCGCGCCGAGATCACCGCCAAGGCCCCCGACCAGGCCAAGAGCGCCGGAACCTTCACGGTCTACGGCTACGCCCAAGGGCTGATCATGAAGCAGATCCTCGAGACGGCCTGCACCGGCGGCGCGCTGACCCGCGACCGGATGCTGACCGCGTTCCACAGCCTCACCACCGTGCAGACCGACGGGCTCATCGCCCCGCTCGACTACAGCAAGCCCGGCCAGATCCCGGCCCGGCAGGTGTTCGTGTCCCGCCCGGACGCGGCCGTTCCCGGCGGCCTCGCCCAGGTCCAGGACCTGTTCGCCGCCCCGCTGGCGACAACCTTCACCCCCAAGAGCTGAGCGGACCCGGGTACGCATTGCCCGCGGCCACCGGGGCGTCGATGATGGTCGGGTGAGGCAGCGCAAGCGGGTGGACGGGCGGGACCTCGACCTGCCGGAGGTGGCAGCGGCGACGGTCGGTGGGATGGCCGTGCCGCTGTCCAATCAGATGCTCATGCGCGCCATCACCCGGCCCGGCGATGCGCTGGAGCGCGACGCCGAGCGCGGCGGCGAGGTTCGGGAGTCGGACCACGGTGGCGGGATGCTGCCCCGGGCCGTCGTCGAGACGCTCGGCGGCGCCGGGCGGTCGCTGGACGGCGCGACCATGGCCGCCATGCAGCAGCGGTTCGGGCGGGACTTCTCCGGGGTCCGGGTGCACACCGGCGGCGCGGCGGAGCGGTCGGCCGAACAGGTCGGCGCGGCCGCGTACACGGTCGGCTCGGACATCGTGTTCGGCGCGGGGAGATACGCGCCGGGCACGGCCGGCGGCGACCACCTGCTGAGCCACGAACTGGCCCACACCGTGCAGGGTGGGTCCACGCTCAAGCGCTTCCACCTGCCGCACGGCGCGCACCAGGGCGCCAAGTTCGACGAGACGCCCAAGATAGCCGGCACCTACGCCGCCATGCTGGCCACCATCAAGTCGATCATCACCGCCTCGATCTCGTACGGCACGACGGTCAACATGGACACCTTCGTCGAGAACTGCGGCGGCACCTCGGCCGGCCGGAAGATCTCCAAGACGCTGGGCTCCGACATGCCGGCGGTCAAGTCCATGTTGCTGCCGCGCTATCTGATCACCCGCCGGGCCGGCATGCTGGACCTGCGGCACTTCTTCCAGCTGCTCTACATCTCGCATTTCGTCTCGTCCGCGTCGCCCGGCACCAGCGGCAACCGATCGGCCACCCGGCAGGGCCGCGAGCACGAGCTGGAGGCCGAGTCGGAGTCGCGGTTCGGCGCCGAGGACGCCACCTCCAACGCCATGGGGGCGTACACGGGCAGCCGCCTGGCCGGCCGGCCACAGTCCGACGATCTGTTCAGCACCGTCAACGAGATGCTGGACCGCTGCGACCCGGTCGACTTCGACGCGCTGAGCGCGCCCAGCAAGTCGGCGATCCTGCACTTCTACGGCGACCTGGTGAACGACCCGAAGCCGAAGAGCCCCGGCGACATGATCCCGGCCAACCAGAACGAGTCCGCGGTCCCGCCGCTGCTGAACATCCCGGAGTTCGCCGGCAAGGAGCGCTCGTTCCCGTTCGTCATCGACCCGGACGACCCCAAGACCATCACCGACACCGACTTCCTCAAGGGCGCGCTGAGCGTCGACGACGATGACGACGTCCGCGAGTTCACGTTCACCCAGCGGCCCGAGGTGATCAAGCTGCTCACCCCGGCGGAGAAGGTACGGATGGCGGAGCTGGCCTTCGAGGGCTGGGTGGCGGACGGCGACATCGACGCGATCGAGGTGCTCTACCAGAACTCGACCCCGGCCGAGAAGGCATTGATCCGGAAGGCGATCGACCCGAGCGACCTGTCCAACGGTGACCAGGAGGCCCGGCTCAAGGCGATCTTCACCCGGTGACGCTCACCAGGTCGCCCCGGTCTGCTGGTGGCCCAGCCGCGTGGTCAGGACCTGTTCGGTCAGCGCGACCAGCACGGCCTTGACCGACTCGCGCATCCGGGCGTCGCATTCCACCAGCGGATGGTGTTCCGGTACGCCGAGGGCTTCGCGGATCTCGGCGAGGCCGAAGTGGCGCGCACCCTCGAACTCGTTGATCCCGATGATGAACGGAATGTCATGTTCCTCGAAGTAGTCGATCGCCGGGAAGCAGTCCTCGATGCGGCGCGTGTCGACGAGCACGATCGCGCCGAGGGCACCGTCGACCAGGTCGTCCCAGAGGAAGGCGAACCGGTCCTGTCCCGGCGTGCCGAACAGATAGAGCAGCAGCGCGTCGTCGAGCGTGATGCGACCGAAGTCGAGCGCGACGGTGGTGGTGGTCTTGCCGGAGACCGCCGAGGTGTCGTCGATGCCGACGGACTTCTCCGTCATCTCGGCCTCGGTCACGAGCGGCTCGATCTCCGAGACCGCGCTGACGAAGGTCGTCTTGCCGACTCCGAAACCGCCGCTGATGACGATTTTGACGGCGACCGGCGGCGGTGCCGTCACAGTGCTAGAGCGCCCGAACACGATCCCTGATCCTCTCGATCAACGCGATGGACAACTCACCCGGCACGTTCGCCACGAGCACGTAACCCTCGGTTATCAGGTCGGCGACGATGACGCGCACCACGCCCAGCGGCGCCCCGAGCGCCGCCGACAAGTCCGCGATCGACATCGACACCTGGCACATCTCGACGATGCGCCGCGCCTCGAACCGCAGCGGGGCGGACAACGCGGCCGGGGCGGCGTGCAGCTGCGTCTCGATCCGCAGCCCGTCCTGCACCGGCTGGGTCCGGCCGCCGGTGAGGATGAACGGGCGCACCATGGGGTCCTCCTCCCCCTGCTGCGACCCGGCGGGCGGGCGGGGAGGATGCCCGGGCCCGCCGGACCACCACGATCCTGGTGTCATTGCGGCAGGTACTGCCTGGACTCGGCGATCAGCGCCGGCGTCAGCAGGTCACCGAACCGCTCGGCGAGCAGCGAGATCTCGTAGCCCACCAGGCCGAGGTCGCTGTCGCCGCCGGCCACCACGCCCAGACAGCTGCCACCCGCGATCACCGAGATCACCAGGAAGCCACCGCGCATTTCGATCATGATCAGCTTGAGGCCGTCGAAGTCGTACCGGCGGGACGCGCTGCGCGCCAGGCTGGCCAGGCTCGACACGATCGCGGCCAACTGGTCGGCCTCGGCCCGGTTCAACCCGTCGGAGCTGGCGATCAGCAGCCCGTCCGAGGACACCGCCACGGAATCACGGACGCCGTCCGTCTGATGGACGAAGTTGCCCAGGAGCCAGTTGAGCTGGTGCCGATCCATTGACGGCGCTTCCGCGCTCATGAGTTCTCCTCCGATGTCGCTTCTGGTCGGCGGGCGCGAGCGGCGGTCACGGCCGGCCCACCCGGTGGGCGGTGCCGCGCTGGACGCCGTCGCGAAGCGCTGCCAGCCGAGCGGCCACCTCGGCGGGCGAGTCGGAAACCGGCGGCGAGGGCTCGGACCGCGGGGCGGGCGGCACCGCCGGGCGAGGGCGGTGCTCGCGCGGGACGCGTTTGCGCAACCCGTTCGGCGTACGCTCAGATTCGTCCGCGCCCGGCTCGAAGTCGAGGCTCAGGGCCCACATCGAGGCGTCCTCTTGAGCCAGCAGGGCCTCCGGAGCCAGCGGGGACGCCGGCTGCTCCGCCACGACGACGTAGTCCACCTCCAACGCCCGTGGCCGCTGCCGCGCGGCGGGGATCTGCGCCGCGGCCAGCTCGACCGGCTCGTGCTGCGCGAGAGCATCCGGCCCGTGGTCCGGGGCCGGCTGCTGCCCGGCCGGGGCGCCGCCGATCGGGAACGGATCGCCGATAAGTCCGGCGGGCAGATGGATCCGGGCCGTTATCCCGGTCACCGGCGACGGCGTCACTTCCACCTGCAGGCCCATCTCGGCCGCGAGCCGGCCGACCACATAGTGGCCCAGGAACCGGGCGGGGTCGGTCAGGAAGTCGCCCTCGCCGCGCAGGCGCTCGTTGGCCCGGTGCAACTCGTCCTCGTTCATCCCGACGCCCTGGTCGCAGATCGCGATCAGGTAGCCGCCGCCGAGCCGCCGCCCGTGGATCTCGACCTCCACGTCCGGCGGGGAGAAGGCCAGACCGTTCTCGATCAGCTCGGCGAGCATGTGCGCCAGGCCGCTGGCCACCCAGCCCTGTACCAGGGCGTCATCCGTGCGGCGCAGGATCACCCGGCGGTACTCCTCGACCTCCGACAGCGCGGCGCGGATCACGTCGGTCAGCGGCTGCTGCCCGGACCACTGCCGCGGGCTGGCGGCGCCCACGAGGACCAGCAGGCTCTCCGCGTTGCGGCGCATGCGGGTGGCCAGGTGGTCCAACTCGAACAGGTTCGCCAGGCCGGTCGGGTCCGACTCCTCCCGCTCCAGCCGGGTGATGAAGCCGAGCTGCCGCCGCAACAGGTTCTGGTTGCGATGCCCGAGGTTCGCCAGCGACTCCGCGCTGGTCCGGCGCAGCTGCGCCTGTTCGGTCGCCAGGATGTACGCCGTCTCCTGCACCAACTCGAACGCGCCGGCCACCTGGCGTACCTCACTGGTCGCGCCGGGCGGCACCGGCACCGGGCCCGGCGGCCCTTCGGCGTCACCGGCCGCCGCCCGGCGGACCGCCTCGGGCAGACGCTCGCGCGCCAGGCGGTTCGCCTCGCCGGCCAGCATCGCCAGCGGTCCCGCGAGCGACCTCGTCCCGGCCGTCGCCAGGAAGACCGATCCGGCCAGGCAGAGCAGGACCACCACGGCCAGCGCCGTCGTGCGCACCGCGGTGCTTTTCCGCAGGGCCCCCGAGCGGGCCTGGGTGTCCACCCCGACCTGTTGCGCCAGCCGGGTCAGGTCGTCCAGCACCGTGGCCTGCGCGGACCACCACGACTGCGGGCTGACCAGGAGCTTCTTGCCGTCGCCCGAGCGCAGCGCCATCCGCTCCCAGGCCCGGGCCCGCGCCGCGTCCCCGGTGTTGAGCAGTTTTGTGATGGCCGCCGCCGTGGCCGGGCTGGCGAACTCGTCGAGCTCGGTCAGGAACAGGTCACGGGCGGCGATGATGTTCAGGAACTCGGAGAACTCACCGGCCCGGAAGCCGCCGGCCGAGAACACCCCGTGCAGAAACACCCGCTCCTGCGCCGTCGCCTCCCGCACCTCGACCAGCTGCTCGACCGACTCCGCGCCGCGCCGCAGCTCGTCGTCGCTCACGATCTCCAGGTGGCGGGTGTTCTCGGAGAGCTCCTCGATCAGCGCGGTGTAGAACTCGAAGGTGTCGTCCTTGTCGGCCTCTCCGGTATCGGTGCTGCCGCGCACCTTGGCGAGACCGTCCAGCTTGCCGACCGACTCGGCGGCCTGATCCTCGAGCGCGCCGCCGCCGGCCAGCAGGGACTGCACCGCGACGCGCTGGCTGTCCACCCGCTGGCGCGCCGGGGCGGTCTCGGCGCGGAACTCGGTGTTCCCCGCGATCAGGGCCACCGTCACGCCCCGCTCGTTCTGCAACTCCTGCACGAGGCCCTGCAGAGCCAGGATGACGGTGACTCGTTCCTCGGCCGCCGCGGCCGCGCGATAGCTGGAGACCTCGCCGGCCGAGAAGACGGTCAACAGCACCACCATGGCCACCAGCGGCGGCGCGACGATGCGGATGATGCGACCACGGATCGTCTGCCCGCCGCTGGCCGGCGCCGAACCGGTACTGCGCTTCATCCTGCTGTTCCCTCCGCCGCAATTCGGGTGCACAATTCCGTCCCGAGCGCCCGAACGAGTCGGGTGGGTCGTGGGTTCGGAACCGCCACAGAATTGACGTCAGCCGAAGTCCGGTCAATTACCCGATCGAGCGACTAGCCCGCCGAAGACCATCGAAACAGGCTGTTGGGCCCGCCTGCCGCCGGTCACCGCCCCGGCCGGAAAGGTTGCGGAGTAGCCCGACCGAGGTCCGACGAACGGCCATCGCGTACGCCGCGGACGGTCGCCCGGCTCAACCGCTCAGGTTCAGCACGGTGAGGCTGTTGTCGTCGCGGTTGCTGACATAGCCCCGGGATCCGTCGGGAAGCACGGCGATCGAGGTCGGGAACTTTCCGGTCGGGAGCGTCGCGGTGACCTTCAGGGTGTCGGCACGGATGACCGACAGGTTGTTGCTGCCGCTGTTCACCACGTAGGCGTACCTGCCGTCGGGTGACCAGTGAATGTTCAGTGGCAGCTTTCCCACCCCGACGGTCCCGCGCACCTTGTCGGTGTCCGTATCGATCACGCAGACCGTACCGTCGTCCCAGTTGACATTCATGATCAATGGTCGGAGCGGATTCTGTTCGACGCTGTGCGGGGACTTTCCCACTTTGATGTTCGTCAGCGGCTTTCTCGTCGCGGTGTCGACGACCGTGATCACATTGGATTCGTGATCGGCGACGTACGCCCGCTTGCCGTCCACCGAGAACGACACGTAGTGCGGCTCGGGCGGAACGGTGATCTCGTCCACCTTCGCCATCCGCTTCGCGTCGATCACGGTCACCGTGTGGGTGTCGTGGTTGGGCACGTAGAGCCAGCCACCGTCGGGGGTGACCGCGGCGAGGAACGGCCGGGTCTCGACCGGGATCGTCTTCTTGACGGTGTTGTCGGTGGTGTCGAGAATGCTCACAGCATGCACGTCGCCGCCCTTGCGGTCCCACAAACTCACGTAGACATAGCGGCCGTCGGGCGAGAACGACAGGAACTGCGCCGGGCCGGGCATCCGGATGTCGTTCGTGGTCACCTCGTTGTTGCTGGTGTCGAGCACCGACACCGTCTGGTTGCCGTCGGCGATGTAGAGCTGATGCCCGTTCGGCGCCGCGGCGACGTAGTTGGGGGCGGATGCCAGTTTCACCGGCGTACCGATGGAGGGCACCGCCACCGCCGCGGACACTGACCGCGTGCTGCGTGGGGTGGCCTCCCCGGCGGCCGACGGCCGCGCGGCCGGTGCCGCCGCCGTCGGCCGTCCGGTCCGCCCGGTCCGTCCGGTGAGGTAAACGGTCAGGCCGCTCACCAGCAGAATGGAGACGAAGACGGCGATCCCCGCCCACAGCCACCAGTGCGGCCGGGCGATCCGCTGATCGGCTTCCGCCGGTATCGCCGGGCCGGGTTCGGCGACGGGCCGGGGCGCCATCGCGGCGCCGACGCCGGCGGTGACCGGGCGCAGGCCGGCGACCATCGCCGCGCCGAGCGCCACCGCGTACTTCGGGTGAGCGTCGGTCACGGTGGGGCGGCCGGTCTCCTCCGCGATCATCCGCTCGATCAACGGGATCCGGGACGACCCACCGACCAGCAGTACGGCGGACAGCTGCTGGACCTCCAACCGGGCGGTGTGCACCGCGCGGACCAGAGTGCCGATTGTGGACTCGATCGGAGCGCGGATCATGCCCTCGAATTCGCCGCGGGTGAGCCGGGCGAAGAACTGCCGGTTCAACAGCAGCACCGGGATGCTCGTCTCGGTGTCGACCGACAACGCCTCCTTGGCCTGCACGCACTCCTGGCGCAGCTTCGCCATGGCGGCCGCGGACCTGGGCTCCGACATGTCGAGTTCGGCGAGCGCGCCGCCGTGCCGGTAGTTGATCCACTGGATGATCGCTTCGTCGAAGTCGATGCCGCCGAGCCGCTCGATCCCCTCCGGGTCGCCGATCACCTCGACGACGCCGTTCTGCTTGCGCAGCACCGTGGCGTCGAAGGTGCCGCCGCCGAGGTCGTAGACCGCGAGCGTGTCGCCCTCGCCGAGGATGCGCGACGCGCCGTAGTAGGCGGCGGCCGCCTCCGGCTCGGTCAGCGTCACATGGTCCAGGAGGCCGGCCAACTGGGGAATCTCCTCGAAGAGCTCCCGGCGGTACGGGCCCCAGTTGGCCGGATAGGTCAGCGCGACCCGATCCGGCGGGCTGCCCTCGACCTTGGCGACGGTGTCGAGCACGTCCCGCAGCTGGGCGGCCATCAGCGCGGTCACCTGCTGCGGCACCCCGCCCAGGACGACCGGGGTCGGATCGCCCAGCCGTCGTTTGAACGCGCGCTCCACCCGGTCCGGGTGGCTCAGCCCGCGGCGCTCGGCGGCCTCGCCGAAGACCAGCTCGGACGCCTCGTTGAAATACACGACCGCGGGACTGACCACGGTCTGGTTTCCCAGAGTGCACATCTCCGCGCGGCCGTCCCGTGAGATAGCGGCAGCCACGAAAGTGGTACCCAGATCGACGCCAAGGTCGTAGCCCACCGCACCCCCAAGGACCTTGAGCTGTCTCCAGCTTCTGGCACGCCGCCGCCGTTGGCCAGCAGACCAACCCGTACGGGTAGGGCTGGCACCCCTGCCGCGCGTGGGGTGCGCTCCGCACAATGAGGTGATGCAGCTCGAACCGCGGGACGCCGGCGACACCCGTCGCCGGCGGCTGGACGAGCACTGGAACCAGCGCCGCGATCTGGAACGGCAGCTGCACGACGGCCCGGCCCTGCGGATCGCGGCCCTCACACTGCATCTCGGACTGCTCGCGCAGCAGGTCCGCGACGGCACCGGTGACCTGCAACAGCACATCGAGGCGCTGCAGGGCCAGCTGCACCTCGCCCTGCAGGAGTTGCGCGCGATCGCCGACCAGATCTATCCGCCGCTGCTGCAGGAGGCCGGGCTCGGCCCGGCCCTGCGCGAGCTGGCGAGCGGCGTTCAGGTTCCGGTACGCATCGACGCGGTGGACGGCAGATTCGACCCGGCCGTGGAAGGCGTCGCCTACTTCGCCGTACGCGAGGTCCTCGAGTACGCCACCCGAACGGTGGACGTCACCGTACGCCGGGACGGCGACGGTCTGGCGCTCGACCTGGCCAATGTCAATACTGGCCAAGGAGTTGCCGTTCGCGACCGCATCCAATGGCTGGGCGGGGCGGTCGAGATCGTCGGGGGTTCCGTGCTGGGCACGATCAAAGTGAGGATTCCGTGCGAGTAGCGCTGGCCGAGGACGGGGCGCTGTTCCGCGAAGGCCTCGTCATGCTGCTCGAGGCGGCCGGGCACGAGATCGTCCACTGCACCGCCGACGGCGATTCCCTGGTCGAGCTCCTGGCCGCCGAGCCCGGCGAGCCCGTCGACGTCGCGATCCTCGACATCCGGATGCGGCCCGAGCCCGACGGCGGCCTGCCCACCGCCGAACGGTTGCGGGCCGCCCACCCGAAGCTCGGTCTGCTCTTCCTCTCGCACTACGCCGAGGCGCACTACCTCATGCGCATCCTGCACATCGGCACCGAGGCGATCGGATACCGGCTGAAGGAGAAGGTCGGCAGCGTCGAGGTCCTCAGTGACACGCTGACCCGGATCCGCGACGGCGAGATCGTGATCGAGCCGCTGCTGGCCCAGCGCCTGGTCGAACGGCCGAGCAGCAACCGCCGCGACGTCGTGGCGTCGCTGTCGGCGCGGGAGCTGGATGTGCTGCGCCTGATGGCCGAGGGCCGGTCGAACGGCGGGATCGCCGGTCAGTTGTTCGTGACGCAGAAGGCAGTCGAGAAGCACATCGCCAACATCTTCACCAAGCTCGGCCTGCCACCCGACGCCGCCGAGCACCACCGCCGGGTGCTGGCCGTGCTGACGTACCTGAGGTCGCAACAGGATGGTGCGTGAGTCGGCCGCGAAGCTGTTGCGGGGGGCTCTGCTGGCCGGCGGTGTGTTCGTTCTGCTGGCGCTCGTGGCCGGTGGCGCCGACCTGCTGGACGCGTCCGAGTCCGTCGTCGTGGTGCTGCCGTTCGTCGTCGTGGCCGTCGCCACCGCGGTGCTCGCCCGGCTGCGGGGCGCCGTCGACACGATCGTGCAGCGGGTCACCCACTACCGCGAGGTCACCCCCTACTCGGCGCTCGCGGACGCGGCCCAGCGGCTGCGGTCGCCGTCGCTGCGGGAGGCGCTGCCCGGGCTGGCGCGGGTCCTCGCCGAGGGCACCGGGGCGCGCCGCGCGGCCGTGTGGCTCGCGGTCGGTGAGCGCCTGGTCGCCACCGCCTCATATCCGGCGAGCGACGAGGCCGGTACGCCGGACAGCGTGGAGAACCTCGCCGTGTTGCTCGCCCGTCCGGGCATCGGACACGTCGTGCCGGTGCTCGACGCGACCGAGTTGCGGGCGGTGTTGTCGATCGAGAAGCCGGAGTTGCCGGTCACGCCGGGCGACCGGGTGCTGATGCAGGACGTCGCCAACGGGGCCGCGCTGTTGCTGCGTACGGTCGCGCTCAACGCCGAGCTTTCCGAACGCGTACGCCGCGCCGACCACCTGGCGGACGAGCTGCGGGCCTCCCGGGAACGGCTCGCCCAGGCCCGGGAGGTGGAACGGCGGCGGCTGCTGACCGAGCTGTCCCGCGCGACGTCGGGGCGCCTGGTCGCGCTGCGCGGGCACGTGGCGGCGGCGCGGGCCGGCCTCGGCGATCCGGGTACGCGTACGCAGGCGCTGATCCAGGCCCGGACCGAGGTGGACGAGCTGCTCGACCGGTTCCGGGTGATCGCTCGCGGCGTCTACCCCGCCGTGCTCCGCAGTCAGGGGCCGGGCGCGGCGCTAGAGGAGCTCGTCGCGGATCTGGGCCGGCCGGTGCGGCTCGCCGGCGACCTCGACGTACGGGTGGCGTGGGAGATCGAGTCCGCCGTCTATCAGGTCACGGCCGCCGCCCTGGACGTCCTCGCGGCGCAGCCGGCCACCGCGGAGATCCAGGTGCGGCTGACCCGGGCCGACTCCCGGGTCCGGGTGCTGGTCGAGGACCCGGCGCCGCCCGCGACCGCCGAGCAGGTCCGGGCCGCCCTCGTCGACGACATCGAACGGCTCGCAGCCCTGGGCGGCGACGTCGAATGCGTCGACGGTGGCGAGCCCGGGCTGCGGCTGCTCGCCTGGCTGCCCGACCGGCTGGACGCGGAGCCGGTGTAGTGAGGTCCCGCGTCGCGTACGCGATGGTGGTCGTCGTCTGCGGCACGCTGACGATCGGGCGGCTTCTGCTCGGCGGTCTCGCGTTCGCCACGGCGGGACCGGAATCCGTCGCGCGGACGCTGGTCGAGTTCGGCTTCAGCCTGCTGACGATCGGGCTGGGTGCCACGATCCTGATCTCCGGTCGGCGGGACCGGTCGATGCGACTGCTCGGGCTGGCGATGCTCGCCGCCGGCGGGACGGGCAATCTGTGGACGCGGGCGGCGGCCGTCGCGGCGCTGGGCCATGCTCGCGCGGCGACCAGCGATGTTCTGCTGCAGAGCGTTGCGTTGGCCGCGTTCGCGTTCGCGTTGCTCTGCTATCCCACCGCCCGCGGCCGGCGGCTCTCCCCCGGCCGCGACGAGTTCCTGCTGGCGGTCGGCGGCGCCGCCGTGCTGGGGGCGGCCGCCGCGACGGTGCTTGTGCCGGCGTGGAGCTATGTCGTGCTGTTCGGCGTCGCGCTGCCGGCCGTCGGACTGCTACTTCTGCAGC
>Ga0307513_10003837_pt1 | contig 20231 bp, 23 predicted proteins | sample 15_EM_MG_FD_202174 | JGI IMG/M metagenome (GOLD analysis project Ga0307513, IMG submission 202174) | Populus trichocarpa ectomycorrhiza microbial communities from riparian zone in the Pacific Northwest, United States - 15_EM | ecosystem: Host-associated > Plants > Roots > Unclassified | place...
CACCGAGTTCGACGAGTTTACACCGTATGTAGTTAGTTGTCACTTGGCATAAGCTAGTCTAAAATAGAGCCTTCTCATTTCAATTCGGCCGCTTCAGTACAGTACATTCGCAGTCCTCAGAGATAATTTACAGGGCAATACCGCATTAACTGGTGATACTGGAAATGGCGCTAACACGAAGGATCGGCACGTGTCGTAATTTTGAGGGGGTGGCAAGGCAAGCGAATATAAAAAAGAGAGCAAATGACAGTTAGATGGCTGATTCATCTTGGTAATTTCACGCATTTGTCATAACCTGATGGCCCATTGGTTCAAAACTCGATTTACTACTCCAAAATCTCCAGTATTGGTAGATGTTTTCACAAGAAGGTTGGGTGACTCCTTGATGACACTGAGTATCCGCAAAGCCATGCTGGTGGCAACTCGCTTTTCTATCTGCTTTGGCAATAGCGCCATTTCCAGTATCACCAGTTAATGCAGTACCAGTATCTATCAAACTTATGACCTAAACATTATTTTTCACTGGGATCATAGCGGACGGGTACAAGAAGCCTGCACTGAAATCGAGTTACGGGCTTGCATAAATTACTGCAGTTGCAATTTTATTATTTTCAAACCCCAACAGCAAGAGGAAAGAATAAATAAATAAGGAAAACCCTTCAAAGTAAAGCTGTTTCGTACATTCGTTTACCCACCCATGTCTATTCGGTGTAATATTTGCATCAAGATTATGAGTTGTTGACCTGTAAGTTACCAGGAAATTAGTAACCCGACTGTATGGATATGCGGGGGGAACGGAGGAAGTGTATACCTTTTCCTTTAGTTGGGCAAGGAACTGCCCCAAGCTAACCCCTTGGTCGGTTCTATCCTCGACCAACATGGTTTGGGCCCAGAGTCTCAAAGATGGCTCGCCATCCCCGCGCACTACATAAAGGTGAGGAACGGTGATGGAGCCGACCTTTTTCGATTTGTGGTCACGGCTCTTCTCAACAACCGCTCTGACGCGTTCATTGAACTCTGACCCGGGGCCTTCAAGGTGGGGGAGTGTGGTTTTCCCGACTTTGACATGTTCTACACCGGGCAGGCCAAAAACATCTTGCACCAACTGAGGAACGGCTTGTGGCCCAATCCAAAGGAATTGGACTTGCGTATCATCAATCAAGTAGCATCCGAAAGGAGCGAGGCGTTCTGAGGAAAGGTTCATGGCAGGGGGGAGGATAATTTCACCTGTGGCTGGGTCGGGAAGCCCACAGTTATCAGGCATATCATGGAGCGAGTAGAACTTTGGGTGAATGTACTGCATCAACATAGGTGCCGGCAAGGTCGAAAGCAGACAGAGAGCAGCAGAGCGAAGGTCGGTAGGAATTTGAGCAGATTTTCGGAGCCCGACCTAGTGATACTTGTTAGTGGGAATTTTTGATGAGAGTATATGAGATACTTACATGTTTCATTAGACCCAAAAACAGAACCGCAAGCCCCCTCAAGTTTGCAGTGAATGAGAGGGGTGTAGCAGCCCCGACATGACTAACTGTGAGCTCTTTCTTGAACGTGATCAATAGTTCAGTCAACTTGGCTTGCAGCGCTTCTCTGGCTTGCTCCAATCCGCTGCTCAGTGTCTTCTCGACAGCTTTGTGGCTAAAGAACATGGTTATGGCTACTTGATCAGCGGATGCGTAAACGTCGGAAAGATTCTGGGTGGTTGGTAGGGCCAATGTCATAACGCGAATTCTACGCTCTCCATTGCAAGTTGTATGCAAGACTGCAGTCTGCATACAGACAAATTGCTTCCCAAGAGGCTCGTCGATAGCCACTTCGACAACATATCCCTGGTCACGAGGAAAGGCAGGGAAGGCACAAAGGTCAGAAGACCTGTTGAAGAAGTTGCCGTAGAAGGTCTGCATCCGTAGTCCGGTTGTAGCCCTCACTCTCATAACGGCCTCGAGTGCTATCTCAGCTGATAGATGATCTGAAAACTCTCTTGCGAATTTGATGGCGTCTTCGCTTCTGGTAGCGTTCCAACCTGGATAGAAGTAGGTCTGACCGCCAGTGTATCTAGGCAGATTACTGAGCGAGGCGACGTCCTGATAGCTGTTTGAGAACAAAAACATATCCACGGATACCTGGTTTTTGGAGCATTCCACCGCAAACGACTTGTAAAAGCTATTGGCTGTCTGTAATAATGAGCTTTCCTTGCTAGTTCCAAGAAGTTTCTTGTCCTCCCGGTTCTCCAGTTTCCCGGCTCCCAAACTAGGCAGTGTTGCTGTCAAGACAATTATTTTACCTCCAATTGCCGCAATTAACTTGTGTCCTGCCTGCAGAGCGCTACCCATACAGCTCGAGCTATTCTGTGAGTTCTGGAACATATCCTGGAGCTTCCCTAATAAGTTCTCAATGCCTTCCCTGCACTCCGCCAATGGAACCAACAAGTCACCCGGAATTGGCAGGAATGGTTCGTCCAAGTCGGAAACGACAAGCATGCTCGGCTCCGAACTGTCCCTCGGAATGGCGAAATAGTGCAATGAACTATCAACACAGATAAATCCCAGTCTTGTTCGCCTATCTGCATTTGGCATTCTGTCCAAGCTTTCAAGGATTGTCCTAGCAGCTGTTGCAAGAAGGCCACACTGAACGGCACTGTAGCTGACGTCCAGAAGAAAAAGATAAACCAATGGCTGTGGGGGGCGGACCATATACTCCTGGGGCGCAATAAATTCCACGACGCTGGAATTGAGCTCAGGCCGTTGCCATCGGTCCAAATTCTTTTGTGCTGCTTGGTCCCAGTCAAAGGCCTGCGGAACGTCATTGGTAAGGTTGCACATATTGCAGCGCCAGCGATGACCATGATCCAAAAATGTTACATATGGATTGATGTATGATCTGCAACGCCGACAGCGGGAGATAACTGTATCAGATACAAGAGGGACCGGATCTTCGGCATCGTGGAGAGAGGTATAAGGCTGAATGATAAGGGCAAATGGAAGCTTGGATTTTTTTAGGAGGTTGTGGGTGGTTGGAACAGCATTGATAGTAGAACGCATATATTGGGGTGGGCAATTTGCATTAGGGGAAGATGTGAGGGAAGCCTGGAAAAAGTATTAGTATTAGATTGGGGGGGGGGGGTTAATTCGTAAGCGGATCATACATTAGGCGGTAGAATTATTTCTGGTGGGGGAATCTCCAACTCGGCCACGTTAAAGGGTTGCTGCATCAAATCTATTGTGAAAAGCGGATTGAGCGATTGAGCCTTCTGAATGCCTCCGGCGGGGGTTAGGCCCATCTGCCCGAAACTCTGAGTGACGCCGCCCATTCCTGGTGCTCCCGTAGGTTCGTATCCTCCTGCTGCGATATTTCCTGCGCCGGCTCCAGACATTCCCTGTGGTACACCGTAGCCTCCTTGAGCTCCCATCGCAGGAGGCGCACCTCCCATGGGCGAAACAAATTGACTGTGCTGCTGCTCCTGTGCATTCGGGTAGCCACCCATTGACTGGCCAGCATAAAGTGGATTTTGGGCGGGGGTAAGGCCCGCATTTGCTCCAGCGCCGAAATCATATTGCTCCTCTGCATACCCACGTCTCTTGCCTCGCCCTCCATGGGAACCCGGCACAGACACGGCCGGCGGAGGACCGGAAGCTTGTGGAGTTGAAGCGGGTTGGCCATAAGATGGGGCTTGACCATAGCCTCCCGCGGCAGGAGGGGCTTGTTGTTGGCCATAAGGATCTGGTTGGGCGTAACCTTGTTGATGGGCGTATTGGTTTGTGTCGCCATAGGGTGCGGCGCCCGGGGCCGGAGGTGGTGGAGATGGCATAGCTGTTTCGCTGAAGAAATATAACTAATCAGCAGGCCAGTGGATAGATAAGATTGTAGAGGGGGAGGAAAGAGGAAGGTTGTAGGGGGAACGGATGGAAGGGATGTCGATAGAAAGAAGGAGAAATGTTGGGTTTAAGGATGGGAAAGTTTAGGACACCTGGAGCAAGTCTGCAGTAACGATGTTTCTCTTGGTACCTCAAGTTAAGGGTGATGTGTGAAGATGGAGGGTCTGTGGCTAACTGTTGCATCGCCCAGAGCGCTGACCTACGAGGCCAAGTGGCTGCGCCACCGTTTAATCAGTGACCGCAACAGCAGGTCCCAACAAAACGAACCAACTCATGACCAGTGCACAGCACTCAAGCATAAGCATGGATATAATGGGGTGGGGATCCTGGCGGGCTTTGAGTTGTTTGGTTCTCAAGGGCAAATGGCGAACATTAGTTACAAGAAGTGTACTAAGTGGGGGAGAGGAGGACGGCACTATCGTCACTATTAGAGGTGAATAGTGGTCTGCTGTGCGACGGTAGTAGGCCACTATATAAAATACTACGGGTAAATAAATTCGCTTTTGCGCAATGTAGTACTGGAAAGTGTATTTGTTTTATGCCCCCATCTTTGGAAACTTTGGACGAAGTAAGGCCTGCATCCCATTTTTTGTGTCCGCAACCTATAATACATAACAGATCCAGAAGCTATCTCACTTGATTACCTCCGACTAATACACGCCGGGCCAAACCATCCCACTGAGTCCCTTATTATTGCATGGGAGATTGTATCATATTGTCAAAAGAAATTATCTCCTTCCGGCCAACCACTTGTCGGCTGCAAGGAACACCTTGGCCTCGCCAGCCAGCTGGTTCTCCTTCTGTAGGGATTTGACTGCGGCGATAATCTGATTTAAGTCAGTACCATATGCAGCCTTAGTAATCAGGGAATGGAATATTTACCGCATCCCAAGTTCTAAAAGCTAGGTCAACATCTGCTTCAATATCGACTGCCTGGGCGAACATCAAGGGGAGTTTTTCCTTCTGGGCGCGTCTCGTCGCCTCAGGGATGGGTTCAGTCTCGTTCGAGAGCTCATCAAGATAAGTTTTAGCCGCAATTCCCAATCCAGCGCTCACTTCGTCAATAAATGGGATGCTGGTAGGAGTAAGCCGTTAGTCAATGTGTTATACATGACATATGGCCAAGGAGGAACTCGATAACCTACCCAAGACCTAACTCTGTCCAATCGGTCCGCTCGCCCCTATCTGCATCACCGTTCATTAGCAGATTGACGAGAACCATCTCAGCGAAACTCCGCATGGTCCTCGTGAGCTTTGTAATGAAGGAATTGAAGCCAAGAAGGTTTCTACTAAGAGGGCCAGTGTAACCAATGGGCTTGTGGTTAATAGGTACGAGACTGGCAACGCGAGAGATAAGCATGATATATGCCCTCTCATCCTCTGGTTAGTTCACCCTTGGAGGTTAGCTCTTGCAGGGTAGTAAAAGATGGTTTAACAGGAAAATGATATTAGGGCAATTACCTGTGCCTCTGGTTGGTGCGCCTGTTAGAGAAGGGGAAAAATTATCGGGTTTGAGAACCCTTAAGCGCAGGAGCTCGATTCCGAGATATACCGGCTCATCCAAGTTGTCGCTTGGGTCAAGTATTGATATGGCTGCCTCAAAAGCACGTCCCCACGGAGTAAGAGAGTGTTTCTCGCTGTCAATAAAACCCCGGAGTTGTAGCATGCGCCAATGGGTATTCATGAGGATTTCATCCCTGGTGTTCAAAAGCTACGATGACTATTAGTCTTTTGAGCGACCCTCAGTGAATTGCGTCACCCACCTTTACTTCATCCTTTGGGGCAATCGTTTTTGCGGCAAAAGAGTCTGATTTCAAAGAAGATATCGCAAAGGCAAGGCCTATCGAACTCTACACTCACCCATTAGCTTTGAACGCCCCTCCATAGGATTACCATCCAAGGGTGTGAAGAGGTTGCCATACTCCATTTTTTTCCAATTCTGGCTTAAAAACGGACTCCCTGACATTCCATTTTCTTGTTTGTTCTGCAGGCGAGACAGACACCTCTTTATGGATCAGTTTTCTTGGATTGTTCTTATCAAACCAATAGTAAACATTGATCTCCTTGCTATGCCAAAACCGATGCAATGGTTGCGCCAGTAAACCCAGTGCCTGTGTGCGTAGGGGGTTTAGATTTTCTAAGAATTTTTTATATTCATCGGAATCACCATTATCGAACGGTGCAATTTCAATGAGCTCTCCTGTCGCTAGCATATCTAGAACCTGCGGCCCAATGACCCCTTTTGATAAATAATAGTAGAGTTCTTCAGGAAGCCTTTGCCCAATGAATTCGTGTACGTCTGAAGGTGCCTCGGCGAAATCCAATGGCTCTGCCTTGCCATCGGAGGTGAATATAGCGTGATGCTTTACGGCAGCCCTGGCTTTTCGGTACCTATCCAGGTATCCTGATTGTTGAATCGGCTCCGGGTGAGTGCTGACAACAGTGGCGACATTCCGACACCGTTTAAGCAATTCTACCGAGCTCATGAAAGCGTTGTGAGGAGAGCCCTCAAAAGGTGGAAACGCACGACATATTTCGGACCCCGCAAGCACACAAGCATCAATGAACATGTCGTTTGTCAATTGGAGATCCGAGAGGATTTTCTGCTTGTTAATCCAGGTGAAAGAACCGCCCTGTCCTGGATTGAGATGTACAATAACTTTCTCAACATCAAAGAAGAAAAGTTCGGAGTTCCCACAAATGGAATCAACGAATCCATTTTTTTCGAGGTAAACTAACTAGGCAGGGCATCAGAAGGCATGGAAGGTTAAGTTTTGAATGAGACCTCGATATCGTACCTGAGGCCATGCTGAGTAAGGAGCGACCTGCAAGTCTACTGCGCACTCGTGTAGAATTTTTATGAAATATTTGTAAACCTCGTGTGGTTGCAGAGTTCCTAGAAATCCATAAATACTCTGCGGAAACAAAACATCAATGGGGGCCGCGGGTTCTCGTACCAGCTGCACCAAAGGCCTCCACAGCTTCGCTTGCCAGACCCTGATCGTAGAGATCCCATGCTTGTGATCTCTTTGCTGGCCCGTCATCGTTAACACTGAATGGTTTCTCGTTGCGCACAATTTTCAAGCCCGAAAAGACAAAAACAGGCTTAATCCCAGCCTTCTGGAAATCTTCTATGTCTCCTTCTACCGCATATCTCAGTCCAAAAGGGAACCCTCCTAGTGCAGTAACCAGAGGCTCCTTTGATGGAGAAGTGGTAAGTAATCGGAGGAGGTAATGGTCTGCCTCGATTCCGATAGTAGTATCCTTGAGAACAGACAGTGGAAGTGTCTGCGACTTGTTCTGGGACGTGGCCCAATTATCAAGGCTACGGACTGTGAGATGGGGGTTAGCGCATACATCCTCGGGGGAACAGAGGATGGATTCATACTAGGCATTTCTAAATGGTGTATCGAGGACAGGCAAGCAACAAAATGCAAAAGATAACGAATGCAAGGGCAATTTTAGGGAAAGATGAGGAAACGTATCTCCAAAGAAGTGGCTATCGTACTGGCTTAGTGGGTGAAGTGGAAGTGGAAAAGATCCCCAAGAACAGGCTATCCGCTTCCCCCAGCCAGTGGAATGGAGTGTTGGGTTAAGAATAAAGAGGCCAATTGGAGATGGCGTTCAGGAGGATGAAGCCTGGCGTAGACTAACCTTGAAGGGCTTGAGGGCTTGAAGGCTTGAATTCATGATTTTTCGCCAAGACCGCCGTTTGGTGTTTTGGACCCTTGGACGACGGTCCCCCACCCACCAATATCTTGACCTTAACCTCAATTCAAAGCCCATTGAGAGGTCCTAGGTTACAATCTGGTCTGTGATACCAGGTAAATTGGGATATAGTGTTGGTATGTACCGTACAGCGGATAGATACCTTATTCCATGGGGGCTACCGTGATCGAACTTATGCTGCCGCACCATAGTTTTCCATACTCGTGAGATAGCAGTACCGGGTTGTTAGGCCTTTGATACCTATTATATCATCCCGTAATGTGACGGTCTGGCTGCGCATCTACCGGTGCTGGATTATATAGCGCATCTAGTTTACAGTGCCAAGGTGTAACTCAGCCGACCCAACTTCATCCCTTTGATTTTAGATTCAGCGTGTGGGGCTATTTTGCGTCCTCATCTCACCCCCGACTACATTAACAACCCAGAGCTACACTCCCCACCATGTCATCGTCTGTCTCTTTAATTCCATTAGCAGATACTAAAGAATGCGCAGAACGCCTTCTTGAAGCAGCAGAGACACTCGGCTTTGTCTACATTACCCTCGAGGGCAGTGACATCCCACCAGAGAAGGTGGAGCGGATGTTTGATATTGTTTGTCCCCTTGCACCCCTCCGTGGTCGGTGCCATTTCCTAAAGCTCGACTGATGCTTCCTCGTCTTCCAGTCCAAGAAGTTTTTCGCCTCGCCTCAAGAAGAGAAAGCCAAATGTCACATCTCACCAGACAACAGGGGCTGGAGCTCTATGCACACTGAGATTTTAGACCCTGAGCACCAACGCCGAGGGGATTTCAAAGAGTTAGCATACCGAATCTACGACACCATCTTCTAGTTTGTGTGAGTAACTCATGAGGCCAATAGAGCATTTAACTTGGGGGAGTTCAAAGACGGGCGAGCTCAACAACTCTTACCACCTGCGCTCCAAGACCACGAGTCGGAGTTGAACGAGTTTTCAGATTATTGTTACAACCTGTGTCTAAAGCTATTAAGGTTGTTTGGTATGGCATTGAAGGTAGGTCGCAGGCAAACTCCACTCAGAACAAGCTAACCTGAAATTCGAAAGATCAACGAGGCAGAGGGAGGAAAAGAGTGGTTCACGTCCCGTCACTCGCGTTCCGAAGGCCCCTCTGGGTCTGTCCTCCGACTGTTATTCTATCCGAACTTGAGCGCCCATCCAGACTTTGACCCTAAGCTTGATACTCGGGCTGGTGCACATAGTGATTATGGCAGGTATGTCTAGACCCCGCTCCAGCCACCTCCAAGTGCTGGTACTAACGCTCGATCCGAGCATCACATTATTATTCCAACGCCCCTCTGAACCGGGGCTCGAGATCCTTCACCCATACTTAAAGACCTGGCATCCAGTACCTGTTATGCCTAAAGCAATCTTGGTTAACATTGGGGATCTCTTGTCCCATTGGACCGCGGGTCTCCTTCGGTCAACGGTACATAGGGTCGTGACGCCTGATCCCGGAACTGAGGGGCATAAGGACCGTTATAGCATGGCTTTCTTCTGCCATCCAGCATACCCCACCTTACTGACGCCGGTTCCAAGCGAAATAATTAGATCTAGGGGTGAAAGGGGTGCAAATGATGCTGAAAGAACCCTAACTTCTCTGGATCATCTCAAGAGTCGTTTGTCATCTGCTTACGGATGGAAATCTGAACCAGCTTAATTTGAATTATGCTAGGGCGTGCTGCTTGCACGCCTCCCTGAATTTGATGCACTCTTCTTAGCACCGTATAAGTCTAGCAATACTTATTTATACAACTTGGACTCTTAAAACCTTCATAACTTCTATTTGTCTACACTACCGATTCCTCTTGTATACCTAGATATGATTCCCGAGCCAAAAAAACCCGCCGTATCCTCAAAACAAAGCACCCACTCTCAGACATCCGACCTAAGTAAACATCGTCAAAGGGAAGCAACAGCTATACAAATGGCTCTACTCTAAGGATCTAAGACTAATGAACACGAAAAGAGAAAAAAAGAAGAAAGAGAAAGGGTTCTTAATCACAGAACCCGATCTAGGGAACAGGCTCCTTGGTGGCCTAGTCGATGGTTAGCTGAGAGAAAGTCTTTGCTCAATCTTCCTCATAAGCTTGTTGGTTTGCTCAGCAAGGGTCAGTGTTAGGATCTGCGAGAAATGTTAGCCTTTTGAAACAGCGCGTGCGTGGGTGAGTAGGTAAATGGATAGATGGATGAGGGGATGGGTGTGTATGTGAAGAGGAAGCTCACTGTATGCGGCAATATCCTCGCCAAGTGGGCGAAGTAGCCCTTATAGATTGCAAAAAGACCCTCCGTTCGGACAGTCTTCATCAAACAATCAAAAGCACCAGTGTACAGGTTCCCGCTCTGGTTGTACATTCTCGACATCACGGTATCTTGCAGTGGCATCAGCACCTGGTCGACACACATAACACCATCACAGATAGGAGAACAAAGAGAAAAGCTTACCAGGAGGATGCATAACACAACAAACCACAAACCCGCTAACCGTGCTGCTGGCAAGATGCAACCCCACCCCCTCCTGCAGACCAAAGTACTTCTGCAACCTCCTCTTCGCAAAAAAGTAGGTGGGCAATTGCACACTGCTGCCAAAGCCAGTCCTGACCATAGCGGAACCCACACCCCTATACAATCCCTTGAACCCTTCAGTCCGGCCAATAGTCCTGAAGCCGTCAACGGCGTTACGGTATTTGTGCTGCGTGCCCACAGGAAGGAACGGGGAGTACGATTGCAGCCGCGTCTTCACGAGGAAGAATGGTGACCCGACCATCGCTCCCAGAATGCCGGAACTGGCACCGGCGAAGACGTTCACGCCAATGGATTGGTAGTGAGGGTCGTTGTGGATTAGGCGTGTAGCCGAGCTGCGGATTGGCTCGTAGAAGCCGAGACGGCAGCCGTTTAGCATGGTTTGATAGCAGTACTTTTGGGGACATCGGTTTGTTAGTTCTTGAGCTTTCTATCTTCTCAGCCTGGAGGTGGATTGATGGCTATCGGAAAATATATGCAGAGTGAAGGGAGTATTCACAGCAGCGCCCAAGCCAGCCATTAAGCCGTGCAGTCCTTCATTTGTCAAGATCACTCGAACACCCTGAAATACACCTGTGTAGACTCGTTTCGTTTCCGACTTTGCTGAAAGCTCGCCTTGGAGTTGGAGTCTGGTCGTCTCCATAAAACTCTTTGTAAGCGCAGCTCATTCCCCTCTCCTCCTCCCCAACCCTTCTCCCCCAACCCAAAACCAGTGTATGTATGTATGTGCGTGTGCAATGTGCGCGATTTTGCAATTATGATACACACCTTGTTTTCACCGTTTCGAAGCCGTGAGTGACCGTTACTGCTCCACAGGCTGCGATTCCACCGGCGATGAAGCCGCCTAATGTCGTAGACATTGTGCCTTCCGGCCGAGTTCACGACGGTGGTAGTGGTGCGCGCGCGAGGGGATGGTAAAGGAGATGTGGCGGAGAAGATGATAGTAGAACAGGGTCGACCGATACGTAGTAGGATAGGAAGGGGTTGCAAGATGCTATGTCCTGTCAGAGGCACCCAACCCCAAGGTCGAAGAGCGTTTATGCAAGTTTTCGAGTTGAAGAACTTTGAAGTGTGTATGGCAGCGCCTTTTCCGCACACAAATCTGGCAGATCCACCTAAAACTTGGCACTCGAAACCCACTTTTTCGGCTCTAGGGCCGAATGCCTCTGCTTTGTGGTGGTAGGGACAGCATGAAGAAGGCTCCTACGAGTACAGTAAAATACCATGATAATATTATTATAATATTATTATCATACCTATTCCGGTCCCGAGTTTGAAAGTACTCGAGACCAAGACTGGACTGACAAACAAACCGTCGCTCAGTCTTCAAAGAGGATAATGCACGGATACCCTCCGAAAGTACCTCTTGCGAAAGGCTAAACAGGGGATCGATACCGGCAACTCCAGCAAGGTTTCATTGTAGCCTATCACTCCAGATATCGTTTTGTCCTGCCAGGAAAGATACCGGCAGGGAACATCACTGATTTCCCAGTCTGGCCCGACGGGGAGAGAGGAAAGAGGAGAGGAAAAGAAAAAGGGAAACAAGCTTTCAGCGGTGGTTAGGGCTGTCTCATGCACAAGTAACGGTGCGGTACCGGTTCCCTGCATCTTTTGGCCCAGAGCCTCAGATCACATCGTCACACGTCTTACATAGTTTTAACCGTAACGAGAGTAATGGCGTAGCTTCTGATACAGGTAGGGTATGTGCTCGAGCACCCCTATGATACAGTGCTGTATGATCCGATGCCGGCACATTGCTTGAACAAACGAACTAACGAACAAACACGCTTTACACCCGATAACCCACAAACAACCCATACCCTCACCATCCTCCTCACATAGTTTTATATACAACCCGCATCCACCAACCCCTCTCAGAACAAAGAAAAAGCGTCAAGATCAACAACACCTGCACCGAATAGCACTCGAACAAGTGCTCTCCTCTAGCTCCATCTCAGGTCAAACCCTACCCCCTAGAACACTATCAAGATGGCAGCAGCAAACCCTCTCCACCGCCAACCAGAATCAACCAAGCTCAGCGAGACAATAACCCGCTACCGCCCCTCGAAGGCCTTCTCGAATTTCGCCCAGGGAGCAGAGGTAACCTCGTTGGACTTTGACGACACTGGCGAATTCTGCATAGCGACGGGAGATGATGAGACGCTACAATTGTACGACTGCAAACTTGGGAAGCATAGTAAGACGCTGTACTCGAAGAAATATGGGTGTCACCTTGCGCGGTTCACACATTTGCAAAGCAATGTGATTTACGCTTCTACGAAGGAAAATGGTATGGAATACTTTGCTATTACTGCCCATTGCCCTCAAGGGGTGCAAGATAATGTTCACGACAATAATTGACCCTCCTGGCTCCTACAGACACAATTCGCTACCTCTCCCTCCACGATAACAGCTACATCCGGTACTTTAAAGGACACAAGCGGCCCGTGACCTCTTTGGAAGTCTCCCCAGTCGACGACCAATTCATATCCTGCAGCAACGATGACACCGTCCGGGTCTGGGACCTGCGCTCACACAATTGCGCGGGCCTGCTAAACATAACCGCCCCCTCCCTCGCCGCCTTCGACCCGTCGGGCATCATCTTCGCCGTAGCCGCACAGTCCGCCAGCGCGATCCTCCTCTACGATCTCCGCAACTACGACAAGCAGCCCTTCACCACGTTCACCCTCACTGACGACAGCTTCCTGTCGCAGTACTCCTACCCGCCCCGCATGCCCGCGTGGAGCAAACTCGAGTTCAGCAATGACGGGAAACACATGCTCATCGGAACGCGCGGGCAAGCTCACTACGTTGTCGATTCGTTCGCTGGGGACACGGCGCAGTTCGTGTACAGGGCGAAGCGGCCGAACGGGCCCACGAGCCCAAAGAAGCTCGAGACCTCGGGGGATATATGCTTTACCCCGGACGCTAGGTACCTCGTTGGCGGCCAGGGTGAACGCGGGGTCGTCGTTTGGGACTCGTGGATGCCGGCGGACGAGAAGAAGACTTTAAAACCGTTCATCGAACTCGCAGAGAACACGAAGAGCATGGCGTCGGTTGTCTCGTTCAACCCGAAAATGAACCTCTTCGCAACAGCGCATAAGGACGTGGTATGTTATTTATTATCTCTGATTCCCATCGCCCCACCCCCCGGGGGGGTTGAGCCGAACGAATGCATTATTTTACACTACATCTGCCAAATCCGGGCCTCCGGTTTTTTTGTACTCGAGTATTGATCCCCGGCTAACCCATGCTCTCTATTGTAGACATTCTGGCTGCCAGAACAACACGCCCCCGACGCACCATCTCCAAGCGCAGCGCCGACTTCCGCTCGATAGACCGACTTTTTTTCTTTTTCTTTTTCTTTCTTTTCCTCTCCTCCAAGCTGGCACTAGCTGATCGAGCACTTTCTACCTCTCCTCTCCTCGACTCTCTGGGTTTTGAGCATGAAGCCAGATTTGGATTTGGCAAAATCAGGTTCAGCTTCAATGAGGGGTCTCTTCTCTTCTTTCATTTCATTATCTTCCTTTTTACTGGATTGGATCGATTGGGTGGGCGCTGCACTGTAGTATAGGGTTATTATTTCACCTCATTTCATTACCACTCTTATCATATCTCATGAGCGGGAGGAGGGAATGAATGAAGGGGGCTAGGGGAAGCGGATAGCAGAGCACCCACGAGAGTCTGTCTGTACCACCAAAAGTACAGCGCAGTAAGTTGCCGATGTCAAAGAAAGCTTATGACAAGACCATCGCATCGCATCGCCCAGAAGAGAAGAGAACAAGTAAGCAGCTAAAGGTCCAGACCAAGATAGAGTACACTAATCTCAACATAGGAATCTAAGAAGGCAAAATCCATTCCACCCCCCCTCCCCCGACTGCCAGTACCGTAAACCACCATACCGTAGACCAATTTACCATCAAGATATAATAATACCAACGACGATAACCGTACCACCAGCCCAGCTCGATAATGCATACCACCACCATCCTAACACCAGCTTCGCCCATACCATCATCACATCATATTATGTTAGAAGGTAGGAAGAAGAAAAAAGAAAAAAAAGAAAAAAACAAAGAAAAACAATCTGGACAATAGATAAGGCTTAAAAAGAAAAGGGAAAAGAAGGAAGAAAAAAACGAAATCACATACTGCACTGCACTGCGCTCAAGTACTCGAGTATACCGGTATATGAAGCCCCTTCAGCGCCTCAAAGCTCGATTTATGATACAACCGCAGTGGGCAAGGAAGTATGCACGAGCAGTATCGTAAGTTAAACAGTTCATGGGACGGCTCGTGATGTGAGAATCCCGGGCCGGTACCGTACAAGTATGGCGTTTTTAGACTAGGCCAGGGTCATGGTGTGCGAATACGGTACTCGGGTGGTGCGCGTATAGGCCACACACCGCCCCGTTACCCCGGATCTCGATAGGCTGTATATCATATATTCTGTGTGGCCCAGGTTTCTTTATCAAAATTTAACCTGTTGCCCGGGAGGGTAGGGCGCCGCTGTAAGTGAGGAAGTATGAATGCCGTGACAGTGGCCGGGGGGGGGGTTCCCCACTACGAGGACAAGTACAGTACCAGGGGAATAGCTGCTCACTAACTTTATCGTGGGTATTTGTATATATGTTCGATATAAAGGGAGGAATGAGATATGATAATATTATAATATAATAGATTGGACACGACGAGGAAGGGGGGGGGGGGCAAGAAAGAGAGGGAAAAACGTCCCCGCTGGTGTGGCAGTCCCCGCAACGCCTGGAGTACTCGAGTATGGTAAGGCAAGAAAAAAAGATGCTATATAAAGTTAGTAGAGAGAGGGAAAAGCAAGAAATAAAAAGGCGAGAGAGAGGCAAACCGTTTTTTTGACAAAGGAAGCAAAAAAGTAAAGATGAAATAAGAAAGGTGAAAACAGAAAAGTGAAACACCAGTCGGGCGAACGTTCAAATCAGATCAACATATTTTTTATCCGAGTAAATTAGAACCAACCGGACGAAAGGATGAAGCAAAAGCAAGCAGAAGAAAATTTAAAAAGAAAATTTAAAAATTTAAAAAGACAGGAACGGCTATCGATGCAAGTCAGTAATAAATAAATTACTATAACGAATCAGAAACGATATATGAGCAGGAAAAAAAAAGAGGTGAGAGAAATAGAATAACCCAATTGCGTAATTTCACGGCGCAGAATTGCACCTATATCAATTGTTCCCCTCGGTTAGCTGCAGTTCAGTGTGGGGCATTCGAGTGATCGAGAGAATCGGGGTATCAAAGCCCGTAGCGCGAAAATAGCCAATACGAGGAGAGGGAAAGAAAGGACAAAAACTGTCGTGGATTACATGGTATAGCACTCACCTTATGCAAAGGAGTTTATGCTCTCCCCTTCTCGATTGTTTAGCTTTGAAGGATGTCCCTCCGCATCTGCAAAACCCGCGAATCAGTCAATGATCGTCGGGGCCCCAAAAGAAAAGAAGAAAAAAGCCAAAAGACTGGTGGAGGTCTGGATGCTGGGCTAATTTGAAAGATGGGCGAACTAGACAAACCTTTTACATTTGACTGCCTCACTCTCACTCTCGTCCCCTTCCCCGTCGCTGCTAAAAACCTCATCCGCACTGTCGTCAGAGCCCGTCGTCATCCTAGATCCCCGTCTTAATTTTGCAGTCGCTGCTATAGTGGCAGTGCTGGCGTCTGAGGTGGGCACATGTTTGAGATTGTGGTATGCCAAGTTTTCGTCGGCTTCCTGTATCATACGATCATTGCCAGTCACTGGCATCGTTGCGCTACTTCCTGGCCGCTCCCCTTCCCCGAGAGCCGACTTTCCGGGGCTCCTCATGTTAGCCGTACCACCTTCCAAGTTTCTTTGATGCACGGTGTCATTTGCAATTGAGGTTGCTCTTGAACGTACACTACCTGACCGTGCGAACCGACCCGTGGTCCCATTCGAGCCAATTGATATGGTACCCATTGACTTTCGGGGAGAGACGCTTCGGTTTCTACTAGAGCTACCATCACCAAATCTCCCTCCCCCAATCGAGCCATCCAAGCTCCCACTGGATGCTATACTCTGTCTCCAAGAAAGGATTCTATCAGAGCCATGTGACAACGAGTTTCTCCGTCTTCCCCCAAATACACCACTCCCAATTTTCTTTGAAAACGTCGACGACGTTTCCCAAGACTCATTCTTGCGTTTCACATGAGCACAATCCTGCCGAAAAACTTTGATGCGTCCGGTATAGTCTGCAGTGACAATTATATTCCCATCTGGGTGTGTTGATCTGGCCACGTAGGCGGGCGATTCCTCTGGAGCTTTCGGTATGTGAGAAGTTGCATGATCATCATCCGAGAGCTTTCCCACCGCCGATGGCTCGGCTTCTTTCTTTGAAGAAACTGAATCAGATCTGCTAACAAGGGTAATTGGTGGTGGGTTGCACAGATCGTAAAGCGGATCTCCCGAGCTCCCCAGTAACTGTCTCGTCTTTGTAGGAGCCATAACTCCGACGGTCACAATTGCGGGATGGGCTGCATGGTGTTTAACAGTTGTCCTATGATACCAGAATGGATAAACATCTTACCCTCAAAGTACTCGACCGGCTTCTTATCCTTCTTTTCAGTCTCTCCTAATCCGACGTTCCAAATGTAAACCCGCCTATCCTCACTTCCACTGATGACATATTTAGCATCGTCACTAAAGGTAGCGTGAATCTGACTACATGTATTCTCATAGCCCTTAAACTTTAACTCAAGGGTCTTGTCTCTAGCATTGTACATCCGGACCCGTGAATCGTTACTAGTAATCAACAATTTGACTTCACCATTCGGGTCATCAGGCGGAAATGTGATGGTCTCGATTCCAGTAATCTTGCTCCCTTTCGCATTCCTGCCGTGAGACGATCTCACATGAACCTGAGTATTATATCTTAGCCCCTCAGTTTCATAGAATAGGCATAATCCACTCAAACAACCTGCAATGGCCATTCGTCCATCGGGAGTGAAGGCCACAGCTGTTATCAAATCGGGGAGCTCATTCCAGAAAGCAACACTTTTGTCCGGTATACTCCACAGTCTCAACTTGGAATCCAATGAACCAGCTAGAAAGAAGCGATCATCCGTAGGATGAAACACTATAGCTGTAACAAAGTCGCTGTGTTGAAAAGCGCAGAGACACTCTTTCCTGGACACGTGCCAAAGCCTGACCGTCTTGTCCATAGATGAGGACAAAAGAAAATTATTCTACCCGTTATTAGCAGGTGCATAATAGACTAATTATTTCTTCTTAAACTACCCACCTTGCTCCAGCTCAGATCCAAAACATCTGCAGTATGTCCAGCGTACTCATGAATTGGTTCCGGTAGAAAAACAGGGGCGTTCAACCGTACGCCGCTATCATTGGGGTACATTCCTCCAAGCGTGGCCCCTGCCGCGTCTTCCGTGTTTATATAATATATTATGTTTAACGCGTTTTCGTGGGCTTCCCTCTCTTCCTTGGTACCAATAACCTGCCAAACCCGTACTATCTTGTCCTGTCCCCCCGCAGCAAGATATCGACCATCCTTACTAAACTTCATAGCCCATATAGCCCCGCTCTTATGTTTCGGGAGTGCCGGCGGCAATGACGAAAGATTGGCCGTACTACCGGCCGCTGACTTCCCATCCTCTTCGTAGGACGGCTTCCGGTACAGCTCCTGTGCCAAAAATGTTTGGTCGAAATCACGTTTCGGCTTATTGCGGGAACGAACCTGCAGGAAGTCTGTTAGCCCCAGCACCCTCAGACTAGCTGCTGGAGCACGTGGGCTCCTTACCCTGATATACTTTGGTGGTGCAGGAAACTGAGGTATATACCCAATTGGTTGGGAAAAGACGTGAGCATCCATTCCTTCAGTGCGTATGTCTCCCTCGGACGTATCTTCGTCGTTGGATATATCGCCACCCTTTTTCTTCCCTCCCATTATGCGGCTGAGAAAAGAAACGCCCTTCCTACGTGGTGTCAGCCTTGGGTATTCCCCGGATTCTGCGGGAGGGGATACGGACTTCTTTTCCCCACCCCGAGGCTGTGCATCCGTATTCCTCGTTGTTGCATCTGGAGCGTTCCCCTCCCCGATCCCACCCACACTCTCGCCCGGATTCCGAGCCATCGAATCATCATAGCTATCTTTACGCAACTTTTGCCGAAGTGTGTTTTCAGTTCCAGTGCGACGGAGTATCTGCATCGTTAATGGGTCAATAGCAGCTGTGTTGTCCAAGCCCATTCCCTTATTCTTAACTTTTGGTGATTGGAGCTTCTCGGGATCAGCGGTAAGAGCAGGGGATATGGAAGGCTTCGAGAACTTTGAAGGCAGGGAGCCGCTTGCTGAGGGTGCTAGAGATGGTTGAAAACCGGCCGTCGTCAGCGTCTCGCAATAGAGGTTTAAGAGAGGAGAAAGAACTCCTAGTGTTTTGTTAGTTTGTTAATTAGCGGGGCATACCATTAGGTCCATCCCCGCCGGTAGAAGAAGTAGCCCTCCCATTTTCAGGGACTGGATCGCTGGTAGGTGCTATGGGAGAGGGTAAAGGAGTGTTTCGGGCAGGATTCTCCGCTGCCCCAGATTTCGAGAGCGGTATGTCTGCCGAAGGGAGTGCGGGTATTGACGTGCTCGTCATCGCTTCTTATCGCGTGGAGGAACGTTGCAACAGTATCGTGTATCACCCAAGTAAACCTCAGTCTAAGAACTACCGGGAATGACGTCCCCACAGGGGGATTTCAAGCGGAAATATGAGATCAAAAACAAAATAGAAATATATAGGTTTGTAATTAAAGCAGAGAACACGCGAAAAGGTATGAAGGCGCTTAAGAATCCGAATATTCAAACCCTTTGGATGTCATGGAATAACCTACTTTTGAACAAAGTAGAACGTTACAGTCAGAGAACCACCACTGTGCCATGGCAATAAAAGAGTGCTAATCTAAAGCACCCGTACCGCTGACCGCAGTAACTTATTTTCCGTAGCCGAGTCCCTGGCCCAAGCCATCCGAGCAGAGCCCTTCTCCCTCCCTGCAAGGTTACGAGTATTCCTAATGTCCCTTTCCTAAATGCCATCCATATACTCGAGTATCAGTACTCGAGTACCGTAGGTTAGGCAACAAGTGCCTGGCATTTGGCCTATTGTCGCGGTATCTCGGTTAAAGATCCCCTTGGTAAAGCTTTGCTGTCAGTCTTTCTCTCTCTCTCTCTCTTCCTCCCCAGATTCCGCTGTTCACACCACCAAAACGCGATAGCTTGTTTTAGCCTTGTATCGTGCTCCACTTCGGCGATCTGGACTTTCCGAACCCGAGTTGATTTTCGGTGCAACGCCTCGGTTACATTCCAGAATCCCCGCACTGCGATATGATTTATGGGTTTATTGGATGCTACAGATCAGCTGCAGGGAAATACCATGTTCCCATGGGCTCGAAACGTGCTCCCAATGAACCAATAGACTGGACCGGGCCAGCATGACTGGGTGAGGGGGGCATCTGATCCAAAGGCGAGCCTCGGCCAATGACACAAGAACGAGGTCCTTGACGAGAGGTTCTTTGAGGGAAACGGTTAAGGTGGGACAGTCCGCATGCTACCATTACCGGTATTGCGACCCCCCATACATAGTCTACTGGAGGCTGACCACTTCTGCCTGAATCGCTGTTCCAAAACCATATCAGCACGATACTTGTCCCGGGCTATAAGAACTCGAAACTAGGGACGAAAGAAACGTAGTAAAAAAATTTGTGTGCATCCGAGCCTCAATACAAAATATTCTTCCGCTTTCAGGCCCCGATATTTATCGCCTGAGATAGGTGCTTGAATATAAGTATACGGAGTGCCATTATAGCACAGACGCGTCTCATCACATTAGAGAAAAGGTGCAGAATCGAAGTTGCCCCAATCGTTAGTACATCTCCTTATGGTGCTGCCGGTACCGTAAAATCTCGTGAAATCCACCATCTCCGGCAGCCGCTAATCTCTGGGGTTTGAGTCAAAAGTTCTCAAGAAGGATTAGTGCTTTCCTGACACGGTATAGCCTGAGTCATTTGGCTGTGTTAGATCTCGTTAATCCGACAAGCTAAACCTATCTTGGGCTGAT
>Ga0307513_10003838_pt1 | contig 20229 bp, 27 predicted proteins | sample 15_EM_MG_FD_202174 | JGI IMG/M metagenome (GOLD analysis project Ga0307513, IMG submission 202174) | Populus trichocarpa ectomycorrhiza microbial communities from riparian zone in the Pacific Northwest, United States - 15_EM | ecosystem: Host-associated > Plants > Roots > Unclassified | place...
GCTCCCGCCTCACTGAGAATATTTCTTATCTTGAAAAGTGCTAGCAACCGAGCCACCACCCGTCCTTGTATATCTCCATAGTTCGCTTCCCCACCAGTCTGGACCCATACCCAATCGTTTCTGGGGCCACAGTTACGGAATGTCTTTGTTTCAGTGCAGCGGGCCTGGTGGATCTGGAACCTGTCAGTTTCCTGAAAGTCGGTAACTGGAATTTCAAGCTGAGCAAATCCTTCTACAGGGAGTAATCCTAGTTCGGTGGGGTCAGCTCGCAACCGCCGGTCATCCGCAGCAGTCTGCCTAGTAAAACGTAGTATCTCCTGCATCATGTCGGAATATTGGATATTGAGGATTGCACATAGTTCGGTCAGCGTGCTGGTGTTCTTCATACGGCCTTTAAGAACCCGGCGAGGCGTAGTGTGACTTGAAAAAGCCGGCATTTCCATACCACTATCTCCAGCCACGATCATACCTTTAACTTTCGAAAGTGCTTCTATAGTCTGCAACCTCATTCCTAGGGCATGTTGGCGGCCATATTGCAACAAGATCTGCCGGACGGCGTCATTCGTGTTTGACCTGCGGTATCCATCTTTAATCTGATCCTTATGTGCTAGTTCACCGATCTCTGTGGAATACATTGATCTGGATCCAAAACGCCGTACGTGGGAGGCAAAGTGAGTCAGGTAGTGAATCTTGATGAAGTTGAAGTGGTTCTCACGCCGTATCAAATCCGCCCGCCGATCGGACCTTTCAACCCTCTCTTGATCAGCCTGTCGACGGCGATTAGCGCCGGTTCATCAGCAAAAGAAAAAGGTTACACCTGGACACACCCCGTGCTCCCTGTGCGTCTGGCGGTCCAGGCGCATAAAACGTAAACTCGTGTCCTGGGTGTGCGGTCTTTTATTAGGTGCTGGTGGAAAGGGGTCCATGCCGCCCGGACGCACCTGACGCAACCATGCACTCAGAAGGTATCCGACGCAGAAAGGTTCTCTAGACGCAAAACGGTTCTCCGGACGCAACGCGATAGGATACTAGAATAGTGGAAGTACTCAGGTGTAACTGGCTATCATCAGATACCTCCTAAGTCAACAACTCTTACCTTCGAGGACTTTGAATGAGTTAGTGAAAATTGTGGAGAATATCCCAATTGTCCGGAAAGATCCAGCCAGTATTACTCAGGTTTACTTATTTGAGTCATTTAGATACTAAAATAGGAATATATTTATTAAAGCTACTCTAGAAAACAGTAGCACTCGGTAGCTAACGATTTAAAGTACTTGCCCGGAGAACTAAAGTACAAAAGTATGGATAACCTTTAAACCAGGGGTCGGACAGTTCCCGGACAGAGTCCGTTGGATTCCGCTCGGCGAGGGGAATTGAATGGTATAGCTCTCGAAGGGTCCACATAGCTATAGAAGTCAGGAGGGTGAAAAAGGGAGATACCTCAGCGAGCAGATGTCCGCCAGACTCGGGAAGGGTCTCATTGGAGTCCGCTCGCCGAGGGGAATCGAATGGTATAGGTTTCGGAGCGTCCGCATGGCTATAGCAGTCAGCAGTATGAAAAAGGCAGATATCTCGGAGGGCAGATGTCCGGCAGAGTCGGGAAGGGCCTCATTGGAGTCCGCTCACCGAGGGGAATCGAATGGTATAGGCCTCGAAGCGTCCGCATGCCTGTAGCACCCAGTAGCCAACAATTTGAAAGGACTTGCCCTGGGAACTCTAGTACAAAAGTATGCATAGCCATTCAGCCAGTGGTCGGACAGCATCGGGACAGGGTGCGTTGGAATCCGCCGGTCGACGGGAATCTAATGGTATAGGTTTCAAAGCGTCCGCATGCCTGTAGCACCCAGTGGCCAACAATCTGAAAGTACTTGCCCGGGGAACTCAAGTACAAAGGTTTGGATAACATTTCAACCAGTGGTCGGACAGCGTCGGGAGAGGGTGTGTTGGAATCCGCTGGTCGAGGGGAATCGGGTGGTGTAGGCTTTGAAGCATCCGCATGGCTGTAGAGGTCAGCAGGATGAAAAAGGCAGATATCTCAGGGGGCAGATGTCCGGCAGAGTCGGGAAGGGTCTCATTGGAGTCTGCTCGCCGAGGGGAATTGAATGGTATAGGTCTCGAAGCGTCCGCATGCCTGTAGCACTGAGTAGCCAACAATTTGAAAGTACTTACTCGGGAAACTCAAGTACAAAGGTTTGGATAACATTTCAACCAGTGGTCGGACAGCGTCGGGATAGGGTTCGTTGGAATCCCCCGGTCGAGGGGAATCGACTGGTATAGGTTTCGAAGTGTCCGCCTGGCTATAGCGGTCAGCTGGATGAAAAAGGCTGATATCTCAGCGGGCACATGTTCGGCAGAGTCAGGGAGGGTCTCATTCGAGTCCGCTCGCCGAGGGGAATTGAGTGGTATAGGTCCCGAAGCGTCCGCATGCCTGTAGCACTCTGTAGCCAACAATTTGAAGATACTTACCCGGGGAACGCAAGTACAAAAGAATGGATAACCCTGCAACCAGTGGTCCGACAGCGTTGGGACAGGGTGCGTTGGAATGCGCCAGTCGAGGGGAATCGAAAGGTATAGCTCTCGCAGCGTCCTCATGGCCATAGAGGTCAGCAGCAAGGAAAAGGCAGATATCTCAGCGCGCAGATGTCTGGCAGAGTCCGGGAGGGCCTCATTCGAGTCCGCTCGTCTAGGGGAATTGAATGGTATAGGTCTCGAAGTGTCCATATGTCTGTAGCACTCAGTAGCCAACAATTGGGAAGTACTTACCCGGGGAACTCAAGTACAAAAAAATGGATAACTGTGCAACCAGTGGTCGGACAGCGTCGGGACAGGGGGCGTTGGAATCCGCAGGTAGAGGGGAATCGAATGGTATAGGCTTCGAAGAGTCCGCATCGCTGCAGAGGTCAGCAAGGAGAAAAAGGGGGATACCTCAGCGGGCAGATGTCCGGCAGAGTCGGGAAGGGTCTCATTGGAGTCGGCTTGCCGAGGGGAATCGAATGGTATAGGTTTCAGAGCGTCCGCATGGCTATTGTGGTCAGCAGGCAGACAAAGGCAGATACCTCACGGGGCACTAGCAGATGTCCGCTAGAGTCAGGAAGGGCCTCATTGGAATCCGCTCGCTTAGCGGTCATGAATAGTGTCAACCAGGATGGAAGAGCATGCCCCTCTCCCAAGGTTGATATTATTCAATAGTTCAACTGATTCAATCATGAAGCTTGATGCGAGGTGTGAAAGAACTTAGAAGCCTTTTGCGAGCCTTGTTAGTGGTGATTAAATAAGGGGTATGTTTTGGGTCGTTACCGGGACAATAGATGGTTAGTCATCCTATCTTAAGCTCCTTTTTTGTCTGCATAGCCTTTGTCTGGTGATGAAGTAGTTAGTTGTAAGTAGAGGCGATCAGAGGCATGGATAGATCGCCAATGCAAACCCCGACTGGTCGCTTACCTTGGTGTTCTTCGGGAGATTAGGCTGTGAAATGGCCCATCCGGGTGCACTGGGCGGACAGGATGCGGGTTGTATTGCACCCAATGGACTAGGATGCAACCATTCTGCTGGGGCCCTCTGAGGGTGCGCTGGGCGGACAGGATGCTCCAGGCGGATTTCCTGCGTCCGGACGCAATGCCTATCCGTCTGAAGCAAATGATTTTTTGGCTGATGTCCCAGACTAAATGGAGTGGCCACTGGTCACTGATTTGCAGATGCGGGCAAAGCACAGCGGATGCCGATCGCAGTATCTGCATACAGTAAAGAAGGCTATAACAGTACTCTGTAAGCTCAATAGTGAGGATCCTACAGCCTGCGCACGAAGAGTGGAATACCTACTAGAGGAGGATAGGTTCACTTGCCCGCCTGGCAGCTATGAGGTATCTTTTTCACATTTGTCGAGATTGTTTCTGATCGCAGTGAGACTAAATCAATCTGATCCGACGGACTGCCAATCTCTCCTAGATTCGTAGCACGGCAGATGCCGTGCACGATATTTGCTCAATATTACGCCGGCCGGAAAAGGAAAGGCATAACAGATGAGGGTTTCCTAGATAAGATCGATAGCCCGTTTATCTGTCTTACAGCGGCCATATTATGTTATTCACTGAGATGTTGGTAGACCGGCATCTTCATCGATAATGTGGCTTTCACACGGGCCAGTTCCGGGGGTAAGATAAACTATTCGTACTGGCAGGTTTCAAAAGTGTCCAGATCCCCCGACTGCCCCAGCATCCGGATACTTTTGAAAACCGCCTGTACTTGAATGGTGTGAAAGGTCAGCTAATGGATAGATAGCCCTGCTTGAACGTCAGACACGATCGTGGGGCAAAACAGGAAGAGTTTGGCACAGTTGAATAATCCAGCGGATAAGGACGACATTGGAGGCTAAAATTGCGAAGGAGCGGGGAAAGCGGATCGAGAGGACGGTGGGATATGACAATGACTCGGATGAGGACGTATTGAGGCGGGAGTTTGGCAGTGATACAGAGCTAGATGAATTAGAGACGGCTGGCGGCCGCGCGGATTCAGGAAGACACAGTCAGCGTGAGCCGGGCCAGAACATCGGGCGAATCCGGGAGCACTGGTTTGTGCAGCGCAGTTCCGAGAACCTAGGGAAACGGAATCGCAGGTTGAAGAAACCGATCGCGAGGAGAGGGAGAATGGTTTTATCACTACTCGCTGATCGTGTATATATATGTAATAAAATCAAGTTGGATTACCCGTGCTAAAAGGGTCAGGAATGATCAAACAATAGTAGTGTACGGGCCAGGCCGGTGTGCAGGAAAGGAATGAGAACGAACTGGGCGGATAGTTTTAAGCCGTGCAACCATGAGTAAGTTATCTAGTGGGCAATTGTAGGTTCGGTAGGCATGGGAATGTGTCAGGTGATGGTTATAAACTGGGCAGGCTTGGTTAAGTAGTCTAGCGCGCAGTTGTGGGTGAAGAGGCACGGGAATGTGTCTGGAGCACTGTTAGAAGCCAGGGAAGCCAGTGGGAGCCCGGGAGCGGACAGCAAGAGTCCGGGGGCGGACGGCGAGAGGAGCGGGGCGAACAAGATAGGATGTGGAGAGCTGAGGAAAGAGCCTAGCAAAAGGGCAAGGGGGTGGGGGATGTCCGCCGGATATGGGAGAATACAGGGTGGGATCAGAGGGAGGAGCAATGGCTGCGGGCGTTGGGAGGGAATAGAGTGAAAAAATGAAGACTGGAAAACGTCCGCCGGATATGCGAGAATACGGAGGGAATCCGGCGGTGGGGGAGAAACAGAGGTGATGTTGGACGGGTTCCGGGTGAGAAACGGATTCAGAGAGAGGCTAGTGACGAAGTTAAAGGAGAGAGATTATCATGGGAGGAAAGCTGGCTGGCCGGCGTGTCTGGGGGGGGGGGCCGGGATGTGAGAGGTTGCGGTTGAAAGGGGTCCGCAGAACGGCAGCATGGGAACGTGGACTTTAGGGGCCAAGGGAGAAAGAGGCTGGGCGCTGGAGGGAGGGTTTCTGGGGGGGGGGGGGTCTAAGGCGTCTGGACGCAAAAGGGCCGCGTCTATTGCATCCAGATGCTGCCTGTGGCGTCCAGACGCATTGGAGGCGGCTCTTTCACTTCCGGACGGAATAAACCTAGGCGGACGCACCCAGAACTCGAGTTTACGTTATAAGCGCCTGGAACGTCCGGCGCACAGGGTGAACGGGGAGAGATGGGGCGTAAGATGATTCTTTTGCTGATGAGGTGGGTGAGCGGAGCCACCGGGCAGAGGGGATGCCAGCCAACGACGAGGAGCAGTAGGGTGCCAGCCGGTGGGTAGCAGTAAGGTGCCAGCAGGTGGGGAGCAGTAGGGTGCCAGCCTGGGAGAGGTTTAGCAGTAAGGTGCCAGCTAAAGGGGCAGTATGGTGCCAGCGGATAGAACCAACAGGGGGGTTGAGGAAGGATCACAAGCGGTGTAGCCATAGTCGACAAACGAGCCATAGCAAGGGCTTTTGGGAGGATGAGGAAAGCGAGCGAGACCTTGATGTTACTAACCGAGGCTTTCCCCATCAGAGGTGCAAGCCCAGCAAGCTGAGGCCTACTTTGACCGAGAGTTCGACACCTTAACGCCAACCGTGAGCGAAGCGAGAAGCTTTCCGACCGTGCAAAATGCTAAGCGAGGTGTGAAGCAAGTGCCGGGTAAGGGGGAGAACAGAACATTATAAGTACGTCAACGACCAACGGGAACAAGAACCCCAGGGAGGGGAGGCCAAAGGGCGAAAGGAGAGGAGGGATGATGGCTTAATGTCAACTCCTAGGCAGTAGCCATCATTGGAGAAGAGAGGTGGGTGGGGGAAAGTGACGATGATTTCCCGTGGTGTTGAGATTTCAATAGCCGGAGGTGGAGGAGGGATGGTTGGTGGTCTTATCTCTTGGTCGGTGTTTTTTTCTTTTTTCTTTTTTTTGATATCATATGTTATTTGTTTTAGGTACAAAAAGCCATATGCAGCGTGAGCTATGAAGAGAATAAAACCTATAAGTCACAACAACCGCCCGCTTCACCTCTTCATGGGAAATATCAAACACCCCGAGACCATAGGAAAAGCCCCCCTCGCCTAGCAGCTAAGAAAATATACCCCGAACACGTAAGGAAACAATTCGTAGAAACATACAGGTAGAGAGAGCCAAACCCTTCCCCAGGCGCACCAAAACAAAAGAAAATATTTCTACGGCCACAAACGGTGCCCGGGGGGAGAGGATACTTTGATCGCGCATATATGAAAACCACTGAAACAGTAGGCCGACATCGAACTGAAAAGCAACGGCTGCGCCGGTGATTACATCGGTCGACCAAGGCATTGGCGGCGGCCACGGAGGCAGTGCAATACCATGACCAGGTGTAACTGAGGAGGAGTGCGACGATCGGGGAGGATAGAGGGGCGAGTGGAACCACCGGGCAGAGGGGATGCCAGTGAGCGATGGGCAGTAGGGTGCCATCTGGTGGAGAGCAGTAGGGTGCCAGCCAAGGAGAGGAAAGTGGTAGTATGGTGCAAGGGGACGGAACTGGGAGGGGGGTGGAGGAAGGATCGCGAGCGGGCTAGCCACAACCGACAAACGGGCCATAGCAAGGGCTTTTGAGACAACGACGAAACTGAACGAGACCGTGATGTTAGTAACCGAGGCTTTCCCCATTATAGGTTCAAGCCCAGCAAGCCGAGGCCTACTTCGACCAAGTGTCCGACACGATAACGCTGACCATGAGGGAAGTGAGACGCTTTCCGACTGCGGAAAATGCTAAGCGAGGTGTAAAGCAAGTGCGGGGTAAGGGGGAGAACCTAGCATCATGAGCGGGAGTCAACGATAAACAGGAACGAGAACCCCAAGGAGGGGAGGCCGAGGCCTCAGAAGAGGAGGGAAGGTGGCTTAACATCAACTCCTAGGCAGTAGCCATCATGGGAGAGGAGAGGTGGGTGGGCGAAAGTGACGATGATTTCATGTGGTGTTGAGATTTCAATCACTGGAGGTGTAGGAGAGATGGTTCGTGTCCTATCTCTTGGTCGTTTTTTTTTCCTTTTCTTTTTTTTTGTAATCATGCGTTTATTGTTTTAGGTACAAAAAGCCTCATGCAGCGCGAGCTATGGAGAGAACAAAACCTATAAATCCAAACAAAAAACAAAAGAAAGTTACAGCACCAGTAAATATCCACACTCACGGGGATTCTCCTCCGCGGGGCCGAAGGCCACTCTAACAGGTAAGGAAACAAAAGTCATACAACTCATGCGAAAGGAAAGTCTACATAAGTTACAGGAAAGAAAGCCTCAACACGCTACATACTAAGCCTTGGCCAAGGAAAAAACTCCGAAGATGGGGGGCGGCGGGTTGCCAGGGGAGAGGGGGAAGGGTGGGGAGGAGGGGGGAGTGGAAGGCGGGAACATTGTTGGCGGGAAGCCAGTGGAGGTAATGCTGATGTAGGCAGCGAGCCTTTTTAGCAGTAGGAGAGAGGACCATAGGGGGGCCTCATGACCAACATACGTGACGCGGTGGAGGAGGCGTGCGCGGGCGCCCTCCCTAGAGGGGCATGTGAGGATGACATGTTCGCAAGACGCAGGTTCCAAACTGAAGCGGGGGCAGGAGGTATTGGCCTCGGGTGCCCTCCAGGAGGGGTGTGTCGGCAGGTAGCTTTTTCAGGCTCTCATCTGGTGGATTCGTCCCGCCATGCACTTGCGCAGGCCCATAAAGGTGTGAGGGTGTAGGGTCGGGGGGTGGTGAGTGTAGGGAGGGGGGGGGAACAGTTGGGACCAGTCCTCTATGTGCGCTTCCCTAACCCTCTTGTTTAGGGCAGAGTACGTGCTCGTCATCAGGGAGTGTGGGGGGAGGAGGGCCGAGACTTCGGGGACCAGGTGACTATTTATCATAGGCACCTTGGACAGGCCGCCGGTGAAAGCGATAGACCTGTGGTCCACTGCGTCTATCGGGAGGTGGTTCCGGACAGGGGGAGAGGGGTGGGGGGTCTTCTAGCTCAGGGGGAGGTAGACCGACGAAAGGCCCTTGGTATGGGCTCTTGAGCCGTCTGGGGCTCGGTACGTAGAGAGGGAGTGGAAGGAGGGGTGCAGGCGTGCTGTCGCCGGGTTTACACCGGGCGGGGAGCAGACTGTCCCAAGGGTGGCCAGATTTTGCCTATGCGATACCAGGAGGGGGATAGGGGGCAGACAGGACTCGATGGCCAGGATGCCGATGGGGGTTGAGCGGAAACTGTTGGTCGCCTACCTCTGCACCTTGTGCTAGAGGGTGTTGAGCCTTGTAAGGGATCCGACGTTGGGCGTGAAAAGGTCTGCCCCATACAGGAGGATGGGCGCGACTAGTGCTGTTGCCAACCTGTGGCATAGGTAAGGGGCTAGCCCAGCCCCGGGGGAGCTGAGGGGTCTGACAAAGGCAAAAGCCCTTTGAGCTAGCGCCAGGAGGCGCGAGAAGTGTGTAAATGTGGACAGGGTGGGTGTGAATCAGAACCCTCACCACCGGAGGAAATCGCTGGGGTGAAAAATATCCCCATCTAGCTGGAGCGTTGAGAGAGACAACTGCGAGTACCTTTGGCTCGGGGTCCTCCAGTGTATGAGCTCAGTCTTGAGGACGGAAAAGGATATGCCAAGAGGTGCTGCCCTGGCCTGGATTGTCCGGAACAGTTCTTGTAGTCGGCGCATGTTCCCTCGATAAGAAAGGGAGACGGCAGTCAGGGCGCAATTGTCCACGTAGGAAAGAATCAGACCCCGCGGGATCCTGCAGTGGAGGGGCGCGACGTAAATGAGGAAAAGCAAAGGAGAGGTGGGGGAGCCCTGAGGGGCCCCAGAGTTGATGGGGGCTGGGGTGCCCGGTGCGCCCTGGAAAACCAGTGTGCAGCTACGCTCACCTAGGAAGGAAGCGACTCAGGAGATCGGGTAGTGGGGGATCCCGCCTTCCCTGAGGATGCGGGACAGAGTTGGGTTGTCGACGTTGTCAAAACCAGCTTTGATGTCCAGAAAAAGGGAGGACACCTTCAGACGAGGCCTCTGCAGGGTCTTCACGTCATTTATGAGGCTGAGGCAGGCATCATACGTGCTCAGCCCGGGGAGGCAGCAACATTGGTTAGGGTGAATCAGGCCTTTCGAAGGGGCTGCAAGGAGGAGGCGTGCCGCAATTATCCTTTCCAGGATTTTCGAGACGATCCGGAGGAGGACATTAATCCTGAAGGAAGAGAGTGACTTGTACGAGGGCTTTCCCAGTTTGTCGAGGACCACTCCGTTTGTCACCTTCAGCGAGGCCGGAAGGTATCTCAGGGAGACTAGCGGGGAGAGGATTTGGAGGAGGATCGAAGGGATGATCGCATTCACCCGTTTCCAGGTCAGGTAGGAGATGCCGACGGGGCCGGGGGCTGACGAAGAGGAGGATTTGGAGAGTGCATGGGCGATCTCTTCCTTGGTGAGAGTGGGCGTTGAGTTGTGTAGCCTCAGCCTAGGGGGGGGGAGAAGGGTGCTTTGGGGGGGAAACAGTGGCTCAGTAGGGCCTCGTTCATCTGCTGCAGGGTTTCAGCCTCAGGGAGGGAAGGAAAGCCTGGGGACCTCGGCCTGAGGGGAACCTCTTTGCCGTCCACAGGTTCTGGGGGGTGGCTGAGAGTAGGAAGGAGGACCAATGTTTGTTGTTTGCAGCCTTGATGGCCTTGAAGTAGCCCGTTCTCGAGATGTTCGCCGTTTCTCTCAGGGCCAAGGTACCTTGTTTGCGGGCCAGTCGTGCCGCCTTATCATATTCTCGGCGCAGGACGGTGAGGTAGGAGGTCCACCAAGGCTTGGAATGGTGGGAAGGGCGTGAGCTAGGGGTGTGGTTGTTAAGAAGGCCTGTGAGGCGGTCAAGTGGTCCAGCGAGCCAGTCATCCAGGATCTTCGGGGAGGGGCAAGGCGGAGGAGGGGGGACAATGAAGTTACTAATGTAGGGGGAGAGCAGCTCCCAGTCAGTGTGGTCCCACCTGAGGTGTGGGGGGGCCGGGTCCGGGGACGGAGATGGAAGTAATATGGTGATGGGGACATGGTCCGAGCCCGTCGAGGGGAGGGAGGTTTCCCAGCCTTTACCTAAAAGAAGGAGCAGGGGGTTCGCAAAAGCAAGGTCGATGACAGAGGGGCGTACCTTTCCCCAGAGAGGGAACCTAGTATACACGCCTGGGGAGTTTAGTAGGCCGAAACCGCCTAGCGCCGCCAACTCGAAGTAAGGGGCGGAGAAGGAGACTTCCTGGCATGAAAAGGAGCGCAGCGGGTCAGACAGGGGGTTGTGGATATTCAGGTCTCCCACCACTAAGAGCGGGACACCAGTGTCTGGGAAGAGTGATTCCGGAGGGACGGAGAGGACCATATGGTCTGCCAAGTTGATTGAGTAGGCATTGACTAGCCTAAAGGAGTGGAAGCGGGAGCCAAACACAGGTTTCTGGGAAGAGATGTCGAGGGACATGACGTCAACCCTCTCTGTCAACCTTGGCAGAACTGAGAAACGGGCAAGGAAAGAACGATGTACGTAGGATGTCACCCTGGGCTTCCTGACTGGTGGAAAAAAGGGCACAAAGCCATTGAAAGAAGGAAGGCGGGCCTGACTAAAAGAAGGGTCCTGAAGGAGGACCACTGAGGGGTAGGTGCGCGACTTTTTGAAAGACTCAAATAAGGAAAGAAAAACATCCCAGCTCTCAGGGCAGTTATGTTGGATGACGGAGAGGAGGGAGAGGGAGGAGGCCTGCCTCCTGCTGGCGTCGGGAGGCGAGATACTCATTTCCGGGATGTACTCGACGGGGTGAGGGGGCTGGGGACAGGCTTGGCTCCTCCAGGGGGAGAGGACCGCCGAAGCCTTGAGTGGAACCGGGGTGTGCAGGGCCTGCCGGCGGGGGTTGTCTGGGGGTTACAAGGTCCATCTGACTGGGACCAACCCCGCCCGGGGGAGTAGAGGGTGTCTGGTCACCATCGACGGCCAGGTCCATGGGGTCTTGACCCAGGGGTTCTGGGGTGGGATTTCGGGAGGGGAGAGTAGGTCGAGGTCGAGCCGGACACTCTTTGAAGGTGGCAGTGTGGTCATCACCGCAGTGGCAGCAATGGGGGAGCGAGGTCGGACAACAGGATGGGACTGGCTTATTGTTCCCGCTCCGTGGGCAGGTTGGATTCTGACATCTGTGAGCCGCGCGTGTATGATGAAGCGCACAAATGGGGCACGTCGGGTGAGTGATGGGGCATCGCTAAGTAGCGTGTCCGTATGTCTAGCAGTTTCTGCACTAGGAGGAGTGGATTGCTGAGAAGGCAAGTTCGACCAAGCGTTTCTAGGAGAGGATGACGACACCTGAAGTAAGGGTCGCAAGGTGCTGGGGGTCCACGGTGACAACCACCGAAGTGGCCTGCTTGGTGCCCATAGAATCTCTGCTCGGGTCAAGGTACCGGGCTGAGAGAATCGTGGTCGCTTTGCGGTTGAGTATTGCCTGCCTGAGATATGCGAAGAGTTCCTCTTCATCTTGGGGGAGGAAACAGAGAGGGAGGGTGTGTATTGCCAATTGTACAGCAGTGGGGGCAAGGATCAACTGCGCCCAGGGGTTCTCAACCACGGGGAAGGACTGGTTTAGGGATCTGGTGAGGGATTCAAAGTAGGGGGCGTAGAACGCGGCTGGAATGACCTTGTCAGTAACTGTGAGAGAAATGGCGCCGCAGAGATTTACTAACGCAGAGAAACCAAGGGGGAAAAGGTAGTTAGATTCGCGGAGAACGCGTACAACAATGTCAGGGAAGGTTGATGCAATCGCAGGAGCGTCTGGGTGAGGGGCTGGGGAGAGGCGAGGAGCGAAGAAACGTCTTTGAGCATGCGGGAGGGAGGGCGGCCCCTTCTTAACAGTGGGGCAGCCGCACTCGCAACTTGTTGGGGTGAGGGGGGCTTGGAGGCTTTATTCGTCCTGCCGCCCGAGCCGGAGCTAGCGGCAGCCTGAGCATACAAGGGCGAGGAGGTGTAGTCGGGGTGGAGGTGGCTGGGGGTGAAAGAGGCTAGGTCATAAGCCCCTCACCGGAACTTACTGGCTTCATAGGAGTGGGGGAAAGGCTGTGCGTAGCGCTCTGGATCACCGAAAGCCCTGCCAAGATCTGTGTCGTAGTAGGTGATGAGGTATTTAGGATCCTCGTTTGAGTTGGGGGGAGGGGAGGGGCGTGCTTGGGCCTTCTCTTTCCCCTTCCTAGTGGGGGGGGGTGTGCTGGGGGCTGGGGCTGAGGCGTGGGGGCTGGCGCTGAGGGGAGGGGGGGTGCAGGGGCTGTCACCCGATGTGATAGGTCCATAGTCACGGATTGGACCACGCAGGGATCTTGGTTGGGGGGAGGGGTTTGGGGGACCGGGAGGTTTGCGATTTGTGAGGAGAGGTCATGGAGCTCTTCCTTCAGCGCATCGTTTTCCTCGGCGAGGGATGTGAGTTTCTGTGTAACCCCAGAAAGTTCCTGTGAGATTGCGAGCAGCCCTCTTACGAGCTAAGAGAGGAGGGTGAGGGTTGCTGTCTCTGACGGGATTAGCCCTGACAGAGTGTCCTGGGAGAAGTCGGGGAAGTCCCAAGGGTTTAGGCGGAGGGAGGATCTGGCAGAGGCAAAGAGTTAGGCCGTGAAGGATTGAGAGGAGTCAACGGCTAGTGTGGACGAGCGCCTTGGCAGAGGTGAGGAGAGTGCCGACAGTCTGCCAAAGGCAGTGTTGCCGGGTGGAAGTTGGGTAGGGATTTGCCATCTGGCGCGAGCGGGGCGATGAACAGTGGGCAATGGGTTTGACCTGGAGGCAAAGCGGGGTAAAGTGGTTGAAAGTATGTGAAATGTAGGGGGGGGAGGAAGTTTGCAAGAAGCGTGTCCTATCTCTTCATTGTTTGGTTTTTTTTTTTTTTTTTTTTTTGATATAATGCATTATTTGTTTTAGGTAAAAAAAGTATTATGCAGCGCGAGCTATGAAGAGAAAAAAACCTCTAAGTGACAACAACCGCCCGCTTCACCTCTTCATGGGAAAAATCAAATACCCCGAAACCATAGGAAATGCCCCCCTCGCCCGGCACCCAAGATACTAATACCCCAGACAGGTAAGGAAACAATTCATAGAAACATAGAGGTAGAGAGACGCAAACTCTTCCGCATGCTACCCCGAACAAAAGAAAGTTTTGCTAAGGCCTCGAAACGGGGGCCTGAGGGAGAGGATAGTGACCGCGCATAAAAGAAAACCAGCGAAACAGTGGGCCGACATTGAACCGAAGACAACGGCCGCGCCGGTAATTACTTCGGTCGCCGCAAGGCGTTGGCGGCAGCCATGGAGGCAGTGCAATACCATGACTGGGCGTAACCAAGGAGGAGTGCGAGGATCGGAGAGGATAGAGAGGCGAGCGGAGCCACCGCGCAGAGAGGATGAGGGCCAACGAGGAGCAGTAGGGTGCCAGCTGGTGATGAGCAGTAGGGTGCCAGCCAGGCAGAGGAAAGTAGTAGTACAGTACCAGCAGACAGAACCAGGAGAAGGAGGGAGGAAGGATCGCGAACGGACTAGCCAAAGCTGACAAACTGGCCATAGCCGGGGCTTTTGGGACGACGACGAGACCGAGCGAGACCATGATGTTACTAACTGAGGCTTTCCCCATCAGAGGTACAAGCCCAGCAAGCCGGAGACCACTTCGACCGAGAGTTCGACACCGTAATGCCGACCGTGAGCGAAGCGAGAACCTTTCCGACCGCGCAAAATGCTAAGCAAGGTTCAAAGCAAGTGCTGGGTAAGGGGAAGAACCAAACTTCATGAGCGGAAGTCAACAAAGAACAGGAACGAGAACCCGAAGGAGGAGGGGCCGACAGGCCCCAGGCGTGCAGGGTAGATGGCTTAACGTCAACTCCTAGGCAGTAGGTATCGTGGGAGAAGTAAGGTAGTTGGGGGAAAGTGACGATGATTTCCTGTGGTGTTGAGATTTCAATCGCCAGAGGTGTAAGAGAGATGGTTCGTGTCCTATCTCTTGCTCAGTTTTTTCTCTTTTTTTCTTTTTCTTTTTTTTTTTTATGTATTGATTGTTAAGGTACAAGAACTCGAATGCAGCGCTAGCTATGCCGTAAAGAAAACCTTAATCCCAAACAACCCCCCGCTTCACCTCTTCATGGGAAAAATCAAACACCCCGAATTCATAGGAAAAATTCCCCTCGCCAAGCTCTTAAGACAATACTACCTCAGACATGTAAGGAAACAATTCATAGAGACGTACAGGAGAGAGACCCAAACCCTTCCGAAGGCTCCCCTCAAAACAAAAGAAAGGATTGGTTCGCGGAGGCCCGACAGGGCCCGAGGGGGCGGATGTGGGATCGCCGTTATGAGAGAAAACCACTAGTCTTGTGGGCCGACATTTGTAACCATAGATGTATGGTCGCGCCGGTAATTACATTGATGCTTGGCGTTGGACACAAGGCACAGAGGTAGTGCAATACCACGACTGGGCGTAAGCGAGGAGGGGACGAACGATCGGGGAGGACGAGAAGGCAGTAATGTGCCAGCTGCTGTAGCAGTAACGGTGCAAGCGGACAGAACCAGAAGAAGGGAGAAGGAAGGATCGTGAGCCAGCTAGCCGCAACCGACAAACAGGCCATAGCAAGGGCTTTTGGGACGACGACAATACCGAGGCGGGACCGAGATGTTACTAACCGTGGCTTTCCCCATCAGAGGTACAAGCCCAGCAAGCCGAGGCCTACGTCGACCAAGAGTCTGACACTATAACGCTGACCGTGAACGAAGCGAGAAGCTTTCCGACCATGCAAACGCTAAGCAAGGTTCAAAACGCGTGTGGGGTATGGAGGAGAACCGAACTTCATGACCGTGTCAAAGATGAACCAGAACGAGCACTCTATGGAGGGCAGGCCAACAGCCCTCAGAAGAGGAGGGAACGTGGCTTAACGTCAACTCCGAGGCAGTAGCCATTATGGGAGAAGAGAGGTGGATGGGGGAAAGTGACGATGATTTCTTGTGGTGTTGAGATTTCAATCGCCGGAGGTGGAGGAGAGATGGTTTGTGCCTATCTCTTACTCGGTTTTTTTTATTTTTTATTTTTTATTTTTTATTTTAATTTTATATCAGGTCTTCATTGTTACGGTACAAGAACCCCCATGCAGCGCTAGCTATGGCATAAACAAAACCTCAATGTCAAAAACCAAAAAACAAACAAAAATTAATAAAATCATCTCCAACTCGTGTCAAGTACTCGACACATCGCCATCTCACGGCTAAAAAATTAAAGGATCACTAGAGAAGCTCGTAACAAGTCTCTACTGGGGAAAAACAATTACGAAGCAGCCACTACAGCGGAAAACCTAGACAGCTCATATGGGGGAGGAAGAAAAGAGGCCCAGGGGGTGTAAAATTAGGGAGAACGGAAAACCCATGGAGGCTGGTGAGTGAGGAAGGGACGGAAACATATCGCGTGGGTAGTTGGTCGCGATTGCTTTGATAAACGCAGCCAGGGCCATGAGTAAGTCTTTGCTGAACCAGAGGGGGGAGTCGGGTCCAACACTAGTGATTCCTTGGAGGAGGCGTTCCCTATAGAAGGACGTCGACTGGCAATGGAGTATGGCATGGCTGAAGGATTCTTTCTCCTCACTGCACCTAGGGCAGTACTTGGGATCATCTAACCTTGACCATGAGGGGTGGGCGGTGAGGTAGCTCTTCTGTGGTCTCATCTGATGGATGCGGCCGGCCATGAATTTTCCCAAGCCCATGAAAGGGTAGGGGGTTAATGACAGTAGAAAGGTGTAGTATGGAGAGGGCGGTGCCATGCGTCTCCACTTCTCAAGGAGATGGAGTCTTGTTCTGCCCTTGAGGGCTTTATAGGCTTTCGTCATGGTATTGTGAGGAGGGAGAGTTGCTTACTCCGGGAGTATGGCAGCGTTGGCGAGGGGGGGCGATTCGTCTTCCCGGAGAGTGGCATTACATTGGGTGCGAGGCGTGTGCAAAGGGTCCTGTGTGAGTTTGAGACTCGGTGCTTGAGGAGAGAGGGGAAAGATGGGCAGAGACGACCTGCCGCAGGGTTGATTGTGGGTGCAGTGCAGACTAGCCTTAAGGCGGCCATGTGACGCTTGTGTGGGATGATGGCTTGGATGGGAGGAATGCAGGCTTCCGCCAACAGTATGGGTATGGGGGTTGACCTAAAGCAGTTTGACACCCAGCGCTGGACCTGAAGCCAGTAGACATTTATCTTAGCGAGCATGCCTCTGCTGGGGACCATGATGTCAGCCCCGTATAGGAGGGTGGGGAGTAGCAGCGATATTGCCAGGCGGTGAGAGAGGTGAGGAGATAGGCCTGATGCGGGTGGGGAAAGTCTTTTGACGGTGGTGAAGGCCCCTTGAGCTAGGCTCAGCCTCTTGGAAAAGTGTGCTGAGGAGGCAAGGTTAAGGGTGAACCAGTACCCAAGCCATCTGACGCAAGGAAGGGGGGGAAATATTTGGCCATCCAGGCATATTGGGGGTAGGGAGGGGGCCCCTTCGGGGTCTCTTTGAGGAGGAGTCCTCCAATGGATGAGTTCAGTCTTGGGGATGCTAATGCCTACCTCTCGGGCCCTGGCACGGGCCCTGATCTGCCCAAAGGCTCTCTGTAGAGTTCTGCCATCGGTCCAGTACGATATGGAAGGTGCTGACAGCGCAAAGTCATCAATATATAAGAGGGAGAGGCCTTTCGAGAGGGCAATATGGAGAGATGCGACGTATATGACAAACAGCATGGGGGATATTGGAGAGCCTTGTGGGGTGCCCACTTGAACTGGGAAGAAGGTCTTAGGTGATCCTTGGAACAGTAGGCGGCAGGTTCTTTGGGGGAGGAATGAGCCTATCCACGCGACTATGTAGTGAGGGACTCCCGCCTTCTTGAGGGAGGAGCACAGGATTGAGGCATTAACGTTGTCAAAGCCTCGGTTGATGTCTAGGAAGAGGGTGGAGACCTTGAGGCTAGGGCGTAGGAGAGTCCTGACTGTGTCTACCAGCGAAAGGGCAGCATCGAAGGACGACAGAGCAGGGAGGGAGCCACACTGGTTGTGATGTACCAGCTTCAGAGATCTGGCGATTAGGGACAGGCGGGAGGCAACAACCCTTTCCAGGATCTTGGAGAGAGTCTGGAGGAGGACGATGACCCTAAAGGATGCGGGAGAATCATAGGAGGCCTTACCCGGCTTATCGAGCACTATGCCGTTGGCCTTTTTCATGGAGACTGGATGATAGCCGAATTTGAGGAGGCGGCTTAGGATGTCTGTCAGGAGTCTGGGTGCCATAGGGTGGACCCTCTTCCATACTGAGTAGGGGATGGTATCCGGACCAGGAGCAGAGGAAGAGGAGCACTTTTGAAGGGCGGCCGAGATCTCGCTTGGGAGGAGGGGGTCGCACCCTTTGTGGGGCCTAAGAATTGAGGGTACGATCGGTAACGGTTTTGGCGGGAAGAAATGAGCAAGTAGGGCATTGTTGACCTCCTCAGGGGAGGTGACATCTGGGAGGTTAGGAAACCTGGGCGTGACCCTGCCGACGGCAAATTTCTTGGCCTTCCATAGAGTCCGGGGTGTGGCGTCTGCCAGGAAGGAAATCCAGTGTTGGGCCTTTGCGGCTTTGATTGACTTGAAGTATCCTTGCTTGGAAAGTCTGGCCACTGCTCTGTCCTGTGGATTGTTTGAGGCCCGAGCCTTCCGGGCGGATATGTGGAAATCTTTCCGCAGTGTTGACAGTAGCGGGGACCACCATGGCTTGGCCCTGATTGATGGGCGCCGGAGAGGAGTGTGGGCTTTAAGCAGCGCAACTAGGGTGTTTAGGTTTGAATCAAACCACTTTTCCAGCCAGTGCTTAGTAGGGAGATTCAGAGGTGGAGGGATTATGGCCTCTTTGAGTAGTGGTTCTAGTGTAGGCCAGTCAGTTCTGACCCAGTTTGGGGCAGGTGGCGGCGGCGCTGCAATGGGGTGGGCTATCGTGATGGTGATGGGGACGTGATCCGAGCCGGTGGAGGGTAGGTCGCTTGACTAACCTTGGAAGAAGGGCACTAGGGAGGAGGATGCGAATGCAAGGTCCAGGACTGATGGTCTGGATGATCCTTGGAGTGGGAAGCGGGTGTATACCCCCGGGGTGTTCTGAAGTGTGTATCCATGCTCAGCGGCCCTTGAGAAGTACGGGAAGGAAGCCTTGAGTTCAGAGGAGTTATGTCTTCTAATTGGATCAGCCGAGGGGTGATGTATGTTAATGTCGCCCACTACCAGGGTAGGGAAGGGTGTGTTTGGAAGGGCGAGGGTGGGCGAGACTCTCCTTTCAGTGGCCGTTGAGCCCTACACACGATAGCAGTTGACTATGTGGAATTTTTCGGCCTGAGAGCTGAACAGGGAGTGAGCGGATATTTCAAGAGTAGCATGGTCGGACCTGTTTGTAAAGATTGGGGTGATGGTGGCCATGTCTATCAGGGACTTAAAGGCATAGAAGGCCACCCGAGGGCGGCGATTGGGAATTAAGGGGGTAAACGAGGTGAAGTTTGTAAAAAAGGGTAAACGATTCCTCCAGACCGGAGGGTCTTGAAGGCAAACAATCAATGGGGGATGTCTTGCGGAAGCAAAAGAATTAAATAAGGAAAGAAACACATCCCAGCTCCCAAGGCAGTTGTGTTGAACAATGGAAAGAACGTGTCGAGGGCCCAGTCCTCGGGGCGAGATTTCGCTGTTGTGCGACATCTTACCAGGCTGAGCCTGTCAGAGGGCGGGTGGGTGAGGGACTGGCCTCCCCTTCGGAGGGGGAGGGCCGCCCTTAGAGGCTGATCTCTTCATTGCCGGCGGGGCCGCTAGCGGGCCATGGGTGGCTCTTGGGGTTTCTTCCTGGAACAGAGGGAGAAGGCCTTGCGGTGGGGTGTTGGTCGTTCATGTGGACTGGTGGGGTGGATCTCCACGAGGCACATCGGGTTGAACATCCATCTGGTCAGGGTCCATCACAACCGGGTTTCTTCGTCGGTTGGGGCAGGGCGCGAATTGGGTGACGGGGGGCGTTTGCTGCAGTCTCTGCTCCTAGCTGAGTGGGCTTCACCACAGTTGGAGCATCTTGCCGGGGAGGCCAGACAGCAGTTGAGGATGGCTTTGAGTTTGCCTCCGCTTGGGCACAAAGGATTCGGGCAGCGGTGTTCCGCTTTTGTGTGCAGGAGGGAGCATAGAGGGCATGTAGGGGCCTCTGCTTTGCAGAGCGGTTTGACCTGGCCGTACTTCCAGCATGTCTGACACTGGGTGATGGGGGAGGACGAGTAGGCTCTCTCGACGGTTCTCGTGTTGCCGAAGAGATAGATGGACTGGAGCATAGTTTGGACGGCATCAGGGTCAATGTTGACAACCACCGAATAGGTAGGTTTTTCCATACGGGATTGACAGTTCGGGTTGAGGAAGCGGGCCGCTGAGATTGTGACGTCCTTAGAATTGAGGATAGAGTCTGAGAGGTAGTTGAATACGTCCTCATCTTGGTGGGGCATGTAGTTGACGGGGAGAGAGTAAATTGCTGTAGGAACGTGGTAGTTAGTGTTCGTTACGGGGCGGGGCGGGGCGGGTTTTCACTTTGTGACCCCGCCGTTACTCCGGCCCGGGGTCAACTCTTTGCCGTTCCTCCCCGCCCCGTATGACACGGGGCCCTGGCCGGGCTGTGGGGCATGGCGGGTATTTTACTTTCCCCGCTGATTGCCTAGACGGGCCCCCGTCTTCTTGTCCCCCACTCTTGCCCCTGTGCGGGGCCCCACTTATTCCTACGAGTGATATTCTCTGACTAAACAAATGGCAGG
>Ga0307513_10003839_pt1 | contig 20228 bp, 7 predicted proteins | sample 15_EM_MG_FD_202174 | JGI IMG/M metagenome (GOLD analysis project Ga0307513, IMG submission 202174) | Populus trichocarpa ectomycorrhiza microbial communities from riparian zone in the Pacific Northwest, United States - 15_EM | ecosystem: Host-associated > Plants > Roots > Unclassified | place...
GCGGAGCACCACCTGCGAGCCGAGGGAGAACCCGACGAGCCGGCAGGGTGCGAGATCCAGCGCATCGACGACCGCGAGCACGTCGTCGGCCATGTCGTCGATCGTGAAGGGCGCATCGCCGCAGTCGGTGGCCGGCATCCCGCGGTTGTCGATCGCGACCGTCCGGTATCCCGCCCCGACGAGCGCCGGCACCTGGTGCAGCTGCCAGGTGCGGGCGTTCCCGCCGGTGCCGTTGACGAGCACGACCGGCGGACCGCTGCCGTCCTCGAGGTAGTGCAGGTCGATCCCGTTGACCTCGACTCGGCCCACGTCGGTTTCCCCCTCCTCGCCAAGCCCATTAGGCTAGGCTTCCCTGATCGATCGAGTTGTCGAGGTGGACGGTCGCACGTGAGAGCACACCCAGCTCCGACCGGGCCGGTGCTCGTGGTCACCGCCCATCCCGACGACGCCGAGTTCGCGGCCGGCGGCACGCTCGCCGGCTGGGCGAGCGCCGGTGCGGAGATCTCGCTGTGCGTGTGCACCTCGGGCGAGGCGGGGGAGGGGCCGGTCGCCGCGGACGAGCTCGGCGCGCTGCGCCGCGCCGAGCAGCGGGCCGCGGCTGCCGCGCTCGGGATCGCGGCGGTGACCTTCCTCGGGTACCCGGACGGCCGGGTCGAGGCCGATCTGGGGCTGCGCCGCGACATCACCCGCGTGATCCGGCAGGTGCGCCCGCAGCGGGTACTGACCCACTGCCCCGACCCGAACTGGACTCGGATCCAGACGACCCATCCCGACCATCTCGCCGTCGGCCGGGCCACCGCGGCCGCCGTGTACCCCGACTCGCGCAACCCCGGTGCGCATCCGGAGCTGCACGCCGAGGGGCTGGCCCCGTGGACGGTGTCGGAGCTGTGGCTGATGACCCCGCCGCCCGCGGCGGAGAACCTGGCCGTCGACGTCACCGACGACGTCGAGGCCAAGTTCAGCGCGCTCGCCGCGCACCGCTCACAGATCGAGGACATCAGCGCCCTGCGCACCGCTGCCCGTTTCCAGATGCGCCAGGCAGCGGCGCGACATGAGTTGCGGGGGCGGGTGGCCGAGGTGTTTCAGGTGGTCCGCTCCAGCTGATCGGCGCGTTCCGCGGCGGTCACCGCAGCCGCCAAAGCTGCCGCCAGTGCCGTGCGGGCCACGAAATCGTTCTGCCGGAATCCCGCGGAACCGGTGCGGGGCCGGTGGAACGCCGCCGCGCTGCGCAGCGTGGTGAACATCCCGAGCGCGAACCTGCTCGGGTGCGCGAGGCCTGCCTTGTCGACCACCTTGGCCTCGCTCGGCGTCACCCGGACCAGCCCGGTGCCGAGCACGGCTCCACCATCGACCGCGGCGTCCTCCGCGATCTCCTCGCTGATCTCGCCACGTTCGGCCAGCGCACGCAGCAGCGGGTCGCGCACGCGGTCGAGGCTCGGCTCGGGCAGCCGAGCATCGATCAGCGTCCGCGCGGTCACGATCTCCGCGGTCGTCGCGCTGCCGGCGCGGAAGACCCCCTCGCGTTCGTCGACCTCGACCCACATGTCGGCGCCGACGAACTGGACGAAGCCCGCCTCCGAGAGCGCGGCCAGCTGCTCGATCCGGAGCGACGGCGGACCGCTGGTGAAGTAGTTGAACTGCCCCTTCCACCAGTCCAGGCCGGCCGTCTGCGAGCGCGCGTCGAAGCGGCCGGAGTGCCAGAGCAGGCCCATCATCGTGAACACCGACAGGAAGCCGTGGAACGCGCCCGCCTCGGCGCTGTACGCCGGGGTGGTGCGGCGGTGCACGTCGCGCAGCAGGTGCTCGCGCACGTGCGGCTGGAGCTGGTCGAGCGACGGGAACGCCAGCCCGGTCAGTGGACGGTCGCGCTGCTCGAGATCGAGCACGTCGTCGGGGGAGACGGTCTCGGCGAGGAGCTCACGCAGCTCGTCGGGACCGGCGTCGGCGAAGCGCTGCGCGAACGATTCCCAGCTGCCCTGCACGCGATCGGGATGGGCGTTGAACAACTCGTGGTAGTAGTTCCAGCCGACCTCCTTCTCGATCAGCGGGCGGACGTGCGCCCACATGTCGACGCGCTTGTGCTCGCGCAGCAGCCGGGCCAGCGCGGCGCGCGTGAAGAACCGCGGCAGCGGAGCCGGCTCGGCGAGCCGGCTCTGGCCCGACTTCGCGCGATACGGCACGCCCCGCCGGGAGCCGACCAGCAGCCGCGGCTCGTCGCCGTGCGGCTCGTAGACCAGCCGATCCCCGTCCGCCCGGCGGAACCGCCCGCCGCGGCCCTCGAACAGCAGCGCCATGAGGTCGACGAACGCCAGCCCCATCCCGCGCACGAGGATGTCCTCGCCGGGGCGGACGAACGACAGGTCGGCGTCCGCGGTGTGCTGCGGCGGCACGTAGCGCAGGCCCGCCTGCTCGGCCGAGCGGGCCAGCCGCACCTCCTGCTCGTCGGGCGCGACGTCGAGATGGCCGACGGTCAGGATCACGGCGTCGGCGTCGAGCACGTCGCCGTCGGCCAGCGTGAGCCGCTGCCCGCCGTCGGGCTCCTCCTGCAGGTCCACCGCCGTGGACCGGTGGAACCGCACGGTGACCGATGCCGGCAGCGCGGCCAGCACCCCGTCGAGCACCGAGTTGAGGTACGCGGCGTGCATCCGGCGGCTCACGAAGCCGCCCCGCACCACCTCGGTGAAGCCCTGCTCCTCCGCCCAGGCCAGCAGCGTCGGACCTTCGACGATCGGCCCGCGGCAGCGGACGGTCTCGTCGACGTACATCGTGACGTCCTCGGGCAGCGAGTTCATCAGCAGCTCGACGGGCTGCTCCGAACGCCAGATCCGCCCGCCGCCCGACGGGTACGGGTCGACGAGGTGGATCTGCACCTCCCGGGGCCCGAGGAGCTCGGGCGCACTGGCCACGAGCCGCTCGAGCATTCCCAACCCGCGCGGGCCCGCCCCGATGATCGCGACGGCAACGGGACGGGTCATTCCGCGGTCCCGCCGCCGCCGACCTGTCGGTTGTCGCCGTCGACGTGCACGGTGCGGGACTCGAGCTGTTCGTCGTCGATGGTCGAGGCGAAGCTCATGATGGAGATCCGGTCGCCGGGCAGCACCAGCCGTGCTGCCGCGCCGTTCATCCCGATCACCCCGGACCCCGCGGCACCCGTGATCGCGTAGGTGACCAGCCGTGCGCCGTTGGTGATGTCGACGACCTGGACCTGGTCGCCGTCGACCAGGTCGGCCGCGGCCATGAGGTCGGCGTCGATCGTGATGGAACCGACGTAGTGCAGGTCGGCCTGGGTGACCGTGGCCCCGTGGATCGTGCTCCTGACCAGTGTCCGGATCACCGTGCTGCCACCGGTGTCCCGTCCTGCGCCGGGACCGGGGTGGTCCAGTGCAGGGCGTCGGCCGTGGCGACGAGCCCGTCGTCGAACAGGGGCTCCTCGAGCATCCGCTCGCCGAGGGCGTCGCGGGTGAGCTCCTGGTTGGAGCCGCTCATGATCCCGCGCACGATCTGGGTGTTGAACAGCGGGAACATCCGCCCGTCGTCGGCGGCCTGCATCGTCGACGTCCGCTCCACCGCCTCGGTGAGGGTGCGGGTCGACTCCTGGAAGCCGTGGATGACGCCGTCGGCGTCGGTGAGGACGGCCTCCCCGGAGTGCCCGCCGGCCACCAGCGTGGTGAACGCCTCGACGTCGGTCACCGGCATGTTGGTGACCTTCCGCGCCTGCCAGAAGTACGAGTCCTCGTTGACCTGCATGTCGTAGAAGCTGGAGAGGAACTCGTAGAAGGTGCCGTACTCGCGCCGGTACCGGCGGTCGAACTCGGTGAAGACCTCCTCCTCGGAGAGGGTCCCGGCCAGCGCCGTGTTCACCGAGCGGGCGGCCAGCAGGGCGCTGTAGGTGGCCATGTGGACACCGGTGGAGAACACCGGGTCGATGAAGCACGCCGCGTCGCCCACGAGGAACATCCCGGGGCGCCAGAACCGGTCGTGGCTGTACGAGTAGTCCTTGCGGGTGCGGATCTCCCCGTAGACGCCCTCGGTGACGCGCGTGGCGTCGCTCAGGTGCTCCTTGATGATCTCGCAGCGGTCGATCAGGCCGAGCAGCGCCGCTTCCGAGTCGCCCCGGAGCCGGTCGGCGTGCTCCCGGCTGATCACCGCGCCGACGCTGGTCAAGGTGTCGCTGAGCGGGATGTACCAGAACCAGCCCTCGTCGAAGGCCGCGCAGAGGATGTTGCCGCTGGTGGGCGCCGGCAGCCGCTTGCCGCCCTCGAAGTACCCGAACATCGCGATGTTCTTGAAGAAGTCCGAGTAGTGCCGCTCGCCGCCGATGTGCCGGTGGATGCGACCGGTGTTGCCGGATGCGTCGGCGAGGAACGTCGACTCGATGACGTGCTCGGTCCCGTCGGCGTCGGTGTAGCGGATCCCGCGGACCCGCTCCTCGTCGGAGATGACGTCGACGACGTTGACGCCCTCGCGCACGTCCACGCCGAGCCGCTGCGCGTTGCGCAGCAGGATGTCGTCGAACTTCATCCGCTCGACCTGGTAGGCGGTCGCCGTAGGAGCGGGGAAGGTGGGGGAGAGGGCGAAGTTGAAGTTCCACGGCACCGGGTTGGTGCCCCAGCGGAACGTGCCGCCGCGCTTGACGGGGAACGCGCACTTCTCCAGCTCCTCGGTGACGCCGAGGAGGCGGCAGATGCCGTGCACCGTCCCGGGCAGCAACGACTCGCCGATCTGGTAGCGGGGGAAGTGCTCCTTCTCCAGGAGCACGACCCGGTGGCCCTGCATCGCCACGAAGGACGCGATCGACGAGCCGGCAGGCCCGCCGCCGACGACCACGAGGTCGGCCTGCTCCGTCTGCACCGGTGCTGCGGTCATGCGCGGGCCGCCTCTTCCATCTTGGCCTCGACGGCCGCCCACCATGCGTTGATCGTCGACTCCTCGGCCAGTTCGAGGAACTGGATGTCGACGCCCTGGGCCTGCCACTTGTCCACGAGGTACATCGCCCGGATCGAGTCCAGCCCGTGGTCGAGCAGGTCGGTGTCACCGGTGACGATGGCGCGGTCGAGATCCAGGATCTCCACGATGTCGTCCTCGACCGCTTGCCTGGTCAGCGGCGCAGGCGTCGTACACGCGGAATCCGTGGTCGGCTCCGTGTCGATCTCCATCTGGTCATCCCCTTGTCGACGACGTACTGGTACGCGTGGGGGACGGTCACGGGCGATGCGCGTTCTCCGGCCGCCGTGTTCCGCCCCCGATCGCAGCGAAAGTAAGCCTAACCTCATACGCGGTGGGTGATGCAAGTCGTCGGGCCTTGTTCGACGTGTCGTACGTCGCGATCGGAGGCCTGGCGCGGCCGCCGTTGCGTGGTCATCTCCACGCCCGCGCCGCATCCGGGTAGTAGTCCTCGAACATGCCCAGATCGGTGGCTCGCCCGTAGTGCGGGTTGGACCGGTGCTGCACCAGCTCGCGCAGCTCGCGCCGCCCGTAGTAGCCGCCGCCCGGCCGCTGCGGGCGCGGCTTCTCGCGTCCGGCCAGCACGCCGTCGAGGTGGTCGACGAACAGCGCGTGACACGCTTCGACCACCTGCATCATCACGTCCTCGAAGGTGTCCTCCGGCTCCACCGGGAAGCGCTCCTCGGCCAGGATCGGGCCGGCGTCGACCGAGGCCACCACCTCGTGGAGCGTGACGCCGTACTCGGTCTCGCCGTTGAGCAGGGCGTAGGGCACGGTGGCCAGCGGCAGGCCCCGGTACTCGGGCAGCAACCCGCCGTGCACGTTGCGGATCCGCAGGCCCAGGTCCAGCACCGGGGCGCGGAAGATGAACCCGTTGTCGATCGACCACACCAGCCCGTCGGTGCACGCCGTGCGCAGCTCGTCGGCCAGCTCGTTGACGTCCTCGGTGAACCGCAGCCGGCCCGGCTCGACCCCGGGATCGGGTGGCGTCGGCCCGGGCGCGGTGCAGACCAGGTCGACGGTGTGGCCCTGGTCCCGGGCGTGCCGCACCGCCCGCCAGAGCAACGCGCGGGCCCCGACGAAGATCATGAAAGCCCCTTCTGCGTCACGTGCTCATCGGCCCATTGCTCCAGCGTGGCGAGCCAGCGGCGGGCGACGCGCCGGGCGTCGCCGTCCGCCAGCACGCCTTCCGGCCAGGTGAGGGTCGCCTCGAGGACGGTCCCTTCGGGCCGGTCGACGGCGACCACGGTCAGCACCAGCGCATGGCCGGCCCGTACCTCCGGTCCGAAGGGCACCCGGGCCTGCGGTCCCTCCGGGGCCGGGGCCCAGGCCCCACCGCCCGCCCGGCCGAGCCGGCCGAGGTAGTTGAACGCCACCTCCGCCGCGGCGGCCGGCACCCCAGGCTCGCCCGTCGGCGGGTAGCGCAGCAGCCCGTAGGACAGCCCGCCGTCCGGCTCCTCCCGCAGCTGGTCGTCGAGTGCCCGAGCCCGAGCCGCGGCGGCGAGCAGGCCACGCGGGGCAGCGCTCACCTGATCCAGCCGGACCGGCGCGATGCTGGTGAAGCAACCGACCGTGGTGGACAGGTCCAGATCGCCGGCCAGGTGTTCGACCCGCCCGTGGCCCTCCACGTCGACCAGCAGCGACCGGCTCGGGCCGGGGTCCAGCTCGCCCAGCGACACCTCCAGCGCGGTCAGCAGCACCGCGTTGACGCCCGTCCCGAGCGCCGCGGGCAGGTCCACGACCACCGTGGCGCCCGTGCCGGGGGTACCCCGCTCGGTGTGCCGGCGGAGGCCGCCGTGGGTGTCGGCGGCCGTCCGCGCCCGCCGGACCGGCAGGGCGTCGACTCCGTCGCAGCGCCGCCGCCACGACGGCGCCCGCTCCCGGACCTCCGCGGACCCGGTGTGCTCGGCGAGCGCACGTGCCCACACCGCGAACGACGTGCCCGACGGGGTGTCCCGGCGGGTGCCGGCGCCGAAGGCCGCGACGTCCTCGAGCAGCAACCGCCAGGAGACGCCGTCCACCGCCAGGTGGTGGACCATCATCACCAGCCGGCCCTCCCGGGCGTCGCCTCGGTCCAGCCACACCAGCCGAGCCATCCCGCCGGGCCCCCCGTCGAGCTCGGCCCGCGTCTCGATGCCCAGCTGCCGCAGCACCGCGACCAGGTCGTCGTCGCGCACGTCGGAGCCGGGCACCTGGCGCAGCAGCGCCGCCGGGTCGATCTCCTCGAGCCGGTCCACCCACAGGTGGTCCCAGCGCCCGACGGCGTCGGTGACCAGGCGAGCCCGGAGCATCGGGTGCGCGGCCAGCAGCGACGAGCACAGCGCCCGCATGTCGTCCCCGGTCACGCCGGCCGGGACGCTGAGCACCGTGGACTGCTGGATGCCGGCAACGGGGCCGCCGAGCGCCTCCAGCGAGCGCATCACGGGGGTCAGCTCGACCCGGCCGTCACCGCGGTCGACCCGCGCCGGCCCGGCTGCGTCGATGCGGGCTGCGTCGACGCGGGCGGCCAGTCCCGCGAAGGTGGGCTCCTCGAGCACGTCCTGCACCCGGACCGGTAGCCCGGCGTCGCGGATCCGGCCGACCACGGTGATCGCGGTGATCGAGTCGCCGCCGAGGGTGAAGAAGTCGTCGTCGATGCCGACCGTGTCCAGTCCGAGTGCCGCTGCGACGATCGTGCAGAGGGCTTCCTCGGTGGGGGTGCGTGGGGTGCGCGCCGTGCCCGAGAGCACGGGAGTGGGCTCGGGCAGGGCGTCCTTGTCGAGTTTGCTGTTGACGGTGAGGGGGAGTGTGGCGACGGTCGCCCACAGCGTGGGCACCATGTAGGCGGGCAGCGTTCGGGTGGCTGCGTCGCGTACCGCCTGCGGGGTGGCGGTGCCGGCCAGGAAGGCTGCCAGCTGGCGCTGCCCGGGCACCTCGGGGTGCTCGCGGGTGATCACCGCGACCTGCTCGACCCCATCCACTGCGGCCAGGGTGTTCTCCACCTCGCCGAGTTCGACGCGGTAGCCGCGGATCTTGACCTGGTCGTCGTCACGGCCGAGGAAATCCAGGTTCCCGTCGGGGCGGCGGCGGACCACGTCTCCGGTGCGGTACATCCGCTCGCCGGGGGTGGTGGGGTCGGCGACGAACGTGGCGGCGGTCAGGCCCGGCTGGTCGAGGTAGCCGCGGGCCAGTCCGATGCCGGAGATGTAGAGCTCGCCGGCGACACCGTCGGGGACGGGTCGCAGCCACGTGTCGAGGACGTGGGCGCGGGTGTTGGTGATCGCCTGGCCGACGGTCGAGGTGGAGCTGTCGTCGGTGCCTCCGCCGAGGGTGTTGATGGTGTACTCGGTCGGGCCGTAGAGGTTGTAGCCCCAGGTGTCCTCGGTGTCGCGCAGCCGTGACCACACCGATTGCGGGACGGCTTCGCCGCCGAGCAGGACCAGCACCGGGCGGTGCCGGCCGGGTCCGTCGTCGAGCAGGCCGGCGTTGAACAGGTGGTGGGCGTAGGTCGGGGTGACGTTCACCGAGTCGATCTCGTGGGTGTCGCAGTAGGCGACGAGCGCTTCGGCGTCGCGGCGCAGCTGTTCGTCGCACACGTGCACCTCATGGCCGTCGACCAGCCACAGCAGCTCTTCCCACGACATGTCGAAGGCGAACGACACGGTGTGTGCGATCCGCAGCACCCGGCCACCGGCCCGTGCCACGGTCGGTCCGAAGATCTCGGTGCGGTGGTTGACGAGCATGTTGGTCAGGCCGCGGTAGGGGGTCACCACGCCCTTGGGTCGGCCTGTCGAGCCGGACGTGTAGATCACGTAGGCGGGGTACTCGCTGCGCAGCGTGTTGCTGCGGGCGAACGGGCCGAGCTCCTCGTCGGTCAGGTCGGTGCCGGGCAGCGCGTCCAGCTCGGCGCGGACCGCCGGGTCGGCGAGCCGTACCGCGGTCGCGCCGGCGCCGACAAGTCGATCGTCGGCGCAGACCAGCAGGTGGGCGTGCGCGTCGGCGATCAGCGCGGTGAGCCGCTCGGTGGGGTGCTCCAGTTCCAGGGGCAGGTACGCGGCTCCCGCGCGCAGCACGGCGAACAGGGCCACCACCATGTCCACCGACCGGGGCAGCCCCAGCGCGACCACCTGCTCGGGGCCGGCGCCCCGCGACCGCAGCAGCCTGGCCATCCGCGAGACCCGCGCGTCCAGTTCTGCGAAGGTCAGCCGCTCGGCGCCGAACACCAGCGCGACGCGGTCCGGGGTGCGCGCTGCTTGCTCCGACAGCAGGTCCGCGACGGTGCTGTCGGGCACGGCGACCGTGCCCTCGACGACCCGGTCCAGCTCCCGCTCCCGATCGGCGGGGGCCAGCACGTCGATGGCGCCGATGGGGGCCACGGCCGTGTCCGCGAACGCCCCGAGCACCGCCACGAAGCGCTGCGCGAACCGGTCGGCGGTCTCCTGGTCGTACAGGTCGGCCGAGTACTCGATGAACCCGGTGAGCAGGTCCGGCGAGTCGTGGAAGTTGAGCGCCGCGTCGAACTTGGCGGTCCGGGTGCCGACGTAGTCCGCCTGCACCTCCAGCCCGTCGAGGACGGGCACGGCGTAGTTCGCGTCACCGGACAGGCACACCAGCATGACCTGGAACAGCGGCGAGCGACCGGCCCTGCGCTCCGGCCCCACCGCGGTGACGACGTCCGCGAACGGCACGTCCGGCCGGTCGTAGGCGTCCAGGTCGGCGGCCCGCACCGCGGCCAGCAGCTCGGCCAGGGTCTGTTCCGGCGCGACGTCGACGCGCAGTGCCAGCGTGTTGAGGAAGTAGCCGACGGCGTCGTCCAGTGCGGGGTCTAGCCGCGTGGAGATCGGGGTGCCGATCACCACGTCGGCGGACTCGGTGTGCCGCGACAGCAGCAGCGCCAGCGCGGCGTGCAGCAGCATGAACACCGTGACGTCGTGCTCCCGGGCAACCCGGTGCAGCGCCGCGGTCAGCTCGGGGCCCACCTCGACGCGAGCCACCCCACCGGCTCCCGTCGGGGAGGTGGGGCGCGCCCGGTCGCCGGGCAGGGTGCACTCGGCGGGCGCCCCGGCCAGGGTGTCCCGCCAGTACTCCAGCTGCCTCGTCGCGGAGGTGGCGGAGCCGTCGGCCAGGCACTCGGCCTGCCAGGCGGCGAAGTCGGCGTACTGCAGACGGGGGGCCGGTAGGCCCTCCTCGCCGGCCCGGCGGGCCCGATAGGCGCGCTCCAGGTCCAGCAGCAGCGGCCGCCACGACCATTCGTCGACGGCGATGTGGTGCAGCACCGCGACCAGGACGTGCGTCTCGGCATCGACACGCATCAGGGTGACCCGGATCGGCGGCTCGGCCGCCAGGTCGAAGGGGTGCTCGACGGCCTCCCGGATCCGGTCGTCGATCGCACCGGCCGGCACGTCGACGGAGGTGAACCAGGCAGGTGCGGCGTCCGGGTCCAGCACGATGGCCTCGGTGTCCCGGTGGACAGTGCGCAGCACCTCGTGCCGGGTGACCAGGTCGCCCCAGGCCGCCGCGAGCGCGGCGGCGTCCAGCGGTCCGGTCAGCCGCAGCACCGACGGCACGTTGTAGACCGCGCTCGGGCCGGCCATCCGGTGCAGCGCCCACATCTGCCGCTGCCCGGCGGACAGCGGTCGGGCCGCCCCGGTGCGGGGCAGCGGACGTAGCGGCGGGCGGGCCGCGACCGCGGCGCCGGCCAGCGCGGCCAGGCCGGCCACGGTGGGGTGCTCGAACACGTCCCTTACCGAGACCTGGGTGCCCAGCTCGGCGGCGATCCCGTGGGCCAGCCGCAGAGCCAGCAGCGAGTGGCCGCCGAGGGCGAAGAACGAGTCGTCGACGCCGACCCGCTCCAGCCCGAGCACCCGCCGGAACGCCGTGGCCACGGCCTGCTCTGCCGGGGTCGCGGGCTCGCGTCCGGCGCCGCCGAGGTCGGGCTCGGGCAGCGCGCGCCGGTCCAGCTTGCCGTTCAGGGTCAGCGGGATCGCGTCGAGCACGACGACCGCCGCGGGCACCATGTACCCCGGCAGTGCCGAGCCCAGCTCGGCGCGGATCGTGGCGCCATCGGCCCTCGCGACCACGTAGGCCACCAGCTCGGTACCCGCCCGTCCCGGGCGCGCCACCACGACTGCACGCGTCACCCCGGGCACGGCGAGCAGCGCGGCCTCCACCTCGCCGGGCTCGACCCGGAAGCCCCGGATCTTGACCTGGTCGTCCGCGCGGCCGGTGAACTCCAGCTCCCCGTCCGGGCTCCACCGGGCCAGGTCGCCGGAGCGGTACAGCCGTCCCCCGGTGCCTGCCGGGTCGGCGACGAACCGGCCCGCGGTCAGCCCGGGACGGCCCAGATAGCCCTGGGCCAGCTGGCCGCCCCGCACGTACAGCTCGCCGACCACGCCGGGCAGCACCGGGCGCAGGTACCGGTCGAACAGCAGCACCTCCAGCCCCGGCAGCGGTCCGCCGACGGGACTGACGCCGGCCTCGGCGTCGACGGCGCGCAGCTCCCGGAACGTGGTGTGCACGCAGGTCTCGGTGATCCCGTACATGTTGACCAGGCGCGGCGCGTCCTCGGGATGCCGCGCGTACCAGGGGCGCAGCCGGCGGGTCTCCAACGCCTCGCCCGCGAACACGACGTAGCGCAGGGCGGTGCCGGCACCTGCCGGCTCGGCCTCGAGGAGCTGGTCGAACGCCGACGGCGTCTGCGACAGGACCGTCACCCGTTCCCGCTCCAGCAGCGCCCAGAACGCCTCCGGCGAGCGCACCGTGTCCTGGTCGGCCACGACCAGCCGGGCCCCGTGCGCGAAGGCCCCCCACATCTCGAACACCGAGACGTCGAAGGCGACCGAGTGGAACAGCGACCAGGCATCCGCGCCGTTGAAGTCGTAGTGCCGGTCCGCGGCCGCGAGGAGATCGAGCACGGCGGAGTGCGGCACCTCGACGCCCTTGGGCCGTCCCGTCGAGCCGGACGTGTAGATCACGTACGCGGGCTGGGCGGCGGGAACCGGCACCGGCGGGATCGCGGCCGCCGAGTCGCAGTCGTCGAGCACGATCGTCTCAGCGCCGGCGACCAACCCGCGTGCGGCTGAGGTCGTGACAGCGCAACGGGCGCCGGAGTCGTCGAGGATCATCGCCAGCCGCTCCGCCGGCGCGGTCACGTCCAGCGGCACGTAGGTCGCCCCGGCCCGCAGCACGCCGAGCACCGCCACGAGCATCGCGGCGGAACGAGGTACCGCGATCGCCACCCGGTCGCCAGGAACGACGCCGCGCTCGACGAGCGCGCCGGCCAGGCGGGCGGCCCGGTCCTGCAGCTCGGCGTAGCTCAGCCGGTCCGAGCCGTCCACCAGCGCCGTTGCCTCCGGCGTGCGCCCCGCGACCTCGGCGAACAGGGTCGCCAAGGTGCCCGTGGGGTCGGTCCGGGGCGGCTCCGAGTGCGGCACATCGCCGCCCGGCCACCGCAGGTCGGCCAGCCGACGCTCGGGGGCATCGGCGACCACCTCCAGGAGCCGGTGCAGCCGGTCGACGATGTCGGTCATCTCGGCCTCGGAGAACAGGTCCGTGGCGTACTCCACCGCGAGCCGGATCACCGGGTCCGGGCCGGACCGCTCGTAGAACTGGAAGGTGGCGTCGAACTTCGCCGTCCCCGTCGCGGCGATCACTCGTTCCGCCACGGCACCGGACAGGGACAATCCGCCCTCGCTCATGTCCGACCGCAGGTAGACGAGCTCGACCTGGAACAGCGGGTGCCGTGACGCCGAGCGCTCCGGGTTGACCCGTTCCACGACCCAGTCGAAGGGCACGTCCTGGTGCGCCATCGCGTCCAGGGTCGTGTCGCGGGCCCGCTCCAGCACCTCGGCCAGCGTCGGGTTGCCGCCGAGGTCGAGCCGCAGAGCCAGGGTGTTGAGGAAGAACCCGAGCACGTCGGTCAGCGCGTCGTCGCCGCGCTCGGAGATCGGGGAGCCGATGACGACGTCGGGGCCGCAGCCGTGGGCGTCGAGCAGCACGGCCAGCGCCGAGTGGGCGAGCATGAACATGCTGACCTGGTGCCGGTCGGCGGTGGCCTTCAGCCGCTGCGTGAGCTCGGCGTCCAGCAGCGTGTAGACCTCCGCGCCGGCCCCGGTGCGCTGGTCCGGGCGCCCGCTCCGCGACGGCAGCGTCGTCTCCTCCGGGATGCCGGCCAGTGCCCGCTCCCAGTGCCGCAGCTGCGCGGCCGCGAGCGAGTCGTCGTCGGCCCGGTCCCCGAGGTGTTCGTGCTGCCAGGTGGCGAAATCGGCGTAGCTGACCGCGAGCGTCGGGAACTCCGGCGCCCGGCCCTTGCGGCGCGCCGCGTAGGCCGTCGACAGGTCCGCGAGCAGAGCCCGCACCGACCACTCGTCGACGGCGATGTGGTGGATCACCAGCGCCACCACGTGGTCCTCCGGCGCGACCCGCAGCACCGACAGCCGCAACGGGCACTCGGAATCCAGCGCGAACGGGGTCCGCACGACCGCTGCCACCTCGCCGTCCATGTCGGCTGCAGACACGTCGCGCAGGTCGAAGGCCGGTCGCAGGGCCGGGTCCACCCGCTGGACGACGGCGCCGTCGCGGTCGTGGTAGGTGGTGCGCAGCACGGGGTGCCGGTCAGCGAGGTCGGCCACGGCCGCCGCCAGCGCCACGGTGTGCAGCGGCCCGGTCACCCGGTGCACCACCGGGATCAGGTAGGTCGCCGACGGCCCGGCGAGCTGCTCGTGTGCCCACATCCGGACCTGTCCGGGCGACGCGGGGGCGTCGCCGGTGCGCGCGGTGGCGGCGACCTCGGCCAGGCTGCGCCCGGCCGACGGCAGCGCCGCTTTCTCCGCAGCGGGAGCCGGCGCCGAATCCTCCATCGGCCCGTCCAGCAGCTCTGCGAGCCGGGCCACGGTGCGGGACTCGAACACGTTGCGCGGCCGGATCCGCAGCTTGGCCTTGCGCGCCCGGTTGGCGAGGGTCAGCACGGAGATGGAATCCCCGCCGAGGGTGAAGAAGTCGTCGTCGATCCCGATCCCGTCCACCCCGAGCACCTCGGCGACGATCCCGCAGAGGATCTCCTCGGTGGGGGTGCGCGGGGCGCGGGAACTGCTCGAGGGCAGTGGCGCAGGCTCGGGCAGCGACTCCTTGTCGAGCTTGCCGTTGACGGTCAGCGGCAGCGCCGCGACGGTCGCCCACAGCGTGGGCACCATGTACTCGGGCAGGGTTCGGGCGGCGGCGTCGCGCACTGCCGCCGGGTCGGCTGCACCGACCAGGAAGGCCGCCAACTGGCGCTGCCCGGGCACGACGGGATGTTCGCGGGTGATCACCGCGACCTGCTCGACCCCGTCGACCGCGGCCAGGGTGTTCTCCACCTCGCCGAGTTCGACCCGGTAGCCGCGGATCTTGACCTGGTCGTCACCACGCCCCAGGAAGTCCAGGTTCCCGTCCGGGCGGCGACGCACCACGTCCCCGGTGCGATACATCCGCTGCCCCGGCGTAGCCGGGTCGGCCACGAAGGTGCCCGCGGTCAGACCCGGCTGGTCGAGGTAGCCGCGGGCCAGTCCGATGCCGGAGATGTACAGCTCGCCGGCAACACCGTCCGGCACGGGCCGCAGCCACGTGTCGAGGATGTGGCCGCGGGTGTTCGTGATCGGGCGGCCGACCGTCGACGTCGAGCTGTCGTCGGTGCCCCCGCCGAGGGTGTTGATCGTGTACTCGGTCGGGCCGTACAGGTTGTAGCCCCACGTGCCCTCGGTGTCGCGCAGCCGTGACCACACCGACTCCGGAACGGCCTCGCCGCCGAGCAACACCAGCACCGGGCGGTGCCGGCCGGGCCCGTCATCGAGCAGGCCGGCGTTGAACAGGTGATGGGCGTAGGTCGGGGTGACGTTCACCGAGTCGATCTCGTGGATGTCGCAGTAGGCCACCAGCGCCTCGGCATCACGGCGCAGTTGCTCGTCGCACACGTGCACCTCATGGCCGTCGACCAGCCACAACAGCTCTTCCCACGACATGTCGAAGGCGAACGACACCGTGTGCGCGATGCGCAGCACCCTGCCGCCGGCCCGTGCCACCGTCGGCCCGAAGATCTCGGTGCGGTGGTTGACCAGCATGTTGGTCAGGCCGCGATACGGCGTCACCACACCCTTCGGGCGGCCCGTCGAACCGGACGTGTAGATCACGTACGCCGGGAACTCGCCGCGCAACCTGTTGCCCGGCGCGAACGGACCCAGCTCCTCGTCGGTCAGGTCGGTGCCGGGCAGCTCGTCCAGCTCGGAGCGGACCGCCGGATCGTCCAGTCGTAGTGCCGTCACCCCGGCGCCGACGAGCCGGTCGTCGGCGCAGACCAGCAGGTGGGCGTGCGCGTCGGCGATCAGTGCGGTGAGCCGCTCGGTGGGGTGCTCCAGCTCCAGCGGCAGGTACGCCGCCCCCGCGCGCAGCACCGCGAACAGGGCCACCACCATGTCCACCGACCGGGGCAGCCCCAGTGCGACCACCTGCTCGGGGCCGGCGCCCCGCGACCGCAGCAATCGGGCCATCCGCGAGACCCGCGCGTCCAGTTCCGCGAAGGTCAGCCGCTCGGCGCCGAACACGAGCGCGACACGGTCCGGGGTGGTGCGGGCCTGCTGCCCGAGCAGCTCCGCCACCGTGACGTCGTCGACGGCGGTCGACCGGGAGTCGGTCGGGGCGGACAGCTCGGCCGCGGTGCGCACGTCCAGACCACCGACCCGCGCGGTCGGGTCCGCGATCAGCCGCTCCAGCACGGCCACGTAGCGGGCCAGCAGCGTCTCGGCGGCCGGGCGCTCGACGAGGTCGGGTCGGAACTCCAGCTTGACGTTCATGCGGCGGCCCGGGGTGACCACCCACGTCAGCGGGAAGTGCGTGTGGTCGACCATCTGCACATCGCCGATGCCGTTGGCCCGGCTGAACTTCTCGAAGCCGTCCTGCAGGAAGTTCTGCAGCGTGTACAGGCTGTCGAACAGCTCGCGCCCGCCGTGCTGTTGCTGGATGTCGCCCAGCCCGAGGTAGTCGAACTCCATCAGGTCCGCACGGTCGCCGTGCAGCCGGCCGACGAGCTCCGCCACGGTCTCGGCCGGGTCCAGCTCCACCCGGACCGGCACGGTGTTCATGAACACCCCGACGGTGCCGGCCACGCCGTCCAGCTCGGTCGGGCGGCCCGACACGGTGGAGCCGAACGTGGCCCCCGGCCGGCCGGCGTGGTGGGCCAGGGTGATCCCGAGCGCGGCGGTGAGCAGCGCGTTCAGCGTGACGCCGAGGTGGCGGGCGCAGGCGCTCAGCGCCTCGGTGAGGGCCTCCGGGAGCGGCTCGTTGATGGTCTCGGCGACCACCAGCTCCCGGCCCCGAGCGCTGGGGGCCAGCAGTGTTGGCTCCAGTCCGGCCAGGTACTCCCCCCACCGGGCCAGCCCGGCGGTGCGGTCCCGCGTGTCGACCCAGCGCAGGAACTCGCGCCACTCCAGGATCTCCTTCGCCGCGGGCGGCTCGCCCCGGTACCGGTCGAACAGCTCGTACAGCACGATCCCGCTGGACCAGCCGTCCCACAGCAGCAGGTGGAAGGTCCACACCAGGACGTCCCCGTCCGGCATTCGCACCACGGTGAGCCGGGACAGCGGGGGATCGGACAGCACGAAGCGGGTCTCGCGGTCGCGGTCCCGGAAGGCGCGCAGCGCTGCGTCGGGATCGGGCTCGGCGCGCAGGTCCAGCTCGGCGACCTCGGTGCGCACGTCATCGACGACGAACTCCACCAGCCCGGCGGCGGGCTCCCCGGTGAAGCCCATGCGCGTGGCGGGATGGCGGGCGAGCACCTCGTCGTAGGCCCGGCCGAGGCGGGCCGCATCGAGCCGGTACCCGACGTGCAGGGTGACCTGGCAGTAGTAGACGTCGCGGTCCTCGTCCATCACCGCCTGCAGGTACATCCCGGCCTGCAGCGGGGACGTCGGCAGCACGGCCGCCACCGGGTACCGGCTACCGGCCTCGATCGCGGCCAGCTCGGCGTCGGTGACCTCGACCAGCTCGCGATCGACCCGCCGGGTGGTCAGCTGCTCGCGCAGAGGAACGGCCAGCGCGTCGAGCAGGGCCTCGTCGCCGAGCAGCCGGACCTCGGCCTCGGCGGTGCCGGGGGCAGCGTCGTACACCGCCACCACCAGGTCGAACCCGGCCGGGCGGCGGCCGAGGTCACGTCCGCGGTGCGCGGTGACGGCCCACCCGGCCGGCAGCGCCGCGGCCGGCGCTGGATGCAGCTCGATGAGCACCCGAGGCCGGACGCCGCCGCCGAACTCCCGGGCGGTGCGGGGATCGAAGTGCCGGTACAGCTCCAGGCGGGTACCGGTGGCCAGGGCACCGGACACGGCCGCGGCCGCCCGGTCGCGGTCGATCTCGGTCGGCCGTCGCAGCATGACCGGCTCAGTCAATGGCAACACGGCCCGCCCCGCGCCCGGCCCCAGGTACCGGGGCCGCAGGCCCAGGTCCAGCTCGACCAGCGTGCCGATCGCCTGCTCCGGCAGCGAGGCGAGGGCCGTGAGCACCGCGGCCGCGGTCTCCTCGGGCCGCCCGGTCGATCCGTCGACCCGCAGCGTGCGCTCCGCAGCGATCGGGTCGGCCGTCGTCATCGGGTCGGCCTCGATCGGCAGCACCTGCCGCCAGGCCGCGAGCTCCTCGGCGGTCGGCGGGGTCCGTACCAGCTCACGCTGCAGGTCCACGCACTCGCCGGCCCCGACGGCCGGCTCCGTGGCGGGCTTCCCGCCTCCGCTGATCGCGCCGTACGCGGCGGCCAGATCCTCGGCCAGCACGAGCAGTCCGGCCTCGTCGCAGGCGAGATCGTGCGCCACCACGAGCACGTCGGCTCCGTGCGGCCTCGGCTGCGCCACGAACCGGACCAGCAGGCCGCGGTCCGGGTCCAGCCAACGTCGGGCCTCGTCGGCCGCGGCCGCGAGCCGGCCGCCGTCCGCCGCCAGGATGTGGATCACGTCCTCCGTCGGGGGAGGGGTGGACGGCAGCTCCAGCGTCCACAGCGACGGTGCCAGCTCGGTGCGCTGCACCGACAGCCCCTCGTGCCGGGCCAGCACGTGCGCCACTGCGCCGTGCAGCGCGGCGGTGTCCAGTTCACCCTCGATGCTCAGCACCACCGAACGCACCGACCCGGCGAGCGGGTCGGCCCCATCCAGATCCGCGGCCGCCCGATCCGCCAGCCGCTGCACGGCGGGCAGCTGTGGCTGCTCGCGATCCGCGTCCTCGGCAGCAGTGATGTCGAGTCGGCTGGTCACGTGGAAGTCCCTTCATGGGCCGCACCGAGAGCAGCGACCGTGGTGGTCACCGCCTCGAGCCAGCCGGTCACGATCAGATCGAGGTCGTCGCGGGACAGCAGTCCGGCGGATGCGGTGAACCGCACGTGCAGCTCCGGGCCGTCCGGGCCGGGAGCCACCAGCCCGGTCACCTCCAGCGCGTACCGGCACTCCTGGTCCGGGGCCGGATCGGTGCGGGCGGCTTCCCGCCGGGGATCGGACGGTGGCAGGCCGAGGGCCGGATCGTCGTACCGGCCGGCGTAGTCGACCAGCACCTGCGGACGGGCCAGCCGCGCGAGGCGCGGGCCCACCCGGGGGTTCAGGTAGCGCAGCATGCCGAACCCGACGGCCGGGACGGCGAGCTCGCGCCGTACCTCGGCCAGCAGCTGCAACGGGTCCTCGTGCGCCGTGCACGCGACCGGGGCCACCACGCTGAGCCACCCGATCGTGCGGGACAGGTCGACCTTCGGCACTGTGACTCGGCCGTCCCGCACCAGGTCGATCAGCAACTCCCGTGGGCCGCCGCGCCAGGCGACCACCGCCGCGGTCACCCCGGCGACCAGCAGGGCCGCCACGTCGTCGTCCGTCGGGAGTACGGCCAGCGCGGCCGCTGTCGTGCCGGCGGGCAGCCGCGCGGAGCGGTGGCTCAGCTCGGCGGCGGTGTGCCCGACCACCGGGCCGGCCACCAGGTCACCAGCGGCGGCGAGCACCCCGGTCCAGTGCGGGTACTCCGCCAGGACCCGCTTCCCGGTGGCCTGCTCCGCGACCAGTCGGCCGTAGTCGGCCAGGCTCGTGCCGACGGGCGGCAACGACGTCTCGGCGCCGCGGTCGGCCGCGCGCCATGCAGCGTCCAGGTCGCCGAGCAGGATCGGCCACGAGGCGTGGTCGACCGCGAGCTGATGGGCCACCACCAGCATCAGGCCGGGACCGTCGCCGCCGGGCTCGAACAGCACCGCCCGCAGGACGGGGCCGTGCTCCGGGTCGAGCTGCGCGGTGGCGGTCTCCGCCTGGCGGCCGAGTAGCGACCGGGCCTCCTCGGGGTCGTCAGGCAGCGGCACCACATCCGGCGTCCAGTCGGCTGGATCGGTCGTGGGCCGGACGTGCAGCGACCAGTAGCCGTCCCGGCCCTCGTCGCCGCGGTGCCAGCGCAGCCGCAGCGCGTCGTGTCGTTCCACCAGGGCGCGCAACGCACTCGCCAGCCCCGCCGACGTCCGTCCGGGCGGCACTCCGACCAGCCTCGACTGGTTCGCGCGCTGCGTCCCCGCCAGCTCGCTGAACCGGTGCACGATCGGCAGCGCGACCAGCTCTTCGGTCGCTTCGGGCGGCTCGGATGTCCGGGCCGCGGCGGCCACCCCGGCGACCGTCCGCGCCCGGAACACGTCCTGCGGGGTCAGCTCCATGCCCAACTCGCGCAACCGGACCACCGCCCGGATGGCGAGGATGCTGTCGCCGCCCATGGCGAAGAAGTCGTCGTGCACGCCCACCCGGTCGACCTTCAGCACCTCGACGAAGGCGTCCCGCACCAGGTGCTCGGCGGGCGTGCTCGGCTCGACCAGCTCGCCGGTGGCGCCGAAGTCCGGCGCGGGCAGCGCCGCCCGGTCCACCTTGCCGTTGACGGTCAGCGGGATGCGCTCGATCAGCACCACCGCGGCGGGGACCATGTAGTCCGGCAGCTGCGCGGCCAGCCCGGCCCGCAGCTCGGCCGGGTCCGGATCGGCGCCGGCCGATGGGACCACGTAGCCGACGAGCCGGCCCTCCGCGCGCAGCACCACCAGCGCGTCGGCCACCCCGGGCTCGCCGCGCAGCGCGGCCCCGATCTCGCCCAGCTCGATCCGGTGACCGCGCAGCTTGACCTGGTCGTCGGAGCGGCCCAGGTACTCCAACCGCCCGCGGTTGTGAGGATGTGGAGCCCAGCGCACCAGGTCCCCGGTGCGGTACAACCGCGCACCCGACCCCGAGAACGGATCGGCCACGAACCGTTCCGCGGTCAGCCCGAACCGCCCGACGTACCCCTGCGCGACCTGC
>Ga0307513_10003840_pt1 | contig 20225 bp, 15 predicted proteins | sample 15_EM_MG_FD_202174 | JGI IMG/M metagenome (GOLD analysis project Ga0307513, IMG submission 202174) | Populus trichocarpa ectomycorrhiza microbial communities from riparian zone in the Pacific Northwest, United States - 15_EM | ecosystem: Host-associated > Plants > Roots > Unclassified | place...
GGTTCGATGTTAAGTACGCGGAATGCCTGGTCGATATCGTCGGTGATCATCGTTGTCCGCCGAGCATGGCGCATAAACCTAGCAGCTTCCTTGTGTTCGTGAGCGTGACGATAATCCCCAGTTCATTCGACGTGTTGGCGGCTCCTACCTCCACTACTTGATGTATCCTGTACTCAACGTCACTTGCAAGAGCAGAAGCCACTGGATCCGGTAAACCCGTTATGTTCAGAGATTCCGCAATGTCCTGTGGGCCTGCGATCAGTAAACACCCCTGGCTCGACGCGAAAACAACAATTACACGAATCGCCTCTGGTTTGTAAACCCCGGCTCCCTGACCGGCTGAGCCTCTCGGTTTCATCGGTTTGCTCATTTTGAAGTCTTTGGGAGTTGGGAAATAGACGCGTCGGTGTCGAGAGACAAGGGTAAAAGTCGATCATCCGGAAGCACGTGCACCAAAAGGCTCACACTCTTTTTCGAAATGGCTCCGACTGCTCTCGTGAAGAAGAAGACCGGTTCTGAACGCAAGTCGAAGCCTACTGAGAAGAAAAAAACCCTGACGCCTCCGGAACCCGTGGATGTTTCAAGTTCAGACGATGCGGAGGGCTGGGAGGACGAGGAGAGCGAGGATGAGAGTGAGAGCGACGAAGAGGACGACGGCGTCGATGAAGCCGGCTTCGAAAAATTGGTTCGGGCTCTGGGAGACGATGCGCTGAACGAGTACGATCAGGCGCATCTTGTTGCCTTGGCTGGGGACGGGGAGGACGATGAAGATGCCGAGGAGGACGAGGAATTGGGGGAAGTCTCCGGTTCTGAGGAGGGGGGCGAAGAGGTTTCGGAGGATGGTGATGAAGCTGAAGAGGGAGGCTCCGGTTCTGATCCTGAAGGTGGGGATGTCGAGGGAGGCGAACCCTCTGGCGATGAGGATGTTTTGGCTCTGGACGAACTTGAAGACGTCGAGCTGCATCCTGACGCTGTGCCCCGGCGTGGTGTAAAGGTTATTGATAACAAGGTGCGTGTTACTCGGCCTAATAATCTCTTCTATCTTATCTTTTGCTTAGGATGCCCTCGAGAGGATCAGGAAAACCATCCAACTCGACCCCAAACTATCCTGGACAGAAACACTCGTCGTCTCATACCCAGAGGCCCACACGGTCGACCACGAGGACGACTTGAACCGAGAGCTTGCCTTGTGCGTTCACACACCATCTACAAACTTCGTTCCAACTTAACAAGTATTGTAGCTACAAACAGGCCCTTCACGGTGTCCAAGAAGCCCGCACTCTCGCTGCCAAGCACAAATTGCCATTTACACGTCCTGCAGACTACTTTGCCGAAATGGTCAAGTCGGACTCGCATATGGAACGCATCCGCCAGCGTCTGTTGAACGAGTCGGCCGAGATCAAGAGGAGCGATGACAAGCGAAAGGAGCGGGAGAACAAGAAGTATGGAAAACAAATTCAGGTGGAGAAACAAAAAGAACGGGAGCGAGCGAAGAAGGATATGGATGAGAGGATCAAAGGTCTTAAACGAAGTAAGCCCCAGTCTCCGAGCATTTATCGCGCGTTCTCCTCTAACTGTGAATCAGAGCGGAAGGGTGCTTTGGACAATGTCCAGGCTGACGGCGAGGATTTCGACGTTGCGGTTGAAGACGCCATCTCAGACCGACCATCAAAACGTGTCAGGGGGCCTGGCGATTCCCAGCGTTCCAAGATGTCTCGCAAGGCCAGAGACAGTAAGTTTGGATTCGGAGGTACCGGAAAACGGTCAAAACAAAACACAAAATCATCGACGGATGACTTTGAGCCTGGCCGAAGGAGTGGTCCAGGCCAGAAATTTGGAAAGGGAGACAAGGGCGGGAAAAGGGGTCCCCCAAAGCGACCTGGGAAGAGCAAGAGGATGGATGCAAAGACTCGCAGGTAAAATGTGGGTGTGCGGTACTGCTTTGGCGTAATTATTGGATGACTGTCCGTAAGACTAGATATATTTCTAAACATCAGAGGGGGAACATGCCAGTTGTCGAGGGATATAAACAGAGGGGGGTGAACAGGGAAGAGTGCACGGCAGGACGGTAAGATGTCAACAGAGGGGCATCAGTCTGGTGTGAGGTCGACACAAATCCCATTCGGGAGTGAGGCTACCCCGATAAAGCCCCTACACAGGTGTTGTTTGTGGACTAGGAGATGTCAGGGTCGACTAAACGGGCATCAGGGCATCGCACAGGGAGAGAGAGGAGCGACTCACAGCGAGCCCGAAGAAATGCGGGAAATCCTGATCAAGCAGTGACAACGAAGTTGGTCCATGTCCCAAGTAACGAGAATTCACTGCCGCTTGATATTAGAAAACAGCTAAGATCTCGCAGTGGTATCTGGTGGTCGAATGCTGTCGGATGAGCGAGGAAACTCGTGATACCAGAACCGAATATTGAATCTCGTCGTCTCGCCTAAGGGTACAAGTCCCCTCTTCAGTCACAAGGCCAGCCCGTCTTTCGGATGACTGACTTGATTAGGAGCTATGGCAGCGGCGGAGACGAATATCAGAGTTGTAAGCGCTCCTGGCAGGCTCGTTACATCCGGTACGAGTGGGTGATTTGTCTAGGACAAGGAACAGTGGATGTATGAAGGAGTCGACGACTGCATGCAGCAGATTTGCGCCAACCGACCACCTTCGATGGTCAAAATGTGGGATTAAGAGGAATAACGGAGTTAATACTATGGAAGGTCAGGACGATGTAAACCAAAGCACATTCCAGACTCACTGTTAAAATCCCCCATCTTGGCTTTCATGCCGATAGCTCTGAACAAGCCAGCTGACACCTCTCGCCATTCCTTTCCAGACCTCCCCTCCCCACTGAAACCACCATTAGGTTATTACCGGGCCGCCTCGGTATCCGAGATGGCATGCCTGGTATTGACGTTGAACGGGTGGAAGATTCGGGATAGGTTAGTGTATCGACAGAGTATCTCGAACAATGGGGTGCGTGAGGCAATTCCGGAAGAGGTCACGGTTGGGGAATCGATGAACAACGGTTAACGGACAGTGTATTTTGCCTTGTTAACGGGAGGAGGACAGAGCGTTGGTCACAAGGCGAATGACAGGGTGATCGATCGTCACAGCTTACTTGAGTTCCCCGACCACCAACACAATCCCCTCCATCAGGTAGCCCATTTACACGAGACGCGCTATGAAAATGGCCGCCCATCTGTATTAGGGTTAGGACCCTTCCCCGCGCCTTCCTCTCCTGGCCACCTCCAGCTTCGACCATGGATCCAAAGTCCCAACAACAAAAGGGGCGGGACGGCGCTCTCTCCTCATTGAACACCGATATCGAAGCCCTGAACCATGCGAGGAACATCGCCGGCATCGCACCAGCCGCCGCCGTCTTTGACTCGGTAATCGCCCTCCTGACGATGATCAGGGTACATTTCTTCCCATTCTGCGACGATAAGCTCCCAGCTCACATGCATCCAGGACTCAATGGCTAGCGAATCTGTCTACGTTGAGCTGGGATTGTTCTGCGCCCGGGTATGCAGAGCTCTTGACCGAGGGGCGGGTGGAGGGCGAGTGGATGAGCTCAATCGATCGGTATTGGAAGCAATCAACCGGCTGACAACGTGAGTTCGACCGGCGATGCATGCAACGGGTGACTCACCATGCTCTGAATCACAGAACTGTGGCTGAGATCCAAAGGAAGGTTGTCAATCAGGGAGGACGAGATGCGGCCTCTCGGCTCTTCCACGCAAAAAACGACAAAGAGATGATCGCCACCTGGAGGGCGGACCTCACTGCAGTCCTTCACGTCTTCAATGTACGTTCGGTCGGTTCTGTCTGTCGATCGCTAACCATCCTCCCTTTCAGACCGAGCTGGAAATCAATACCCGCACAGTGGTCGCGGATATGGATCGGAACGCCTCGACAGATCAGGAAAACACTGGCGATCAATATCACTTAGTAAGAGCAACTTCCTATCCATGCAACGGCAGAGTGCTGACCATCACTCAGACTGAAGCCAGGCCAAAAATCCCGGACACCATGCCGTTAACGGTCTCACGTTCGCACGCCACTCTTCTCGGAGAATCCCCTCCGCTGCCACCGAAGGCCTGTTTCGGGCGGGACGACCTGATCGAGGAGATCGTTGGCCTCGCCGAAGACCTCGCTCCAATCGCTCTCATCGGTGCTGGGGGAATCGGGAAGACGTCGATCGCTCTGGCGGTCCTCCATCATGATCGCATCAAGCAACGGTTTGGAGACAACCGTCGATTCATTCGTTGTGATCAATTCCCCGCCTCGCGCACTCACCTCCTTGCCCGACTCTCTAAGGCCATCGGTGCAGGGGTCGAGAATCCTGAAGACCTGACCCCCCTACGACCTTTCCTGTCGTCGACGGACATGATCCTGATTCTCGACAACGCCGAATCCATTCTGGACCCACAGGGAGCAGATGCTCAGGAGATGTATGGGGTGGTGGAGGAGCTGAGTCGCTTCAGCAACATTTGTCTTGGGATCACATCTCGCATCTCGGCCGTTCCTCCCTGCTGCAAGATTCCCACCATCCCGACGTTGTCGATAGATGCCGCACGTGACGCCTTCTACTACATATATGGGAACGGAAAACGGACGGACCTGGTGGATAAGATCCTGGGACAACTGGACTCTCACCTACTCTCACTCACACTCCTTGCCACGGTCGCGTATCACAGCAAGTGGGACAACAATCGACTGGCCAAGGAGTGGGACGGGCACCGAAAGCGGGCACTTTGGACGGACCACAGCGAGAGCCTTGCGGCAATGATCGAACTTTCGCTGGCCTCGCCGATGTTCCGTAAACTCGGCCCCGATGCTCGCGACCTCCTGAGCGTCGTCGCCTTCTTCCCCCAAGGCATCAATGAGAACAACCTGGGCTGGTTGTTCCCGACGAGGACGGCCTCCAAGTGGCTGTTCCCGATGAGGACGGCCTTCAAGTGGTTGTTCCCGACCCCTCCCGACAGAAGAAAGATGTTGGACAAGTTCTGCGCTCTCTCTCTGACGTACCGAAGCAACGGATTCGTCATGATGCTGGCACCCCTCCGCGACTATTTTTGCCCAAAGGATCCGAGGTCATCTCCCCTCCTCTGCACAATCAAGGAGCGTTACTTCCACCGGCTGTCGGTTTTCATCGACCCTGAAAAACCTGGCTTCGACGAGGCGCAATGGATCACATCGGAGGACTTGAACGTCGAGCACCTGCTTGATATCTTCACGACAATCGACGCAGGATCGCACGAAGCCTGGGCCGCCTGTGGTCACTTCTTGGAACACCTCCATTGGCACAAAACGCGACTCGTCATGCTGGGGCCAAAGATTGAAGGGCTCCCAGATGACCACACCTCCAAACCGGAATGTTTGCTCCAGCTCTCATGGTTGTTCAGCGCGGTTGGAAATGATGTAGAGAAGAAACGACTCCTCACCCACATTTTGAAGCACTGGAGACAGCGGGGGGACGATTTGCAAGTTGCTAGGACGTTGGAGTGTATGTGCAATGCAAACCGGATGCTTGGCCTCAACGGGGAAGGAATACAGCAGGCGAGAGAGGCGCTGGGAATTTACGAAAGGCTCAATCATATATCGGGACAGGCACAATCTTTGCGAACACTCGCTTGGTTGTTGTATGACGACAAGCAACTTAACGCTGCAGAAGAAGCCGCGTTACGAGCGATCGACCTTCTCTCGGGCAGACGCGAGCGATTTGTGGTCTGCGAATGTTACCGTGTCCTTAGCCTTATATGTTGTTCAAGGGGCGAAACAGAGAAGGCCATCGACCACATCGAATCAGCCTTCAAGATCGCATCCCGTTTCAACTGGAATTATCAACTGTTTTGGTGTAACTACCAACTGGCGGACCTGTTTTTTAAGCAAGGCAGGCTCGGCGATGCCCATGCGAGTGTCGAACGCGCCAAGTCGTACACGATCAATCACCCATCTCATCTTGGTCGGGCGATGCAACTGCAGGCCGAGTTTTGGTACGAAGAGAGGAAGTTCGATGTGGCGGAGTCTGCGGCCCTGCGCGCTGCCGATGTTTATGAGAGGCTCGGAGCCGCGAGAGACCTTGAGTCCTGCAAGGCTCTCCTCCGTAATATCGAAGGGAGATGATACCTCTGATGAGCTCCTAGAGGCGTTGCTTCCTCCTATGCTTTTAACTCTCCATTCTCTGTTTGGGCATGCCAGATAATGCACAACGGATCCGCCACGTTCGGACAGAGGCCCGGTTCCTGACCACCGTATTCCTCTTCTTTCTGCCACTCCACATTCCCCGTCTCCCTTGAAAATACTCCCCATCTTGCTGATTGTCCTCCCAAAACGGCGTACTCCCGCCGCCTGTTGTTGATCTGTATCCCGTGTCACCTAGCTCCATTTCTCCATTTTGTATTTGTTTTGTTTGTTTCAATTTTTGTGTGTCCTGGATTCTCCATTGTTTTCCGAAGTTTGATTTCTCAATGTGACGGCTAACACTGTTGGTGGTAGTTTCGGCTAATCCGTACTACGGCGTACTTTTCGGAAAGCACGATTTGTGGACGCTGAGTGGGGCCGCCGACCCTGGGGATGCCGGTGTGTTCTTCCACAGTCGTAGCTTTTCACTGCACATCACTGTAATATGTGAGGTCTCCTCTGCTGTTACATGCCGCACGCCAGCCGTACAGTGGGATATTGGCGCATCCGTATGACATGACATGCAATCGACACCACCTGGCACTGAATACTGAAGTACTGACGTGTTACCATGGAACACCCCGATTACGCGCTGTGAGTCTCAATCTCTTCCGTTAACCTCCACCATCCGGAACGCGAACCCGTCTCCGTGGAATCATGGCTATGAACCGGGATAAATCCTCAACCGACAGAACATGGCTGATTCCGACCCTCGCTCAGCCTGACACCTCCGGGACCGCTGGGTACACCGGAACCCTGACATCTCGTGCGGGTTGGATCTCCAGGTCGGAGGGACACAGTTGGGCCTGAAAAAGGCATCAGGCTACGTGAGCGTTCTGTACGTCGACTTCGTCTATGACGCGAGAGTTTACAAAGCGGAACCTTACGATGCATACGAACTCTCAACAGGATACCTGGTATTCCCCCTGTTCTTGCCCCTCCCACAGGGGGCTCTATCAAAGGAGAAATTCAAAATCTTAACCTCAATTCCGGATTCGCTGGATTCAACTTACTCGGCTTCATTTCTCGCGTCTCTTGGTTCAGGTCTGAGGGGCCATGGAGGTTATCCTACGAACTCGCGAAGCTCTCCATCAACGGTAGTGGAAATACTGTTGTCTCGAGAACTTTGGCGGGTGGGGAATGGGAGGACAGGTCATGACAAAAGAGCAGATATGAAGGGAGATGAGTGGCCAAAATTCTAGGACACGATGCGGAATCTGAGGGAGATTCTCTTGGTGATCTCGACTGGGCGGAGGATCTCGGGTTTGCGTCGATAATATGACGAGGAACTGGCTGAAGAATTACTCGGAATCCCCTCGTAGTAGGTTTCAGCAAATCCTTCCATCACGAGCTGGACTGACTTTCAAACCCGATGGTCGCACTCGCGAAGGTCCCACTTTCCGATTCGATCTCCGGAACACCATTTAACTGATCCCTTCCACCTTGTTGCTACGGGATGTTGGGACCACCGAGGGAGCCAAACGATGCTTGAACAACTCGTGGCCTCGAGATGCTTTTGAGAGGGACGTCTGGGGACATGGTCCATACGACGCACTTGTGAGGTCAACCGACCGCTTGACCGATGAGGAATTCAGGTTCAAGCTGGCCATCGCGCCCGCTTCGTGGTGACAGTGGTGAACACCCGTTGTGGTGATCGATGTGACTTTGGGACTCGGAGGGGTTCGCCATCGATTTTCAGTGTTACTATTATGTATTGTACGTTCAACGATCGTTGAGAAGTATAGCCAGTACATGACAAGAGTATCATAAGGGGGGAAATCATGGTGCGAGATAAGATAAATACTCAGGCAATGGAGTTCGTGCCTGCGGAGGATTGTGACTGGAGGTGATAAGGCGAGAAAGGGAGAGGGTGTGTGTCTTCCGACATGCTTGCCACATACGACGCGAGCAAACGGTTGGCCGAGACCTTTCGAAGAGCGGCCCCTCGCGGACAAACCGTAGCCCCGAATGATACCTCCATGAACGGGGATAAGACAGGCCTGGAGGCTACTCGACATGCCATGAAATGAACCATGATAATGGCGGGAAAGGAAGAACTCCGCGAGGGTGAGAAGAGGATCGTGAATAGGCGCCAGGATATGACGATGGGAAGAAGCGGAGAAAAATGGAGTCCATCACGAGTGCTGCTACCCGTTTTGTAGAAGTCGGGGGATATCATTTGGGAGCCGAAACTGTTGGACCTGCGTCCCCCTCATAGGAGTGTAGTTGGTGTAGTTGGTGTAGTTGGTGACGAACTGCGGTCTTCCACGGTTGCCCTTCTGCAGGGATACGATGCCGCCGTTGGGGTTGACGAGACTCAACTGACCCCTCAACAGCGCCTGCACCCGAAACGCAGCGGAGAGGATGAGACTACCGGGGGGACACGTATCTCATCCGCACTTCCACTGATGCCCTGCAAGATCCAGGATATGTAAGGGACAGCAGACAGATGATGAACCACACGAAGCAGATTCGTCCTCGTTGCAAGCTGAGCGACCAGAGTCTATGGTTGAAATCCAGTGTCATAGTCTGATCACAACGCAAATGCCTCACGCCAGACTCACCGCTGAAATGCCCTATATTGATCGTCACTTCGACGTAGGGCTCCGACGACCCCAAATAAGTCAGCAGACAGGGCTCGTTTCTCCTCAGATCTCTTTTCCTTGCTGCAACCATACTTGGATCATAACTGGGCCACCTCAATGCCTGAAGCAACACGCCCGGTGTCGAAGGTGAGAAACGAGTGGACTCCACGACACGTGCCGGACGAGGGATTCGACGACGTGCCTCGGCCAATACGATGGGTGAGGGGAATTCGGGAGAAGGACATGGTCGAGGAACCGAAGAACGGCAGTCAAATGGATTGGGTGTTTTCTCTCGTTAGTGAGTGGTACGGTGGAGCACATGGCGAATGCACCTCCGAGTCCGCCTGAAGTCGATCCGTCGACTAAACTTGCTCTCCGCCTGCGTCGGTTCTGTCCCCTTCTTGGCCGTGACTTTCGCCCGCTGCGACGCAAGGGTCTGGTTGCGGAAGCGAAGGAGTTGGGTCAGGATGTCGTCCATGTCGGTGTTGGATCGGTGTAGATGGTGGTGCAGTGGTGGATGATTGGACTTGTGGCTTTGACGCTCAGCGCGGATGCAGTTCGTTATCCTGCAAGTCTGATACCGAGCGCTTCTCGCACTTGTCGCCTTCTTCTCTCAAGGCGTCGATGAGAACGACTTCGAGTGGCTGTTTCCCACCATCTCGAATGGAACAAACGCCACCGACAAGTTCCCCACTCTTCCCACGGCGTATCGGAGCAGTGAATCCATCATGATACCCGCGCCGCTCCGAGCTATCTTTGTCCGAAGGGTCCCGAGTTGTATCTGCTCGTCTACGTCACCAAAAGCGGTGTTTAGATGTCCTTGCCCGGCTGTTGCGTTAAGACCAGCCTGACGCCGCATATGAGGCTGCGGCACCTCGGGAACCAAACAATAGCCTTGGCAATCGCGCCGAGCCCTTCAGATACGCCCCCTGCAAGTCACCCTCACCTCACCTCTCGTTGCGTCTGCCGCGATGTCCTCCAATACGGCTGTTATCTCTGTCCCTCCTATGGGCCTCTACTTACACACATCGTTTCATACTCGCGTCCCGCTGCTTGTCGTTGATCCGCATCTTGGGTTGTCTGTCCCCCCGCATTTGTTTTGCATCTGTGTACCCGTATACTACCTGCGGCATTCAACAGTTTGGTTTAGCAATACCACAATTTCCAAGTCGCTCACCTTTGCCGCTACGCTGCAGACGAGAACCCCGATCGAGCAATATCATGTTTAGAAGTTGGTCGCTGTCCCGTGCAACCCTCTGGCACATCGTCGACGGACAACGCCTGCCCACTGAAGTCGTTGCCGCCTGAAGGCAAGTCAGGTTTTGCCGAGATTCCGGATGGTCCAGCCCTGTTGGGTTAATCAGCGGTTCGTCGACATTGTCCAATGTCCCCCACGAAAAGCATGCCTCCCGGTGTGACTATGCCCTCGGGCAGTCCTCTTTGATAGCTTCACATCATTAACAAACGTCGTATTCAGCCGCCTCCTCATTAGTGTCGACTGTTCAGACGATATAAGGGTAGTGGCAAAACGTTAAGATATGGCACATTAATCTCCGAGCAAGCCGGGTGACACGATGTACTCATGTTCCCGCACTAGCTCGCAACACGAGAACGCAGCCAATGTTAGCGACCACAAAAGGTCCAGAGAGGGAGGGCCGTGGAGGGGCGGGGATGGATTCAAATGAGTGGTAAGCTTGTATCACATACGCGATAGCCAGTTTCCCTCTGACCACCCCGAAGAAATTCTGAAACCCTGCCACTCGACGTTCAAATCATTCCACTCGAATCCGTACGCTTATCAATGCCATCCATCGTGGAACTTTCCCACTCTCTGGGACCGGCCGAACAGAAAACAACAAATCCTTGGCCTCTTTCTGGATCTACTTCGAGTTGACCAAACGGACATCAGAGGACCACACAAGGGGAGAAAGGAGCAACTTGCAGCAGGTCTGGAGAAATGCGGTAAACCTTGACCGAGCAATGCCAACGAAGTTGGTCCTTGCCCCACGAGTAACAAGAGCTCACTGTTGCTTGATGGTAAAAAGCAGCGAAGATCCCGTAGCGGTGTTGGCTGGTCAAATGTCGTCGAGTTGGCGAGGAAAGTCGTGATACCAGAGCCGCATGCCGTATCTTAACGTTTTGACATGGGCGCTTCGTCTCACATGACGGCGCAAGCCCTTGGTTCGGTCACAAAACCAGCCCGTCTTTCGGATAACCCTGACATAGTTAAGAGCCGTGACAGCGACGGAGACGACTATCAGAGTCGTAGAGACGCTCCTTGCAGGCTTGTTACATCCGCTACGAGCGGGTGATTTGTCCAGGACAAGAAGCGGCAGATGGATGAACGACTGCGCGCAACAGATTTGCGCTAGCTGCGCCAATCGACCACTTTCTATGGTCGAAATGTAGGATTAAGAGGGATGATGGGGTTAATGCTATGGAAGGTCAGAACGATATAAACCCAAACACATGGCGGACTCACTGTTGAAATCCATCATGCATCAGCAATGCGCTTGCCGAGCAAGCGAGTCGGGTAGAAGATTATGAATGGAGAACCCAACGCTTAGACTCAAGATCGACTCAAAAACCGCTCCAAAACCGACTCGATCGCCTTCTTGCCGAGCAACAGAGGGGGAGGGATTGCTGATGCCACCCTAGGGTGGTACCCCACCCGTGTCCGGGGTCCTCAATCTGGGTGATCGAACGAAAAACGCAGGGGGTAACGACCACAGACTGTTCAGGGCACTTTGTGGTGAAGCTTTTGCGTACGAAGTTATAGTAATTCTCGTAAATAGCATTTTGTTCCGATATTTCAACATAATATGTCTGACGGTTCCAGGTGGGACGGTGAAATACGGGTTATGTACCTAAAATGGACGTGTGGTCTCTCCCTCTCCCTCTTACCACCTTATCACTCTACGTGTAAACCTTGTCGCCCTTGGTCAACGTCCTCGTGCAGCCCTTGCTAGGCGGACTGGGTGACTGTACTACAGGGTTAGGACTCGGATAAATAACTCAGGTTTGTCCACGTCTCTCGCACCACCCACGATGTCTTTCGGTCACGGTAACCCCCCTAACAATCCGTCACCAGGACCGCATTTTTCATTCTTTAATGGGGATCCCTCTGCGGTACCCTACCCTATCGTTCCAAAACCCCGGCGGGATGGTACGGTAGGACTGGGTCGCCCTTGCGAGATCTGTTCGAGGGTCATCAGATTTGGTGCGAACGGTTCCCTCCACGCATACGCCTTACACGTTGAAGCTTGAGGTGTGTTTTTGCACATTGGGTACCCTTCAGCGATCTAATGCACACACAACTCAGAGTAGAACCGTGTGGTTTTTGTGGTGTGGAAGGCTGCACCGTCAGGCTCGATCAGCCAAGGAACTGTCGGTATCGTTTCCGATTGTCGGTACGCGTTCATGTCCTTCTACTACGAATAGGCGAAAAAGTCAACAAATATATCCCCATGCACGAACATACCGATATCATGCCCATTCTGTCTTTCGTTGCGGTGCGATCACATTATTTGGGAGTGCAATGCGGTCGTACACATGGCAACACAACACCCTGAGCAGAGAACCCCATTCGACCTCATTTCTCAAATGCACATTTCGCTCAAGGAGACCGTGGAGTTCATGAAGGTAGATTTGGAAGGGATGAAGTCGTACTGGGAGACCCATGATATGATGAATTCCGACGACCGACAAACGCGCGCGTGCTTTGTCTGCTTCCTCCGCTGGCGGTTTCAGGAAGAATAGTCGATATCAGTAGCCTCCACCGTTGCCCTTTTGCTGCCGTCCTGCGCCAGCTATTCTTCGGTTATTCAATTTTTGTTGTCGTTTATTTGGTCCGTGCCACTTAATATGGGAGTATGGGGGGAGACGTCCCGATTTGGGGTGTTGGGGGGGTACTTCCGGGGTCCACCGGGGTTTTGACAGTTGCGTGTCCCTGGGTATGTAAGTACCTGCGGGTCGGCCTTTTCCGCCCGCGATCACATGATTGTCGGGTCGGCTGGGTCGGAGCGGAGCCGCTCGTTTTCTGGGACCGTTGCATCGCGGACAAAACCCTCCTCCTCCCGGAGTCGGGGAATGGCCCGTTTGCACGAGACGCATTATGAAAAACGGCCGCCCATCTGTATTAGGGTTAGGGCTCTTCCCCACGCCTTCCTCTCCTGCCACCTCCAGCTTCGACCATGGATCCAAAGTCCCAACAACAAAAGGGGCGGGACGGCGCTCTCTTCTCATTGAACACCGATATCGAAACCCTGAACCATGCGAGGAACACCGCCGGCATCGCACCAGCCGCCGCCGTCTTTGACTCTGTAATCGCTCTCCTGACGATGATCAGGGTACGCTTCTTCCCATTCTGCGACGATAAGCTCCCGGCTCATATGCATCCAGGACTCAATGGCTAACGAGTTGGTCTACGTTGAGCTCGGGTTATTCTGCGCCCGGGTATGCAGAACTCTTGACGGAGGTGCGGGTGGAGGGCGATCGGATGAGCTCAATCGGTCGGTGTTGGAAGCAATCAACCAGTTGACAACGTGAGTTGGACCAGCGGTGGATGTAACGAATGACTCACCATGCTATGAATCGCAGAACTGTGGCTGAGATCCAAAGGAGGATTGTCAAGCAGGGAGGGCGAAATGGGGCCTCTCGGCTGTTCCACACAAAAAACGACAAAGAGATGATTGCCACCTGGAGGGCGGACCTCGCTACGGTTCTTCACGTCTTCAATGTACGTTCGGTCGGTTCTGTTGTGTAATTGCTGACATGCCCCCTGTCAGACCGAGCTGGAAATCAATACCCACACGATGGTCGCGGATATGGATCGGAACGCTTCGACGGGTCAGGAAGGTGCTGGCGACCAGTATCACTCAGTAAGAGCCACTTCCTACCCATGCAACAGCAGAGCGCTGACCATCCCCTAGACCGAAGCGAAGCAGTTCATGGTCTCACGCTCGCACGGCGCTCCTCTCGGAGAATCGCCTCCCCCGCCGCCGAAGGCCTGTTTCGGACGGGACGATCTGATCGAGGAAATCGTTAGCCTCGCCGAAGATCTCACTCCGATCGCTCTCATCGGTGCTGGGGGAATCGGGAAGACGTCGATCGCTCTGGCGGTCCTCCACCATGATCGCATCAAGCAACGGTTCGGGGACAACCGTCGATTCATCCTTTGTGATCAATTCCCCGCCTCGCGCACTCACCTTCTTGCCCGACTCTCCAAGGTCATCGGTGCAGGGGTCGAGAATCCTGAGGACCTGACCCCCCTACGACCTTTCCTGTCGTCGACGGACATGATCCTGATTCTCGACAACGCCGAGTCCATCCTGGAACCACAGGGAGCAGATGCTCGGGAGATCTATGGGGTGGTGGAGGAGCTGAGTCGTTTCAGCAACATTTGTCTAGGGATCACATCTCGCATCTCGACGATTCCTCCCCGCTGCAAGGTTCTCACCATCCCGACGTTGTCGATAGACGCCGCACGTGACGCCTTCTACCACATATATGGGAACGGAAAACGGACGGACCTGGTCGATAGGATCCTGGGACAACTGGACTCTCACCTACTCTCACTCACACTCCTTGCCACGGTCGCGTATCACGACAAGTGGGATAACGATCGACTGGCCAAGGAGTGGGATGCGCACCGAAAGCAGGCACTTTGGACGAACCGTAGCGAGAGCCTGGCGGCGATGATCGAACTTTCGCTTGCCTCGCCGATGTTTCGTAAACTCGGCTCCGATGCTCGCGACCTCCTCAGCGTCGTTGCCTTCTTCCCCCAAGGCATCAATGAGAATAACCTGGACTGGTTGTTCCCGACGAGGACTGCCTCCAAGTGGTTGCTTCCTGCCACCCCCGACAGGAGAAACATGTTGGACAAGTTCTGCGCTCTTTCTCTGACGTACCGAAGCAACGGATTCGTCATGATGCTAGCACCCCTCCGCGACTACTTCCGCCCAAAGGATCCGAGGTCGTCTCCCCTCCTCTGCAAAATCAAGAAGTGTTACTTCCGCCAGTTGTCGGTTTTCTTTAATCATGACAAACCCAGCTTCGACAAGACGCAATGGATCACGTCGGAGGACATGAATGTCGAGCATCTGCTTGATGTCTTCACCACGATCGACGCAGGCTCGCGCAAAGTCTGGGCCGCCTGTGGTCACTTCTTCAAACACCTCTATTGGCACAAAGTTCGACTCGTCATGCTGGGGCCAAAGATTGAAGGGCTCCCGGATGACCACCCCTCCAAACCAGGATGTTTGCTCCAGCTCTCGCTATTGTTCGGCGCAGTTGGAAATAATGTAGAGAAAAAACGACTCCTCACCCACACTTTGAAGCTCTGGAGACAGCGGAGGAACGACTTGCAGGTCGCTAGCACGTTGGGGGTTATATCCAATGCAAACCGGGTGCTTGGCCTCAATGGGGAAGGAATACAGCAGGCGAGAGAAGCGTTGGGAATTTACAAAAGGCGCAATCGCATATCGGGACAGGCACATTCTTTGCAAATGCTCGCTTGGTTGTTGTATGACGACAATCAGCTCAACGCTTCAGAAGAGGCCGCGTTACGAGCGATCAACCTTCTCTCGGGCAAACGCGAACGATTTGTGGTCTGCCAATGCTACCGCGTCCTCGGCCTTATATGTTGTTCCAGGACCGAGACAGAGAAGGCCATCGACCACATCGAATCGGCCCTCAAGATCGCATCCCGCTTCAACTGGCACGGTCAACTGTTTTGGGTTAATTACCAACTGGCGGAGCTATTTTTCAAGGAAGGCAGGCTCGGCGATGCCCATGCGACCGTCGAACGCGCCAAGTCGTACGCGATCAACCGCCCGTATCATCTGGGTCGGGCGATGCAACTGCAGACCAAATTTTGGTACGAAGAGGGCAAGTTCGAAGTGGCGGAGTCTGCGGCTCTGCGTGCTGCCGATGTTTATGAGAGGCTCGGGGCCGCAGGAGACCTAGAGCGCTGTAGAGCTCTTCTCCGTAATATCGAAGAGAGATGATCCCTCTGGTGAGTTCCTGGGAACAGTGCTGCCTCCTATTCGTGTTAACTCTCCACTCTCAGCTTTGGAGCATCAGATACCATCTCACAAGTTTATCCTTCCGCGGACAACAGATCCGCCACGTTCGGACAGAGATCCGATTCCTGACCGTTGTGCTTCTCTTCTTTCTGTCAATCCATATCTCCCTCTTTTTCCCGAGAGCATTCCCTATCTTGCTGACTGACCTTCTAAAGTCACGTGTTTTGGTGTCCTACTGCCCGTTGTTGATCTGTACCCTGTGCCACATAGCTTCCCGCCACCATTTTGTGATTGTTTCGTTTCTTATATTTGCTGTGGATCTTCCGCCGCTTCCGAATGTTTGGTTTCTCAATGCGACGCTGTACAACGAGCTTTTCAGAAAGCGCGATTTGTGGATGCCGGTACCGGTGTGGTCTTCTATGGTCGCAGTTTCCGTTCCATTGCACACCACCGTGTTATGTTATGTGAGGTTTCCGCTGCTATTGCGCGCCGTCTGCCAATCGTGCAGCGGGTTATTGGCGCACCCGTATAAAGTAACATGGCATCCGATCAATACCGCCTGGCGCTGAAGCGCCGACACGGTGTTGCCATCGAACACCCCGGTTATACGCTGTGAGTCTCAGTCTCTCCCGTTAACCTCCATCATTCGAAACGCGAACCCATCTCCGTGGGATCCTGACTGCGAGCCAGGACAGAGCCTTCAACCAACCGATCGAACATGGCTGATTCCGACGCTCGCTCAAAGACACCGCCGGGACCGCTGGGTACACAAACCATGATGCATGAAGGTCTGACATCCCGCGCGGATTGGATCTCCAGGCCGGGAGGACGTGGTTGGGCCTGAACAGGAACATCAGGATATATGAGCGTTATGTACGTCGACTTCGTCTATGATGCGAGAGTTCACAAACGGCCGGCAGAGTTTTGAGAACGGGACGAACATTGCGGAACCTTACAATACTAGAGAAGCGCCGACTGCGTCGGCATGAACCTTGCTTGCATCTTTTAAGAAATCGTCATCAAACTCTCGAACCAGTCTGATTGTCTCCCATCCGGAGCTTTTTCCCACCACAATGGCGTGCGGAATTGGATGGCCTTAAGAACAGTATTCGGTGAAACAGCAAGCAGCGGCGATCAGGTATTGCAATCGTAGGTTGTGGTCATCACATTCTTCTCCAGGACGATCTATATTGAGGACTCAGCCGGGAAAATAGGACCACGCTGCCGCCAAGACCATCGAGGTGTGCGACACATGTACATGCACGATGGTTTAACTAAGACATATTACGGGATTGGCAATACGGACACGGTAACCACTGATTATATGTAGCTACATACTCCGGGGGTTTGGGTTTCCAAAATTCAACGCATCGAGCACCACACTCCATTCTGAACCAACTTTCAAGGCGGTCATTCAAAGTGATTTTAAGCATCTTGGCGACTTTCTAACATGGGCGCGTCGTCTTACATGACGGCGCAAGCCCATGGTTCGGTCACAAAACCAGCCCGTCTTTCGGATAACCCTGACCTAGTTAGGAGCTGCGGCAGCGACGGAGACGAATATCAGGGTCGTAGGCGCTCCTGGCCGGCTCGTTACATCCGGCACGAGTGGGTGATTTGTCCGGGACAAGGAACGACGAATGTATGAACGACTGCGTGGAGCAGATTTGCGCTCTTCCGTTACTTTTGTGCCTTTTCCAACGATCTACCCTCCCTCCGTCGGATCTGTCACGGATACACCCACTTTTGACTTGCCTACGCTCGTGAACAGCATGCCTCGTGGCGATATGGATCTCCGGCGTTGAAACTTGAAGCTTGAAGCCTGAAGTCCAAAGGCTGGGATTCTGTGTTGGGCACGCCACTCGATGTCTCTCCGGTCCTACCCTATGGTTCGAGAACCCCCTATCACATTGTTCGAAGCCTCGGAACTCTCGAAGATAACAACATCGAGGTTCTCCCTCGTTCTGGCACCTTCCAGCCCGCTCCAGAACCACGAGTGACGAAGAGAAATGGGGCTCAAACCCAGGAGTCTCTGTGGTCCCGCCCTGGTGGTTCGTATCTGTGAAGAAGTGGTGCACGCAACTCGCACACGCCCCACTCCATTCAGGGAGGTAATATCCCTCGATGAACCCGGAGAGAAGAGTTCACCCCATCTCTTCCCTTCACTCCTGGCAGTAATTGAACCCTCTTCCGGTCGAGACCGTTCCCTGCACCCGCCGTGACCATGGTCATCCTCGATTCTCTCCTGACCTACGTCATCCCCGTTCCCAGTTCGATCGTCAGCCATGGTCACGCCTTTCCCCTCTTCGTCCTGAGCTGTATAAATACCCAGCCGGTCTGCTCGCGCATCCTCACCAAACTCTTCTACCACTCCCCCCAGTTGCATCGTATCCCTATAAGCATATTCGAGCTCAACAATGTCTTCTGATCCAAGGTTCGTCTCCGCTACCCCCCAACCACCCCCAACTGCACTGCCGTCGCCGACGCTTACACTTGGCTCGTCAACAGCAAGATGTCCGGCAACGTCAAGAACACCGTCGGAACGATGGAGGAGGCGATTGGCAACGTGTCTGGCTCTGAGTCGCTGCAGACGTCTGGCAAGCAGCGTCAAGCCGAGGGCGATGTCGAGTGCAAGCAGGCTCAAGCTCAGGGCTATGCCGAGGGTACGGCGGATCGTGTCGTCGGTACTGTCGAGAATCTGAAGGGATCCATCACCGGCGACACCTCCCAGGAGATTTCCGGTAGGTCTTTTAGTTCTCCACACCCGCTTAAACCTGCTGAAAACTGACCCGCGATCAGGGGACATTCGCAATGAGAAGGGCAGGGTCCAGCAGGATACAAACAAGTCGTAATTCCCCCTCCCCCCAGACTTCAGTTGTTGAGCTGTTGTATTGTAATACTATAGACTATTTTCTTCGCCGGCCTCAGCCATTGATTTTGTAATCGTCGGAGAAAGTGATGTTGCCAGCCTCTTTAATCGACCACCATGTCGACACCTGCATCCCATTGCTCGTGACGGAACTATGGATATACGTTATCTGACTGGCCGCACCGTTCTAAATCATCTTGTGTTGTATTCCCTTCGAGGAACAAAGAATGTTGCGGTACAAAAAACGCCCCGTCGTACTCCTGTAGAACCTGGAACTAGATCATCCCCGATATCTGTTGGCGGAAGATTTCAGGTTCGTTCGACCTCACGAACCGCATCTCAAATCCTTCGTCCTCGGACCACCAATTGTCGACCCTCACGGACACCTCGTCTGGAGGCTGCAACTAGCCTATTTTCACATACCGCGAGGGGACCAGACGAGTCCACGACCTTACTCCAGCGCATTCACCACCGTGGAACCGACTCGCATAATGAGTCCATCTCGGGAAAGGGACCACCCTGGCCGTTGGTTTAACCCACACCCAAATGTCCAGACCGTGAGGGTCGTGAATCTACCTACTGACTTGGACGCGTGCATTCCACGGTCGAAGTTCCCATCGGCACAACATTCCAGGCCTCATCCTCGAATATACCCCACTTGGTACCTGAGGTGGCCCACCCACCAAGTCCACACCATCGAATTCGCCCCGCGCCCCTGCCTTCGATGCGAGGACCCCATCCTCTCCACACTCAACCCGAACGTCGAACAGAATGTACGACGCATAACTGAACTTCTTCCTCCGCTTCTTGGGCCGCTTCCCTTGTTTGTGGACATGAGAATGTCACCGCGTCCCGTGAGATTGGTTTGGATCTGCGCGTCACTGGGATATTCACACATGCCGGTCAACTCTCGTGGCTCGGTGGTCTCACAGGCAACGGATTCGTTCGCGTGAAACTTATTGAGTTCCGCGGGGATCGATGTTGGGAGAAAAAGGGGGTTCTCAAGTTCAGAAAGATCCCGAAAGCCAAGGGAACTGAGCTTCGTTGCTTGGAAGATTGCGCAACCGGTGCGTAGAAGTTCCGTTTCCGGCTGATTTCACGGGATTTAGGTCCTTGTTGTGCATCCGCCGATATGTGCGACGTATGCTCGATGGGGTCATTCCCGGTTCCTTCTCGTGTCGGTGGAAGTTAAAGTTTCTGGTGGTCCTGAATCTTGAGGTTGGTATTACCGCTTCATTATGGGGTCGCGTGAGTCACTCTGGCGTCGTACCACGTATGATTCCCATCACTATGAGATAGAGTAGTCACGGCCCGCATGTTTCTCTGTATGGGTGTGTGTAGCTGGATCCAGACGATTAATTGAACGCGCTCGCGGGGTTCCTGGGACAGTGATACACAAACGCCCCCCCCCCCTGATGACATTGGCGAACGAGAGGGGTATGCTGTTCGGCCTGTACAAAAAATAAAAGTCGCTATAATGGCATGTTTCCATACATTTTTTACTAAGATCCCCAACGAAAGTCGACATTGTCGACTGTCGTAGAATCCTTTGTAGAATGTCGT
>Ga0307513_10003841_pt1 | contig 20222 bp, 21 predicted proteins | sample 15_EM_MG_FD_202174 | JGI IMG/M metagenome (GOLD analysis project Ga0307513, IMG submission 202174) | Populus trichocarpa ectomycorrhiza microbial communities from riparian zone in the Pacific Northwest, United States - 15_EM | ecosystem: Host-associated > Plants > Roots > Unclassified | place...
ACGACCTGTTCGTCCCCGAGCCCGACGCCTGGGCGCCGGAGCGCTGGCTGGCGCAGATCGGCTGGATGGCGAGCCTTGGCGGCGAGGGCGGCCTGTTCGTTATGGTCGGGCGGCGGGCCGCCGCATGACCGCCTTCAGGTCGCCGGGAGCTTCTGGGCCCTCGACCCATCGAGATAGCGCGCCGCGGCGGGTTTCAGGCCGTCGTCCAGGTCGATGAGCAGCGGATTGCCGGTCGGAACTTCGATGTGGAGGATTTCTTCCGCGCTGAGGCCGAACAGCAGCTTGATGATCGCGCGCAGCGAATTGCCGTGCGCGGCGACCAGCAGGGTCTCGCCGGCGGCCAGATATGGAACGATGTCGCTGTCCCAATAGGGCTGCACGCGGAAGAGCGTGGTCTCCAGGCTCTCGGTGTCGGGCAGGTTGGCGCCGGCGTAGCGGCGGTCCTTTGAGAAGTCGAACTCGCTGCCCGCCGGCAACGGCGGCGGCGGCACGTCGTAGGACCTGCGCCAGATGGTCACCTGATCGGCCCCGTGCTTGGCGGCGGTTTCGGTCTTGTTGAGGCCCGTCAGGCCGCCGTAGTGCCGCTCGTTGAGCCGCCAGTCCTTGACCTCGGGCACGAAGGTCTGGCCGGCGGCGGCCAGCGCCAGCCACGAGGTGCGGATCGCGCGCGTGAGCACTGAGGTGAAGCAGCGGTCGATGGCGAGGCCCTCGGCCGCGATCAACTCGCCGCCCTTGGTCGCCTGCGCCTCGCCCTCGGCCGTGAGGTCGACGTCCACCCAGCCGGTGAAGCGGTCTTCGAGATTCCACTGGCTCTGGCCATGGCGCAGCAGGATGAGCTTGGGCAAGACGGCGGGACTCCTCGTTCGGACGGCGGTGACGAGCGGCTAGGGTCAATGGCCATATCCGTCAAGCGCAACGGGTTGGTGGCTGGCCGACGAACCGGCTATAGGAGCCCGATGCTCGATCGCCTCTACCTGCCGTTGCTGGGCCTGGCCGTGATCGCGGTCGTGGCCCTGGCGCTGGTCTGGCCGCAGGGTCTCGGCGACCGCTCGCCCGATCCGTTCGGCCATATCCCCCTGCAGCGTACGCCAGCCATGCAGGCGGCCATGAAGCGCGAAACCGAAACCGCGCAAGAGCGGGTGAGCCAGGCGCGCGACGCGGTCCGGGACCTGCAGTCGCAGGCGATCGCCCCTTCGCAATGAGCAGTTTCGATGCGATCGCGGTGGGCCGCCGGGTCCTGGCCGCCGAGGCCGAGGCGCTTACGGCCCAATCGGCCGCACTGGACAGCGCCTTCGCGCGCGCTGTCGATCTGCTGTTCGCCGCCGAGGGCCGCATCATCTGCACGGGCATAGGCAAGTCCGGACATGTTGCGCGCAAGATCGCCGCAACCTTCGCCTCCACCGGCTCGTCGGCTTTCTTCGTGCATCCGGCCGAGGCGAGCCACGGCGATCTGGGGATGATCACGCCGCAGGACGTGATCGTCGCGCTCTCGAAGTCCGGCGCAGGACGGGAGCTGGCCGACGTGCTGGCCTATGCGGGACGCTTCTCGATCCCGCTGATTGCGCTGACGGCGGAGCCCGAAAGTGCGCTCGGACGCGCGGCGGATGCGGTGCTCAAGCTCGCCGATACCGAGGAAGCCACCGCGGAGGTGAACGCGCCGACCACCTCCACGACCCTGCAGATCGCGTTGGGCGACGCCCTGGCCGTCGCGCTCCTGGAGCGGCGCGGGTTCAAGCCCTCCGACTTCCACGTCTTCCATCCGGGCGGAAAGCTGGGCGCCATGCTGCGCACGGTCGGCGACCTGATGCACGGCGCCGACGAGTTGCCGCTGGTCGGCGCCGCGACGCCGATGAAGGACGCGTTGCTGGTGATGACCGAGAAGCGCTGGGGAATCGTCGGCGTCACCGATCAGGCCGGCCGGCTGAGCGGCGCGATCACCGACGGCGACCTGCGCCGCCACATCGACGGACTCCTGACCCATGCCGCCGGCGAGGTGATGACGCCGGGTCCGAAAAAGACTGTGCCGCCGACGATGCTGGCGTCCGAGGCGCTCGCCCTGATGAGCGATCCGGCTCCGGCCGTGACGGTGCTGTTCGTCGTCGACGCGGGCCGGCCGGTCGGAATCCTGCACGTCCACGACATCCTGCGCGCCGGCGTTATGTAACAAAGGCGGCGGCAGGAACGTTCGGGAAGAACTTTTCAGTCATGCTTGGCGCCTAATTAAGGGCGTCAGTAATTCCCCGGAGCTCCGATGCTGTCCGTTCCTCGCGCCGACATTGCCGAAAACAGCTGGGATTTCGAGACCCAGCCGCTGGTCAAGGCCACCGGGTTCCGCGAGTACGACGCGCGCTGGCTGTTCGGGCCGGAGATCAATCTGCTGGGCATCCAGGCGCTGGGCCTCGGTCTCGGCACCTACATGCACGAGCTTGGCCAGACCCGCATCGTGGTCGGCCACGACTACCGCTCCTATTCGCTGTCGATCAAACAGGCCCTCACACTGGGCCTGATCGCCGCGGGCTGCGAGGTCGTCGATATCGGCCTGGCCACCTCGCCGATGGCCTATTTCGCCCAGTTCGACCTCGACGCGCCGTGCGTCGCCATGGTCACCGCCAGCCACAACGAGAACGGCTGGACCGGCGTGAAGATGGGCGCGCAACGCCCGCTGACCTTCGGCCCCGACGAGATGGGCCGGCTGAAGGAGATTGTGCTGACCGGGGCGTGGAAACAGCGTCCCGGCGGCTCGCTCGCCCACATCGCCGGCGTCGCCGAGCGCTACATCGCTGACGCCGCCAGCCGCGCCAGCATCCAGCGCCCACTCAAGGTCGTGTGCGCCTGCGGTAACGGCACGGCCGGCGCCTTCGCCCCCGAGGCGCTGCGACGCATGGGGGTGGCCGTGGTCTACGAGATGGACTGCGAGCTCGACTGGACCTTCCCAAAATACAATCCCAACCCGGAAGACAGCGTCATGCTGCACGCCATGGCCAAGGCCGTGCGCGAGTTCGGCGCCGACCTGGCGCTGGGGTTCGACGGCGACGGCGACCGCTGCGGCGTGGTCGACGACGAGGGCGAGGAGATCTTCGCCGACAAGATCGGCCTCATGCTGGCCCGCGACCTCTCCGGCCTGCACAAGGACGCCACCTTCGTGGTCGACGTGAAGTCCACCGGCCTCTTCGCCACCGACGCCGTGCTCAAGGCCAACGGCGCGAAGACCGTCTACTGGAAGACCGGCCACTCCTACATCAAGCGCAAGACCGCCGAGCTCGGCGCGCTCGCCGGCTTCGAGAAGTCCGGACACTTCTTCTTCAATCCTCCGATCGGCCGCGGCTATGACGACGGCATCGTGGCGGCTGCGGCGATCCTCTCGATGTTGGACCGCAACCCGGACAAGAAGCTGTCCGACCTGAAGAAGGCGCTGCCGGTCGCCTACACCTCCCTGACCATGAGCCCGCACGTGGCCGACGAGGTGAAGTACGGCCTGGTGGACGAGGTGGTCGCCGAATACACCGCGCTCCGCGACGCCGGGGGCAAGATCCTCGGCCGCAAGATCGTCGACCTGATCACCGTCAACGGCGTCCGCGTCGCGCTCGAGGACGGGTCGTGGGTGCTGGTCCGCGCCTCGTCCAACAAGCCCGAGATCGTCGTCGTGGTGGAAAGCACCCAGAGCGAAGACGACATGCGCGCCCTCTTCCGTGAGGAAGTGAAGCCGCGTCTTGCCAAGCGCCCGCAAGTTGGCGCGTACAATCAAGAGATCTGAGGGATCCTGATCGCCACCCGCGATAGGCGCGATGATCTCAAGGACATGCTCGCGCATCTCGCCGACGCCGCTGTGCCGAAGGGTTGGCGCGTCGAGATCCTGATCATCGACAACGGGTCTTCCGGCGACACCAAGGCGGTGGCGCTGGCCGCGCGCCTGAACAAGTTTGAGGCGCTACCTCTTCGAGCCTCGCAAGGGGAGCGCGAGTCGGTCCCTGACTGCGCTGCGCATAGGGAATCTTCACGATCCCCGGGCAAAGACGCAGTCGGCGATCGGAAATTCGGCGCTGCGGGTCGGAGCGGGTAGCGCACGGGCCCATGGCGTGCTGAAAGCGCCGCTGAACCGAACGGCGAGGGACCAGAATGCGCGTAGCGATGATCGGGACGGGCTATGTGGGCCTGGTCAGCGGCGCCTGTTTCGCCGACTTCGGGCACACCGTGACCTGCATCGACAAGGACGCGGCGAAGATCGAGCGGCTGCAGGCCGGCGGCATCCCGATCTATGAACCCGGCCTGGACCTGCTTGTCGCCCAGAACGTCAAGGCGGGCCGGCTGTTCTTCTCGACCGAAGCCGCCGAGGCGGTGAAGGGCGCGGACGCCGTCTTCATCGGCGTCGGCACGCCGTCGCGGCGCGGCGACGGCCACGCCGACCTCACCTATGTCTACGCCGCCGCCGAAGAGATCGCGGGCCTCGTCGACGGCTTCACCGTCGTGGTCACCAAGTCGACCGTTCCCGTGGGCACCGGCGACGAGATCGAGGCCATCTTCAAGCGGGTGCGCCCGGACGCCGACGTGGCCGTGGTCTCCAACCCGGAATTCCTGCGCGAAGGCGCGGCCATCGAGGACTTCAAGCGCCCCGACCGGGTGGTGGTCGGCACCGACGACGACCGCGCCCGCGCCCTGATGCGCGAGATCTACCGGCCGCTCTACCTCAACGAGACGCCGATCGTGTTCACCAGCCGGCGCACCAGCGAGCTGATCAAATATGCCGCCAACGCCTTCCTGGCGCTGAAGATCACCTACATCAACGAGATGGCGGACCTGTGCGAGGCCGTCGGCGCCGACGTGCAGCAGGTGGCCCGCGGCATCGGCCTGGACGGACGCATCGGCGGCAAGTTCCTGAACGCCGGGCCCGGCTACGGCGGCTCCTGCTTCCCGAAGGACACCCTGGCCCTGGTGAAGACCGCCCAGGACGCCGGCTCGCCGGTCCAGCTGATCGAGACCACCGTCAAGGTCAACGAGGCGCGCAAGAAGGCCATGGCCGCGAAGGTCGCGGCCGCCTTGTCCGACGACCTGGCCGGCAAGACCGTCGGCGTGCTGGGCCTCACCTTCAAGCCGAACACCGACGACATGCGCGACGCCCCGTCGCTGGACATCGTGCCGGCCCTGCAGGCCGCCGGCGCCAGGGTTCAGGCGTTCGATCCCGAGGGTTCGCACGAAGCCCGCCAGCTCCTGCGGGGTGTGGAGTTCAAGGACGATCCCTATGACGTCGCCGCGGGCGCCGACGTCCTGGTGATCATCACCGAGTGGGACCAGTTCCGGGCGCTCGACCTCGACCGCATCAAGCTGTTGATGAACCGGCCGGTGATGGTGGACCTGCGCAACATCTACAAACCTGACGACATGCGCTCGCGGGGCTTCGCCTACACAAGCGTGGGCCGCCCCGAGGCCTGAGGCCCCGGCTGAATAGAGTTCAGTGTGGCTCAAACAGGCAGTCGGAGGGCGACAGGTCTTCGGGGAACGCCTTCGGGAGGACTTCCCCCGTCGCGAGACCCCTGTCCAGGATCAAACATGGAACATGCTCGGGTCTGAGTTCCAGGCGCCATCACGAGCGGGACGCAAATGCCCGCTAGGATCCTCCCGATGAAGCCACGCCTGTTCCACGTCAGCGAGGAAGCCGGGATCGGGCGGTTCGAGCCGCGGCCGCCGCCGTCGCCCGACGCGGGCGTGGTCGGCGACGCGGTCTGGGCGGTGGCGGAAAGCCACCTCGTGAACTACCTGACGCCGCGCGATTGCCCGCGGATCACCTTCCGCGCCGGCCCGGACACCAGCGAAGGCGACAGGGCTCGGTTCCTGGCCGGGGCCGAGCGGGTCGTGGCGTTCGAGGAGGACTGGCTGGAGCGGGTGCGCGCCGGCACCCTCTATCTCTACGAGATGCCGCCGCCGACATTCGAAGAGGCCTTGCCGGAGGCCGGCTACTGGATTTCGCGGGAGGCGGTGACGCCGAATGGCGTCGTCGTGGAGTCCGATCTGATGGGCGCCCTAGCGACGCCGGGGGTGGACGTTCGGACTCTCAAGGATTTCTGGCCGCTGGCCGATGCGGTCGCCGCGTCGAGCCTGCAGTTCTCGATCCTGCGCAAGCGCAACGCGAAGCCGCGGCGCTCAGGAGCCTGAACTCACCCGCAGCAGGAGTTGTCCGATCCAGAGTGCGCCGGCCCAGAAGGCGACGGCGAGCAGCGCGACGAAAGCCAGACATGCGACGGAACTGGCGTTCCGCCCCAACGGTCGCGCCGCACCTCCAAAAGCGAGGTTGCGAGCCATGTTTTCTCCCAATCTTTTTTTGCGCCGAACCGGTCGAGCGGTTCGACATTACGATTCTGTCACAATGATTCAGATTTGGGTAGGGTTTCCGCCTGTGGGTTGAATCCGCCCTACGAGGCTTTCTCGGCGCGGGCCTTCAGGTAGGCGTGCAGCGCCCCGATCTCCTCGTGGCTCAGGGCGTTGAATCGCCCGGGCGCCGCTTCGGTCATCAGGCCGAGCTTGCGATTGCCGGCCGCCACGCCGGTGCGCAGCAGCTTCTCGAAATCCTCGGGATCGTAGGCGCCGGCGATGGCCAGGTCGGGCGCCTTGGTGGCTTCGCTGCCTTTCAGGTCGCGGCCGTGGCATTCGGTGCAGGCGCGCACGAGGTTCCGGCCCTTCGCGTACTGCGGTCCCAGGTCCACCGGCCGCACGCCTGTCTCGGCCTTCAGGAGCTGCGGCGCGGACTTGAACTTGCCCAGCACGACGCCAATCCGACCCACCGGACCGAATTGCTTGACGTCGGGCTGCCCCTCCTTCGCCGGGAAGGTGCGCAGGTAGGCGATCAGGTCCGCGGTCTCGCCCTCGCTCAGCTGCGCGAAGGACTCCGACGGCATGATCCAGAGCTGCCGGCTATCGGCGGCCACGCCGGTGCGGATCGCACGCGCCACGTCGGCGTCGGACTGATGGGCGATGGCCTTGGAGAGGTTCGGGCCGGAGAGGCGTCCGAGCGGCATCTCGTCGAAGAACAGGCGGCCGGTGAGCTGGGCGCCGTGGCAGTCGTGACAGCCATAGACCGTGGCGATCCGCTTGCCGCGCATCACTGCGCCGGCGTCGTGCGACGCGGCCATCTCGACCTTGGCCTTCGGTTGCGGCCAGCGGATCATCGCCTCGCTGGCGGCGAAGGCGCCCAGACCGACGAAGACGACGAGCGTCGCCACTGCGGCCACGCCAAGACCGATCCAACGCAAAACACGTTTCATGACGACATCCGCTCTTCGGCCAATCGAACGGATCACAGAGCGCCGTTCGCAGAACGGGCGGGATTAGAGACGTCGGTAAGCTTCGCCAATCAGCGTGATTGCAGGATGGCTCTGCGGCTTTGCAGAACCGTGGCCGCAGCCTCAGGCGGCGGCCTTCTTCACCGCCCCGACGATGTCCTTGACGATCTGGCTGACCAACTTCTCGTCGTCACCCTCGGCCATGACCCTGATCAGCGGCTCGGTGCCCGAGGCGCGGACCAGCAGGCGGCCGGAGCCGTTCAGCCGCTGCTCGGCGTTGGCGATGGCCCCCATGACCTCCGCGTCCTCCAGCGGCTTGCCGCCGCCGAACCGGACGTTCTCCAGCTTCTGCGGCACCGGCTCGAACTGGCGGGCCAGTGCGCTCATCGGCTTGTCTGCGTCCCGCAGCACCGCCAGCACCTGCAAGGCGGCCAGCAGGCCGTCGCCGGTGGTGGAGAAGTCCGACAGGATGATGTGGCCGGACTGTTCGCCGCCCAGGTTGAAGCCGCCCTCGCGCATGCGGACCATCACCGCGCGGTCGCCGACGGCGGTCCGCTCGAGCTTGAGATTGCGGGCTTTCAGGAAGCGCTCGAGGCCCAGGTTCGACATCACCGTCGCGACCACGCCGCCGCCGGTGAGGCGTCCACGCTGCGCCCAGTGGCCGGCGATCAGGGCCATGATCTGGTCGCCGTCGACGATCTGGCCCTTCTCGTCGCAGATCACCAGCCGGTCGGCGTCCCCGTCGAGGGCGATGCCGATGTCGGCGCGGTATTCCTTGACCAGCTTCTGCATGGCGGCGGGCGAGGTGGAGCCGACCTCGTCATTGATGTTGAAGCCGTCCGGGGTGACGCCCACGCGGACCACCTCGGCCCCCAGCTCGTAGAGCGCCTCGGGGGCGACCTTGTAGGCGGCGCCGTTGGCGCAATCGATCACCACGCGCATGCCGGCCAGGCTCAGGCCGCGCGGGAAGGTCGCCTTGGCGATCTCGACATAGCGCGCCTGACTGTCGTCGATGCGCTGGACGCGCCCAAGGCCGCTGGGCGAGGCCAGGCCCTCCTGCAGGCCCTGGTCCATCAGGGCTTCGATCTCCAGCTCACGCTCGTCGGAGAGCTTGTAGCCGTCGGGCCCGAACAGCTTGATGCCGTTGTCGGAGAACGCGTTGTGCGACGCTGAGATCATCACGCCAAGGTCGGCGCGCAGCGACCGGGTCATCATGGCGACGCCCGGCGTCGGCAGCGGGCCGAACAGCCGCACGTCCATGCCGACGCTGGTAAAGCCGGCCACCAGGGCGGGCTCGATCATGTAGCCGGAAAGCCGGGTGTCCTTGCCGATCACCACCAGATGCCGGCGGTCGTCCTTGGACATGAAGATCTTGCCGGCCGCCATGCCGACCCTGATCGCCACCTCGGCGGTCATCGGGAAACGATTGGCCTCCCCGCGAATGCCGTCAGTCCCGAAATAGGCGCGTTTGGTCATCGGCAGCTCTCGAAACGATCCGAAACCCAGATTTAGTCGACGCGCCCATGACGAATGGTAAAGCCCCACTCGGGCACGTTCGAACGCGCGAAGCACTATCACAAAGGACGCTAATCCCCATGTGCGGCATTATTGGGATCGTCGGGACCAAGCCGGTCGCGGAGCGTCTGGTCGAAAGCCTGTCGCGTCTGGAATACCGCGGCTACGATTCGGCCGGCATCGCCGCGCAGGTCGGCGGCAAGCTGGAACGCCGCCGCGCCCCCGGGAAGCTCCGTGAACTGGAGGCCGTTCTGGCGGAGCATCCGCTGACGGCGGAAAGCGGCATCGGCCACACCCGTTGGGCGACCCACGGCGCGCCCACCGAACGCAACGCCCACCCGCATATCGCCGGCCGCGTGGCCGTGGTGCACAACGGCATCATCGAGAATTTCGCCGAGCTGAAGGCCGGACTGCAGGCCAAGGGCCGGGTGTTCTCCAGCGACACCGACACCGAGGTGGTGGCCCACCTGGTGGATGAGGCGCTGAACGACGGGCTGGAGCCGGTGGCGGCCTTCAAGCACACCCTCGACAGGCTGCGCGGCGCCTATGCCCTGGCGGTGCTGGTCGGCGGCGAGCGCGAGGTGATCCTTGGCGCGCGCAAGGGTCCGCCGCTGGCGGTGGGCTACGGCGACGGCGAGATGTTCATCGGCTCCGACGGCCTGGCGCTCGGCCCCTTCACCAACCGCGTCGCCTACCTCGACGACGGCGACTACGTGGTCATCGACCACACCTCGGCCAAGATCTTCGACGAGGACGGCCTGCCCGCCGACCGGCCGATCAAGACGCTGGCCGCCTCCGCCGCCGTCATGGAGAAGGGCAACTACCGCCACTTCATGGAGAAGGAGATCCACGACCAGCCCGAGGGCTGCCAGCGCACCATCGCGGCCTATGTGGACACCCTCACCGACCGGACCGCGCTCCCCGGCGGCATCGACTTCGCCAAGCTCGAGCGCATCCAGATCGTCGCCTGCGGCACGGCCTACCTGGCCGGCATGCTGGGCAAGTACCTGATCGAGCAGCTGGCCGACCTGCCGGTGGACGTCGAGGTCGCCTCCGAGTTCCGTTATCGCGAGCCGTCCCTGAAAGCCGGCTCGCTGGCCATCGCCATCTCCCAGTCCGGCGAGACCGCCGACACCCTGGCCGCGCTACGCTACTGCCAGGCCAAGGGCATGAAGAGCGCCGCCCTGGTCAACACGGTGGAATCGACGATCGCCCGCGAAGCGGACGTCATCTGGCCGATCTATTGCGGGCCGGAGATCGGCGTCGCGTCGACCAAGGCCTTCACCGCCCAGGTCAGCATGCTGACCACACTCGCCGTCGCCGCCGCCCGGGCGCGCGGCCGGATCGACGACGCCGAGGAGCAGCGGTTGGTCCGCGTCCTGCTGGAAGCGCCGCGGCTGATGGCGGAATCGATCAATCTCGAAGACGCCGTTCGCCTGGTGGCGATCGAGGTCGCCAAGGCCCGCGACGTGCTCTTCCTCGGCCGCGGCCCGATGTATCCTCTAGCCCTGGAAGGCGCCCTTAAACTCAAGGAAATCAGCTATATCCATGCCGAGGGGTACGCCGCCGGCGAGCTGAAGCACGGCCCCATCGCGCTCGTCGACGAGGCGACGCCCATCGTCATCCTGGCCCCCTACGACAGCTATTTCGAGAAGTCGGCCTCGAACATGAGCGAGGTCATGGCCCGCGGCGGCCAGGTGGTCTTCATCACCGATCCGGACGGCGAGCGGCACGCGCCGGCCGGCGCCCGGGTGGTGGTCACCGCGCCACGCTGCGATCCGCTGATCGCGCCCCTGGTGATGGCCGCCCCGATCCAGCTCCTGGCCTACCACGTGGCGGTCCAGAAGGGCGCGGACGTCGACCAGCCACGCAATCTGGCGAAATCGGTGACCGTCGAATGATCCGCCCCCCTCAGGGGAGGTGGCTCGGTCGCGGATACGCGACGAGACGGAGGGGGTGTCATCCCCCGCGGATGCCGGAGAGGGCCTCAACCCCCTCAGCCAGCTTTGCTGACAGCTCCCCCTAAGGGGAGCATCCAACAGCAAAGCAGCCGTCCCTGGGGAACGGCCGCTTCACAAAAGCAAACGGCCGCCCGGTGAGGGGCGGCCGCGCTCAGTCTGACTGTAGAAGTCGGACTTACTTCTTTTCCGGGGTCGCGGCCATGGCGGCGGCGTCAGCGGCGGGCGGAGCAGCGGCGGCGGCGGCGGCCGGAGCAGCGGCTTCAGCGGCGGCCGGAGCAGCGGCTTCAGCGGCGGCCGGAGCAGCGGCTTCAGCGGCGGCCGGAGCAGCAGCGGCGGCGGCGTCAGCGGCCGGAGCGGCTTCTTCGGCCTTCTTGGCGCAGGCCGACATGCTGAGGGCCAGAGCGCCGGCGACGGCGACCGAGGTGATGATACGAAGGTTCATGAGTTGACTCCCCTGGAGGACTATCCCCCGACAATGCGCGACTCTTACACGGCTTCGTGAATTCCCGAAATCGTGATCGTGCATATAGCGGTGTTTTTCGACGCAATCCCCTTTGCATTCCCTTAACGCCTCCTCTAGGTCGCCGCAGATGGTGCGGGCGCGCCCGATCTGGGCCTTGGTTGGAGGGGTTTGATGTCGAAGCGCGTGCGTAAGGCGGTCCTGCCGGTGGCGGGGCTGGGAACCCGGGTGCTGCCCGGGGCCAAGACCACGCCCAAGAACCTCCTGAACATCGTCGACCGACCGATCCTGTCCTACGTCGTCGAAGAGGCCCGGGCGGCGGGGATCGAGCATTTCGTCTTCATCGTCGGGCGCGGCCAGGGCGCCATCGAGGACTATTTCGACCACAACCCCGAGATCGAGGGCATCCTGGAGGCCAAGGGCAAGATCGACATCCTGGCCGATGTCCGCGCCGACCTGCCGAAGCTCGCCGGCCAGATGAGCTTCATCCGCCAGATGGCGCCCCTGGGCCTCGGCCACGCCGTCTGGTGCGCCCGCGACGTGATCGGCGACGAGCCCTTCGCCGTCATGCTGCCCGACATGCTGATGGCCGCGAAGCGCCCGGCCCTCGCCCAATGCGTCGACGCCTACGAAAAGGTCGGCGGCAACATCATCGCCGTCGAGCCCGCCCCCGAGGGCGAGACGCACAAGTACGGCATCGTCGCCCTGGACGGCCAGGACGGCCGCCTCAACCGCATGACCGGCATGGTCGAGAAGCCGCCGCTGGGGACCGAGCCCTCGAACCTGTTCATCTCGGGCCGCTACATCCTGCAGCCGGAGATCTTCGAGATCCTGGAGACCCAGGAGCGAGGGGCCGGCGGCGAGATCCAGCTCACCGACGGCATGGTCAACCTCATGAAGGCTCAGACCTTCCACGCCCTGGAATACGAGGGGACGACCTACGACTGCGGCGACAAGATCGGCCTCCTGCGCGCCAACGTCGCCTTCGCGCTGGCCCGGCCCGACCTCGCCGACGCCGCCCGCGCCGCGATCCAGGCGCTGCTCTAGGAGCTTTCCAGGGAGGCGTGGCTTTGAGGCTGTTCGTCTTCGGATACGGCTACACCGCCCGCGCTCTGGCCAGACGCCTGACGCCGAAGGGCTGGCGGATCTTCGCCAGCGTCCGGGACGCCTCCTCCATCGCGGCGCTCGCCGCCGAGGGTGTCGTCGGCGTCGCAGTGGATGACGCCGACGGCCTCGCCGATGCGCTCGCCGGGACCAGCGCGCTGCTGATCACCGCCCCGCCGGACGAGGCGGGTTGTCCGGGCCTGCAGGCCCTGGTCCGCCAGCTCGCCCGCGCCGAGGCCTTCCCGGACTGGACCGGCTATCTCTCCACCACCGGCGTCTATGGCGACCGCCGCGGCGGCTGGGTGTTCGAAACCAGCCGCCTGGCCGCGCAATCGCCGGAGGGCGCCCGGCGGGTTGCCGCCGAGCGCGACTGGCTGGAGGTGGGCCGCGGCATGGGCCTGACGGTGCAGGTCTTCCGCCTGCCGGGCATCTACGGCCCCGGTCGCTCGGCCTTCGACCGCCTGCGGGCCCGACAGGCGCGAAGGATCGCCGCGCCGGGGCAGGTCTTCTCGCGCATCCATGTGGACGATCTGTCGGCGGGACTGGAAGCCTCGATGGCGCGACCCAGGGCCGGCGCGATCTACAACCTCTGCGACGACGAGCCGGCGGCCAATTCGGACGTGGTCGCCTATGCGGCCGGCCTGCTCGGGACGGCGCCCCCGCCGGAAGTGGCGCTGGACGCCGCCGCCCTCTCCCCCGCCGCCATGCGGTTCTACGCCGAGAGCAAGCGGGTCTCGAACGCCCGGGCCAAGGCCGAACTCGGCTGGCGGCCGGCCTATCCGACCTACCGCGAAGGCCTGGCCGCGATCCTGGCGGCCGGCGGTTAAACCTCAGCCACCGCCGCGATCAGCCGTTCGATGTCCTGCGGCCGCGACAGGCGGTGGTCGCCGTCCTTGACCAGGGTGAAGACGACGTCGGGGCTGTTGATCGCCTGGGCGAGCTCCAGGGCGTGGCGCCAAGGCACGTCGGGGTCCGCGCCGCCCTGCAGGATGCGCACGGGCGCCTCGATCGGAACCGGCCCGGGGAGGATCGACCAGCGGGCGCCGTCCTCCAGCAGGGCGGCGGTGATCGGATAGGGGTCGCCGTACTCGGACGGGCGCAGCCAAACGCCGGCCTCGCGCAGCGCCCTGCGGCCCTCCAGCGGGATGTCCGGCGCCATCAGCTTTTCCGTGAAGTCCGGGGCCGGGGCGACCAGGACCATCGCCTTGACCCGCTCGGGCCGGACCATGGCGGCCAGGCAGGCGATCCAGCCGCCCATCGACGAGCCCACCAGCACCACGTCCCCGTCGATGAGTTCGTCCAGCACCGCCAGCGCGTCCTCCCGCCAGCGGGTGATCGTACCCTCCCGGAAATCGCCGCCGGACTCTCCGTGCCCGAAGTAATCGAAGCGCAGATAGGCCCGGCCGGACGCCTGCGCCCAGTCGGCCAGGGCCTGGGCCTTGGTCCCCGCCATGTCTGAGCGGAACCCGCCTAGCCAGACCACGGTCGGGCCCGCGCCTTCGACACGGCGCCAGGCCAGCGTCGCGCTATCGGGGCGGGCAAGGTTTCCAGCCGTCTCGCTCATGTGGGCCTCATAGCGTGCGGCAGTCTTTACGCCACACCGTTTCGGGGTATGCAGAGGTGTGGTGCTTCCCGCCGACTTCACCCTACTGCAGGTTGTCCCGGAGCTTGAGACCGGCGGCGCCGAGCAGACGACCCTCGACGTCGCCCGCGCGGTGATCGATGCGGGCGGCCGCGCCCTGGTTGCAACCCGCGGCGGGCGGATGACCGCCAGGCTCGAAGCCGACGGCGCGCGCCTGACGCAGATGCCGGTGCAATCGAAGAACCCGCTGGTGATGCTGGGCAACGCCGCGCGGCTGGTGGACCTGATCCGGCGTGAGAACGTGAGCCTGATCCACGCCCGTTCCCGCGCGCCGGCCTTCTCGGCCCTGTGGGCGGCGCAGGCGACGAAGACGCCGTTCGTGGCCACCTATCACGGGGTCTACAAAGCCCGCTCCAGCTTGAAGCGCTGGTACAACGCCGTGATGACCCGCGGCGACCTGGTGATCGCCAATTCCGACTACACCCGCGACCACGTGCTGGCGGAACATCATCTCGATCCGGCGAAGATCGTCACGATCCCACGCGGCGTCGACCTCGACCGCTTCAATCCGTCCTTCGTGACCCCCGACCGGCTGGAGAAGCTGCGTCGGGACTGGGGCGTCGCCGAGAACGACCGGCGGACCAAGTTCCTGCTGGCCGGACGGCTCACCCGCATCAAGGGCCACCTGACGATCATCGAGGCCGCGGCCAGGATGAAGGCCGACGGCCGCAGCGACTTCCTGGTGATCTTCGCCGGCGACGACCAGGGGCGCACTGAGTACGGCGAAGAACTGACCAAGACGATCGGCGACGCTGGGCTTGCCGATCAGGTCAAGATCGTCGGCCACTGTTCGGACATGCCCGCCGCCTACCTGCTGGCCGATGTGGCCATCCTGCCGACCATCGTCCCGGAGAGCTTTGGCCGGGCGGCGGTTGAGCCGCAGGCCATGGGTCGGCCAGTGATCGCCTCCAGCCACGGCGGCACGGTGGAGACGGTGTCAGACGGGACCAGCGGCTGGCTGGTCGCCCCGGGGAATGCGCCCGCCTGGGCCGCCGCCATGATCCGCGCCGCCGACCTCGGTCCCGGCCGGCGGCTCGAAATGGGCCAGATCGGCATGAACCGCACCCGCCAACTCTATCGTGTCGACGCGATGTGCGCCGCCACGCTTGCCGCCTACGAACAGGTTCTGGAGGCCCGACAGCTGCCGAAGGCGAGCGCCTGATGGCCCGTCGCTACGTCCCCAAGATCCTGGTGATCAAGCTCTCGGCGCTGGGCGATTTCGTCCTGGCGCTGGCGGCGATGAAGAAGATCCGCCAGGCCCATCCCAAGGCCCACATCAGCCTGCTGACCACCCCGCCATTCGAGGCGCTGGCCAAGGCCAGCCCCTATTTCAACGCGGTGGACATCGACGGGCGGCCGGAGAGCTTCCCGGAGTGGATCGCGCTGCGCAAACGGCTGAAGGCGGCGAACTACGACCGGGTCTACGACCTGCAGACCTCCAGCCAGTCGAACCGGATCTTCCAGGTGCTGCGGCCGCATCCGCCGGCCTGGTCGGGCATCGCCATGGGCTGCTCCCTGCCGCACAAGAACAAGCTGCGCGACCAGATGCACACCCTGGAGCGCCAGGCCGACCAGCTGATGTACGCCGGCATCTGGCCCGACGCCCCGACCGTGCCCGGCACCGCGCCGCCGCCCGACCTCTCGTGGGTGCTCGCCCAGGCGCCCGGCGACCGGCCGCCCACCCTTGGCGTCAAGCCCAAGCCCTATGTGATGTTCGTCCCCGGCGGCTCGTCGCACCGCCCGGAAAAGCGCTGGCCGGTGGAAAAATACGGCGAGCTCGCCCGCATCCTCTACGCTCGCGGCTTCGACGTGGTGATCATCGGCGGCCCGACCGAGGCGGCGCTGGCCCACGCCATTCAGCGCGAGGTGCCCCGGGCCCGCGACCTGACCGGCCGCACCGACTTCGCCCGTATCGCGGTCCTGGGGGCCAAGGCCGCAATGGCCGTCGGCAACGACACCGGCCCCCTGCACCTGGCGGCGGCGGCCGGCGCGCCGACGGTGGTGCTGTTCTCCGGCGCCTCCGACCCGTCGCTGTCGGCCCCGCGCGGCAAGGTCGCAGTGCTGCAGGCCGACAAGCTCTCGGAGCTGTCTGTTGCGAAGGTGGCACAGGCCGCGGCTTCCGTGCTCGCAACCAGCGCGGGCGCGGCTTGATAGCGCGATAGCGCTCGATCATATACAGTCCGAAGGGACGGGCCCGCTTCGGCGGGCCCGGACCCGTTTGCCTTGAAACAATCCTAGGAGCCTCGCCTATTCGCCGTCCCATGAACGCCCCCCCCGTCAAGGACGGGCTGCGCATCAATGATGAAATCCGCGTCCCCAAGGTTCTGCTGATCGACCAAACCGGCGAGAAGCAGGGCGTCATGCCGACGTCGTCGGCTCTGGAAGCCGCCGAAGAGGCTGGCCTGGACCTGGTGGAGATCGTCCCGAACGCGGATCCGCCCGTCTGCAAGATCCTGGACTACGGCAAGTTCAAATTCCAGGAGCAGAAGAAGAAGAACGAGGCGCGCAAGCGGCAAAAGGTTCAGGAAATCAAGGAGATCAAACTCCGCCCGAACATCGACACGCATGACTATGAGGTCAAGCAGCGCTCGATGGTCCGCTTCTTCGAAGAGGGCGACAAGGTGAAGGTGACCCTCCGCTTCCGCGGCCGCGAACTGGCCCACCCCGAGCTCGGCATGAAGCTGCTGCAAAAGGTGCGGGCCGACTTCGAGCCGATCGCCAAGTGCGAGTACGAGCCGCGCATGGAGGGCCGCCAGATGATCATGATCCTGGCGCCCCGCTAGTGGGCCGAAAGAGCTTCGGAATTCTGGGAGCGGTCGCCGTCACGGCGGCCGCTTTCGCATTTTCGGCCCTCGCCGCGCCGCCGTCCGACCCCGGCGACCAGCCCTATCCGCCGTTCAAGATCGGCGAAGGGCTCTATTATGTCGGTTCGACGGACTACACCTCGTACCTGATCGTCACCAAGGCCGGCCTGATCGTCATCGACGGCGGCGACGCCGCGACCGGCCATCAGGTGGTGAGCAACATCCGCACGCTGGGCTTCGACCCGACCCAGGTGAAGGTGCTGGTCAACACCCACCAGCACTTCGACCACGCCGCGGGCCTAGCCGAGATCAAGCAGACCGCGCCTGATGCGAAGTTCTACGCCAGCGCCGCCGACGGTCCGATCATCGCCGCAGGCGGCCGCGGCGACCCGTACCTCAAGGGCGCCAAGTACGAATATGCGCCCCTGAAGCCCGACGTGACGCTGAAGGACAGCCAGAAGGTCAGCCTCGGCGGCTGGACCCTCACCGCCCACGTCACCGGCGGCCACACCAGGGGCTGCACCACCTGGACTTTCCCGGTCACGGTGGCCGGCAAGGTGCGCCAGGCTCTCGTCCACTGCTCGTCCAGCGTGCTGCCCGGCTACAAGCTGGTGGGAACCGAGACCTATCCGGGCATGACGGCTGACTACGAGAAGAGCTTCGCCACCTGGAAGGCCCTGCCCTGCGAAGTCTTCCTCGCCAGCCACGGCCAGTTCTTCGACCTGGCCGCCAAGCGCAAGCGCCTCGACGCCGGCCAAGCCGACGCCTTCGTCGACCCCGCCGGCTGCAAGGCCTTCTACGCCAGGTCCGAAGCCGCGTTCCGCGCGGAGCTCGCCAGGCAGACGGCGGCCGCGAAGTAACAGCCATCCTTGCCGCCCGCAGCGGCGAGGCTTAACACCCACGCATGTCCGACCAAGTCCCGCGGGAGGCGTCGACGCCGTCCCCTTGGGCCGCGCCGTCGCTGATCGCCGTCATTTTCATCAACATGCTGGGCTTCGGGATCATCGTCCCGTTGCTGCCCTTCTATGCCAAGTCGATGAATGCGGAGCCCTGGCAGATCAGCCTGATCTTCTCGGCCTACGCCATGGGAGGCTTCTTCGGCGAACCCTTCTGGGGCCGGCTCTCCGACCGCTACGGGCGAAAGCCGCTGCTGATCTCGACCATCACCGGTAACTGCCTTTGCTACCTGGCGCTCGCCTTTGCGCCGAACGTGCTGGCGGCCTTCGTCATCCGCTTCCTGGGCGGGCTGGCCAGCGGCAACGGGGCAGTGATCCAGGGCTACATCGCCGACGTGACTCCGCCGGAGCGCCGCGCGCGGATGATGTCGCGGCAGGGCGCGGCCTGGAACGTCGGCATGATCGTCGGGCCCGCGGTCGGCGGCGCCTTCGCCCATGTGGATTCAGGACCGATCGGTTTCCGCATCCCGCTGTTCATCGCCTCGGGGCTCTCCGCCCTCGCCGTGGCGGCGATCATCCTCTTCATCCGCGAGAGCCGTGTGCGTGACCAGTCGATCAGCCATCGGCCCAGCCGCTGGTCGGCGATCGGCGACGCCTTCCGCGACCCCGTGATCGGGCGGCTGATGCTGCTGACCTTCATGGTGGGCTTCGCCTTCACCGGCATCGAATCCACCTTCGGCCTCTGGGGCCAGGCGAAGTTCGGCTGGGGGCCCCGGGAGATCAGCGTCTGTTTCGCCGCCGTCGGCGTTGTCGCCGCGATCACCCAGTTCTTCATCACCGGCCCGCTCTCCGAACGCTATGGCGAGGGCCGCATGCTGGCCATCGGCATGGGCCTGACCGTTGTGGGTTGCGCGCTGCAGCCGCTCTCCACGGGGCTCGCCTCCACCACCGCCCTGATGTGCGTGACAGCCGTGGGGCAGTCGGTGGCCTGGCCCAACGTCGGGGCGCTGATCTCGCGCACCGCCGACCCGCACCGCCAGGGCCAGATCCTCGGCCTCAACAACGCCGCCGGCGCCTTCGCACGCTTCGTCGGGCCGTTCTGCGCCGGGCTGACCTTCGCCGGCATCAGCATCAATGCGCCGTTCTGGCAGGGCGCGCTCATCACCCTGCCCGCGATTTTCCTGGCGCTCAGCGCCGCGCGCCGCGCCGGGCCGCGCACCCAGCAGGCGATCGAGCGATGAGCGCCGCCGGGGACGAACGCCGGGCGCTGATCGTCCTCCTGGGCGTGATCTTCCTGATGATCGCCGGCTTTGGTCTGGTGATCCCGCTGCTGCCGTTCTTTGCCAAGGCGTTCAATGCGCCGGCCTGGCAGATCACCCTGCTGTTCTCGGCCTTCTCGCTTGGCCAGTTCCTCGGCGAGCCGTTTTGGGGCCGGCTCTCGGACCGTATCGGGCGCAAACCCGTGCTGATCGTCACCATCGGCATGGTGGCGCTGAGCTACGTGGGCCTCGCCTTCGCGCCCAACCTGGCCGTCGCCTTCGCCGTGCGCTTCGCCTGCGGCCTCTTCAGCGGCAACATCTCCACCCTGCAAGGCGCCTTGGCCGACATAACCCCGCCTGAGCAGCGCGCCGCCCGCATGGGGGTGATGGGATCGGCGTTCAGCCTGGGGTTCATGACCGGCCCAGCGATCGGCGGCCTGCTGGCCCAGCCCAGCCGCGGCGCCCTGGGCTTCCAGCTGCCGCTGCTGGTGGCGGCGGGCTTTGGCCTGGCCTCGATGCTGGCGGTGATCTTCTTTGTCCGCGAGACCAGCCCGATGACCGACACGCGCCGCCCGGGCGCTCGCGTCGCCGGCCTGCGGGAAGCCTTCTCCCACGAGATCATCAGCCGGGTGCTGGTGATCAGCTTCGTCGTGGTCTCCGGGTTCGCCGGCATCGAGGCGACCTATGGCCTGTGGACCGAACAACGCTTCGGCTGGGGGCCGCGGCAGATCGGCCTGGCCTTCATGGGGATCGGGGCGCTGGGCGCCTTCTGCCAAGGCTGGCTAACGGGCCGGCTGGTGCGCCGCCACGGCGAGGCGCGCGTGCTGAGCGCCGGCCTGGTGTTCATGTTCATCGGCATGTTGACCCAGTGGGCCTCGCCCATCTGGCCGGTGGCCATGCTCGGCTTCGCCTTCGTGTGCCTCGGCCAGTCGATCTGTTTCCCGAACCTCTCGGCGCTGATTTCGCAGTCCGCGCCGAGGGAGCGGCAGGGCGAGATGCTGGGCCTCAACATGAGCTCAAATGCGCTGGCCCGGATCGGCGGCCCGATCATCGCTGGCTTCCTGTTCTCGAACGTCTCGCCAGGATCGCCCTTCCTGCTGACCGCAGTCCTGATCCTGCCGGCGCTGTGGTTCGCGGCTCAGGTGCGCCGTAGAGTCCCGCGGCCGGTGGCGTGAGGCGTGCCTGCGCCTTGCATTGCCGCAGCCTTTCGCGTATCAGCCCCACCCTTCGGAGCCGCCTGGCCAAAGGCATGCCAGGGCGGTTCGTCAATACGCCAAGAGGACGGGGCTTCGGCTCCGACGTGAAATGCC
>Ga0307513_10003842_pt1 | contig 20219 bp, 21 predicted proteins | sample 15_EM_MG_FD_202174 | JGI IMG/M metagenome (GOLD analysis project Ga0307513, IMG submission 202174) | Populus trichocarpa ectomycorrhiza microbial communities from riparian zone in the Pacific Northwest, United States - 15_EM | ecosystem: Host-associated > Plants > Roots > Unclassified | place...
AATATGGTAGATGGGTCTGGTGGCGTTCGGGTGGGTGGTACACTATCACAGCGCGAATAGTTACACTACCTGAATTCGTATGTCGCCGGCCCGAGTGCCAGACACAGGTCCACGCGAGGGGAGGTCCAGAGAATGGGGTCCGGGGAATCTTGGGTCGCATTGTGGGGGTCTCGGTTCATCTGCACGAGGTGCCGTGACGTGGTGGTGCGAGGTGCCGGTGAGGGAAAGGGGCGATAATCATCGCAGAGGTCATGGTTCAAACCTGAGTTAGTTATTGATTGTAGCACTTAAATATAATGGTAATTATGTATAAATACCATAAACAGAGTGTACATCAAAGCATATAAATAATATCATGTGTTATTGAGAACCTGTTCCATAACACAATCATTTACATTCCTGACCACCAGCTAGATCCCACTCCATGTCTCCAGAATCAGCCATCTCTTGGAAAGACCTTTGCAGCATAGTTTGCAAACAATTCAATCTCTTGCTGGGCCAGTCCCTTTGGCATCTCTGTGACAAATCAATGAACAAGTTCCAGCTCTTGATTGGCAGCAAGACCCAGCACAGGGCATCTTCCCGATGTACAATTAGCACCTCTTCTGTAGCACCTGCCTCCTTGGTATCATGTCTCTGCCTTTGGCACTTCAGTTTCATCTGCTACTATCCCTAAATTTGATTAACCAGACATTGGCCAAAGCCCTTACCAACTCTGGGAGAGTTGTATGATGCTCCTTCAACAAAACCAAGGTACATGGTAAGCCATGGGCATTTCTCTTCAAGTTCGCAATCTGAATTCCCCATCAGACCCATCTCCGGATCTATGTATGCAGTGCAATCACTGGCAGCAGAACAGGTCTCAACAATGGAATGTAATAGATGTTTTGTGGCAGAAGCTGCTAGTAATATGTACACCAGTAGGTTTGGACTGTGCACAAAACAAATAGAAGAGTGTCACATTGCCTGTGGCCCGCCATGTGGTTGGTGCTCCGAATACGCTGGTGGAGGGAGGTCCGGTACTGCCCCTGGTACGGGGGGATCAGTAGGTCCAAGGTCATCCGTAGCCCATTCTGTGCTACTGTCATTGCTTGGGGTGTTGGCGGGAGCAGCGCTCGCAATCGTACTTGTGTCTGTATTCGAAACTCCAACTCTGCTTGTGCCCATAGCTTGTGCCTCTCTCCTTTTCGCCTCCCAGGCTGCTTCCCCCCTCTGCGTAGCAGTGAGATACCGCGCTTTCGTATTCTGCCTCCCAAGGGCAGTACCTGACATTTCGCCTGACCATGACCCTGATGCATTTGACCCCTCCGTCCAAGGCGTGTTTGCACGCTGCGGTTGTGTAGACATTGCTGTAGCCCAAGGCTGGGCAAGATAGTCACTCGAGCCACCATATGTCGAGTCATACTCGCTATGGGTCATCATCGAGGGGTGTCGAGAGAACTCAGTCGCATAATGCTGCTGCTGCTGGTTCTGCGATGAGACGATATTTGCCGCATTGCTATTATCAGCGTAGTACGAAGGTATACGGCTTGAGTTGGGTAACAACTGGGTAGGTTGGCCCCAGGGAGTACTGGCCATCTGGTACATCGGTTCTGTGACTGAGTTCGGTGGTGGCTGCAGTTGTTGGACGTGGTGTTCCTGGGCTGCTCTCTGTGTCTCTTCCAACCTACGACGTTGACGATTGCGTTTAGTGAGGTAGACGACTACACCCAGCGCAATAGATATGCCAGCGATCGCACCCACGATGGTGGTTATATTGCTCAGGCTCAGGGTTGTTTTGTTGTTGTCTGTCGATGAGCCAATGAAATCACCTATTGATGATGTGGTTGCAGAGGTTGTCGTGCGGGTGCTATGTGATAATGGTCAATTAACGACGACAACGAGCATAAGCAAAACGGACCTCAACGAGGACGAAGAGGACGAAGGAGTGCTTGTCATGCTAGAAGTACTGTTCGCAGACTGTGTGTGTCGAGGTCAGCGACACGAAACGCCTGAAGTGGGCTAGGTCCGCACCACTGGGACGCACTCGCTATCTGTGCATTGGAAGCCATTACTGGTGTTGCAACATTTGCGGCCACAGCATTCCTGACCAGAATCGCAACATGCTACGGAATTAAATATGTCAAAGGGTGAGTCGAGCAGGTGAAAATTGAGCTATGAGCAGAGGAGTTGGCGAAGTGGGGAGGCATATACGTACCTTCGCCACACCCTATTTGGTTCTGGTCGCAACATGTCGTCGCTCCGATGCAAATCTGGCCAGGATCGCAGCAGTTACCTTGAGCAATGACGCCGAGGCAGCCTGTAACAATGGTGTCAAGATTAACCACTATGGAGCGCTCCTTAATAGATGGATTGACCACCGGTGCTCACAAATTTTTGTATTTGGACAACACGCTCCGTTCTGAGGACAAGCCCTTTGGAATGCCGTACACTGAGACTGTGGGCAATAGACATTAGCAAAGAACAAGATTGGAATGGGTAGTATACCACCACCTGACGTGCGAGCAGTTGGGCGTGTTTTTCCCTTCGGTGGTGGAGAACAGTCGCGCGTACGGCGGTGTTTCTTTTCTTCGCGTAACCGCCCCAGGAGTATTCGTCAATATCAACTGGTAGACCGTGTGCATCGATATAGCCATATGACGCGGAATTCAAATTCAAAAACTGGTCTTCGACGGCATCAAGCGAGGCGCGTGCGGCTCTGGGTGCGATGCTGGCGGCAATTAGAGAAATAATGAGCGTTGAGGGTCCAACCAGGGAGAGTAAGGATCGCATCATTGTAAAACCAGAGGAGGTAGAGGAGAACGGATTATGGATGGTAAGGAAGAGAGGATTCGGGTTGTTGACGAGGTACCCGTCGCGTCGTCAAGCAGTTGGCAGTTGTGACCTTGACTTGACAAGGAGACGGGCAAGTCGGAGTCATTATTATTGATCAATGATAATGATAGTTATTATTATTGGCACGACCGTCTCTGCTACACATGCGAACTCGCCTTACAGATCCGCAATGAATGAGTACCTCCTACTCACTAAGCACATGCCCAATGTTCGTACAGTCGCCTTCTATCGTGGAACCTCCGTTCAAAAGGATGGAGGACTCATCAGGTACACCCAATGCCCTGCTATCATCGTCGCCACCCTTGGCCGTCTGAACGCGCTCGCTAGGGACAAGAACCTCAACGCAGAGGGTATCAAGCACATCAGCTAGACGATATCGTCCGAACAGTTTGGTTCAAGAATTTCTTAGAATACACCGAACCTTGTGTGTAACTAGCTGGTCGAGTAGCGGAGTGGTTACCGCGTTGGTCTTCGATTACTCTTGGAAACCAAAGGTCGTCAGTTCGATCCTGGCCTTGATCGACTTTTTATTTACTCCGTATTTGTATTGATTGCTGAAAGTAGGGGGCAGTCATCACTTTCTGTAGACGAGTTCTATTTCAATCCTGCTGCACTGAGCATTTTAAATTCTACTAAGTAACGGAGCGGTACAGGTCAATCCTAACCTCAGTTGTTCAGATTTCATGCACTTGTGAACATTGGGCAACTTTTATTTATTTATATCCCTGTACAACGTGGCCAGTTCTTTGCATTTTGCAATCTCATCTATATATAAACACCTTTATCGCTAGTCTAACAATGCATCCACAAGAGCCCCAATTGAATCGTACACCCGGGTTGGGGGGTACTCGGCCCTGTTCTCGTCTCCTTCTCTATATTTTCCGGTTTTGACTGGAGAAGGTGCAATAATATGAGCCAGAGAACCGTCAGCACTTACTAAATCTAATCCGCTTACCCAATATCCGCTGCAAACCAAGCTCAACAGCACCGCCACCCAAGTCAGCCTCAGCGTCATCCCCTACAACCGCCACATCCCTCAGCCGTATACCACTTTCACTCTTCCCACGAATGTCCACACCAAGCGACTGCAAGCAAACTTCAAAGAATGCACGTTCAGGTTTGCCCACCGCTTGGGCTTTGAACCCTCCTCCCACGGCATTCTCAAGCGCCGCGACAAACGGCCCGGGTCCAAGGGAGAGCTCCCCATTTATGTCCCTTACGTACCGCGCGCGGTGGGTTGCAAGGAGCGGAATCGAGGGAGCGGTATTCGCGGGTGAAGAGGCAGTGGACGCAGAGGACGTGAGGACTCGGAACGCAATATTGAGATTTGCGTAGCTAAACCTGTCGTATGCAAGTCCTATGACTACCGCGTCGTATGTCCTGTCTGGTTCCGAGAGCTCGGGCAGTCGTGCGGTGGGGTAATCGGAAAAGTCGGCAAGGGCCGAGTCGGAGAGAAGAAGATATGGTCTGTATGCACCGTGCGGGTTGGTGTAAGGTGCGACAGAGGGAAGAGAACGAACCGCTTAATGCGGCGGGCAATCAACAATTCCCTCATCGCTCCAAGGGAAGTGAAGACCTCCTTGGGGTGGATCGTGAACCCTGCTTCAGTCAAGCGATTGATCAGCGCCACTGTGGATTCCTTGGATGTGTTCGAACTGATTCATTGATTAGAATGTCCACTGATGCTACGGGAGGGACAAACCAAATCTTAAAGGGAAATTTTGCTTCCCTTAATCTTTCGATTGCGTGTACTGCACCTGGTATTGCTGTTGGGCCGACATGGAGCGTGCCCGAGAGGTCAATGAGGAGGGCTTTCACACTGTAATAAGCAGCTGGTTATGTTTTCTCTTCGGTGGATTTAACTACTTGCTTGAGTTTGGGCATTGGCAGGAGGCTGGCGTCGAGGGGCAGGTCAAGTTCGACCGATGCTTTTGGCGGATCTAGGCACAATACCGTTTCTTGAAGAAGTGAGTATTAATCAGACTGGTTGATCTGACAGACACCGTCCACCACCACCGACACGCTCTGTTCCACAGGAAGTAGATAAGCTACAAAGGAACCATTTCGTGTCATAGCAAAAGTAAAGTTGAGTCAGTGGGGAGGAGTCCGTCCATCTCTGAGAGTGCGATAAAAATTCATAATAAACTCGTTAGCCGTGAGGGTGACAATAGTGTGTGGGGCAATTCGGATAAAGTGAGCTGTTGACCCTGCGTATATGTACGTTAGAGTCTATTGCTCAACAAGGAATGGTCGGAATGGATCAAGGACGAACTCACCTTTGTACAATCCGTGGATCCCTTCCGCGGAAGCTGTCTTCCAGAGACAATCTATAGGGCTCTTGTAGAGTATCCCGACAGCTTTGAATCCACCTCGTCCGTCGGGCACTTTTCGGGTGGGTTGGTTGTACATCCGTGTCAGAGCCGTATCTGGAGGTTGCATAACTAAGCACTGTCAAACGTGTTAGTCAATTGCTCATACTACAACCAGTGAAGTGGTGGAAGAGGGAACGTACGACACACGCGCCAGAAACGGTGCTGCTCGCCAGCCAGGTCCAATGCGAGTCAGCGGGGAGAATACCATGGTTGACGAGATTTGACTTTGTCCAGTTGTATGACGGCAACTGAACGCTGGAACCCGTCGCTGTGCGGAGGATCGCGGCGTCGATGCCGCGTATGAGCCCTCTGAAGCCATCGGCGCGGAAGATAGTGCGGATTGCGTCAAAGGAGGATCTGTAATAGTGCTGTGTTCCTACTGGAAGGGCTGGGGAGTAGGCCTGCATGCGAGCCTTGATGAGGAAAAGGGGGTTGCCGAGGGATGCTAGAGGGGATTAGCTGTCCGTGTAGGTGGAGGAGGAGTCGCAGCGTACCGCCTATTACACCGCTCATTGCACCTGCAAATACCGAAGTGTAGACGAAGGACTCATTTGGGGATTTGCCGAGGGCGGAGTTGGTGCTTGTGCGTATTGGTTCATAGAAACCAAGACGAGACCCGTTGAGGAGTATCTATATGCGTAGAAGGAGCGGTGGTGAGCCTTCGAGGTGAGGATCGATACGGACGACGCGCGTAGCCTAGCTCCGCCAGCGACGAGCCGGTACACGTGCCTGGTAAACGTATGCGGGAGAGAGGCCGCGCTGTATGCCTCTTATTCCCTCGTTTTTCCATGTCTTGCGTAGGACATCGACTGCGGACGTGTACACACGCTTCCCTCCGTCTTTTGCGAGTTCGCCCTGGAGCTGCAGCCGCGTCTTGGCGACCTCCGCGCTGTAGATGATTGATGAATGGATATATGGGTATGCTAGGGTTAGTATATGGTATATGGCACCGAGGTAGTAACCCTAGCGTACGGATTCGATATTGTAACCTGCGCATGAAAATCAGATTCACCGCCAGCAGTCAGCAGTAGCCATACTTACAGCCGTGGATGCAGCCAGACCACCGCATACAAACGACTCCCCGGTTGACAACGGTCTTGGCGGAGTGGACATGGTCAGAGGCTGATCAGAGATCTGAGGCTGGATACGAGAACAAATAGAGTGACATGTGGAGTTGGGGGTTAGCGATGGCCAGCCCGGGCCCTTTTTCAGGAATATCGTGGTCGACGGCGAACCACATCACCCTCGGCGTCGTCGCTGCTGCCGTTGTCTTCCCCGCTCTCTCCGCCGTCGTCCGCCTCGTCTCCTCGCCGGTGGCCCTCCTGGTGCTCTCACCGGTCTTCGTTCTATTTGTGATCATTGGATTCGTCGCTGCTAATATCTCACTCGGATATGCACTCGACCTCTTCAACGCCCGACGCAACGTCCCCGTCCCCGCAACTCGCCTCAACCTCAGCCTCCGATCCGCTGCAAAGCCACTCGCATTCGCAACCCCTGCGGCATGGCAGGCTGTATTGATACGCTCCCAGTGGTCCGCTACAAGTACAAGTACAAGTACACGTCCTCTCGACCAACCCCTCCTCCCTCGCTTTCCCGTCCTCTCCACTGCCCTCAATCAGCTCATCACCCTCATCGTCCGCGACTTTGTCCTCGTCTGGTACAAAGAGCTCTCATCATCTCCAACGTTCCCCGCCGCAGTCTCCAAAACTATCCACTCTTCCCTCGAGAACCTCTTTGCCCGCATCGACAAACTCGACCTCCCAGCCCTCGTTGTCAAACGCGTCCTCCCAAAAATCACCACGCACATCGACCAGTTTAGGCAGTCCGAGATTGCAGTCCGAGGTGCAGGGTTGGAACGACACCTTACCCAGTCGGACGAACTAGATATGCTCCTCGCTAGCCGCTACGCCGCACAGGAGCCCTTGCTCAAGCTCCACCCGGCCGTAGCTAATCTCTCCTCCATGCACACGAGGCAGACCGAAGAAGCTCACCTACGCGCAATTGTCGATGCGATTTTGCCCCATATCCTCCCTGAAAGGGAAGCCCAGAGTCGTGCTGTACACGTCACCGTGAGGGAGATCGTAGCATGTGCAGTTATCTATCCAGTAATGGAAATGTTATCCGATCCCGATTTCTGGAACAAGATCGTTGACCAGACCGCTGGTGCGGCCATCCGACAACAGTAAGCGTACTTCCCTTTCCAATTATATCCACCCATCACCTAACCTCTTTATAGGAAGCTAATATCCAAAGTTCGCTCCATCCTCGACACCTCCTCCCAACCTGTCCCCCCAGCACACTCCTCGGATCATCCACGAATGGTGGACATAACCTCCCGCACCGGCACCCACCAATTCGAAGCCTGGCTGCGCTCCATTTCGCGGATCGACTCGCTGCTCGATACTCGTCGACTAAAGAATGACATCGCAAACGAGATCCGCAAAAAGCGTATCCTACTTGCCAACCACGATAAGGAGGACTGGATCACGGGGGATAAAACTGAAGACCTGGTTGCATACCTCCAGCGGTTGTACACCGCGAAGAACAGAGTCGAGGAGCGGATCGCAGTTTTGAGCGGCGGTGGGGCAGATGCGGTCGTCGCAGGAGTCGGAGACACGCCTTCAGTCATCATGGAACATGCTAGCGAGTCCAATCCGTCGCGGCATACGCTCCGCGATATCCTCTCAGACTCGAATTCGCTCTCATACTTTATGGAGTTTATGGATCGCCGTAACCGATCGCAACCCGTCCAATTTTGGCTGCATGTCGAATCGTTCAAGAACCCCCTGGAATCTGTCGAGTCGGGTGACGAGAGCGATGACGAAGAAGTCCTCCGTAGCTCAGGGTTGGCACCAAACACTGGGCTCAGCGCAACGATCAAAGAGGACATGCGTGGTATCTACGAAATGTATTTCTCTGATCCCAAGTCCCCGCTTCTGAAGACGATCAATGCGAAGCATGTGCGCGCTATTCAGGAGTTTGCACAGGAAGACGACTTTGAAACGGCCAACACCAGTGTGAGTGGGATGATGAAGGAACGCTGGGTGAGGAGGAGCGCGTTACTTGCGCAGCGTCAGGTCGAGAAAGAAATGGAGGAGGATTTTCAGGAGTTTGAGAGGAGCGATTTGTGGTTCCGCGCTATGGGTGATTTGGCGCCGAAGAAGGTCGTGCCACCCTCCAGTTCTCCCCCAATTTCACCAATGGTGCATCGTGCTACTTCCCCACCGCTCGTGGCTCCCCCAGGTGTGCTGTCACCTACAACTCCACCCGGCATCCCCCATGCCCAGGCTCAAGGGAAGAAATTTATGAGGCCCCATTTTCTTACTCCTGCGCCTGTTCCTACTGCAACAATACCTCGTTTGGACACCGGTATGGAAGTGACCTCCAGCCGTTCGACCGATTCTAATGCCCGTCTGCCGCCGACGAAGACGAATTCCACCCCCTCCAACCTCGATCTGCTCCTCGGATCAGCAGAAGTAGAAGAAGGACAAGACACCCGTGCACCCCTCTTCGCAGACGTCCGTACGACAGAGGAGGAAGAGCAGTCGCAGCGGATTGAGGCGATCCAAGCAGCACTGACGGACATTATCGCAGATGAGAACCGCTACTCGTCCGAGGCCGTCAAGGTGGAACGGAGGGTCAGCACTGCCGAGTCTGTGGATGGGTTTATGACCCGCAGCATTACGAGCGATTCCGGTAGGCTCGAGAACCACCCGCTCAGTCCCAGTAACTCGGACGAACGCGCACAAAGGCGAAGAAAGACGTGGATGTTTGACGACGCGGAGGAGTACTCATACGAGGAAGAAACCGACCAGGCTGAAGCGGAGACGACGGCCGAAGGCGGGCACTCACGAGTCGGCAGCGCAGCTAGTACATCTATGGCGTTCGAGCCCGCCTTACCGGGTGATCTTCAGCTCTCATACGATATTGCCAAGCTGACCGAGAAGATCACCAAGCTCCAATCGCAAGACGTCATTCTTGACACACTCATGCGTAAAGCCGAGTTGACAGGGGATGCGCAAGAGCTGCGAATTCTCACCAAGTCGAAGAGTGCGATGGCACGTGAGCTGCGGGAGTTGACATTCCAGCGAGCCCAGTATGAGCAGCAAGAAGCAGAGAATCGGCTCGTGCCCGATCGCACCAAGGTGGCCATCGTGTCGAGCATCAATATGACCGAGGAGGACGGGAAGCAGGTTGTGCGGTATTTGATCGAAGTCCAACAGCTTGCTACTGATGGCAGTTTTGCAAGTGGGTGGATCGTTGCGCGGCGGTATAACGATTTTTTTGCTATGCATCAACGGTTGAAGGAGAAGTATGTGGTAGTGCGTGGGTTGGACTTCCCTGGCAAGCGATTGGTGACAAGCCTGTCCAGCTCATTTGTTGATACGCGAAGAACCGCTTTGGAAAGGTACTTGCAGGTGCGATTCCGTCAAAGCAACGTCTAGTGCCAAAGGCTGATGTTTCGGTACAGAACCTCATCGCCATCCGACTTGTATGCGAGAGCGAAGAACTGCGGGCGTTCCTCTCCCGCAAATCTCCCATGGTCCCCGCTGAACCAGAATTGACGACAAAGCATCCGACGACCTCAGCCTTTCCCGGCCAAGGCATCGTCCGCACAATGTACAAGTCTGTGACCGAGTCGATTGATGATATGTTTTTCGGTCCTTCCATGCTCGATGTAATGATACAGCGCCTCACCCGTCAAGCCGCCGAGTTTGCTGGGATAGCCGGTTCTGGCGCCACGGACGAGGACCTTATCGCTCAAGCCCTCAAGTCGTCCGGTGGTGGGGCGGGGGAAGGGATCTTGCCACAGTTGCCCGGAGACTTGAGACCCATCGAGGGGGAGAGTGGGATGAGTACATTCTCCGGTCCGATTTGTGATCTTATTCTTGCCGTGTTCGAGCTCGACAAGAAAAACAACTGGCTGCGGAGGCAGGCAATTGTTATCATCCTGCAGCAGGTACTCGGTGGTACGATCGAGAGGTATGTGGACGATCTCGTTATTTCAGCCAGGGCTTCTTGATAATCATCGGTCTTCGAGGAAACTGCGAGAGCTAGTCAAGAGCAACACCGACGAGGGACACTTGTTGCAGCTCCTAGCAACATTTAGGAGTGGGCTTTGGCCAGGAGGGAATCTAAAGTCGCCAAGTGTACCACGGAGGGTCGACGAACGAGCCCGGACACGGGACGAGGCAAACCGGAAACTGAGCGCTCTCATGCCAGGTGCGCGAGATCTCAATGCGGCTTGCCCTTGCTAATTTGCGAGGTCGTCCACAGACCTCGCGGCCAACATGATTGGCCGTTCAAATGCCAGACGAGGTGCCCGGCGAATTTTTGCTGTCTTGCAAAACCGACGTTTAAACCAGCATATCGCGTATACAATTGTAGATGAGGCGCGTGCTCCTTCTTCATTGTGCTCCATCTCCTGACTTGACTTTGTTCAGGTTGTAGGAGCATTGTTCCCAGAGACTGAGTTTGGAAGTGGTCCTTGACAACTTTGTTATACCATTGCACCATTGTGATATTGTATTTCTAATGTATCATGTTTGAGATAGGAACCGCACATTGAATGTCCTTGAAATGTGACAAGTCATGTTCATTGAATATGGGAATCATGTGATCTGGTGCAGGCATACAGATTAAGTCAACGGACAGTACAAGGGAAACGGGGTGTAGCTATAGCTAGAGTCAACTGCGGAGTCAATGGTAAAAGTATAGCGTGGGCATGCAAGCAACCAAGAGTATAATATGCAGGTCAGAACACCTTTAGCCAGAAAGTGATTGCAGGAGGAAATGGAGGTACCATCATCGAACTTTGAAAAATAAAATATTTTGACCTCTAATACCTATCGCCCGGTTAGCTCAATCGGTAGAGCGTGAGACTCTTATGAGTGCCAGCGCACGAGTCCATCTCAAGGTTGCGGGTTCGACCCCCGCATCGGGCTAATGGAAATTTTCCTTTTGCTCTTGCTTGACACCTTTCGAGATCTTTTTGGTGGTTGACAGAGTGTCAGCACTTACAAGCACGGCTCTTTTTGGAATATCTTCAATTACTTTTTGGATACCGAGATGATATGAATCTCACATGAGTGAATCGCGTTTCCTCAAGAGTCTTAACAGATCTGCTTAGGGGGACTAAGATCTTCATAGAACCTTCAAGCCCATCCTCATTCCACACCTAAAGTATTGTTCACAGCGCCCTGTCTACGGTACATCTGTGCTTACGCGTCTTAGACCCGACCACGGCACATCCAATGGCAACCGACAACCGTACCCTCCCTCCTGTCAATACAGGTGAGTTCCCTCATATCCTTTATATCCTTTTAGAGAATCGCCCGCATGAGCATCGGGAACATGCACTCGCCGTCGCCGACGAGGCAGCGAACAGCAAAGGAACACACTTATGACCACCCAGGGCCCTGTGCTAATATCCACTTCGAGTCATATAACTCCTACGACTCCTCTTCTATCTGTGGCTTGGGTCACTGCCCATATGCGAATCCAACTGAGATATTCCGAATCAACACACGCTGTTCCTTGCTTCCTTACCCCTGTCGGTCTCTCCAGTTTCGTTGATTTCTTTATGCGTCAACACACTGACGCCGATTTTAAGGCACGAACAGGCTCCAGCCACTGCCCCTAATACGTGCATTCGGGTCAACAAGACAGCCATCGAGAGCTGCGACGCATGAGTGACATTATCGAGTCGCGAAGCTGTACCGCTGCGCAGCCTACGTATAATACCAGCGATATTCAAGGTCAGTAGGTACGGATAACAGGAACACCGCCATTCTTTCTGTAGGGATGGGACCTCGAGGGTAAGAATGACGGCTCTCTTTGAACCTATGATCGCGCACTGCCTCATGATAGCACGAAACAAATTTGTGTACACTATAATGGGAATGACTACGATCTCGCTGACCATCTACAAGTGCCCGAATCTTGAAGAACTCGAGAGAAATCCATCAATCCAGGGCCCGCGATGACAACAGGAACTTTATGTACTGAAACCAAGCATTACTGGGTAACAGAGATGGCACACCTTTAATTTGTTTTCCCGAATAAAACGTGTCTCCCATTTTTTAACGCTCCATTTGGATCGAACATTTCTCACAACAAGCACTTTGCAAAGAGAGGGCGTGTACCTATAATAACCCGTCATGGACGTGAACCTGTTCTGAACGCTGCTAGGCACTTTACTTCGATCATTTTTTGGCCGTCCAAACAACACGTGTTTGAACTCCGCTTCTTACTGCATCTTCCATCGCAATGCCATCAATTCCGACACCAATACCAGCACCCTCATCAGGTGCTCTGCATACGACTCAAATCAATGCCCTCAATAACCAAATTCAAGAGTTACTGGTGAAGAATGCCGAATTACGGCGAGACCTTGATGCGGAGAGGCTGCGGGGCGAACAAGGAGTATCGGAGATTGCACAAAAAAGCAGAGAAGAAGTATCAGACGTGAAAGCAGCGGCCGAAACGGTCAGGGAATAACTTACACTCACCTACGGGTTAGCTAATCAGGGGCTGTAATACCACCTTAGGTCAGACTGGTCAACAAGATAGCTCACCTAGACACCCTTTGGCTGGTTGGAGAGGAGCGGTGGAATGTCCTATGTGCTGCCGACGACATACGCAGGGAACGGATCGAAAGGACGAAGCTGGAATTTCGAATTCTCCAATTTCAAATACGAGAACGGGAACTAGAAGACCAGATAGCGGATCTTCAAGATCAGCTAGACAATATTGTGGTAAGCAGTACCACTCATCATCCCGACCAACCTCGTGAAAGGTCATTCACCAGAAAACCTCTGAGTGGTAGACCTCTTCCAAAGGTTCACTATTCTTAACATGATGGTTCGAAGTCCGGGACCATTCTTTTCATTGTCCTTGCGAGAGTCTCTGACTGGTTTAACAGGAAGGACGGAGTGCTGTTGAGCAAATGCATCAGGATCAAATGGACGACTTGTCGGAGCAGTATAATTCTTCCCTTTCTACGGTCGAAACCCGTCTAGTTTCTCTTTCTGCCACACTCAAGTCCACACGTATCGATCGGGACTCGCTTTCAATCCAACTCTCCTCCCTCAAGTCCTCTAACTCCTCCCTGTACGCATCTTTGAACGATTCCAAGAAGGAAAGCGAATCTTTGCAGCGGAATATCGAGAGATTGAAGCTCGAGCTTGAGGGAAAGGACCGTGATGCGAAAGAAATGCGCGAGCAAGTCAAAGGATGGCAGCGACTCGAAGGAAAGGGAAACGAGGAGATCGATGCCGAGCGCGCGAAACGGATCGCACTCGAGGTCGAACTCAAGGTAGAAAAGGACCGTGTTAAGGAAGGGAAAAAACGAGTCAAAGAGTTGCTGGTGGGCTCCATCTCATTTGACACTTTTAGTCTCATCTTTCATCATTCACCCAGGCCGAATTCGAAGCCACGCAAGCTGAGCTCAAGGAAACTCAGATCGAGATCGAATTGCTGAGGAATGAGATCGAGAAGGCAATAAAGGAGTCAATGAAGGCGAAGAGGGCTCTTGTGCAAGCTCAGGCTGGCGCTGAGGAGCACCAGAAAGCCGCCGCAAAGCGCAAACGACTCGCCGAAGACGTCCAGGATGAACCCGTTACCAAGAAGGTGCACCCTTCCTATATTTTCTTCAAATTAGCGCCCATAGTCGTTACTGATCCCGATTTCAGGTGAAAAAGCGCCTATCCCTTCTTCAGTCCGACTCGGACGACGTGCGCGATGCATCTTCTGGACGTGAACATGAGCCATCCCCTCCACCGGCACCTAAACCAAAGAAATCGCGCGCAAAAAAACCTGTGGCACTTCCGGCTGTGAAGAAAGACAAACCTGCCAAGTCCCAGGCCCAGCTTTCGAATCTGCCGCCTGCACGCGACGAAAGAGAAGAGCTAGGTAGTCAAGTGACGTTTCTCAAACCGGCAGAAAAGAATATATCTCCAGCATCGAGAAAAGAGAAGGCGACTCAGGCTAAGGTCCTTATGGGCACCATTCCCTCTCAGGGGAAGACGTTGAAGACCCTGGCTGAACATACCGACACCGTTGCACCTATAAAGACAAAGAAGAAAGTCAATCTTGGTGGCGGACGGGGGCTGCTTGGAGGTTTCGGAGGACTTGGAAGGATTGGTGCAAGTAGCATCAACTGGGGTGAAGAAATAGGAGGCTCTAATATGTATGGGACCCCACTAACGCTCTCTAGTCCCATCAAGGGTGGCAGGGATGAAGCTACCAAACCTCCACAAGGAAGTATGTTCACCTTTGGAGTAAACAACTGATCAATGTTCATGTCTGGACATATATTTGTTGATTGCTGTTGAAACCTTGATCTCATTCCATTGGCACATCAGTGTAATGTCTGACAGATTGTCTCCACATCCACGCAGAAACAAACAAAACATTGACAGCTTTTGGTTGAATCCAGTTACAAAGGGTATCTTTGGTGTTCCAGCACTACAGGTCCCAAGGGTTTCTTTAGACTTGCTGCTTCGCTGGTTGGCCAGGACGATGACCTGACTGGCCATTTGCAAATCATTCTCACTCATATTGGGTCATCCTGCCTGGTCGTCATTGGCATCTTTGTCCTTGAGATCCACATCTGCTACCTGGCCTGCCACCACATGAACCCCAGTGGTCTTGACGACATCCTTGTCTTGCTTGGTGGTATCCCCATTGAGATGCAAACCATCTTATCTGCTCTCAGTGCCCAGCAGCTTGCTAAGCACAATGCCACCGTCACTTGAGACCATGATGGTGAGATGTATTCAGGGACTGAACAAGCCCCCCACACTTATGCTCATCCCTGAACAGAGAATCATTCATAACATGGTGAATGCTCAAGTTTGGGTGACTGCACTCAAGGGTGTCATAGTTGGAGAAAGTATATCAGTTCTCTAGCAGGTAGGAAGAGCAAGAAGCCAGGCAGGTCTGTTTCATTTTAATGGTATTCTCTGGCCCAAAAAAGTTTATAGGTACACAACCACAAACCAGTGATTGATATTGATTGGGTTAATCAGCAGCTTGAACCCTTCAATACTGAGTTTGTCTCACCACTAGCCTGTGGCCATCCTCTATCCTGGCACCCTGATCCTGTGGTCAATGGCTCACATGGACTCATCAGCATGTTTTCACCTAACACCACTATATCAGCATATCCTCATTATAGTCAGCTGAGAGCTAGCCAAAGGCAAAACCACCATCACCACACTGTGGAGGCCCCAGCACCACCCTCAAAAGGGAAGAGTAAGGCTGTTGACAGCTTAGAGGAGCAACTACAGAAGAAGCAGAGAGTGGCAGCATCCTCTTTGAAGCTGGAGCAAAAACTGAGGTGGATCAGGGCAAGAATACCATGGGAATGCACAAGAGCTACTGACAGAAACAGGCGCACTAGGTCTGGGATGGTATAGATAGTCAAATAGTCCTTGATTCATGTGTCAGATGCTGGTTACCTAGATTGTGTGGTGTTGGGACACTTATTATTGGGAAGCTATGGGGTCCTCTCTAATGTATTTTGAGGCAATTATGTCATATGTATGATCAATGGTGAGAAGTGGCCCTGTTGACACATGTGTGACAAGTAGCTGAACATCTTCCTTGAATTGCATTTGGTCTATTCCTTGTATTGCAGGTTGTTATGATGTATTACAAACTGTAGATACATATCATGACATGAACAATATAACCTCATAATGATTTCCCACAGATTTATATGTACCTAACATGAGGGTTACAAGCAGTGCTACAAGTGAGTTACAAGCTGCTTATGTAGAATATGGTCTCTTGATAAACCCCTTGATAAACCCCTTTGGACCAACCAAGGTTATAACGTGTGTTGTAATCTATTTACGAGGGTTACAATAGGTTTCCGACATAGCTGGGGCACCTGTTGGTCGATGACCTGTGGGTCACTTTGTCGACATTCATTCACGTGAAGACATGCTAACTAGTAGCATGCAGAAAGCGAATCCTCATGTATTGACTTCAAGTCGGCGGGCCTAAATATTGAACACTTGCATTCAAGGAACGTAGAAGGACCTTATAGTATTGTTATAACTTTCCGTACATCAGATGAAGAGCATAGTTGCACCGAGGATACTTCACCACTCCCATTGCCACTCAACCTAATTGCCAATGACAGGAAACAAACAAGACTCATTCATAGGCATGTCGACAATCCGGGTGCCTATTGAGGATATTCACATAGCCATATCGTCACCCCCACACTCCCCTTCATCTTCGTCTTCATCCTCGACAGCCTTGGTTCTTTTTACATCTTTTCCTTTTTCTCGATCAACCACCGCGTCTCTCCAGGGCGTAAAAATGTTATCCCCAGTGACAGCCCTAGCTTCCTGAATAGCAGCTACGACCTCCTTGTAGTCGAACACATGCTGATCCTTCAGAGGAAAGGCGAGTGAATCCGAGGTTGGGATTGGTTTGCCTGATGGTCCCGAAACGGGCGGTATGACATTGTGTGGGATGGCGAAGGAGTACTGGATGGTGAGAGCACGTGCGGGCATGGCGAGGACTAAGGACGGCCAAACATCACTTGACAGCTTCGAGCTTGGCCAGCCCTCGTCCGCGTTGCTTCGTCGCTGGCTCGCACGATGTCCACTGCTTCTTCTAGTACTGGCCCTGCATGGCTTCCAAGACCCCTGATGGAAGAGTACGTGAGCAGCGTAACTGCCTCCCTCAAAGTACGTGAAGACACCCGATCAGCTCAACGAACGACGTGGTCGCGGGACGGTTTTCTCGAACGACTCGCGTACAATGACCCGCAGTGCGCGTACGCGTGCTCTGTGGGCCTCCAGCTCGCAAATCGTCAGAGCAACCGGTATGCGGACGTGATCGCGTACGACCGTACTAGGGTTATCACCCCTGGATTTCCAGAGGGCCATTACCTCAATGCGAACTGGGCTAGGGAGCGTTTTGGCGGCAAATGGCACATTGCGACGCAGGCACCACTCCCCGTCACTGCACACTCTTTCCTCAGCCTCTTCCTCAACCCCATCGCACCGGCGCATGAACTTACTGGAGAAGAAAACGTACCATTTCAAATACCGCGGACGATTGTACAACTCACACAAAACGTTGAGAGACGAGTTACAAAGGCCTCGCCGTATTTCCCTGCCGAGGTCGGACAGAGCACGACGTGGACACCGCAGCCTGAATCGGGCAATAGTACCAGCTTACCGTCCATTATCATTGAGCTGGTGGCTACCGAGCAAGAAGACTGCTGGCAGCACTCGACCCTGCGGATTGCGTATGCGAACAGTCCAAACGAAACGCGAGTCGTGCGGCACCTATTATTCCAAGTGAGCACGCACCTAGACCTTTACCCCCTATATTATCATCGTACTGAGGTGAAGGCATAGGGCTGGCCAGACCACGGCGTGCCAACCGACATCCGTGGCTACCTCCGCTTCATGAAATTCGTCGACGCGTGTAACATGGACGCGTCCCATCCGGATTCTTCGGTTTCGCCCAACCCACCGCTCGTAATCCACTGCAGTGCTGGTGTCGGCCGCACAGGAACGTTTCTCGCGCTCTCCTCGATCCTCCGGTACCACAACCTTAACCAACCTCGGATCGCGTCGTCCAACTCCCGCATAGTACTACAGCCTGAGAAGCTGCCACCCGCGCTGCCGCCGAGTGCACTGGGGAAACTTGAGGAGAGGTTCAAATACGATTTGATCGCGTTGGAGATCGACTCGTTGCGGGACCAACGACCGATGATGATTCAGACTGCTGAGCAGGTTCGGTTCGTCTACGTTGCTTTTTTGGCTGCATGGAGACTCGCCATCAAGGTTGAGGAAACCGAGGCAGAGAAGGCCCAGAAGTAGAAATCGACTGGGGGTGCGTTCCCTATTTCTGTTATAGCAGACCTATTCGGAACGAATGTACAGTATTGGTATCGGCATCTGTAGATCAAGCGAACGCCCATCCATCGATCTCATGTGCGCAGACGGCTTGAGAAGGATAATTCTCCTTGTTTGGGACGAGAAATTTCGTGATGCGTGCTGGTAAGCGAGAGAAACGCCGAAAAGAGGGTGGTTCAGGTATAATTTGCCGGATGAGCTGGAAACAGTCTGAGATGTCCGATGTTTCCAACTGAGGACGATTTGTTATTTGTTGTGACCCTGATTTCATTTGAGATAGACTTATAAGTAGATAGTCTAATTGCAAATACAGCAAGGGGTACAGGCAGTCCCCCCCCAGGGAGGGTTTTTCCCAACAAGGCGATCTTGTTTCGGGCAAGGTGATGGATCAGATTGTCCTACACTATGTAATGAGCACAAACCTGGCTGCTCATGAGGTATTTTGCTTCGTTTATTGCTGCTCATCACTGGAAACGGTCAAGTAAACGAACTTGCGCAGTACACATCCACTGGGCATGTCTTTTCACGATCTGCGTTAATGGTGACAACACGGAAACGAGGGTCCTAATTGAGGGCTTGCAAGCAAGGCGTAGTGGAGCAATAATAGGTTCTTATGTTGGTTGCATGTTACTAATAAGATTTTATTAAGTCAGTGTAACAGAGTCCAACTTTCGTATTTTTGTCCAGAGGACGATGAATATCTATCCGATACAACGAGACCAGCTGCTTTCCTTTCTCCAAAATCTCAACGGTGAGTGTGGCCGCCTCGTTGACCTCGTTCAACGTTTGTTGCCACCAGCCACATCTTACACACCATGGTCAGCGTCGACAAAATCCTCAGAAAATTCGCTAAATGCAACACTGTAGGCACCGTCTAAGAAGGCAGGAAAAAAATCTGCCGCAGCGCCCGAGAAGAAAAAGGGTGGTCCGCAGAAGGTGGCGAAGGTAGGAGGACGCGTTTCCTGGTGGATCGGTTGTTAGCTAACCTTGCTATTACCCGCCACGGTGATGGTTGTAGGCAGATTGGAAGGAGGGATTCAAGAAGAAACAAGTTGGCGTCTCCGACATGACCCTCCTCACAACAATCTCAAACGAGGCCGTAAACGACAACCTACAGAAACGCTGGACAAATGGGGAGATCTACACCTATATCGGAGCAGTATTGATATCAGTAAACCCATTCAGAGGTCAGCCATCCTCGTAGACCTCTCGCCATCTTCACCGCAGAGATCTAGAGATCTCGGGCCACGGCTCCCCAGAACGTATAGATACATGAGCGGTAATATGCCACAGTGTAATCCAATGGGTGTCCTCATCATGTTGTAGCACACTTCCACTCCCTTCACTTGGTCGATTGCTCTGTTTCCATTCCACGGACAACTTTTGATGGCTTTATAGATCTAGGTATATACACAGATGCCATTCTCTCTACCTACAAGGGCAAGAACCGTCTCGAGATGCCTCCGCACGTCTTCGCCATCGCAGAGTCAGCATATTACAACATGCAAGCCTACCACGAGAACCAGTGTGTTATCATATCCGGTGAATCAGGTGCAGGCAAGACCGAAGCAGCGAAGCGCATCATGCAGTACATCGCCGCAGTCTCCGGGGGTTCGAATTCTGCCATCCAAGAAATTAAGGACATGGTTCTCGCAACCAATCCTCTCCTTGAATCCTTCGGGTGCGCCAAGACACTGCGAAACAACAACAGCTCTCGCCATGGCAAGTATCTCGAGATTATGTTCAACGAGCAAGGCGAACCCGTCGGTGCGCAAATCACCAACTACCTATTGGAGAAAGGTCGTGTGGTGGGGCAGATCGATAACGAGAGAAATTTCCACATCTTCTACCAATTCACCAAAGCCGCCTCGGACGAGCAGCGCGAGCTCTTCGGGCTACAAGGGCCCGAGGCGTACGCCTATACCTCGCGCTCCAACTGCCTTAGCGTCCCCGGGATCGACGACACGCACGACTTTCAGGAGACGCTCCAGGCGATGAACGTCATCGGTCTCACTGCCCAGGAACAGGAAGAGATTTTCAGAATGCTTGCTATCGTCCTTTGGCTCGGCAATGTCCAGTACGACGAGATGGACGACGGAAATGCCAAGGTTTCTGATACCGG
>Ga0307513_10003843_pt1 | contig 20216 bp, 7 predicted proteins | sample 15_EM_MG_FD_202174 | JGI IMG/M metagenome (GOLD analysis project Ga0307513, IMG submission 202174) | Populus trichocarpa ectomycorrhiza microbial communities from riparian zone in the Pacific Northwest, United States - 15_EM | ecosystem: Host-associated > Plants > Roots > Unclassified | place...
GCTACGTCGCCAATCTGGTGCGCGATCGGGTGCTGGCCGAACTGCGTCCCGGCAGCGACCTGCGCCCCGGCTGGTTCCACCCGGACCGGCTGAGCTTCGGCGACGCCGTCCGGCTCGGCGACCTGCTGGCCTTCGTGCAGGGCATTCCCGGCGTCCGAACGGTCAAGGCGGAGGTGTTCCGGCCGCTGGGGGACACCAGCGGCCCGCCGGTGCGAAGCATCGTCACCCTCGGGCGGACCAAGGTGGCCCGGCTCGACGCCGACCCCGACTTCCCCGAGCACGGCACCCTGGATGTGCGCGTCGTCGGGCTCGACGTCGACGCCTCGGCCTTCGTGGTCGACGCCGGCGCCGTCCTGCTCGACGCCGGAGGGCAGCCATGAGCCGGCCGCCCCGCCCACATCCGCCCACCTCCACCGGCGCCGGTCGGCCGCAGGTCCGCGGTCGGCTCGACTACCTGCCGCCGACCTACGCCGACCTGCTCGCGCTGGCCGACAATCTCGGCGTGAGTGAGCTCGGCCGCCCGGCGGGCCAGAGCGACACCGCGGCCACCCTGATGCAGCTGTCCTCGCTCGTCGGCCACGTGCTGGCGAGCTATCAGCGGCAGTACGCGCAGGAGGCGTTCATCGGCACCGCTCAGGCACCGAGCAGCCTGGTCCGGCACGCCCATCGCCTCGGCAGCGACCCCGACCCGGGACTCGCCGCCGCCGGTCACGTTGTGCTCGTCGTCAAACCCGGCCTGAGCGGCACCGTCGAAGCCGGGTTGCCGCTGGCCAGCGTGCCGTTCGGGCAGTCCGCGGCCCAGGACTACGAGACCCAGACCGACCTCGCCGTCGACTCCGGGCTGAACGAGCTGCTCCCGGCCGACGCCGAGCGTCCCGTCGTGGTGCGCAAGAACGCGGACCGGGTACGGGTTCGGGGGATCGGGCTCGGCCTGCGCCCCGGCGACGTGGTCGCCATGATCGGCGCCGACTGGCAGGTGTTCGCGGTCACGGCGACCCAGGAGGATCCCACCGCCCAGGTCACCACCGTGCACCTGGACGGGACGGTGAGCGCGAGGACCGACGTCTCCTCGGTGGTCCCGGCTCCGGTGTTGTTGGCCCACCCCACGATCCGGGTGGGCATGTTCGGCGCGGCCGCCGACCCGGTGCAGTACCCGCCCACGGCGATCCGGTCGGCCACGGACACCCCCGGCACCGGCAACCCGACGTTCGCCTACACCGCGCAGCGCACCGACAAGGCGCAGTACAGCGACAACGACGTCTATCTGGGTGAGGCGATCGAAGCCGGGCTGAGCGGGTTCGCCGTGCGTGACACCGGGGCCGAGCAGAGCGTGCTCCAGGTAACCGGCATCGTGGGGCTGGCCACGGTGACCCTCAACCGGTCGGAGTCGGTCGACGTCACCCCGAACGTCGTCACCATCACCCCGATCGAGGGCGGTGGCTTCAAGTCCACCGTCACGCCGGCCGCCACCCAGGTGCTCACCACGGTGCGGGGGCACATCTCGGGCACCGTGACGGTCGCCCAGTTCAGCGATCAGGCAGGCCGAACCGTGCCGCGCTCGGCGCAGCCGGTGGAGACCCGGTGGCTGGCCGGTTGGGCGCTGACGGCACCGCTGGCCGACACCGAACCAAACGACGTCCCGCTCACCCAGCCGATGGCGCTGCCCGGCCTGCTCACCGCCCTTACCCCGGGCCGGCCACTGGTTTTCACCGACCCGGCGCAGACCCGGGCCCAGGTGGTCTCGGTCAGTCAGGCCGTCCTCGACGAGACCGCCGGGGTGACGCGGATTCGCTGGGACGCCCTGACGCCGGCGCCGGCCGAGGGCTGGACGCTCGACCAGCTGGTGGTGCGCGGCAACGCCGCGGCCGTCTCGCACGGCCGCACCGTCACCGAGACCCTCGGTGGCTCCGACGGAACCACCGCCTACCAGCGGTTCGGGTTGCGCGAGTCGCCGGTGACGGTGCTGCCCGGCGCGGCCGGCGGCGAGCCGCAGATCGAGGTGCGGGTCGGCGGAGTCCGGTGGGACCGGGTCGAGGACTTCGCGGCGAGCGGCCCGGCGGACCGGCACTACCGGCTGCTCACCGACGAGCGGGGAGTCTCCACTGCGGTTTTCGGCGACGGGCGCAGTGGTGCCGTGCCGCCGTCCGGCGCGAAGTCGGTCACCGCCACCTACCGGTTCGGGCTCGGCCGGGACGGCGACGTCGAGCCGCGCCGGCTCAGCCGGCTCAAGCGGGCGCACCCGCTGCTGGAGCGGGTGGTCAACCTCACGGCCATCTCCGGTGGTGCGCAGCCGGCCGGCCCGGCCGACATCCGCACCCAGGCCACCCGCTGGATTCGCACCTTCGATCGGGCGGTCTCCGTGGCCGACCTCGCGGATCTCGCGCTGAGCATGCCCGGGATCGCCCGGGCCGCCGCCAGTTGGGAGGAGAACGTCGGCGCCGTGCTGGTGGTCGCGACCGCGGCCGGCGGCCAGCCGGCGATCGGCGCGGTCCGTGCCTTCCTCGACGCGCGCCGCGACACCGGCGTCCCGTTGGTGCTGACCGGCCCGTCGGCCCAAGACCTCGTCATCGTGCTGGATGTCGAGCCCGACCCGGCCTGGCTGCCCGAGATCGTCAAGAACAGCGTCCGGACCGCGCTGACCGGCGAACAGGAGGGCGCCCCTGGCCTTTTCACCTTCCCGGCCCGGGGCCTCGGCCAGCCGGCGTTCCTCAGCGAGGTGTATGCGCTGCTGGAGGCGCTGCCCGGGGTGGTGAGCGTGCGGATCGACGGTTTCGCCGCCGCCGGCTCGGAGGTCCAAGCAGGCGGTGGGCCGGCCGACGTCGTCACCGCCGGGGTCAGGGAGTGGATCCGCCTGCTGCCGCAGAACCTCACCGTGACTACTTCGGCACCTGGGAGGGTCGGTTGAGCGAGCCACCGAGCGCTGACTACCCGTACGACCGGGACGTCCTGACCGAACTGGCCGGGCGGCTCTACGCCGCGCTGCCGGCGATGTACCGGGTTCCGGACGAACCGCCGACCGGCCAGGGCGAGTTGCTGCGGCTGCTCACCGTGCTGGCCGGCCCGCTTGCGGTGGTCCGACAGAGTATCGAGGAACTGCACGCCGACCTGTTCGTCGACACCGCGGCGGACGCGATGATCCCGTACCTGGCCGAGATGGTCGGCACGGTGCTGGCTTTCCCGGACGCCGCATCGAACCGCCGGGACGTGCGCGGCACCGTCGGCTGGCGGCGGCGCAAGGGCACCCCCACGGCGCTGGAGGAGATGGCCGGCGAGCTGACCGGGCAGGCGGTGGTGCTGCAGGAGGGCTGGAAGCGGGTGCAGCTGACCCAGGATCTCGACCACCTGCGGCCGGAGCGGACCAGCGTGGACGTGCGGCCGGCGGTGGTGGCCGAGCAGGCCGCCGGGCCGCTGGACGCGCTCGCCCACGCCGTGGATGTGCGGGCGGTCACCGCGAGCACCGGGCTCGCCCATCCCCGGCACGTCGCGCACTGGCTGTTCCCGACCGTGACGTTCCCGCTGATCGCGGCCACCCCGAGCGAGCGCACCCGGCCGGGCACGGACATCCGGTTCGCCGTCGATCCGCTCGGCGTACAGCGGCCGCTGCGTGCCCGGCGCCCGGTCGGGGACCGGCGGTCGTTCACCGACCAGATTCCCGAGCAGCACTTCGCCGCCACCCCCGAGCGCTGGTTCGAGCAGACCGGCGGGTTCGGCATCCGGGTGTGCGGTCTGCCGGCGGCGGTGGCCGGCACCCCGGACGTGCCGCGAACGCCGTCGGATCGCCTGGCCGGGCGTGCGCTGGCCCGAGGGGAGGTGTCGCTGAGCGTGCTGGAGCTGCCCTCCCGGGGCTGGCGCGGAACCGTGCGGGTGGAGCTGGGGCTCGTCCCGGTGAGCGGCCCGGTGGGTGGGCCGTGGCATCCGGCCACCGCATCGTTCGTCGGCCGAGCGTCGGTCGACCTGGACGCCGGTGGCGTGCTGGGCCGCGCGGTGAACACCGCCCCCGATCCGGGCGGTGTCCGGATCCCGCTGCTGCGGCTGTCCACCCCCGGCGGCCCGGGCCGGTTCTTCCCCGGGGCCACCCTCGAGCTGGCCGGCTCGGCGCCAGGTGCGCTGGCCGCGGCGCCGGATTCGGAGCTGGCCCGGGAGGGCTTCCTGGCCGGCGCCGTGCACGTACGGATCCCGCCCCTGCAGCTGCGTACCGAAATGTGGCTGCTGGTGGCGATGGACGGCAGCCTCTACCAGGTGGTCGCGCCGGACGGCGTCCCGATCGACATGCCGGTGCTGGACGGCGAGAACCGGCTCGCGGCCTCGGCTCTGCTGAGCGTGGGCCCGGGAGCTGCCTGGCCACCGGCCGGACCGGTGGCCGAGCCGACGATGGTCACCCGGGTGCCGGCTGCGCCCGGCCGCGGACCGGCGGTGTTGCACGGCCTCACGCCACTGCACCGCTCCGGGTCGGGCTATCAACTGCTGGCCGAGACTGCCCGCTGCGCACTGAGTTTCGCGGTCCAGCTGGAGCAGCCCGGCGGTGCCGGCTTCCGCCCTTTCCAGCAGCTGACCTGGACCGGCCGCGATCCGCGGACGGCCACCTGGAGCGCGTTGGACGCCTCCGGCGCGCCCGTGGACGCCGGCTCCGTGGCCGCGCAGTACGCCGAAGTCGCCCGGTTGGGCGAGGCCAACCCGGGGCAGGTCTCGCTTGTCGTCCGATTCGAGTGTTCCGACGTGGCTGCGTCGTCGTGCCCCGGCGAGGTGGCCTGGACGGCGGACGACGGCATGGTCGTGCTGATCCACCTGCCGCAGCTGGACGTCGCCGAACTGCCCCCCTTCCCGGACTGGCCTGGCACGCTCGGAATCGCCAGTGAACCGCTGCGGGTCGGCGTCGACGGTTCGACCTGGGCGAGCGAGTCCACCCAGGGCCGGCGGATGTCGCTGTCGGCGATCGCCCCGATCGCGCAGGCGAGCGCGGTGCGGCGCCGGCAGGTGCGCTGGCGGCGGCTGTGCGCCTGGGACGCCGAGGATCCGACCGCCTCGCCGCCGGCCCTGTTGGCGTTCACGCCGGCCGGTCGGCTGAACGTGGACGTCGCGCACGGCCTGTTCGCGTTCAGCGCCGACGAGCCGCCGCAGTCGTGGCCGTCGGGACCGCCTGGCGGCCCGTTGCCGATCCCGCCGGCGGTCACGGTCAACGACGAGGAGGGCGCCACGATGCATCTGGGCGCCCTGCCGTCCGCCCGTGAACCGGTGCTCGACCGGCGGCTCGCCCGGCCCACCCGGCTGATCTCGCGCAGCGGCGTCCTGCACCCGGACGCGCCGGCCGACTGGCACGACATCCCTCGTTACAGCTCGCTGACCGCGGCGCTGGAGGATGTCTCGGCGCGCTGGCAGCTGCTCACGGCAGCCGACGCCGGCGATCACGCGGAGGTGCTCCAGTTCGAGGACAGCGCCACCTACCCCGGCGAGGCGCCGCGCTGGCCGGCCGGCCCGGCGGATGCCGGGGCCCGGGACGCCTGCCGACTGAGCCTCGACCTCCAGGCTGCGGAGCGGGAGCGGCCGATCGTGCTCGTGGACGCCGGTCAAGGCTGGCGAGCGCCGGTGGCCGCGGTCGAGTACGAGGCCGTGTCGCTGTGCGGGATCGCCCTCGGCGGCGCGGGCTGGAACCAGCTGACCGTGCCGCCGGCCCGACAGGTGAGCGTTGAGCTCTGCACCGTGCTGTTCCCGGAGAACCGGATCAGCTTCTCGCCGGTGGAATCCGGTACACAGGTGCGTATTTCGCTCTGCAGCACCGCCGGTCTGGAGCTGCTCGGGGCCGGCGTGCTGGCCGTGAACGACTCGATCGTGGACGCCGGGGCCGGCCTGGCGGCGAGAGTGCCGACCGGGCAGCTGGTGCTCGACCGGGTGTCGGTCGGCGGTGAGGTGCGCGTGCGGGTGCTCGAGGCCTCCGAGGTGATCTTCGACGGGGACGTCACCGTCGCCGACCGTTTCCACGGCTGTGTCCGGTACAGCCGGGTCACGTCGGGCTCGCAGTTGCCGCAGGTGCATCGGGTCAGCGTCGACACCCTGCTGCGGATCGTCTCGCGCAACCGCAGAGACCCGGGCTGGTGGCGGCTGCGGGAGGACTGCGACCCCGCCGTGCGGGCCGGCGCCGAGAGCGGCACCGAGCTCGGCGCGTTCGGTGCCAACCAGCTGACCGCCCGCCTGGCCGGGTTCCGGCAACGGCTGGAGGAATTCACCCCTGCCGGGCTCGTTACCGGCGTCATCCGGATCGACTGAGGGAGCACCGTGTACGGCGACTTTTCGCGTGGCCACCAGCCGGACCGCGCGCGCGGCCGGGACTACCGCCGGGTCCTGCTGGAGATGGGGCGACCGGTGCTGGACAGCGACGTCGCCGCGAGCGTCGACGCTCTGCTCGGCGAGATCCAGAAGGCGACCCGCGGCCTCGGCTGCGCGGCCGGCAGCCCCGATCTGGGCTTCCTCGTCACCCCGGGCCGATTGGTCACCATCTTCTCCGAGGTGGCGGACCGCGTGCGCGCGCCCCAGGGCGCTCCGAACGTCTGGGTGGACTACCGATTCCGGTTCGCCGACCGGTACCCGGCAGTGAACGTGGTGACCACCGGACAACCGGCGCGCGTGGTGTTTCCGGTGCTCCATGGGCTGCCGGCCGGGTCGGACGTGACGCTCTGGGTGTGGGCGCAGGTGGCCACGACGCTGACCGTCAACGGAGCCACCGTGCCGGTGCCGTCGACGGCCGGTGGCGCCGCCGTCCCCGTGCGGTTCACCGTGACCGGCCGGCTGGACGAGGTGGACATCACCGTGCCGGCCGGGGAGGTCTGGCTGTATCTGCTGGAGGAGCATCAGCCGGTCGGCACCCTCGGCGCGTTCGCCGTGGCCGCCGGCACCTACCAGCTGGACGGCCTGGTGGTGGAGATGGCCGGCGGCGGGCCGTTCCCGCAGGTGGCTTTCCCCGCCTCCGCCGGGTTCGGCTGGAACGCCGTCCCACCGAGCGTGACCGACCTGCTCGGGCTGACCCTGACCCCGGTGGCGGACCAGTTCGCGGTCGCCTATCTGGAGGTGTGGGAGCGGCACATCAGCGCGGTGGAGGACCCGGGCATCCGTGAGGTGGCGCTCGGCGCCACCGACACCTCCACCCGCACCCAGTTGCTGGGGCAGGTCAAGCTGGCCCCGCTGGCAACGGGGATCACCCGGCCCGATCTCGAGGCGCAGATCGGGGCCGCGTTCGCGGCGGTGGAGATCTCCGGTGGTGAGCTGACCATCGACGTCCCGCAGGGTTCGCCGTCCACCGACCCCTGCGCGCTGCCCGAGGTCGGCGGCTACTCCGGCGGCGACAATCGGCTCTACCGGATCGAGGTGCATCGCGGCGGGCCGCTCTCGACGGTGGCGCTGAAGTGGTCGCGGGACAACGGGTCCGAACTGTTCGCCGCCGAGTTGAGTCCCGAGCACACGCTGCTGTTCCCGGCCGGGACGCCGCTCGCCGCCGGGGACATCGTGGAGGTGCTCTCCAGCGTCGTGGACCTCGGTGACGACGTGATCGGGCAGGTGCGTTCCGGCGGCTTCGTGCCCGCCGAGCGGGCCGTCGGCCAGCTCGGCCAACTGCTCGCCGTCCCCACCGTGGGCGGGGAGGACAGCGTTCAGTTCGGCTTGGCCGCGGTCGACGACGTGACAAACGTGCTGAGCATTGACGATCGGGGCGCGGTGCTGTCCGACGCCCGGCTGAAGGTGCGGCGCTGGCACGGCCTGCTCGACCCGCGGCAGCTGGCCGGCGGCACCGGGACGGCCGCGGCCGGGCCGTACGTCCTGGAAGACGGCATCACCGTGACGTTGTCGACGACGGGCGAGTTCCGGCCCGGGCAGTACTGGCAGTACCAGGCCAGGGTCGGTGGCACCCAGGCGGAGCAGCCGTGGCAGCCGTCGCCGCACGGCCCGCGACGGCGGTTCGCCCCGCTGGCCCTGCTGCATCTGCCCGCCACGGCGACGACGGCCGAGCCCTGGGAGCTGGTGGCCTGGCTGGACGAGCGGTTCTCGTCCCCGTGCGACCTCGAGGCGGACGACGTCGCGTTCTACGGCGAGCGGGTCGACACCCCCGCCGACACCGTGCAGGAGGCGCTGGAGGAGTTGTACGGGCGGATCCCCGCGCCGCAGGTGTGGCCGAGGATCACCAGGATCGGCTGGCGCAACGACCGGACGCTGCCGTTCTCGCAGTTCCAGACCGGCCTGCAGGTGCGGTTCTCCGAGGAGATGGATCCGGTCACCGCCTCGTCGGCCAGCTTCGTCGTCAGCCTGGAGGTGCCGGTGGACGCCAAGCCCCAGCTCCGCCAGCCGCTCATTGTCGACGGGAAGGTCACCGTGTCCGGGCTGAACTGGACGTTCGTGCCGGACACCGTTAGCCCGACGGACGTCGCGAACTGGAGCAAGGCGCTGGGTGGCGGAGTGCGCTGCCGGGTACGGCTCGCCTCGGACGTGATTCTCGGTCGTCGCGGTGGGCGACCGCTCGACGGCGACGCCGTTGGCGTGGTGCAGGTCGACGGGTACGAGACGTTCGTCGAGCTGCAGTTGCCCTCGGGTGATGGCCAGCGCGGCGGCGACTTCCACAGCTGGTTCTACCTGGAGGCACCACCGCCATCGGTCCGGGTCGAGGGAATCGACCCGGCGGACGGCGCGATCATCACGCCGGCCGCCCAGCTCGGGGCCGTGCTCATTTCGTTCACCGAGGCAGTGCGGTTCGCCAGCCTGAACGACACGACGGTGATCGTTTCGATGACCGCGCAGGGTCAGCGGGTGAGCCGCCGGATTCCCGGCACGATCTCGCCGTATCCGTTCGAGGCCGACGCCCGGCTGGTGTCCCGGGTCACCTTCGCCCCCACCGAGCCGGACGCCTTCCGGCCTGCCCCTGGCCTTTTGCGGTCCCCGCAGGTCTTCACCGTGCAGCTGCGCGGATCGGGGGACAGGCCGATCCAGGACTCCGAGGGCCGGCCGCTGGACGGCGCCGGTTCCGGGGAGCCCTCGGACATCGCGTTCCAGTTCACCGTTCAGCAGGCGCCGTGACCGAGTGCGGTGAGGCTCTCGACCACGACAACCCGGACAGGAGTGAACCGTGAGCGCGCTCGGGGTTCTGGCGGAACCGGCGGCGCAGTACGCGCGCGCCCTGGCGCGGGTCGCCGCGCAGGTCGTGGCGGAGGATCTGGCCGGGGTGTACCTCTATGGCTCGGGGGCCACCGGCCCGTTCGCGCCCGGCCGCAGCGACCTCGACCTGGTCGTCGTGGTGCGCGACTGGCTGGACGATGAGCAGGTGGGCCTGCTGCTGGAGCGGTTGCGCCAGGTGCGGCGGCCGCGCAGCGTCAAGGGCCTCGACCTGTGGGTCGTGCCGGCCGCGGCCGCGGCCGTGCAGCAACCGACGCCGGGATTCGTCGCCTGGATCCTCACGGCGATCGACAGCGAGCTGATCGGCGGCCCGGAGCATCCGGGGGATGCCCGGCTGGTGCTGATCCTCAGCGAGTGCCGTGGGCATGGCATCGCCGTGATCGGCCCGCCGGCCGCAACGGTGTTCGGGCCGCCGGTGATCCCCTGGCTGCTGGAGGCGATGCGGGTGGACCTGAGCCTGGTGGGCGCCGCTGGGTGGTACCGGGTGCTGAACGCCTGCCGGACCATGCACTACCTCGAAACCGGCGTGATGTGCGACCGGATCCGCGGCGCCGACTGGGCTCGCGGCCGGTTGCCCGACGGGGAGCTGATCGACCTGGCGCTGCAGTGGCGGCAGACCGGTTCCGGTCGGCCGATGATCCCCGACCGGGTGGCTGCGTTTGTGCACCCGGTCCTGGCCCGGCTGGAGCAGGCGTCCGGGGTGCTGTCGCCGCCGCCGGTCCCGGCCGAGGAGACCAAGCCCCGAGTCACCGTTCATGACGAGTATCCACTTGTCAGCTGCGTCTTGCTGGCTCCGTCCGATCCCGAGCTGCTGGCGCTGGCTGCCCGCCGATTCGGCGAGCAGGACTGGTGGAACCGCGAACTTCTTGTCCTGGAGCGGGATTTCGGGATGGCGCAGCGGACGCTGACGGCGGACGACCGGATCCGGGTGGTCGCCCTGCCACCGGACGAGGTGGAGGAGTGGGCCGGGTTCGCCCTGCAGGAGGCGAAGGGCCCGATCATCGCCACCTGGGATCCGTTCACCTGGTACGCCCCGGGCCGGCTCACTCAGCAGGTGCGTGAACTTCTCTCGACCTCGGCACCGCGGCTGGTCGCGCCGTCCGTGCTGGCCTACGACCCGCGCTCGCGCAGCGCCCGGCGGCTACACAGCTCGACCCGGCTCGAGCAGGTCAGCCTGTGCGCGATGCGGCACGCCTGGGACCAGCTCGGTACCGCGGCGCGCCGCGGCGAGCGCTCCGACCTGGGGGTCTTCATCGGAGTCCCGGACCAGGGCGAGGGAGATCCGGCGGTGGTGGCCGACGTCCAGGCGCTGATCGGCGAGGAGCTTGACGCCTACGTCGTCGCCGTGGTCACCGCAACGTCGCCGGGCAGCTGGCAGCCGTCCGTCTCGTGCCTGATGCCGACGTACAACCGCCGGGCATTCGCCGCGCGCGCGATCCACTACTTCTGCCAGCAGGACTACTCGAACGCGGAGCTGCTGATCCTCGACGACGGCGAAAACCCGGTCGCTGACCTGGTTCCGCGCGACGACCGGATTCGTTACCTGAGGATGGACGGGCGCGGGACCATCGGGCACAAGCGGCAGCTGCTGTGCGAGGCGGCCGACGGCGACGTGCTAGTGCAATGGGACGACGACGACTGGTACGGCGCCTCCCGGTTGCGTCGTCAGATAGCCCCACTGGCGGCCGGCTGCGCCGACATCGCCGGGATCCTCAAGAGCTACCTGATGGACCTGACGACGTTCCGCTTCTTCCATGGTGGTCCGCCGCTGCACGAGGGCAACCTGCACGCCTCGATCATCGCGGGCACGCTGGCCTTTACCCGGCCGGCCTGGCGCAGCACCGGGGGCTACCCGAACGTGTCGATCGGTGAGGAGGTGGCCCTGCTGCGGACCGTTCTGGACCGTGGCGGCCGGGTCGCGCCGATCGTCAACGACGGCATGTACATCTGCGTGCGGCACCACGCCAACTCGTGGCGACTGAAGTACGACGCCGAGCGCGGGCCGGCCGGGTGGGCTGAGGTGGCGCCGCCGGAGTTCCTCAGTAGCGAGGATCTGGCGTTCTATCGATCGCTGCACGGCGTCCGGATGGGTGAGCGCGCGCCTGGATGAGCACTGATCAGACCGGTACCGGCACCGGCGGCACCGGAGCCGGAGCCGCGGGCGCCGGAGCAGGAGCAGGAGGCGCAGGCGCAGGCGCAGGAGCCGCGGGCGGCGGCACTGGCGGCGGCGGTTTCCGAATCGGGGATTCCGCGAGCGCATCGTCGAGGATCTTGTTCGCCTCGACCAGTTCTTGGCCGGCGGCGGCCTGGATGTCGGCCAGCACCGGCAGGGCACCGACCTCGTTCCGCCGGGATCCGTGCGTTGCGGGCGGAACGGCTGGTGCCGCACCCGCGGCCGGGGGCACCGGGGTGGTGTGCTCGTTCTGCACCACGGTCCAGGTCAGATCCTCGTACCAGGTCCGCTCGACCGCCAGCAAAGCGTTCACCGTGGCCCTGATCGCGGCATCGCCGGCCAGCGTGTCGTGGTCCGGCTGCACGGCGTAACTCGCTTCCAGCGCCGTCAGTTGGGCGCTCACCGAGGCTCGGCGACCGCGTTCGAGGCTGTCCTTCTGCTTCGCCGCCCCCTGGTAGATCATGATCGTGGTCAGGGCGTTGTCCTCGGGCCCGAGGACGCTCCGGGGCGCGGTCCCTTGGACCCCCAACACCAGCCAGAGCCCGCGCATCACCGTGAACGGGATGATGTGCTCGGACTGCAGGGTCCACAACGGCACGTCGGGGTGCAGGATGCTCGGGCTCTGAGAGCCGTGCCGTCCCACATCGCCCAGGCCCGGCGCGCTGCCGCCCGGACCACCGGCCGGATCGTTGGCCGCGATCCAGGCCGCGATCGCCTTGGCCGCAGCGTCCCGCGCCTTCTGGCTCTTGCCCTTGTCCGCGTTGTACGTCGCCACCAGAGCCTGGAGTGCGGGGTCGCTGATGCTGTTGACGAGAACGGTGGAGGAGTGCAGGGCAAGGGCCTGGCTCGGGCCGTCGTCCTTCAGATGGTGCACGGTGCCGCCGAGCGGCACCGGCTCGTCGACCCCCGCAAGGGCCCCGGGATCCTGCTCAGGGTCGGGCTTCTTGCCCAGGCCCAGGGCGTCGAGCACCGCTTGGCCGAGCTTCAGCGCCTGGTCGATCAGCCAGTCGATGGCCTTGTCGACCAGCTCTCGGAGCCGACCGATGATCTTGGCGATCTCGTCCGGCACGTTGCCGACCCCGACCTGGTAGGCCAGGAAGCCGATGGCGATCGGGATGATGCTGGCCAGGCCGTGTTCCAGCATCAGTGCGCCCGGGACGACGTTGCCGGCGGCGATGGCGGCAAGCGTGCTGACGTACTTGTCGAGGACCTCCAGCAGGTCGCGGAGGTAGTCGATGGCCGACTGGATGGCGGCGAAGATCGCCACACAGCTGTTGATCACGGCCATGATGCCGGTCGGGTCGAGGAAGGTCAGCAACTTCGCCGTGGCGCTGACCACGACCGTCTTCATGATCCACTCGGTGGCCATCCCGAGCAGGGTCTGCCAGAGCGAGCCCAGCTGGTCCGAGAGGAACTTCCAGATCGCGGAGATGCCGTCGCGCTGCACCTCCACGATGAACGACCAGACGCCGGTCAGGGTGTCGATCGAGTCGCGGATCAGCTTCACCTTCTCCTCGCCGATGTGCTCGCCGAGCTTCGCCCACAGGTGCTCCACCGTGAGCCCGAGCACCTGGAACACCAGGGCCAGGATCGACTGCAGGGAGAAGTCGGTCGGCAGCGTGATCCCGAGCTGACCCAGGCCGCGGAACAGCCAGGCGACCAGCCCGTCGACGAGGTAGCCGCCGATGTGGTCGAAGAACCCGATGAAGCCGAGCTTGAGCGCCTCCACGATGTGCAGCAGGAAGGCGACCGGGTCCTTCTTGATGTCCTCGATCGCCTGCACCGTGTGGCTGACCACGCTGGCGAGCAGTTCGGACGGGAAGTTCATCAGCCGCAGGATCAGCGTGACGACGACCTTGATGATGACGGCGACGAACTCGATCAGCCGCAGCAGCGGCGCGCCGAACTGGTCGATCACCCGGCCGAACGCGGGCAGTGGCTGCAGCAGGTCGTCCAGGCTCAGGGTGTCCCAGATGCCGAGGAACAGCCCGGTCACCATCTCCATCGAGATTCCCAGGACGGCCATCGCGGACTCGATCTCCGCTGCGGCGTCCGAGATCACGCCGGCCTGGGCGAGCTGATCGTACGTCGCCTCGCCGCCGGGCAGGAGCGTGATGAACCCCTTGATCAGGTTCGTGGCGGTGCGCGGCACGAGCTCGCCGGTGAACGGGTTCTGCCCGATGATCACCGTGAGCAGGTGGAAACCGGGCACTCTGTGCGCGTTCTCGCTGAGCCAGCCCAGCAGCGCGTCCTTGACCAGCTCCAGGATCTTCACGATCAGGGTCGCCGCGAAGTCCCCGACCCGCAGCACCAGGCCGAAGGCCCGGTCGGCCAACCCGGGCAGGGTGTCGAGCAGGCTCGGCAGGTTCTGCGGCTGGATGGCGGCCCAGGCGTCGGTGAACAGCGCGACCAGGTCGACCACCAGCCCGGCGAACGTGAGCAGCTGGGTGTCCAGCCAGTCCGCCGTCTCCTGCAGCGTGCCGCGTTCCTGCATCTGGGCCAGCCGCTGCTCCTGATGGATCAGCCCCAGGAAGTCGGCGATGATCTGCGCGGTCGGTGCCTGCACCGGCACGCCCCGCAGCGGGTCGTAGTGCAGCACCTCCTTCGCCAGGTTCCAGACCGGAGCGATCTGCGGGGTCTGCAGCAGCGGCTCGGCGACCGCCACGACGGCCGCGCGGACCAGCTCGAGCACCCGGTCCACCAGCGACTCGACGAGGGATCGCAGGTCGCGCAGGAAGGCGTCGAGGTAGCGGCGGAGGATGGCCGCGTTCCCCTCGATCCCCTCCGTGACCGACACTTCGTTCCAGGCTGAGGCCAGGTCACGAGAGATCCGGGCCAGGGTCAGGTCGTGGGCGGTGAACTGTGCGCTGACGGCGTCGACGACGTCACCGATGATGTCCAGACCGCGCAGTACGGCGCTCACCGCCGGCCCGAACGGCCCGTAGGTCAGGACGGCGTCCACGAGTTCGGCGGGGTCGAACTGGACGGCCTCGCCGGTGAGCGGATCCTGCCCGATGACGTAGCTGAGTGCCGTGTAGCCGGGCATCACCCGCACCGCGGAACGGACGCCGTCGAGGATCCAGTCCGGGACGACGTCCGAGACCGAGACGTCCGGCAGGAAGTCGCCGACCGACCGCATCAGCACGGATCGCGCCGCCGGCGCGTGCGTCTGCTGGGCGACGTGGGTCGCCTCGTGCGCCATCAGCGCGACGTCGGACGGCGACGACTGCGCGGCCAGGAAGATCGTCGACCCGGACGTGAAGGCCCGGGCGCCGAGCGCCTGCGCGGCAGCACCAGCCGCGGCATCCTGCCGGACCCGGACGTTCGAAAGATCGATTCCGACGGCAGGCTCGATCCGGGTCCGGACGCTGTCCGAGAGCGCCTGCCCGGCTTGGGGCCCGGCACATGCCTCGAGTACCTCGTCGGGCAGTTGAGACCTACCCGCGCTCGGGACATGGACGTGAGCCATCGCTGATCGGCCGACGTCTCTGGGTGAAAGGCCGCGCAGCACCTGCGCGGCGACAGCCTCGGCCTCGCGCTCCCACGGGTCGGCCGGGCTGGTGACGGTGAGCTTGGTCATCACGACCGGCGGGCCCCGCGCCGCCGTCGTGAGCGGGCGCCGCGAGCGAGGGTCTGCGGCGGTCTCGGCGTCGCCGCGCGCCGTCGCGGGCCCGAGCTCGCCGCCCGGCCGCCAGAGTCCGTCGGAGGCCGCCCGCGGGGTGGGCACCCGGGCCGGCGCCGCCGGGGCCCCCGCCGGGATCGGTCCTGCCGGGATCGGCCCGGCGGGTGCTGGTGGCGTAGTCACGTGTCCGGGTTCCTTCCGGGCGGCCCGGGCCTGGGCGACGATCCGGGCCCGGGTGCCGCCGAGATCGGCACCCTCGCCGGTTCGGTCGTGCTCCGCCAGATCGCTGTCCGGGTGCGGGGAGACCGGGGCACCGGCGTCCGCGGTCAGCACCGCGGCCAGCCGCTCGCGGAGGCTGGTGCCGCGTTCGACCTCCGGTCCGGCGCTGCGGCCGTGCGGTAGGGAGCGTTCCGGCGCGGGCCGGTCGGCGGCCGGGACCGGGCGGCGGGTCACGCTGGCCGGTCGCCGTGCCGCAACGACCGTCCGTCCGCCCGGTTCAGCCGCGGTCATCGGGCCCGCTCCGGACGGCGGAGTTCGATCAGTGCCTCGGCGAGGATGGTGTTCGCGTCGGCCAGCTCCTGGGCGCCCGCGTCATCGATCTGCGTCCGCTGCGGCAGCGGGCTACCTTCGACCCGGCGCGCTCCGCGGGTGCTGTCACCGTCCCTCGCCGCGTGCTCGTTCTGGACGACGGTCCAGGTCAGGTTCAGATACCAGCTCAGCTCGCGTTGCAGCGCTCGGTTCACCCACCGCCTCATCACGTCCTCGGCGAGCTGGTCGCCGGCGTCGGGGCGCCTCCAGTACCGCTCGCCCATCGCGCTGAACTCGGCGGCCAGCCTGGTTCGGCGTCCACCTTCCAGGGAGTTCTTCTGCACGGCCGCGCCCTGGTAGATCATGATCGTGGTGAGGTTCGCGTCGTCCCAGCTGAGCATCTTGCGAGTGGCCGCGGGAGCCTGAACCCCGATGACGTCCCACAACCCGCGCATCACCGTGAACGGGATGATGTGTTCGGACTGCAGCGACCAGAGCGGCACGCCCGCGTTGACCAGCCCGGGCGGCTTGGAGCCGTGTCTTTGGATCTCGCCGATGCCGGGGGCGCTGCCGCCGGGGCCTCCGGTCGGGTTGTTCGCGGAGATCCAGTCCGCCACTGCCTCGGCGGCCGCATGCCGGTCCTTCTGGGTCCTGGCTGCGTTGTAGGCCGCGACCAGGGCCTGCAGTGCGGGATCGGCGATGGTGTTGAGCAGGATCCCGCCGTTCGAGTGCAGGACCAGGGCTCCACCGGGGCCGTCGTTGATCAGGTGGTGCAGGTGACCGCGCATCCGGACCGGTTCATCGATCGTGCTGGAGGCAGGGGGTTCCTGCGGTGCGGTCGGGTGGGTTGGGACCTTCTGAACTGCGGCCCCGGATTTGGCTGGACCAAGCGCTCCTGCAGTGCGCTGGTAGAGCGCGACGGCTCCGTCGATGATGCCGTCCACTCCGCGTTTCACCGGCGCGCGGATTGCGGTGATGATCGAGTGGACCTTCTTCCCGATCCCGTCGAGGTGCGCCAGCTTGGCGAGGAAAGCGATCGCCAGGGTCAGCGCGCCGGCCAGGGCCTGATCGACCTTGTCCACGGCGGCCGAGACGTTGCCCTGGGCGATGGCGCTGATCGAGTCGAGCACGGCATCGACGAAATCGGCGATCTGCTTGGCCTTGTCGACAATGAACCCGACGATCGCGATGATCCCCTGACAGGCCTTGATGAAAGCCCCGAACGGGGTGAGCAGCGCGACGATGTAGCCGATCCCGGCGGTGATGACCTTTTCGACGATGTACTTCTCGATCGCGCCGATCACCATGCCCGGCAGCTCGGAGATCTGCTCGCGGGCCTTGCCCCAGATGCCGGCCAGGTCCTCCTTGGCGAGCAGCGCGAAGACGTCGACCGTCTGCTCCATCCGCAGCACCGTGGTCTCGCCGAAGCGCAGCGCCAGTTGCCTGCGGATGTCGGCGTAGGTCAGCCCGAGCACCTGACAGACGAGGTCGAAGATCCCGGCGAAGTCCAGGGATTTCGGCAATCGGATCCCGGTGCGGCCGAGCTCGCCCAGCAGCAGATCGAGCATGGATTCCTGGAGATGCCGGCCGAAGTTCGCGACGAACTTGTCCAGACCGCCCTTGATCCCAGCCACCAGGTTCTCCAGGAACCGGATCGGGTGCGCGACGATGTCGCCGATCACCGAGGCAGCCTTGATCAGGACGCGTAACAGCAGCTGGCCGAGCTCGTAAATGGTCTTGGCGACCCCCTTGACGAAGTCGACCGCCTTCGAGACGAAGCCCTTGTTCGCCTCCTGCAATTCGGTGATCCGGGCGTCGAGCCGGCTGGTGGCGTCGACGTAGGCATGCGCCACGGTGTCGACCAGCTGATCTCGGGCTGCGTCGACCTCCGCACTGAGCATGTCGAAGCGCTGGTCGAGCCGGCTCGCCGTCTTCGTGCCGAGGTCGGTCAGCCAGGTCGGGAGCCCCTTCACATAGTCCTCGACCTGCTGGCGACCGAGCAGGATGCGGACCTGGGCGGCGGTGAGCATCAGGGTGACCTGAGCGGCGATGACGTCGAGCAGGCGGTCCATCGCGTGCAGATACAGGGTCCGACCAACGGCGTAGAAGTCGTTGACCTCGTCCGGCAGGTCGAAGGCCTTGTCCTTGAGCCACAGTGCGCCGCCGCCCCAGCCGGAGTAGCGGTCGTCCTTGTACTCGCGCATCTTGACGTCGACGTAGCGTTCGAAGGTCTCCCGCGCGGCCTTCTCGCCGTCCACGAACGTGGTGTTGACGGACTTGTTGAGGCGGGTCAACAGGTCCTGGACGGCCGATTTCGTCTGCTCGTGGATGCCGAGGATCGAGCGGTGGACGGCGTCCTGTTGCTGTTGGTCGGCGTCCCGGGTCGATCCCTTGACGGCGAGCGCCGCGGAGAGGGTTCCGCTGCGGGCAGCATGCATGCCCAGGAGCGCGCCGCCCTCGACCGACGTCACCTCGGCGGCGGTTTCGGGCAGGACGCCGGCTTCGAAGCCGCGGTAGGCCACCGGGTCGGCCTCTGCGTGCTCGGCGACCTCCTGCCTGGCATCGAGCGCTTGGGTGAATTCGGGCTCGTTGGCGTTCTGCAGTTGCTCGACGGTCAGGTTGCCCGCGGCCAGTTCGCCGTCGACCTGGCGAGGGCCGGCCGACAGGTCCACGGTCGCCGCCGGCGCCGGGTCGGGTACCGCGCCCACTGCGCCGACAGAGCTGACGGCTGCGCCCGGGCGGTCGTTGACCATCGTCTCGACGGTCTTGGGCTTCAGCTTGCTGGTGTCGGGCGTGGCCGCGGTGCTGGTTGCGATGGGTTGCGCGGCACCCTGGCGACCGGCGGTGACCAGGCCGGCGATGGTGCCCGCGGCCTCACCGGCCTTGCCCGACTCCTGGAACTCGTCGGCCTCCTCCAGCGTGGCCGGCGGCGCCATGCCCTCGATCGCCTTCTTGACCTCGATCTTGAACGCCGCGGCGTCGAACGTGCCGGGTTCGTGAGCCGCCATATCGGCGGTGTGCAGATCGGCGGCCTGGCTGGCGATGTCGAGCGTCTTCTCCGGAGCCGACGCGCCCTGGGCGGTGGCCGCCCCGCGCTTTCCGTCCTGGTGCGCTCTCTCCCGGGCCGCGGCCCGGGACGCTCGTGCCATCACGGCGAGCACTCGCGGGCTGGTCGGCGACGGAGCTGCCTGCGGGGCTGCTGATGCGGGCGCTGCGGCGGTTTCGGCCGCCCGGCCCGGTGCTGTTGGGCTCGGTGTTGCTGGGCCTGGCGTTGCTGGACTCGGTGCTGCGCTTGGGGTTTCTGTGACTTGTGCGGCTGCACCGACGTGTGCAGCTGTGCCGAGAGGGTCAGGCGATGCGCCGGGAGCGGCAGGCGATGCATCCGGCACCGGGGGGCTCGCGGCCACCACCCCGGCCTCGTCGGCCGGTCCTGCGGGCGCGCCGGGAGGCCCCCGCTCGGATCCGGGCGCCACAACATCCGGAGCCCGCCCCTGGGCGGATTCCGGTGTGGACGAGGAGCTGGTGGCGGATGGCGTGGTTGCCTGGCCCGGTGGTGCCCGTCCCGGCGGCCGGCCGGGGGCGGTGTCGACCCGTCGGGCGTCCGGCCCGACGGTGGCGGTGGTCGGCTCGGTGCGGCGTGAGGCGAGGGCCGTGACCGAGGCCAACCGGGGCGGCCCACTCGTCGTCGGCACGTCGGGCTGCCTGGGCCGCGGCCGAGCGGCGCGCCGTTGATCCAGGTCGACCACCACCGAGCGGTCGGGCCCGGCCGCCGCACCGACTCCCGCCTCGGTCAGGTCGGCCATCCGCAAACCCGTCGCGCGGTCGGGCTGCCCCTCTTCGGCGGCAAGGCTGGTGGCGAGGCGCTCGCGGGTGTTGCGCCGGACTGGGTCGCCGATCGGTGCCGCGGCCGAGCGCCCCGCGGGTTCGGGAGCTGTCCCCGGTTCGGGCGCTGCCTCGGGTGCGAGTGCCGCTCGCAGCCGCTGAGCGGTCGTCCGCGCCGGGGGAGTGCGGCCGGTGGCGGAGGTCTCCGTCGGGGCTGCGGTGGCTCGAGCTGCGGCGGTTCGGGCTGCCGCAGTTCGCTTTGCGGGCGCCACGGAACGGGCCGCCGAGCGCGGCTCCGAGGCCGGGCGCACGGCTGGCCCTCGGCTCGCGAGGCCTCCGTTCACCCTCCGGATGGTACTCCGGACACTCTGCGCGCATCGTCCTGACCGCCGGACCCATTTGCCAAGATTCCCCGCCCATCGCGACACGGTGACCACCCGCAGCAACCTTGCATCGCGGCGTGGTGAGGCGGGCGATACCGTCCGTGCGGTAAGCGAATTCGAGCAGCTGCTGGACCCTTGGCGCAGCCACGCCGAACGAGCCGAAGGCACGGAAGGCGGCGGCGAGGAGTAGATCTGCTGACATCTCGAAAGCGGCAAACGACATTCGACCCTCGCCCACTGCTGGGCGAGGGTCGAACGTCCTTGCTTTCGGGCGGATTACCGGACCTGGATCCGGACCACGTCGATCGCGGGGACCTGGTTGGCCCGCTGCATCATCGGGACCCGGTGCGATCCGTCACCGGCCCAGACGGCGCACTGAGCGGTACCGGGCTGGGTGAGTCCGGCCACGGTGACCCGGACGGTGTCCGGCTGTGCTCCACCGGAGCCGTCCTCGGTCGCGACGAAGAACGACGGCACCGGAGCCGGGTCCTGCGCCTCGTTGCCCTGCAGCATCCGGCAGGCGGTGTGGAAGTGACCGCGG
>Ga0307513_10003844_pt1 | contig 20211 bp, 17 predicted proteins | sample 15_EM_MG_FD_202174 | JGI IMG/M metagenome (GOLD analysis project Ga0307513, IMG submission 202174) | Populus trichocarpa ectomycorrhiza microbial communities from riparian zone in the Pacific Northwest, United States - 15_EM | ecosystem: Host-associated > Plants > Roots > Unclassified | place...
AAGTCCGTGTCTCACTCGCAGGCGTGGGCAGATGGATTCGCTCTTTGGGGCGCTTAGACCCAGAACAAGCTTTCGGGTACCAGACACAGCCATTCCCGAAGAGGGCTTGGCCCTTGAGCGAGGAAATTGCGAAGTTAAGCGTCGTTTGGTTTGAGAGGTGGGGTAAGGAACATCCTAATCCAGGTCGTGAAGATGGCGAACTTGAAGGTTATGTTGGGACAAATTCAAAGGAAAGGAAGAAAATGACAACACTGAAGCATGCAGCGGTCCTTGGTGTTACTCCTGTCAGGGAGGATGTGCTAGAAACAGAGGAGGGCGACTGAGGTGCTCCGATGCGGCTGGACGCTGATGATCCGGTATGGATTCGCGACGATGGTTCATCAAACCTGTGAATTCCATAGAACAATATATGGTTGCTGGACTTACATTTTCGCATTTGGATTCTCATTTCTCGTTTTCTCTAACCCGGCATTTCCCGTCGAGCTTTCTACCAACGATGTTAACCCTCGGTTTCTCAACACTCCTATATTATTTCGGCTGCGCTCTCAATTTTGACTCAAGTCACCCCTTCGGCAATCCACAACATTCGTCCTCCAACCTCGACATTTTCAGGTGTGTAATGGCATTAGGGGAGCACACCTGGTTGATTTGGAATGTTCATTCCTTTTCTTCGGGGTTCTGAGCAAGGCAACAGCATCACTTGAACCAAACCTAGGCCTCACCTCTTGGCTCTTTCGCCGTTTTCTTATTGAGGCACTTTCTCGGACTCCGTGACATCTATATCAACGTTCAGCAGAGTCACTTCTTCACGATCTCATCTTAGATCTCATCCTGTGATGTTTTGATGCCCTCCGAGTCCAATTGTAAAATATTATCAGTCGTGACCAAAGGTTGAATTCCACGAAGTGGCTAAAAGAAGGAAGGGGCATATAATCCCCACATACAAGCGAGTACTGTGTTTTTTTCTCGAATCATCACAGTTGCATTCTATGTCTCGTCAATCTCTGTCTCTTTCTTACTCGAGATTTAAGCGCTAAGCGCCCAATGTCGATTATGCTCCACCTATTTTTATATTAGTTCCAGGAACTGACAATGTCATCTTTATTAATTTGACACCTCGAACCACGGAGTGGCAAAAACGCATTTCTGCCGATCCTGGGGCCTCGTCTGCCACCGGCCCAAATATATCCTTTGTGCGTTCCCTATTATGTACCTAATTCACAAACACGGTATAGATGATCGATTTCATTTCCCGCTGCGGCCTTTCAATCCTTTGTCAACCCAAATTCTCTATGCACAATGAGACTGGAATTCAATAAAGTCCTGGCCCTTGAGCGGTGCTTCGTCCACCTTCTCTGTGAGTGGCAATCTTTCGTTTTCTTGGCATTTGTCCTTTCCTTCCTTGGAGTCTCTTGACGCTTTTTCATTCAACCCGAGACTGTGCGGGGCCAAGACGAGACGCTTTAAACCAACTAAATTCTCCAGCGTCACTTTCGCTTTCGCTCAACCACCTCAACGCTTTGACTCCAGGAGAGTTAGATAAAAGCATTAACATTCGTTCTTCCTCTGCTGGAATTTCCTTCGACATTACCAGTTTATTATCCACCTTCCTTGTATCCTCGCACAATCTATGGCTAACTCTGTGTCTCTCAATTCCTATATTGCCCAATCCTTCTTCGAGGGACCCTCACTCACCTTCGACGACACCCTGCTCAACGTCCCAGAAGCGCAGGCGCAAGCTTTTTACGACAACTACGAAACCATCGACGACAAACTCGGATTCACAAACCCCTTTGAATACATCCCACCTCCTCCTTCCGACCCCATCCTCATCGCCAAGCAGCACAACCCAAACAGGTTCTACAGCCGTGCCCTTGCCCAAATTCAGATGGAAGACCTCGACAACGGAACAGGCCGCATGATTCCAAGTAAAAAGCTCCTCCCTTCCAAACCGAGACTGTACAGCGATACCCAGGCAAGGGCGCAGGCGATAGAGGAGGACCGCCTCAGCCGGCTTTACGACGACCCCAACCCCCGGCGCGTGGAGCGCGCTTATCATGCCGCCCCTCAGACCTACTATACTCGGGTTGACGAGAAGACAGGTCAACTCCGAGTGGTTTCTGTAGATCCTCACCCGAAAGGGGAGCCGCGGTCGCGCCTCTCCGATTCGGACACAGAGTCTGATTTCGACATTGATATGTCGGGACCGGACGCGGAGCCTATCATCACATATGCTCATCAGGATCATTATGCCCAATTTGTATTTCCACAAGCTGCGATTCGGGGCCTTCCATCTCCAGGAGTCGCTCCCACCGTTGACCCGCTCGATCTCGATCCGTCATTGAGAGCCACGGTCCCTTATCGTTGTTTTGCCGGTCAACCCTCTACCTGCAAGTCGGGGAGGGCAGAAAGAATGAGGGACCAAGCCGGCGCGTCTATGAAGAAACGTGCCGCCTTTGACCCCATTTTTATTGGAGGTAGGAAGAACAAGCCCACTGCTGATGGTGTAACGCCCGGTGCTGCTGCGAGCAGGAATCCGAAGACCACCTCCAGAGGCAGGAAAACAAAGGGCGTCGAGGTATACTGAGATTAGACCCTATCATCATGAACGACTTCCCATGCAATTTACATGACGCCTTCACGTAGCCCATTTCTTTTGGCATCTTTACTTTCGTTCTGTTGTACCTATCTGTATCAGAGTTTGCCATACACTAATATCTATATAATGCTGTATAAAAGAAATTTCTTTTGCATTACCCATTATGTAAAACCTGGAAGTTTTGGGGCTAATGACTAGAAATTTTTCAAAAGTACATCAAAAAGCACGCGACGCGTCTTAATTATCGCGCGGTGTCACGAACCACGTGTCTCATTGTCACACGAACAAAATTCCAACTAAGGATTATGACATTTCGTCTTAGAGAAATAAATAAAAGAGTAACCTATATGGCTACATTCCAACTAGTATCCGTTGCTTACAGTCCTTCTTCATACATCTTCCTCGACAGAGCGACATAAAACCTCTCCAGATCATCCTTGCTCGCCAGTTCGTTCTTCTTCCGCCCCTTATCTTCTCTTTCCATACGGAGCTTCATCTCGGAGGCTGGCACGGACGAGGGCGGAGGAGAGCTGGGTGAGTGACTAGAAGTCGGGGACGACGATGAAGGCCCAGCAGTGAGCGATACAGCGACTCCGCCCATCTCCTTGTCGGTGAGAGCAGCCTTCGGCTCCGTTGACCCATTAACTTTGGTCATGTTTGTAGAAGTTCCAGCGGTCGAATTCGAAGGCCGGCCCAAGATCTGCTTTGGCGCAGGCACGCGCTCAATTAGCCAATCAAACACCACTGAAAGCGTGTCAGTGGTGGACTTGACGACAAGATCGTCCGCCAATCGCTCCCTCTGCCGCTTCTCCTTTTGGGTTTCGGATGACGAGGGTGGCAAGGAAGACGAAGCCGTGTGGGCATTGTCGGCATTGCCTGCTTTCGCAGCCGCCGCCGCTTCATCAGCCTTGCTCTTCTTCCAAGCACCAACGAAGCGCGTCCAGTCGCCAAAACCCCAGCCGTCACCCTGGGCTGTCGGCGTTGGACCAGAACTGGTCTTATGTGGTGACGAACCCAGGCCTATAGCAGGGATAGCAGGTAGATCGACGCCAAACTCGATGCCTCTCGCGCCTCGCATCTCCCAATCTAAATCTTGTCAGATTGAACTTTAAATATATATAACGCAAGGACTTACGGTCACAGCCCTCCATCGTTCCCAAGAACTCACCCCATCTTGCACTTTGCACCGTCACAAGCCCATCGTTACCCCATTGACTCTCATCGGCCCAAAACGGCGGCTTCTCCTTCTCCCCCCAAGTTTGCTGGCCGCCATTCTCGAGCTCCCAAACCTTTTTCAGCCTCTCTCTTTCCTTCTCCTCTACACCATCAAGCACCATCTTGGGTAGCCAAAATGGATGCCACACGCTGACGCTTTTCGCCGAAATACGACCGGCGACGCTAAAGTATTTCACTCGAGGATCGTCGGGGGTGGCTGGGTTGAATACGTCATTGAGATAATGAGAGGTGAGGTTGGCATATGCCGGAGAGTCAACGATTGAGAGAAGGAGGGTGGTGAATGATGAAGGCAGGGATGAGAGTGAAAGGGAAAAGGTGGATTCAGAGGAAGGTTTGGGCTGGGACTTAGGCTCAGGCTCGGAGACAGAATCTTCTACAGCAACGTGCCAAGCAAACTCTTCGATGTCTCTTCTTTTCGCAAGATCCTTCTCCTGTTGGCGTATTTTGCCAATACCAATGTTACTCTGGCCAACGAAATGAGATTATTATTACTATTGTGGATATCATGGAAGACTCACGGCACACCAATCCATGAATGGGCTTCCTCGATGTGGGGTGCTAATCGTCGTGAGTGAAAGTGGCGCATACTCCGGAGGTTGAATATGCGAGATTAAGTGACGACAGTCAAGTCCTCCCATCGAATGGGCGAGGAAATTGATACCACGACCCCGGGCTTGAGTTTGAAGTTGTTCATCGAGACGCGCAGCTCTCAGTGGGATGGAACCAGTGCTATCAAGAAGATAAATGTCAGTTTCCTGAAGTATTATAGACAAAGGCTGACCCGGGAACGGATGTGACTATGACCTCCGCGCCAACCTTTCCTCGGAGGGTTCGTAAGACATTGGACCAGTAGTGCATCCGCATGCTGGGAAACGATGAAGGACCGCGAGAATCGAAGCCATACAGACCTGCGTGCATTGTTAATAACGTTGGTTACGAGAACTTGGCTGCCTGACCATGACACAATACAATGGGATACCGAGGTGTTCGAATGGGATCAAACAACGCAGGGTGCACAAGGAGTTGGTGAATGATGTCGGGAGAGGTTTCAATTCTGTGAGTTTCAGAAGGCTCTCTCGAAGGCTCTCTTCTGTGTTTCTCTGGAGGTTCCTCGCCACGTTTTCTGTTTTGGGGCGGAGGTGGGGGTTGCTCGTCGGGTCCTGGCATGTTGATTTCCGGCTGGTAGGAGGAAAAGAGGTTCCGCCAGGCCCAATTACCTGGAATCCAATTTGGAAAATTTAAAGTGCCTAAAGAAACTGAACAAAGGTGGGGTTATTTATTCATTCAGGGTGAATACGACCAACGACGCACCTTTCAATACTCCCCCATAATCGTCCCTGGCTGACAGCCCCTGCGCCTTTCGAATCTCCTCTTCAACGACTGACGTACCATCCCAATCTCTCCTTTGTAACCACCATGGCCATTCCAGATTACGAAAGTATGCAAAGGATTGTTCGGAGGGTGCCGGCCAATTTCTAGGCCCCTTGGGGTGGGCAGTGTCATCTGCCAAGCCCGATTGGGTGCTCAGCACATACTGGTTGGAAATAGATATTGTCGAGACGACATTCACGATACGCCTAAAGAGAACGACGACATGAGCTGGAAAATAGACACTGCTCATCGTCTGGACATGGAGCAGAAGAAAAGGGAAAGAGTAATATTAGCGAGTAGAACCCCAAGAAATCAAAATACACGTGATACGGACCTAGCCGTAGCCAGCCTGACGATGGGCTACGGACCGCTGGGCCCAGATCAATCTGTCCCACCTTTCGCTCAACTTTCGCTTGTCAAGTTTTTTGGAACAGTCCAGACGGTGCGGAGAGAATCAAAGCCTTCATTATTTAATAAGGCTAGGCCCAAGCGGCAATGCTTGCTACCCTTCCCTGTGAAGCATATCAATGATCCAAACTTTTTTCCAGCAATGCCGCAGATAATTATAATCGAGAATAAAGTTGTGAATAGAGTTGTGAATAAAGTTGTTTCGTGTGAGAGCGGAGAAACAAAAAAAAGCCGAATTATTTTGTTACACATAAATAAGGACGATGACAGCGCCGGACTGTACTGCCAAAAAGATTTCCCGAGATCCTTAAGAACTCTACCTAAAAGTAGAGAGCTTCCTTTTGTAGCGTCTGGGCTCAGGCGCTTCATAACGGTTAGAATCAGTCACTATAAATTACTTGCCTTCTGCACCAACCCTACACCGTTAATAGCAACGTTGCAGTTATCCAACTCAAACCCAGGCCCAACATCGAGATTTCAAAACCTCTGGAATCCGAAGTGATGGAATTTGCATCCAGGTTCGCCTGTTTGCTGAACACACGAACAGAAGCTATCTCGAAATACGCCTGGGCGTAGTTCGAACCGTCCCCCACGACGTGGTCTTTATAACATGATCCAGTGCACGTTTCAGAGAATATTTCGGGTACCCCAGCGAAACCTATGGCAATCAGGGGACAAATGACTTTGGACGCTGACAAGATGATGCACGAACCTCCACAGAGAGTGATATCAAAAATAAGATTTTGAGCGTCAAAAAATTCGGTTGAGTTACACTGTGTAGAGGGCCAGTTGCCGACTGGTATTCCCAACGTTGTGGTATCGATAGTGCTCGAGTTGGACGAAAGCACGGTTGGAATATTTGCTCGAGGAAAGAACCAAATCCTGCATCCAGCGAATTCTTATATCAGTCAATGATGTCCATGACGAATGGACGAAGGTTGGTTTACTTACGAAATACCCGATTCAGCATACTCCGTCACGAACACGCCACCACCAGCATTCGCGAACGCTGCTCCTCAGCCCTAGGGTCCGTGGTGACGCAGCCATTGTTATAATCTTTCAGATACGAGCAATCCGTGGAGTTGACCAGCGTCGAGGATTGGTTTTGACCGACTTGTGTGCATCCCTCCAGAGTGTGCAATCCCATTACGTTTTTTGTCATCATGTTTACGCCTTCGAACGTATCGATCTCGCTGTAGTTATGAGAGGTAATTAACGGGGAAAGGCAGTGGGGTGATTGTGTATCTTACCCTCCTAGTGGCCATGCAGGCGCACCTGACCACCTATAGAAAATTTAAAATGTGTGTAGGAACGGACGAACTATGGTTACCATGCAGGCCAAACAGAACACTGGTATGAATTCTCTGTCATCAATTCAGTAACTTGCATTGGAAGAGGACGTACACCATATGGAACATGAATCATATCCGCAATCCAGATACTTCCAACGCCGTATCTCGCATTCGTTTGAATACGAATACTATTTCTTTTGTGATTGAAGGTCACGGTGGACGAGCTGTCAACAGAGATAATCGCGTGTTTCGTGCTGTAATCCACAAAAGCCAACTTGGAAGCGAATGCTTGAGAGGCCGAGACGAAGCTATCCTATCGGTTAGGGGCGATGACATCTTCAAGTGGACACACTCACGCCACGTCTCCGTTTGTAAGGTTATCATCTAGATGAACAATTAGCTCTGTATGGGTTAAAATACACGTCAAGTTCACAATGGTCGTAAAATGTCCACTCGTCAAAGAAGTTTGTTCCGGCGTACTCCTTGACCATGTCGTACGTATCGGCTGTAGCCAGTATCGCAAAAAATGGCAGGGAGAGTACGGAGAGAAGTCAACTTTTCCTTGTGAATGGTAGAGTCAACATCATGAGGGGAATAAGAGGAAAGTGTAGAGGATGTGAAAGTGGCCCTAGAAAGTCGAGCTTTATAAGCCCTTCAGCACGTATAACGAATGAGGAGAAGTGGAGATCTCGCGTCGCCTATGTCACGAGGCTCCTTTTATGAAGAGACGCCGATGGCGAATAAAGCCCTTGCTTATGTTGTTCCGGAAAAGCAATAGTGTTGACCACAACAAGCTAGTTCGACAAATGTTCACGACGTGGCATAGGCTGCGATCTACTGATTTTGTCACCTTGAGAGAAGCGTGTTTTGAACTTCGAAGGTCTGGGGAAATTTTTCAGAGTGTCCGAGAACCGCAACGGTGTTCTCGTGGTCCACTATAATTATAACTCTCCCGCCCGAGAAACGGATTGTTTCTCGTTAGTTTCATCGTGCCTTCATTATATGATAGGCAGTGGGAGTATTGGATTGACACCGGCAGTGTTCTGGGGGGGGGAGAGCAGATGTCTCGAGGAATGAGCCGTCATAGTCCCCAGGGCGAAGAGCCGATGGGGATGCAGACGGATGAACCTCGGTATCCGATTTACCGTCAAGATTAGAGTGGCAGGGTTGAGACACTGACGATTTGTTGGGACGCTGAGGATATGGTTGTCGCAGAAGGAATGGCACACACCTGCCATACGTTAGCGCCGAGCGGTGCCGAGTCCCCCGGCCCGAGCGACATAAATGAGAATAATCTGCAAATAATCTGAGTATAACTTGAGTATAACCGCTTGGGCAATATAATATGCCTACACAAGCTTGAAGGCCACTCTTTGCAGAATGGAGTAATAAACCTCGAATTACCTTCAAGTTTTTTTTATAGTGAATTTGAGTGAGATTACGAGATGGCCGCCCCGGCCCGCCGCCCTACGCGACGCTCTTTCGAATTCCAGACTCTATTTCTTTCGTTACCCCAAATTGTAAGTCGGACGTGTGTCAATTCTTTTCCCAGTGGACTACATAGAGATGATCTATGTACGGTAATTTCTTTGCAATGATAGAAAAAGCGAAGAAAACGCATACGATATTGAGCTGTCGCCCAATTGTCACCTAGAAAAAATTATCGGAAAATCAGCAAAAGTCCGACAGGGTAGATATTTCCAACTTCTTGCGCCATGTCGACCAGAAAATGTTAATTAATAGAAAATTTTCTCCAAGGGAAAGAAATATTGCAAGGTGGAAAACATTCGGAATCGTTTGGGTGTAGGCCAACTTGAGACATGCTGCTGCATGAGTGGCTGCCCGTATCCATAAGGATGACAGATGCTGAGCGCTGAGCGCTGGTGTTTGAAGCGAGATTAAAATAAGTATAGCTGGGTATGGATTTATGTAATCTGTAATTTTATCTGCTAAAGAAGATCTTAAGGGAACTCAACTTGAAAAGTCAAAATATTCGATACGTATTACTTGATCATTTACATAATACATGGCGCTTCTTGGTCACCGAAATATACGAGTGTATAGTCTGTATTAACAAGTTTGAAAGCCTAGGAGTTCCAGGGTAAGTGAATGTTAAATGGATAAGAAGGCCAAGAACAGCCCCTGATCATGAGCGCCTATCATCCTGCCATCCCTGTCAGGGTTCATCAGGCTTGGGAATGACCTCAATCCTAGAACATCGTGAGCTTTCGGATAAGATATTAGATGGAGATGAATTGGAGAGTTTCGGAGAGTTTATGCTTCAAATAATACTTATGCAGTCCCAAAAATTCAGCGCACAGTAAGTTCGAAAGGATTTGGTATCGATTCGTTCTCAATTCGTTCTGCATTAGCTTGCCACGGTGTTCATTGTTGACGCTGTGCATCCTGAAACGGGAAGAAGGATATAGAAACCACCAACTGATGGTTTCTGCTCCTCTCATCGCGGAACTAGTGCCAAGCTAGTACTGTAGTCATGTTGAGTTTGAAATTGCGGTTGGCGACAGCCAGCGACACAAGGCAAGGAGCTGAAAAAATGGGTACAGTAATATAATTACACAGACGAAAAAATGTTGAGATGATGAATGCGTCCAGATTGGTATCGTCCGTCTGCTTTTCTTGACATCGGACAGGATGAGAAGAAAGCCTGCGAAACAAAAGTCGACCCATTGAGATGATGCCGCGATGGGAAAATAAGGCGTCGTGAGGTAAGATCGAAGGAACGACATGCCGTACTAGAGACCATTGTGGTCCGATGTATAAATGACGACAAATTGCAGCACAAGATCATTCTTGCTTCTCCCTCCCTCCACCTTCTTCCTTGTTCATCGACCGGTTCGACCCCTTTCATTTTATTCTGCGCCAGCCGTAGATTCCTTTCATTCAGTGGGCAACTTGACTGTTACTGCACCTACACTGCTTTCACGCAAGATTTTCGCCTTTCTGATTTTTCAACCATGAAGTTCACTGCCTCTGCTTTCATTGTTTCTGCTGTTATCGCCTCCGTATCTGCTGCGCCTTTGAAGCTCTCGAGACGTGCAGTTGACCCAGCCCTTGTACCAGACCTTGGCCATCCGGCTGGTCTCAACCCGACCGGAACAGGTGACTGTGATGGAATACCCAATGCCCAGGGAGTGCCCATTAAGATTCCATGCAGCTGCCCACCAGATCGTCAAACGTTCATCAACGTAAGCACCTAAAATTCTGGCGGTTGTGTTACTAAATTTACTTCTTGTCGATGTAAAATTGAATTTTAGGCTCTGAACGCCAATGTTGCTGCAGGTCGTGCGGTCAATAACCCCGGCGTGTCCATCTCTTTCCCCACCGACGACTCAAAGGGATCGAAGTTGGCTCGTATCAGTGCATCATTGATCACTCTTCAAAACCTTCGTGGCCCCGGTGCTGGATGCCCTGCTGTCTCGACAACCCTCCAGGCTCAAGCAAAGGCCATTGAAGCTGGAGCAGAGACCCCTGCGCCCGCGCCCGTTCCCGCTCCTGCGCCTGCTCCTGCTCCTGCTCCTGCTTCCGAGCCCGCGCCCGCACCTGCTCCAGCACCAAAAGGTGGACTTGACCCTGCCCTCGTCCCCGACCTTGGCCACCCATCCGGTCTGAACCCAACCGGAACTGGTGATTGTGACGGCATTCCCAATGCCCAAGGTGTCCCCATCAAGGTTCCCTGCGCTTGCCCGCCGGACCGTGCTACTTTTATCGCGGTATGACCTTCCTTGAATAGTTCTTGCAAGCCGTTTGTCTTAATTCTTCCTATCAGGCGCTAAGTCAGAACGTCGCTGCAGGTCATGCAGTGAATAACCCTGGGGTGTCCATTTCCTTCCCCACCGACGACTCCAAAACCTCCAAGTTGGCTCGTATCAGCGCTTCGTCAGTTACGCTGCAGAATCTTCGGGGGCCAGGTGTTGGATGTCCCATTGTTTCCACCACCCTCCAGGCGCAAGCAAAGGCCATTGAGGCTGGGCCCTAGACGTAAATCCTGGTAGAAGGCACTCTTACTTTTATATAATCGGCATCGAAGTTCACTCAGCCGGGTTTTTTCGTGCAGTGGTAATATTTTTAGTGGGAAACGGTGAACGGCAAGGCCTAAATTTCTACTTCTTCCAGTTGTTTATTCCTCTGTTTGCCCTGTATGGGAGTCGACTATTTTCTTTTCTTCCTGCGAAATATATGCTCGAGGGGAACTGGAACCCGTGTACCTTCCTCAGCTCTGCAGGACCTATAATGCAGAAGGTTCATGAGGACTGAGTGCAAGATCGCTCATCCAACATGTCACACTTCGGGCCTCTGGATTAATGCGAACTATGTTTGCGTCCAAGGAGCAGCCACTAGGATACCTTGTCAATGTCATACACCTAACTCAAGATCTTAGAACCTGACCCTGATATTGAATCCCGGGCTTCCCATAGACCGGATTCATCAATATGAATAGACCCGACGGTCGTGAGCGTTGGGGGATATGGCTGAGTTCGATTTAGCCTAACAAGAAGGTGTGCGTGTCGGAGAGAAGCATCGCTTTGAAATAAGTATATATTTCGAACAATATTAAACCGTTCTTGGCTCAAGGTCCACAAAGGTACGGCCAGGACCTTGGTTGGTGCCAGATTCGATGAGGGGGTTAATTTGTCTAGATATGTCTCGAAGTTTCAGGGTACAATCATGAATTGAATTCATCTCGTCAAGGGGAGTGTCGTTTGAACAACTAGAGACATCATTGTTGGACATCCGATGGAATAAGACAGACAAACCCGATTGATCAGGCACTGTAGCAGATAAAGAGCGCGCCAAGTTTGAGAAACAGACTCGGGGTTGCATATGCGGTCTTGGAGAAGCCATTACAACATCCACGGGTGATAGCTATCGGTGGGGCATAGAGAGAACAAGATTGACCTGTTTCACGGGTCGAATCGGATGGGCAAGAAACGGACCACATGGTGAGCTTCTCCCGAATAAAGACCTTAAATATATTCTTAATCAGTGATCTGACGGTTTCTGCAGGTATGTAGAAATGGAGCCACGGAAACATAAGTCAACCGACTTGGAAAATTCGTGGCTAAATTGGGTCCAGTGACAGCCTGGGATACTTATGATAGAAATTCTTTTAGATTATCGGGGGCGTCCTGCGGGGAAAGATCACTTGCCAGCCATTGCCATTTATTTGAGATTGAAGGCCGCAACTTCCAAGAAAACATACGGGGAATGTTTGAATTGCTGAGTATTTGTGATGGTCTGTCAATATGACACCCCGGAGACGTCCCCGTGTAGAAGTGCTATGGACTACCTCATATGAGTTGTACGGAATGGACGAGGAAAGGATTAATCAATTACCCACTGCAGGATGGTGGCAGACTAAATGATGACAATGACAGCCGCCACAAGAAGTCTTCCTGACTGTCAAGTATAGCAAGATGAAAGAAGTTTAAAAACAAGAGGGATCATTCGACCTGGAATTGAACGTTGAACAGTGAACGATTATAGGCCTTAAAGATAGTAAGATAGTGGACGGAGGTAATTGAATGGCGGACGATGGCTGGGAAAGATGGCGGTCCGGAAGCCAATGGCAAACACGTACAATTACCGATTTTTTATGCAGTGCTACGCCTGGACTTCAAATCCCAAACGTTTTCGCCATGCCCAAGGGTGAACTTGTCGATTCTCGTGTCTCATTGACCCAAGTACGCAAGGCTGTCGAAGCCCTTCACTCCCACGAGCTCAAAAAGAAAGAAAAATTCGAAGAAAACCAGTTGCTACCCGCGAAGGAACAAAATCTTTGGTTAAATGTCACCGTCAAGGTCATACCATCTGGTCACAAGCTTAAGCCTGTCAAGATGTAGGCCTTCCCCTCACAGAGGCTGTTTTTATTGTTAAGTTAGGCTTATCTTTGTTATTTAGACCAATCGTCCATCCTCTCGTCGACCCTCGGACAAGCCCAGTCTGTTTAATCACGAAAGATCCCCAGAGAGAATACAAGGATCTCCTTGAAACTCATAACATCAAGTTTATCTCACGTGTCGTTGGAATCGAGAAGCTGAAGGGAAAATTCAAGCCATTCGAAGCCCGGCGAATGTTGCTGAAGGAGAACGGCTTATTTTTGGCGGATGACAGAGTGATTTCACTCTTGCCAAAGCTGTTAGGTACAAAATGGTTCGAGGCGAAGAAGTGAGTGGACTATCACATTTCTAATGTATTTTACTCATTGGCCGTATAGGCAACCCATTCCTGTCTGCCTTACCCGCAAAGATTTGAAGGGTGAACTTGAACGTGCCATTTCCTCCACGTACATGAATCAGAACACAGGTACCTGCACGTAAGTGACATCTGGACGTATTACTTCCCCAACACTCAACTTCTGGTTTAGTTCAATAAAAGTTGGCAAGATGTCCCAAAAACCCTCTCATATCGTCGAAAACATCAAGACGGCTCTGCCAGCTATCGCAAATGCGATCAAAGGAAACTGGGACAATATTCAAAGTCTGAACATCAAAACGAACTCGAGCGCGAGTCTGCCCATATGGTCGTGTACATTGGATGATGCTGAAGGTGGAAGGTGGAATGGTCTTCAGGCACAATCTGACGAGGAGGAGGAGGGTTTGGAAGGGAACGAAGAGGAAAGCGATGCTGAGGACGTTAGGCCGAAAAAAGGGCCTATTTCGAAGGGAAGAAAGCGATCGTCGAGCTCCGATGAAGAGGAAGAGGAGGAAAAGCCGAAGAAGAAAGCGAAAACTACCGACATTTCATCGACAACGAAACCCAAAGCTCCTTCCATCTCAAAATCGTCCAAACTCGCCTCTGCTCAGGTTGACTCCCCTACTAAAAAGCGCAAAGTGACCGAACGATCACTAACTCCCCCCAAAGCTCCCTCAGCAATCGAACCTTCCATTCCCTCGGGCAAGAAAGCGCAGAAGGCGAAGTCCACGTCCACTGCCACTGCTGAAGTTACACCGTCAAAATCGGGGTTGGCAACGAAATCCTCAGCGGTCTCCGAGTCAGTCGTGAAGGAAAAGAAGAAATCCCAAACCTCCGACGTCGCCTCGCAATCTTCCGCACCAATGGCGGTCGATGCCCCATTGAAGAGGAAGACCGCTGATCCCCCCCCCTCCACAAAATCTGGCCCTTCTCCATCTATCGCCGGTACCATAACGCCGTCTGCAGGAAGGGACAAAGCCTCCAAAGAAAAGAAGAAAATTTCCAAAATACCCGAGGCCGCCCCTGTACCGGCCGCTTCGGAGAAAGGGGCGAAACCGAGTCTCACTAGGGAAGAGCTCAAGCAGAAGCGTGCATCGGGTACTGGAGAGAAGAAAAAAGATATTATTTCGAAGGCGAAGGGTGGAAGAAGTGCGAAGAATGCGGTGCTTGGCAAAAAAGTGTCGCAAGTGTGATCTTTCTTTTGGATTTATCTCATCGCCTCCAGGTTCGGCCACTCTGAACCACGTCTCCCCTCCATTCCATCCTTTCATTTCTTGATATTAGTTCCAATGGTTGTACCTGGTCCTGTATATACTACATGCCCATGACTATGAGGAAGGAATGCTGTGGGTGGCTGGAGTATTTGTTTCATGCTTGTGCCACGAAAGAAGGATGGATTTCTGAAGCTTTTCCGTTTCTTATTTTCTCTTCTCGAGTTGCACTTTCCTCTTGACCTTCTGTGATTTGCATGTTTTCGTTCACTAACGTTGTCATTTTTTCTTTTAAGTAGGATAGCGGACCGGCTAAGTGCTCGTGGGAATTCTGGATTACATTTCACCACCGGTATCCGGTAATCACGAACCGGTTAACCCGCTTTTATAATGTACAACCACCCTCTTCGTGCCATCCTTTCCTGAGGACAAGCTGTGCAGAACTGTCATTGCGCCCGGATACCTTGATTGATTCTTCTCGTTTGATACCCCGAATATACGGTATCTCCACCTGCCATGACAGACCGTGTCTCGACAAAGTTATTCATTCAACACCCCGAAGATGCTAATATCAGGCTATGTGGGGTTCTTGAACAGCTTTCGCCTGATCAGCCGACGCACGGTAGAAAGATTGCGCTGGTACCTTTGCGTTACTACTCGTTTCTGATGCCAGTTGTTAACTTCGCCACGTTTTTTAGATTCTTCATGGAACGATGGGGTTAGCATATCTCCGAAACCACCGAGCGCTCGGGGCTCAGATATCATGATGAAATTGAACACAAAATTTCTTCCAGACATAAAGATTATTTGTTTCAGAAACGGCTGGCGTTGAGGTTACCCTTGGATTCATTTCGGTTCGATTTTCGGTATGTAGGCGCCAATCTCAATTTGTCACCACCGGCAGTTGGTTCCATCAGTCTTTGACTCGACCTTGACCGCAGCGGCAATCACGAGACAGGAGGTGAATGGCACCAAGGAGCACTGGTTGAAGATCTCGTGGACATACAGGCTGTCGTCGACTACCTGAAGGCCACGTACGGATACGTCATCGAGCTACTCGTGGGCCATTCCCGCGGTTCAATCGTGGCTTTCCGATGGCTTGCTACTACGGAGGATGGTCGCAAAGTATCGGCGTTCGTGAATGCCTCGGGTCGTTATAGAATGGCTGTACGTGTACAATCCCATTTTTTCCATGTAATAGAAGCTGAGTTACGCCTTAGAAAATTCTTGGTACGCAAAGCTTTCAAGGGGACCTCGGGATGGTTGCTAACCATGTGCCAACCGCTTTATCTCAGAATCCCCTGCTGGGACCCTCTGGAGGGAGGGCTTCGCTAAGAACGGGTTCTATACCTGGGATGTGACCGTGGCTAGGAAGAAGATAAGGGCCAAAATCACGCCTGGAGATCTCCAGAATTTCGTAGATTGGGATACGTCGTTTGTCTGGGACAAATTTCCCAAAACCATTGACGTGTTAACCCTGCATGGGCTCTCAGATAACACCGTACCTCCGTTTGTCTCCGTTTCATGAACACGATCGACTAAAACGCTAATCAGTTACAGGTACGACGCCTTGATTTATGCTCGTGCACTAAGCAACCGCTCGCCCGGAACACACACGTTGAATCTTATGGAGGGTGCAGACCACAACTTCACTGGTCTCCAGGATGACGTGGTTGATGCGATCCTGCAATGGTGGGAGGTGCGCAGGCGCGGAGAGATTCAGACCGGTATCTGGGTCGGTAGGATCAAGGGGAAGCTATGATGATAATGCACAGGAACTTGACTAGATAATCATCTCGAAGAGGTCAGATTTAAATTTGAAGGCGTGCCAGTGCTTGGGATTATCCAATACACCGATAATGGCCGTTCGCGTTTATTAATGGCTCGTCTGACTCGACGACAACGCGACATTGCTGAAACATCGTTGAACTATATACTACACATCCTTCAAGGTGATGTATTGATTTCGCCATTGGTAGTATCTCCGTCCCCGCCATCAGCTGTCGTGTCCATTCAAATCAAACGTGGCGAGAGATTGCAAAAATCCCTTTCTGAATCTACAAGTGCTACATGCGATACAATTTATTTTTCTTCTCTACCGCAGTCCAGATGACTCTGAGTTTCGGGCCGACGTACTCTGGACAGAGGTTTCCCAACAATCTACTCTGCTCATTCTTGAAGCCTCTTGCATTTCGAGGGTCTATTATAAAATATTATTTATGGTCCTCTCTTCCGTGGTCACGTTACGATCTGGCGGAAAGACATCACATAACATTGATTGAATAGATGAGAGAGAAGGCGAGTAGAAATACAAATACACAGGATTAAGTAAAAATAGCTACAAAATAAATAAAATATGAACGATTCTAGCTGCTATAGATGAGCGAAGAAAATAGATATGTAAAAAGACAATGTTGGGTTGGAAACGCGGATGTGGGAAATGGTGGGAAGTGGAGACGTGCGATGTGGTAATGTTGGGGAGAGAGTGTAGTGCTACATAGTAAATCCAAGGATGGAACCCGTCCGTTTTGCGATTCTAGAAACCCATGGTTGGTTGCTGTCCTCCCTCCTTCTCCTTCATTCAACTCCTCGAGTATTAGACTTCGCAACGCGAAGCCGCGGATTAAATAGGCCATTGGGCAAATTAATAGAAGTATGGTTTGGTGGAAAGCCCGCGGATGATAATGTGGCAGGAATTATGGTACGCCGTGGCGGACGTTCGTGTTGTCGATAAATATGGTGGTGGCGGGGTAAGGTGAAGTGGAACTCGGTGTGTAGTGTGGGGTTTGGAGACACCTTTAGAAGAAGACAGCACCCGTCGACGATGCTCCGCCTTTGACTCCTGTTGTACTGGAGCTCGAACCACCTGAAGATTTAACGGAGCCGTTGGATTGACCACTCATGGTGATGGGGGGGTGGTAAGTTATGTGGTGGGGTGACGGTAGATTGGTTGGTGACTGCAACGGTATGCAGATGAGTGTGGTGATTGTTGGACGGGTGTAGGTTGGACTGAAGATAATGAGGAGTCATGGCGAGTCTGCGCACCCTTTTATAAGAAAATGGGCGCAGTTTTAGTATGAGGAAAGGGATGACCTTAATTGACTCGAATTGGAATATCCAAGAACGGACCCGTTTGAGGCATAGGTGTAAGCTTGTTCTCACGAAGCATAAAGTTGGCGGCGAGAAATGGATCTTGATAACTAGCGATTGCGGCAATGGCTCGACGGCCAAAACAAGGGGGAGGATCAACTTCAGTTTCAACTCGCAAACCCTTTTGCTCCCAATCCCGTCCCATTTTGGCAACTCGCACCTCTTTCGACATTGCTCGACCCATGTTCCTAACAATCGGCAGGTTATCTCAGCTATTCTCCTTCAGGCACCTCCGCGAGGGCTGTGCAGGCTTCGTCTTTGCACTTCACTGCACAAAAGCAGGTGACCAACGCCGCCAGCAACGGAGTGACTCGAAAACAAATATGCCTTTCTTTTTTTTTATTGATTAGCCGTTGACCACTACCAGAAAACACCAAAGGCCGGCGCAAAATGTTTGCCGTGCCCAGATCCCCGAACCTGAAGTACATAACTCGTTCTCATTTGCACTGCTTCAGATGTATAACACAGTTCTCGTGACCAGTTTCATAGAAATCAGGTTGTTCATGTTCCACCAGAATCTTCTTAGGATAGTCTTGCATATTTTCTCAAGGGACAAATTATTTTTTTCACTCGAGTTCGCGTCGCGGCAAAAGCGATGCAACCTGCCGAGTAGATCCCCACATCTCCATATTTGTGACAAAATCCCCGGAACGTCCCTAAACTCGCAACTGCGCCACCTTCCAAGGATCTATCATTGCGCTGCTTTATCTTTATTCTTTGCACCGTCAAGTTGGAGGTTTGTGCATCTTCGCTCGATACCGATCAACCCCTCCAGCGCCCACTCTCGGTAACAATGATTTCGGCCGCATTCCCTATTGGATCTACAAAGCAATGCACAGCCAAACCATTGTTGTTTTTGTTTCTGACAGGAATTTATCTCGTATATCTCAGAATCCGTTTTGCGGTCGCCGCCGCCCAAATTAGTCTCCCGTGGGTCGTGTCTTTTCCGGCCTAGAACTGTTGCGCAAATTCTGGTGTCGAATGGTCGCAATTTTTTGGAAATCACACGGAATTTCTACTTCAAGGCGAAGTATGCGTGTCCTGGAAATGTAAACGCAAAATCGCATCTCATGCCTTGCCGAATATGGGGAAGGAACTCTCACTTCCGATTCACCGAACTTCCTATGTCTTCGAATTGCCGCACCTCTCGGCGCTAGCCATGTGGAGCGCAAGTTCAAAAAGTCATTATAGCGATAACGTTGGTCTTGGGTCTTGACAGGTTTTGAAACCACACCGTTTCGTAAGGCTCAACTTCCGTGATCAGGGTCAACTTCAGCGCACCCGCAAATTGCCTCAAGCGCTGGATAGACGCCCTAGAGGGTCTCCTCAACGATGAAGGCAAGTCTAGAACCTGTCAAAGTGCCCTGTCACCTCAAAGGCAATTTGGTCCCCATCATCTGGATTACCTTCCTAAAGCTCTCTGACTTTCGGACCGACACTCCAGCCTCATGTTTTTTTTTTCCCTCACCGTTGATGGTTAATATCTCACCGAATCCGCAGGAGCTCACGGAGAGTAACAAAATGTCCGTTTGTCTCTCGCTTTAGACCCCAGGTCGCCCCGCATATACCGGGTTCCAGCCTGTGATCTGGGTTTCTAGTCTCGCTCCCCATTGTTGGACGTTGTTTTATTGGTGTTGCGAACTACGGATACCTTGGCGTTGTCATTCTTGCTGAGAGGTTTTCGTGGTTTAACAATATCTCATGCAATAATTGGTTGCTATTCGAAGGAACCCTCGTTTTTGCCGTTGGGTTCCAGAACTGTATCTCCCTCTTCTAATGCGATGATGGCATTACTATGCCACCCCTCAAATAACTTAATCGACCGCAACGCTGAGAAGAAATCGCATCACTTGAGGATATATGAAGTACCTTCCGCCTCAGCCGCCAGTGACATCATTAAGCCGCTTCTAGCGCCATCTCGCAACAGCGAATGTCTCGGCGATGATAATTCTACCCCCAAAAACATCACTCCGTCTTTTACTGAAGACAACGCAGGGAAATATTTCAACGAAAAATAGACGATAAGGCCCGTTCTGGCTCATACGACATCTAATTTTGTCTAGCCTAAATCCTTACGGCCAAAGAGGCCGTATCTGTCATACAGGTTGTCAACTGGACGGAGGCACATAATGATAGGGTAGGGCACGAGTTGAATGCTACCGTATGTCGCCGTACCCCTGGACTACCCTGACGGAGGGAGGACAATTACTCACGCGGCTTGAAGGCCCCTAACCGTATGTGGGTCTGTACAATGCGGGTTTCATGGATGTTCTCGATGGCCATCGTCTGGTTCTCTCCCCACACCTTGGCCTTGATGATGGCCTTCGGCATAGATGGAATTCAGACTGTCGGGCCCCATATTCCGGAACTGACCACCCCTTCGACTTCTTACTGTACCCGATATATCGATATCTGACACCTGGACCTTACGCTAGAAATAGAGAAGAACTTCATGGACACGACGTCGACAATAGGAGTATTTATAAGCCCCCAGATAGGCTCAACTATACATAATTACTAGCCCCCAATGAAATGTACATGGCGGCTCCGGAGCGACTTTACACTGACTGGTACGAGGACAATGACCGCATGTGGGTCCCGAGTAAGAGAGTTGGGTCATTTTGACATTCGTAAACAATCAGGCTTAGCCTCAGGTGTCAATCCCCCGGTCATTTCGACAGGTCTAGTCCCATCCCACGCATAATGAAGGTGGGAATGTACTACTGGTCAT
>Ga0307513_10003845_pt1 | contig 20211 bp, 19 predicted proteins | sample 15_EM_MG_FD_202174 | JGI IMG/M metagenome (GOLD analysis project Ga0307513, IMG submission 202174) | Populus trichocarpa ectomycorrhiza microbial communities from riparian zone in the Pacific Northwest, United States - 15_EM | ecosystem: Host-associated > Plants > Roots > Unclassified | place...
TGAGTCGTGGGGCAGAAGTCCATAACGGAACAATTTCAGGGGTTGGTGGCAAGGACGGATAAACTCGAGAGGAATGGTCAAAGCTCGAAAGCACCGTGGAAAGGCCCAAATGGGACGTAGTGCGTCACAGGGAATATGCATGGGATGAACGTGGGGGGGGAAAGAGCGGGGCACGGTAACGCAGGATTTAACCGAGGTTTATGAGGGTATGGATAACCCATACATCAACTGGAGTTTGATAATTTTGCCCCCCATCCCTCACATGCCTCATGAGGTATAGGGGGCAAATGTGTACTTTTGCTGATGGAGCCTAATGGAAGTTCCAATCAGGAGGACCTCACCAGGGTTGACAAAGACGATAACTGAGGTAGCAGACTTGCCGGCTCTCGATTCGGGGTTTGCATTGAGGAATCTCGCTGAGAGAATCTGTACGTTCTTCGAGTTGAGGATTGAGTCTGCAATGCTGGGGAAGAGCTCCTCAGGGTCTCCGGGGAGGAAAGCGAGCGGGAGGGAGTAGATTGCCAACTGGACCTCGTTGGGGGCAAGGCGAAAGGGCAGCCAGGGAGAGTTTCCCACCGGGAAGGGGCGGTTGAGTTGAGCGGTGAGGGCGTTGAAATATGGTGCGATGGCAGCCCCGGGGGAGCTAGGATCGGAGCTGAGGAGCGTGACCGACCCCCGGTCATTGACTTTGGCCGTGACCGCGAGGGGGAGAGTGCAGTTTCCATCCCTGAGAACGCGAGCGGCAATGTCAGGGAATGTGGCCGCGATCAGGGGAGACTCAGGGTGTTCAGTGGGAGGGGCACGGGGGCGTAGAACCTTCTTTCAGCCGTAGGGAGTGGCTTTGGCTATTGCAGAGGAGGGGCCGAGTTGACGATGGCTGCGACTTTTGAGGGTGTGGTGGGGTTCTTATTCTTCTTATTCCCTTGGAGGGCACTGGACAAGGCAGCCTGAGAATACCACGGTAGGGGCTTGGGCCAATCGGGGTCGAGAAAACCTGCCACAAAAGAGGAGGGATGCTGGTATTTGCCGTCGCGAAAGGCGTTAGCCTCCCACCAGTTAGGGAATTTGATAGCATAGGCACGGGGGTCTCCGTAGAAGACTCGTGGCAGAGGGTAGTACCGGAGGATGTCCGGGTCAAAGCCCGAGCCAGTGGGTTTGGGGGGTGGAGCGCGAGGACTCGGGGGAGGGGGTGGGGGGGCCGGCCTTGTGGTGGCACCAGTCGGGGGAACTACAGGCTGAGCCTGTGTGGGTGCCGGGGTGGGAGCAGTGGTTGTCCTATATGACAGGTCAGGAATGAACAGGTTAATCGGAGAAAGGGCGCTCTCCATTGCAGGGAAATTTGGGAGGGTTGCGACTGTGGACTGAATATTGCCCATTTGGGTGGTAAGAACGTCCAGCTGATACGTCATAGACTTGAGCGCGTTGAGGGCGGAGCAAAGGAAGGGAATGAGGATTGTTCCGCCCTCCGAGAGGTCGCAGAGCTGCCTGTCATCAGGGATGGGAATTTGTAGTGGGGACAAGTTTAGTCTGTCGCATGTTTCTTGAAGGAACTGGCGAAGGAGAAGAAGGGTTTGGGATTGTTCTGCTTCGGAGGAGGGCACAGAGGGAGCTCGGGAGGGGGATCTTGAGGATGGGAAAGGAGGGAATACCATGGGGATGTCCTGAAGATTGTCTATCATAGGGATGGGGGATCAGGGATGCGAAGGCGGAAAAGGGAACAAGAAAGGGGGCAGCGGGGGGATCGTGCACTGAACGACGTGGTGTTGTAATTTCAATCACTGCAGGTGTAGAGGACGTGGAGAGTGGATAAGGTGCCCGAAGGTGTCCCCTCATATATCCTGCCCACAGGATCTGGTCAGTGGAACAGCGGCGACGTATACGGTGTTATGAGAGGTATTCCATTGAGGGCTCTCTGGTGTTGGGATGCGACTACCCACGCAGCTAGTGATAACACGCCATCCGAATGCCGGGGCTGGAGCGGGGTTTTATCTCTTGCCTTTGAAGTTCCTGCGTGTCAAGGTAGGGTAACTTTGCCTTGTAAATCCTTGCGGGGAGTCCGTGCGCCTAACACCCTCGCCTTTGGTTTTGGCTCGACTCCTGTGGAGTGGCCTCCGCCAACACAATGTGCCAAAACATGTACCTTGTGCAGCAGAGAGGCGCCTGTTAGGCGCACGGACTCCCCGTAAGGATTTACAGGGCAAGGTTACCCTACCTTGACGCATACCAACTTCGAAGGAAAAAGATAACACCCCCCTCCAGCCCCGGCGTTGGGACGGCACGTCATCACTGGCCGCCTGGGTAGTTGCGTCCCAACACCAAAGACCACTATCGATGGAACACATCCCATAACACCGTATACGTCGCGGCCGTCCGTCCGACCGGATCCTGTTCGCAGGACACATGAGGGGAGACCTCCGGGCACCTTATGCAGGTGGAAGCAGGTGAATCGGACGACGGCGCATAAGGTTACAGACACTTGAAGACAGACAGTCGGAAAGGTGGGTCGAAGGTAACGAGACGTTTTGCACGAAAGTTAGTCCACTCGTACCTACGAAGTCGTGTAGAGTATGAAGTAGGTAACTATGCCCAGTAACTGGATCGGGTGAATCCACAGAGGACAAGTTGGTAAAAGATGGAGTCCGAGGGAAAAAGCCTACAGGTACGATCCCGAGGACAAGTCGTATAATGCCGGAAGACCAGAATACAACATGCAGTTGCAGGTTGAATTCTTGATGGAACCAACCAAAGAAGATTGGTCATCTTCGGTCCAGCGAGTTGGACTACCTTTGGAGAGCACGAGGGCGGGATAATTCGTAACCATCGTTGTCAACGGATAAATGGATGAGCTGACACCTGACGTGGTCTCCACACCATCAGGAAAAATGAAGGCGCAGGCCGATAAGTTGACCATGGGAGCAGAAGGTGTGGTAGAGAGTTTTCACGGTCTACGAGTCTCCGCACTCAGGCGATGTTCGCAGACTTGCGGGCAAGGTACTTAGTTAGTATAGAGTTAGCATGTATACCGCGATTGCTCAGACGCGGAATATAAATATCGAAGCATCTTCGCTGCTATAAAACACAACAAGCACGGAGAAGGGATCTTATCAATATAATAAGTTATCTACACTTTTATATCGTTACCAATACTTCGACTATCTATACCGAAGTGAATATTATATCTAGCCTACATTACTCGTGTCTTCTTAACGAGTTCTCCGATATAATTACGAACAAGGTCCTAGCTGTCGGAATACCTCACGCCGAAGCTACCACCTAACAGCGCCCCTGGCTTCTATTCGCCCAACTGTTGTACCTGGAGAGAAAGTCAGGTTTTCCAGGATTTGGACCCCCCGTCGCCTGTCATGCAACCCAAGCCTTGTTTTGCCATATTGTTGTCCACTCTTTCAATGTTGTCCCTTCGACTGCTTTCTTCGCTTGTGACTTTTCAAGGTTCCCGTGGTGAGCACAGACGACCCATTTTTTGCTAAAGTGGAAACCGGTATCCTTTTTTGATTTTTTATCATTCTGGTGGGATGCTATCATGAACTACGCACCAGGTTTTTCAGCTCGAGGTGGCAACATCACCCTCCAATCACCGTCGGTGTTGGTACCTGGATGACTTTGCACAAACCTTCGTTATCGTGAAAAGCCCATGCTGGGGGCTGTCGAGCCGCTCATTTTGAGCATTCTCCCTTGCTATCTACGGCCACAGTGGCTACCTGGGGGTGTTGCCTTGGTGCGGATGAGGCCTGTCATTTTGGCTTTGCCGGTCCTGCATATACGGCCACTACTTGTAACTGCTTGCGACAGAACCTCCAAGTGCGATTGTTCATACCGTACCATGTGCATTCGTTGTCTTTCTATCGTTTGTCGACAAAGTTTTGATCAAGGCCCTCAGGGGCTTTGGCCCACACCGTGTTTTTCACCTCCCCCTTCCGTGCCACCGACCCTTTCTTTTTCACCTCCCTTTCCCCAGCCTTCCGAGCCTTATAATCAGCCTTTTCTTTAGCCGAGTCCTACTCTTTGCTCACTTTGCGGTTACAGGAGGCCTCCAATCCTCGAAGCTCTGTTTTTCCCCTTTTGTCAGGTCAGAGGGACCGCACCCTCAAAGACTTTTCAGTTCTTTGACCTCTTCCTCTGCAAGAGTAATCGTCCTGACTGCTGCCAACCATTCCCCATCATCCACATACTCTCATAATGAGAGTCTTCGTAATGCATCTTCCGGGATTTGGTCTGCAATCATCTGTCTCCAGACTATCCCAGTGACTCTTGCATGCATGTTGAGATTTTCCATTTCCAGCAACAACTTAGCGATATCACCAGGGTATTTGACAAAGCCCATTTCTCACAGAGATGTTTCGGCCTCTCGTGTAGGGACAAAACCTCGCAGTGCTTGTTCAGCAAAGACATTCTGGAACTCGTATCCTGCTTGCTTGGTGTAACCTCATTCTCCGGTCATTGGTCGCCGGTAGGTTCACGCAGACGGTGCGACTTCGGTTCCTTCCATTCGGCTTAAGGTGTATCAGATTCGTCGTGCCTAGTCTTCCCATTGCCAACTGTTTCGGCCAAAATAATCTGCGCCTGTTAGGGGCCACATGCGTATAGAAGGATGTTTTTCATTTTTGCACAGGGTAGGGGGTTCTGCTGGGACTCACGTCTGTCGTCCCAAGGCGTGGGCCAGGACTAGCGACAGGATGTTGAACTGTTCGTTGTCCCCCTCGTCATCGTCAGCCGCTGGCTTAGGTGCGGGTCTCTCTTCCGGTCTTCCTTTCCTACCCTCGTCTGGTCTTCGTGCTGCCCCTTCTGGTTGATCATCCGGATCGCTTCCTCCACCAGGCGCGCCGGCTGCCCCTCCTCTTCAGGGCGGTGGCAGTGGGTGTCCGCCACCTGCCCCTGATGTCCCTGGCGTCAGTTCTGATGCCTTCCCCTTTCCCTTCACCTGCCCCTCAGCTGTTCCACCAGAGCCTTAAGCACCAAGATCTCACCATCTTGAGCTTGTCGGGAGTCTTAGTGTTGTTGAACCTCCCATCTCATGAAGTTAATACTTACCTCATGCTTTTCGAGTTCCTGTTTATGTTGCTCGTTAATCCATACAATTTCTTGGTCCAAAAGTAGGTCCTGTCACATAGACAGTTCATCAGTCCCTTGCACCGCCTCGTGGAGCTGTGATGTGACAGCCTCATGTCTGGCCTGTCTCTCATCAGTTTCCCCTAGCCATTCGGTGACTTGTGTAGCAATAGTCTCTTGGACCTGCTGGGATTCTAAGTCTAGAATCTGTACTTGGTCGTCAATTCGGGCGAGCTCTCGACCCACCATCTGGGCCCAAGACTTTAACTATGTCTTGACTTTTAATACTTCCTGGGGCAGTAATAGGACCTCGTTCAGTAGGGAATTGAAAACAACATGTTGCCGATCTTGATTTTCAGTGAGCTTTGGATCGAACTGTCCTGGAATCTGATCTCGTCTTTTGATCCGAATGCGCATGATGGGAACCCTTGTGGGTTCAGGCGTTCAGCAAGCGTCTCCCGTTGCTTTCTATATTTAGGCAGAAAGGCTATTGCGGAGGCAGTGGATCGTGGAACTTGGTCGGCAGAATGCGACCTGGCCACTTGGGTGGTGGTTGTCTCCATGCTAGGGGTCGAGGTTCGGGACAGCTCATCAGCTCCCGTCGCCTGTTGCCATTCCATGACCTCAGGTTCTTTGATGTTAGAAGTCATTTCTTACGACATCTTGAGGTGAAACTTATGTCTCCTTTCCTCCCCACACTTCCGGTATCTCCAAGCCTGGGCTTGTGTGTCTTCCGTCGCTATAATACCTGACGTACCAGACCTGACCTATTTGCTGATCAGGTTCGTAGTATATAAAGTCCTCGCCTTCCCACTGCTGAGACAAGCCTGTCAGGTCTTTGGTTGTGATAATATTTTCTCAGTTTGTCCAGAACGCGTAGGTTTTGTGATAGGGTTTTCGTGTTCATAGTTCCCTTATAACAGTTGGGAAGTAGACTTGGGCTATTGAGGTCGTCCTCAAGGGTCTTGGTTCGAAGTGGGTCTCGGGTTTGGGAGTATAAGTGACTCTGCCAAACATTCGTCTCGGAAACGATGAGAAGTATCAATACCCTGTTAGGTGGTAGCATCGGCGTGAAGTATTCCGACAGCTAGCACCCGGATGGTCTTAAATCGGAGCACTAGTCCAGAACACTCGAGTAATGTAGGCGGGATACACTGGAGGAACTTTGACATAGATTGTGAAAGAATTGGTAGCGATCAAGTAAAAACTGATTATATTGATCAGATCTCTTCCCCTTGCTTGTGTCAAGTAGCCGCGAAGATGCTTCAATATATATATTCTGCGTCCTAGCAATTGTGGTATACATGCTATCTCTATACTAACTAAGTACCTTGCTAATCTTTCTGCGAACACGTTCCAAGTGCGAACACCCCTAGACTGTGAAACCTTTCTTCCCCCCCTTTTTGCTTCCATGGGCAACTTGTCGGTCTCGGCTCCTGTTATTCTTGATGGTGTGGAGACCACATCAGGTGTCATCCCATCCGTTTATCTGTTGACAGCAATGATTACACATTATCTTGCCCTTGCACTGTACGAGAATAGTCTAACTTGCCAGACAGAAGATGGGCATTCTTCTTTGGTTGGCTCCGTAGAGAATTCGACATGCGACCGCACGTTGTATTCTTGTCTTCCAGCATTACATGACTTGTCCTTAGGATAGCACCTATCGGTTTTTTCCCTCGGACTCCATCCTTTGCCAGTCTGTCCTTTCTAGAGTCACCTGCTCCAGTTACTGGGCATAGTTACCTCCTTCTTACCCTACGCATCTTTGTAGGTAAGAGGTGTCTAACTTATATGCAAAACATCTCGTTACCTTCGACCCACTGTTCTGACGATCTGTCTTCTAGTGTCTGTAACCTTATGCGCCGTCATCCGATTCACCTGCTTACACTTGCACACGGTGCCCCGAGGTCTCCCAGCATAGATCCTGCCAACAGGATCCGGTCACAGCGCCGGCCGCTACTTATCCAGTATTATAAGGTGTCTTCCAATGATAGTGGTCTCTGGTGTTGGGATGCCACTACCCAGGCAGCCAGTGATGACGCGCCGTCCCAACTTCGGGGCTGTAGGGTGCTGTTACCTTTTTTCTTCAAAGTTTGTGTGCGCCAAGGTAGGGTAACTCTGTCTCAGAAATCTTCTCTGGAAGTCCGTGCGCCTAACACTTACGTTCCCTTTCTGTCCTGGCTTACTAGCTCTGCCAACAATCCTCTCCTGCCCTGACCAATGTGGCTAATGTCTAGCCAGCAGAGCGTGCAGCTCATTTCACGCAATGTACAAGTTCTAGGCCGTGATGGACCCTTCGAGTTTTCTTTTTTGTGTTATATTTTTGGTGTTTTCATTTGTGAATATAGAGTTTGTATTTTTCTCGCTGTTTCCTGACTATTGCTGTTTAGATTAGTCTGCTACGCCTGGGCTGCTTGCCTTGCTAGTGCAATTAATTTAGACCTGTGACTATCTTCTGCAGACATTTCCTCGTGTTTTTCATTTGGAGTTTAACCTTCCGAGTTTTGCGAGCTATCCTTGCACTTTTTTCCCCCAAATTTCTTGTATAGATTAGCCCACTGCGGTTGCCCAACCCTGATGTAGTCTACGGACACTTTGTTCCACCGGCTATTTTAGTTTACCAGGTCAGCTCCCGGGATCTGCTCTTGGAATCTTTGCTGATCATTCTTCTTCTTTTCCAGCTCTTTTTCGTCTGGAAAATGTTTTCTCTTCAGGCTTTAGAGACCTGCTCTTGGGATTTGTGCGGATCATTCTCCTTCTCTTCTATCCTGTTTTTCATTCGGGGTTGCCCCTTGCATTACTGATCCTATCCTAGCTTTACCCCTTATATCCCATCTGTTGAGCCTTAGCGGTAGCCCTCACTTTCTGAGATTAGGGTCCAGGCTCCAAGCCCTGGCTTCACCCACATTTGTTACCGTCCACTTGGCAGACCTACTCAAACTAGATTAGTCTATAAATACTCATAAACCTTTTTTCATTACCCTCAAGGATATCAAGTACAAACCACTCGTGTTGCCCCAGTGACATAGCGGGGTGGCCAAGTTGAAGCTGGATGCTGCGGGTGCAAATTCCTATATAAGATATAAGGTTGCAATTTGGACGCATGGGTGTCTGCCGATACCAGCAAAGATAAAAGCGAGTGATGAACTATGAAGGTTCTTACTTCTTAAGGAATCCGGACAGACCATTTCCATCTTCCCAGTTCACACCCCATATCGTGCCCTTAGCTACATACCAATGGCGGCTTCCTGATACTACCTAGTCCACAACAGCATGCACAACAATCCTATTCTATGACTATCCACCTGCATACTATGTCACCACAACAGCGGCAGATTATGACGGACCGAACGTGTTCATCGAGGTACGAAAGGTAAAGGTGAAGAGGGCTTCTCCGCAGACGTTTCCGGAGATCTGGCACCAGGGACAGATTAACTATAATACCATCACCCAGTATTGAGTCTGTTACCACTGGGTCCGCTGTACGTAGGAGGCGGGATGGCATGCTGGAGCTGGCTTCTTAACCACTCAAGGTACCAGAGCCTGTCGTTAACCACATGCAGCTCGTCTTGGAGTTGGCGAATGAGAGTCTGGATTCTACTGATAATGAATATAAGGGCAATCATGGCAAGAGTGAGGAGAGTGAGGAGAGCAAGGAGGACAACTAGTTAAGCCAGCATGGGGACCATACGGATCATCAATCGGCCGTGCGGAGCGCAGAGACCGATTGGGCGTGGGTTTCTTTGCGCGCAGCTCTCGTTACTGACAATCGCCCCTGGGAATACCCAGTGTTCCAGCAGGAGGATTAGTTACCCCAGATGGAGAATGCCTACCCCAGTACGCTTTAGCCAAAAGGGTTATACATATGCAATTCCCTCCGATTCACCCACTCTCTTAAATCCACTTGCAACGCCCGCGATAACCCCAAGTCACCCAGAACCAACAATGCTGGAATTGGATAGTGGAGGAGGACAGCAGGCCAGCAGCAGGCAATATCGGGCCACCCGGCTTGAGTGTAGCATTCGGGCCAGAGCCCGTGATCTGATATGGGACTGGACAATCTTTGTCAATCCTGTTCGGGACCCAATTACCCTGACCAAAGAAGTCCACACATGTTGGAGCCAGGCCCGGACCCAATTAGGCTTTCCCAACCTGGGTGCTGCTACTTCGGCCTCAAATGACCAGGTAAGTTACCCTTAATGGATAACTGACATCCCATCCTAGACTAAATGGAGTGGCCACTGGTCACTGATTTGCAAATGCGGGCAAAGCACAGCAGATGCAGATTGCAGTATCTGCATACCGTAAAGAAGGCTATATTTGAAGACTATAAGCTCAATAGTGAGCATCCAACAGCCTGCGCACCAAGAGTGGAATACCTACTGGAGGACGATAGGTTGATTTTCCGGCCTGACAGCTATGAGGTATCTTTTTCACATTTGTCGGGATTGTTTGTAATAGCAGTGAGAGTAAATCAATCTGGTTCAGCGGACCGCTAATCTCTCTTAGATTTGTAGCACCACAGATTCCGGGCGGGATATTTAGTCAATATTACTCTGGCCCGAAAAGGAAATGCATTACAGATGAGTGTTTCCTAGATTAGATTGATGGCCCATTAATCTGTCTTACAGAGGCCATATCATATGATTCACGGAGATGTTGGCGGACTTGCATCTTGATCGATAATGTGGCTTTCACAGGGGCCAGTTCCGGGGGTAAGATAGACTATCCGTACTAGCAGCTTTCAAAAGTGTCCAGATCCCCCGACTGCCCCGGCATCGGCATACTTCTGAAAGCCACCAGCACTTGAATTGTCTTAAAGGTCAGCTAATGGATAGATAGTCCTGCTTGAAGGTCAGAAACCATCGTCAGGCAAAAGGGGAAGAGTTTGGCATAGAAGAATAATCCGGCGGATAAGGATGACATTGCAGGCCAAAATTGCGAAAGAGCGGGGTGAGTCGGTCCAGAGGACCGTGGCATATCACAATGATGAGCACGCACTGAGGCAGGAGTTTCGGAGTGATACGGAACTCGATGAATTAGAGATGGCTGGCGGCTGCCCAGATTCAGGAAGACACAGTAAGCGCGAGCCACAGCAAAAACATGGGGCGAATCCGCGACCACTTGTTGGTGCAGTCCAGTTCCGAGAACCTGGGGAGAGGGAATCGCAGGTTGAACAAACTGATGGAGAGGATAGGGAGAATGGTTTTATCACCACTCGCTGATCATGTAAATATAAGTCATAAAATCAAGTTGGATTACCCCTGCTACAAGGGTCAGAAATGATCAAACAATAGTAGTATACGGGCCTGGCCGGTGTGCAGGAAAGGAATGAGAATGAACTAGGCAGATGGTTATAAGCCCTGCAAACCTGAGTAAGTCATCTAGTGGGAAATTGGAGGTTCGGTAGGCATGGGCATGTATCAGGGGATGCTTATAAACCTGGCAGGCTTGGTTAAGTAGTCTAGCAGGCAGTTGTGGGTGAAGAGGCATGGAAATGTGTCTCGAGGACTGTTAGAAGCCAGGGAAGAGATTGGGAGCCCACGAGCAGACAACAAGAGTCCAGGGGCGGATGGTGAGAGGAAACGGACGAACAAGATAAGATGTGGAGAGCTGAGGAAAGCTCCTAGCGAAAGGCCAAGCAGGTGGGGAATGTCCACCAGATATGGCAGAATACAGGGTGGGATCAGAGGGTGGAGGAGCAAGGGGTGAGGGTGTTGGGAGGAAATAGGGCAAAAGAATGAAGACTGGAAAATGTCCGCCGGAGATGTGTGAAGACTAACGGAATCCGGTGAAGGGGCAGAAAGAAAGCTGATATTGGAGGGATTCCGGGTGAGAAACGAATTCAGACAGAGCCTAATGAAGAGGTTAAAGGACAGCGGGTATCATGGGAGGAAAGCTGACGGGCGGGCATGTCTGGGAGGGGGCCGGATGTGAGAGGTTGCGGTTGAAAGCGGTCCGCAGCACAGCAGCATGGCAAAGTGGACTTTCGAGGCGAAGAGGGGAAGAGGCTGGGCGCTGGAGGAAGTGTTTCCGTGGGGGCGGGGTCTAAGGCTTCTGGATGCAAAAGGGCTGTGTCCAATGCATCCAGACAGTGCCTGTGGTGTCCGGACGCATTGGAAGCGGCCCTTTGACTTCCGGACGGAATAAACCTAGACAGACGTACCCAGAACTCGAGTTTACGTTATAAGAGCCTGGAACGCCCGGTGCACAGGCTGAGTGGGGAGAGATGCAGCCCAAGATAATTTTTTTACTGATGTCCACCTATCAAAGCATTATGCAGCTGATGCATAGGCGACTAGAAAATGAAAGGAGTAGTGTTCTCTCAACATCGTTCCACTCTGTTAAACATATCTTGAAATGTGATCTCCTCCAGTGTTCTCAGTCGTCTTCCAAATGCCTCTGTGAAGCTCATAACTCTTGGAGCCTGGGTCGGAATATATGGTGGTCTTATGACGCCATATACCTTGCTCTTAAATCTTAGGTAAGCTATTCTGGCTAGTCTAATATCTCAGACCAATACTAGTTGGGTTCAAAGAAATCCACATACTAATACATTAGAACCCACATAGGCCAGTTCCTTCTCTTTGTTCCCACTGACCTATGGAGGCGATGTAGGTGCGTGGTAGCTTCGGCCTGCAGGATTCTGTACATAGATCGTTTTTTATCGGAGAACTCGTTAACAAGACCTAAGTAATATGGACTAGATATAAAGGAATACTGCTTCGTAGATAGTCAAACTATTGGTAATGATAGTGTAGAAAAATTATTATATTGTTAAGATTTCTTGTCCGTGCCTGTTGAGTTAAATAGCAGCAAAGATGCTTCGATATTTATATTCCGCATCTGGGCAATCAGGGTATACATGCCAACACAATACTACATAAGCCCTTCACTAAAGAATCCTGCGAACTTCACCTGGGTGTGAACACCCATAGACCCTAAAAACTCTCTTCCACACATTTTCCCTCCCAGAGTCAACCTATCGCTCTTTGCTTTATTTCTTCCTGATGGTGCAGATACCATGTCAGGTGTCAGCTTATCTGTTTGTCTGTTGATTGTAGCTTTTGTGAATTCTCTTGCCCCTGTGTTTCCTTGGGGTAGTGGAACTCGCTAGACAGCAGATAGCCCGTCTTCCTTCGTTTGTTCCATCGAGAATTTCGCATATGACCACATATCATATTCTTGTTCACATGCATTATATCACCTGTTCTCCGAATCGCACCTATGGCCTTTTTCCCTCCAACTTCATCCTATACCAACCTGTCCGTTGTGGATTCTCCCAATCCACTTACTCGGCATAGTTATCTCCTTCATACTCTACGCGTCTTTGGATGTAAGAGGGGTCTAGATTTGTGTGAAAACATCTGGTTCCGTCTGATCCACTCTTATGATAGTCTGTCTTCGGGTCTCTGTATCTTTATGCGCCCCTGTCTGATTGACATGCTTCCACTTGCACATGGTATCCGAACGTCTCCCCTCATATATCCTGCAAACAGGCCTCAAAGTAAATGGTGTTATAAGGTAGGTTTCAATGATAGTGGTCTTTGATGTTGGGACGCCACAGCCCAGCCCTCTGGTGGTGACCTGTCATTCCAATGCCGAGGCCAGTGGTGGGGGGTGTTATCTTTATTCTTCGAACTTTATGCACGCAATGGTAGGGTAACTTTAGTTTCTAAATTCTTAGTGAGAGTCTGTGCGCCTAACAGATGTGCTCTCTGCTTCCCCCAGTGGTAGCACTTGCTAGATCCCTTCCTTCCTATCATCCACACCTGCTCCAGGTACACGAAAGGCGTCAGGTGGATCCGCCTCCAGGCAGGTCTTCCAACCCACCCAAATGTACCCTAAGAGAACAACTACTCCAAGACTGTAGCCTTCACTCACCACACCCTCTCTTCTATCTGGACCTGCTCACACTGATTTCACACACGTTAATGAGACTGGACTGGTTCACTGCCTGGACTATTAGCCAGATGCGCTAAGGTATGTAAATCTTACCTTGCTGGCCATCCCCACTCAGGGGAAACAGACCCTGAGAAAACTCATCTCCCGTCTCAACAGGCTTAAGACATCTCGAAACCTTCCCTCCTGCACTGCTAAGCCAAAGCCTGGCCAAGAGCTCATCACCTCCCTGATCCACTTTCAGTTGGCCACATGGCACCTATCAGGATGACCAAGGCCTTGATCTTATATCTTGCTAACTCTATTGGAGATACTCATTCAGTCTGTCCTTCCTCAATGCTTCTCAGGAGTTATCATTCTACACCCCTACCTCCTGGAGATTAGCTTTCATGTACTTACTTTCCCTATTGTTGTGATAAGATGTTACATTTCTTTACTTGTTATACATTTTTTGTTTGATCAGCTCAGATTCCTTTATTTAGATAGGAAGACATGGTATGTGGTCTGTGGGCAAAAGGTTTACGCCCCCAATATTTTGCATTGTTATTTCCTTTGATTTGTTTGTTTGTAACTACTGTTTCTTTCTACTATAGCTAGCCCTACAAGCCAGTTCCTAAACATTAAAAATGAATATTTGAGTTAAACAAAAAAGCAACAAAACAATCCCTAGCTTTACTAAAATCATGACACTAGGGAGACAAGACCTTATCAATTTAATCAGTAATTACAAGAAAAATCTTTATCACTATTTTATCCACCTATATATTCCGTCTTCCCAGACACATCTCCGTGTACAATAAAGTACCTCAGCCTTACTCATCTTGGTTTTTCTTAGAGATTTGGCACTGCCTAACACCTCGACTCGCATGCTCTAAGATTAAGGATACCATAGCTAGTATCCCACTACTCCTGACTTCTCATCCCCTTTCATAGCCCCAGATTGGGAGCTTTTCAACTTGCAGTCTATAGTAGTGGAAGAGAAGTGAAATTAGCAAAAGATCTTGTCTTATCTAGCCAGAGGCACTACCACATATTCCTATGCCACTCATATCTCATTAGTTATTAGGTATTGTCTGAGACCCTAAGATGTCCGATTGGACTAGTACAATTAACATAGAATTCACAGTCTGACAGGCTGAAACAGAACATTTATGGCAAATCAAGCGGATATTAGACTAATCGTATTATCCGGGAAGGGTGACTGGGCGGATAGGCAAGGTCTAAACTGTCATGTGGCCTCTGGTATGACTACACTCTCTAATAGGTTTTTCCACTATCTACTTTGTACTCTTGAGTTCTTCCAGTATAGACTTTTGCCCTCTAAAGTTTCCAATAAGTTCTTAAGCATCCTGCAGTCTGGGAATACAAGTACAGCCAAGATTTTTAGCCCTCATTTAAATCACACTTTTACAATTTCCCTCAAGCCTTTTCCAAACCCAGCAGCATGACAACATTGAAAAAAGCCACGTAATAATCCAATCAGACTCTAGGTGGCCCAAATGGAACTCCAGGAGGCTTGCTTTATTGCTTATTAATGCCAAGATTTTCTAACATATCCCCTATTCCCCTGTCCATGTGTGCTTTTAAAAGGCTTAACTTTTTCCAAATTGCTTCTGTAAAGCTACCATTAGAGGCAAATACATGCATCTTACTCCATAACTCCAGCTACATGGCGCAAATCAAGCTGGGTATACCACCATTCAATTCCCATTACTGAGAGAATTTATTTGAGCCAGTAAACGTCCTATTTACACCATCGTCAGAGTTTTTGTTATATACTTTTACACTTGAGTCGAATCTTTCACCTCCCAATTCTGACCAGGATTTCTTAGGCTACAGGCATACTATCACTAAGCGGATATCTTGGTTGGATTTCCCTTTTTGAGAGCATTGATTTAGCATGTTAAATGTCGCATTTGCACCCTTTTCAATGTCACTCCTTCATACTTTTACACTTTGGCAGAATTGTCAATCTCTCACTCACTTACCTAAGCTCTCAAGCTACAGGCCTGCTATCGTTAAGTAGATACTAGAGCAAGATTTCCCTTATTTAGAGCAATCTTTAAAGCATTTAAATGTCCCATTTGCACCATTTTCAAGATCCCTTATTCACATATTTACACTTGGGCAGAATTTTGAACCTCAGACTAAACTGTAGGATATCATACGCTACAGGCATGCTATCTCTAAGCGGAGACCACCATTAGATTCCCCTCAGTCAGAGCATTCCTTTAAGCCTTTAAAAATCCCATTTGCACCATTTCTGTGCTCTCTTTATGCAATTATACCTTAGTATACCTGTAGTGTAATATACAAATTCATTCGTATAAAATAAAACAAGCGCATGAATATTGTATTGTGCTAGCATCAATAGGTAATTTGTTAGGCGCACGAACACCCAGTAAGGATTTCTAGGGCAGAGTTACCCTACCTTGATGCGCACGAACTTTGAAGAATAAAGATAACACCCCCCTCCGGCCCCGGCGTTGGGACGGTGCGTCATCACTGGCCGCCTGCGTAGTTGCGTCCCAACACCAAAGACCACTATTATTGAAATACATCTTATAACACAGTATACGTCGCGGCTGTCTGTCCAACCGGATCCTGTTCGCAGGATATATGAGGGGAGACCTCCGGGCACCATGTGCAGGTGGAAGCAGGTGCATCGGATAACAGCGCATAAGGTTACAGACACTCAAAGACAGATTGTCGGATCAGAGGGTCGAAGGTAACGGGACGTTTTGGACAAAACTTAGTCCCCTCGTACCTACAAAGACGTGTAGAGTATGAAGGAGGTAACTATGCCCTGTAAGTGGATTGGGTGCATTCACAAAAGACAGGTTGGTAAAAGATGGAATCCGAGGGAAAAAACCTATACGTGCGATCCCGAGAACAAGTCGTGTAATGCCGGAAGACCAGAATAGGACATGCGGTCGCATGCCAAATTCTCGACTAAACCAACCAAAGAAGAATGGCCATCTTCTGTCTAGCAAATTAGACTACCACCGCTGACCACGGGGGCAAGATAATTCGTAAACCAGTGCTGTCAACGGATAAACGGATGGGCTGACACCTGACGTGGTCTCCACACTATCAGGAGTAACAGAAGAGCAGACCGATAAGTTGACCATGGGAGCAAGAAGGTGTGGTGGCGAGTTTTCAGGGTCTACGAGTGTTCACACCATGGTGAAGTTCGCAGAATTATGAATAAGGTACTTGGTTAGTATGGAGTTAGCATGTATACCGCGATTGCTCAGACGCAGAATATAAATATCGAAGCATCTTTGCTGCTAGTAGAAGAACAAACACGGAGAAGAGATCTTATCAATATAATAAGTTGTTCTACTTTATGGTTACCAATACTTCGACTATCTGGCACGAAGTAGCCCATTATATCTAGCCTACATTACTCGTGTCTCTTAGTGAGTTCTCCGATATAAGACGATTCAGGTTCTAGCTGTCGGAATTCTTTACACCAAGGCTACCACCTAACATAATTTGCCTTCAGAACTCTAACCAAAAACCTGTCTTACTCTGATTTTCGATAGGTCAAACCCAGAGACCAAAACGATATTTGAGAGTTCCGGAAACCTTTCTGAATTTTTCCGGTATTGTTCCGTTCTAGATTCGGTCTACCTTGTGATGCTAGCTTCACCTCATAGTACCCTGAGGGCTCCCTGGAGTCCAAAATAACACTCTGTTTGTCTTGTTTAACCTGTACTACCACAGACTCTCGACTCTGCTAAACTTGCCTTCAATTCTTGGTTAATTCCTGTTTGCTCCGATTCTTGTCTTGGTACATCAACAAGTGTTTCATAATTTTCCCCCTCATACCCACGCACCCCATGAGGTATGGGGGTCCAATGTATACTTTTGCTGATATATAACCAGAATATGATTTCCTGTGTTCATAGGGGATTTCCTAAAAGACAGGCAATCCCAACTTGGTTTGGTTTCATGAAATACAAATTGCTCTCAATTATGACGGGATTGGATGTGCTATTTACCGTTTGTTTGTTCTTTGGGAAGGGGGGTGAAGTTTCTTTTGTTATTTGGGTTTTTAGGCCATAACTTCGGTTGCATGCCATGGATTTTCCTGTTGCTAGCTACGAACAAACCGCGAATTTAACAAAAAAAAATCATACGGTAATCTTTGAGTAAGGGATGAAACTCGAAAACGCCGCGGCAGTTGAAGAAAACTGGTATCACCCAAACCCGTAACTCATTGCTCGGCAATTATTCCGGCACCCCATGCTCCTCAAGCACCTTCCTCCCATCATCAAGGGCCCTCCTCGCCTTCTCCTTGTTCTCCTCACACTCGGACTCCGGTGCTGCCTCCTAAGTTTTGTTAGTACCGTCTTCAATTTACGGCCCCCAGACAAGAAGGAATAGACCATTGCTTCAGTCAATGCACCCAGCGCAGTGCGTAATTGCTTACGGACCGCCGGTGCCATCACAATAGTCTGTTCAAGGACTTGCCTCTATCGTAATAACGCGAACATAGGTAATCATTAGCACATATCCGATCTCTAATGTGAATCGAGACAAAGATTGGGAAATGCCGAACCGGTTGGCGAAGATCGTACTCATCAGCACCTTCCAGCTCTAATTTTTCTACGGCCGCCTTCTGCTGTATGGTTTCTTCATGGTAGGAAGCTTCTTCCTTGATCAGACGGAGGACAGAGGAGGTCTTGATGGACAGCGGAGTTGGAGGTGGCATGATAGCGGTTTGTTGTCTGGTTAGGCGGGGTTGATTGGTTTTTTTTTTTTTGGGGGGGGGGGGGTGGTGACGACGGTGGTTGCCATTATAAAGTTTGTTAGAAGGGGCAACATGAAAAGTAGTGTGCGGTGGGGTGAATAGAGAGTTTGCGCAAGAGGGCCTAGGTGGCAGTTAACGGAAAAGAGACCCAGGTCTAGGTGGCTTGGTAGCTAGAATATGGGAATTGAGTAGGGTAATATCGCATTGCCCTCAAATTTGTTCCCTGCTCAAATTAGGATTCCCATTCACACAGATTGGGTACTAACTATACTGACAGCCATAGAACAGGTGATAATCTGGTACGATAGTGAACGCCCAATATTATTTTCAGTAAAATCATTTAATAAAATAGAAAAAGAGCTCTAAGTTGTTCCTGATTTATTGTTCTGCAGTGATCGGATCTCTTCAGGTCTGAAAAGCCCTATTTTACATCCTATTTTATATCCTGTTTTACACCTTTTCCAGGTATCACTACCCACTTGGATGTCCAAGACTTTTAGATTAACAGAAAATAATGTGTGCTCCTACCACCTAGGTTTCCTTGCACAAACTTAATAATGTGGATCTGTTAGCCACTTTACCAAGATTAGTGTGAAAAAGGGGTGGGGGTCTAACTTAACGTCTTGCAGATCTTGAGAGATCTCCGATGACAAAGTCTCACTGTTTTACAGGGACTGCTATAGGACCACAAGCGTGAGATGTAATGTCAACTCTGCAGGACTTTGAAAAGTGTGAGCAATTCTATTTCCTTTAAAGCTGATCAAATTTGATTCGGACAGTAAGGCTGTCAGCCTTCCCATTCTGAAACAAAGACCAAGTGAGGAAATAGCCTTTTCTACACTGGATATACTAGGAGTTGGACCATTTGCGTTTTGTTGACGGGTGATGGTAATCGATTGCCCTACTCTGAAAGAGCAATTGTGTATCTGTATAGCAATTTCTCTACCACAACTACATAATACATTTGACAAGTTTTTAAGGTAATCCAAACCATCTATCTCTATTTCCAATATGGACATGGTTCTTAGTCAGAACTTGGAAATTGAGATAAACAACGGATACCTCTAGGGGGTACTTGTATATACTAGAAAACTGACGAATTCATGTCAATTAAGTCCACAAATGTGCTCTCACTAGCTGTTTTGTCAAATACATAGTACTGGGGGAGAGGCTTAGGAGGTATAACCTCAAAACAGGATAACAGAGGTTCCTTCAGAGGAAGTTTCTTACAAGTTATAGGGTACTTTTCTGTCAATATTTGATAATTCTGAGAGTTTCAAATAGCTGAATATTACTAATATAATAGTAAAGGAGGAGAGAGGTTGAAGATATTGTAACTGATCTAATTTTAAAAGCCGACTTTTACAAGATTTATCTTAAACCTTATTTGGAATAATGCACAAAAAATACCACCAGATGCTTGCTATATATTGTAGTAAATTTATTTCAAATAAAGATAAGTTATTAAAGTTATTTAATACACTTGAAGAACTTCAAATTCTACTATATTAAGAAAATAATTTATGTTAATTATTATATAAAAAATAAAAGTATAATGATATGAAACCTAGAATTGAGAAAAATGAGAATAATATAAGTATCATATAAAAAGAAAATCAGGTTAGAATATAAGCTAAATATACAACAATTGTTGGAACTATTTGAATCTGATATGAAAATTGTAGAAAAAGAGAGACAAAAAGTAAGAAGTAAAAAATTACAGCTGATAAATTAAATAATTTGTTGAAAAAATTGAGATTGAAAGTAAGAATTAAGAGAAGAAAGCTGAAATGAAATACTTTATTAAATTTTAACGTTTAAAAGTAGACAAACAACAATGAGGTTCAGTTGGGCAGATAAACAGTTTTAATATTTACCTTAGTCTAGTATAATCATATGTACCAGAAGTATTTTAACCAAGTATACTATAATGTCTCAGCATAATAAATTAATAAAAGATCACAGAATATATCTATCTATTAAGGGAATAACAACTAAAGAAAATCGTGTTTGGATATTCTGAATTGTCTCATTTTACATATTTAATCCTATCTTTTTTATACATTTAACAGTTTACATATCTGATTTCATAGGTCTTCTCTGAATATTTTTCAATAAATCCTGAAATGCCAAGACATGTCTGGTGTGAATGCCAAGCCATATGAGTCACCTCCAGTATGCTTGGCTCCTTTCCTTCATCCCCATAGTCTACCTATTCTCTAATCTCTACTACAAACACCTCTCAACATCTTACTTGCATTCAGTCACCCCTTATCCCACCTCTGTAGGTCAACCCTTCCAGTTGGTATCAGAGCCTCTCAACTCGGTTGGTTTTTCTTCTTCCCTGCTCATCGACGAATAATTTTTTCAAACTTGGTTTGATTGTTTTGATTGCGTATTTTGCTCCTACACTCTCCTCACCACGTCCTCTCTTCAGGTCTTTCCCTCCCTCTTTTTTTTTGCCCCTGCTGTAGGCGGGG